>Ga0208794_1000016_pt1 | contig 363649 bp, 344 predicted proteins | sample 32_taG_FD_184106 | JGI IMG/M metagenome (GOLD analysis project Ga0208794, IMG submission 184106) | Marine viral communities from the Gulf of Mexico - 32_GoM_OMZ_CsCl metaG (SPAdes) (version 2) | ecosystem: Environmental > Aquatic > Marine > Oceanic | place: Atlantic Ocean: Gulf of Mexico... | reverse complement strand
ACCTTCGGAAACTGGCGAAGATCCTTCCCGCACCGCAGCAATCGCGAAAAGCCTGACGATAAAGACGCTCGCGCAACGTTCAGCCGTCGATATTCTGCGCTCGCGAACAGGTGTTTTTCCACAGAATTGGCGGAAAGCCGACCTTCGCTGCAGGTGCGCAATGCGGTGCCAAAGTGCATGATCGGCAGGTGGAACCACAAAGTTGAAGCTGTGTCAGCCGCCAAAACCAGCAACCGACCCGGACGTCACCCATGCGCTGGAGCACTTGCCGTCATAGGCAACATTCGGTGGCCAGTTAGCCTCGTTCAGGCCGCAGGCGACAAGACGTGCGTCGAAATCGAGCATGGACCACGGAAGGTCATCGCCGCGCTTGTCCCTATCGGGCCAGACGATGCCGCTGAAACCGTTTTCATTCCAGCATTCGAAGGCTCCCGTGGCGTCGTAGGGGCTGAGATAACCCATGATCGCGGCGTCCTCAAAGGCGGCGGTGTAAAGCGCAATTTGACCCGCGTCAGAGCCTTCCTTACTCTCGACCAGACCGACTTCGCGGCAAGCATAGCCGCCATAAGGCGTATCTCCAGGCAGTCTTTGGCGCGGGATGTAGAAGGGGCGGCTGTCTGCGGAAGGGCCGGTGCGCGCGCCATTTGGCGCAATGCCGCGTGTCGTCAGCAGAGCGTCAATTTCAGCGCGCAGGGCGGGCACCATACAGGTTAAAGTGCGCTGCGGTTCGGCCCCCCGTCCGAATAGGTCGAGCGAGATTTCAACTTGACTGTTATCCACGGCATCAATCGCACGGCGCAGGTTGAGCACGGCGTGTCCGCTCTCGTCCAAGAAAGTCAGACCATAACTGTCCCAAGGGTAGCCACCTGTCCCGAGTGTCATCGCAAAGGGAATATCCCGTGCCACCTCGCTGTGTGGTCCCTTAGAGATCGCCGGATCGACGTTAAGAGACAAAATCTCCATCTCGGTCATCGGGTGGACCGTGCGGCAGAGTTTAATTTCTTCTGCCTCTTCGGTCACACAAAGCACATCGGTTTCCAGAATGCCTTCGTCGCAAAACGCAGCGGCTTGGCTCGCAGCCAGCACCGCTGCAATTGTCATAGTTTTCCGCATCTTCCCCCCCACTGCGCTCAAAATTGAAACTGCCATGTGTTATGTCTGTGTCGTAGATTAAAGCTTCGGCGACCCGTTACTGGATCATCTGTAGATACTGCTGATCTACCCAGCCCGTGGCACAGGGGCCGTTGTAGGGATGCCCCATGTCTTCAGGGCGGACTACGCATTCACTAACGCCGATCGGGATCGCCACCGCGCGAAAAGCGCCTTGCACGGCCAGCACCTCAACTTCGTCACCGTCATATAGCTGCCACCACACGGGTGTTGCGGCATTGGGGCTGCTCCACTGGTAGACAGACACCGTTGTATCGGTCTGCACGCGTGCGCGACCGACTGTCTCTGGGGTCGGCACGATTTCATCACCCGAGAAAAACAAGCCCACAGGCCCGCGATCCACAAACCCGAGCTCCATCGTGGCGAGGTCGGCGTAGACGGTTTGCGGCAAGCACAGTTCCTGTTCAATCGGCATCTGCCAATCAGCGGTTTGCAACCAGGCTTCGGAGGGCAAGTCCAGCCGCTGTTCGTCCTCCTCTTCGTTCCACGGCAGAGCCATGTGAAGAATGCGCGCCATAGCGTAGGGTTCATCCCAAAATCCCAGTTCGACCTTGAGCGTTTCCTCGTCGAGCCAGCTAAAAGTGTAGTGGGTCAGCGCCCCATTGGCGGTCAGAGGAACGTCATAGCGCAGCTCACCGGAGGCCAAGTGGTGCCGCACCATTTCAAACCGCACGTCAGACTGACAGACAGTGATCTGCTCCCGCTCCGCCTCGGGCGCGTTGGTGGCGCATTGAAACACCACCTCGCCCGAACACACCCCCTGCGCCTGTGCAGCAGAGCCGAGGCCCCCCGCGATCACGGCCGCAGCCCAAGGTCTCATGGGGAGACCTGCGCATTGTCGATCATCATGATGAACTCACCAAGGCTTTGCTGAACAGACCCCGCATCGCAGGACAGGTCGGCAATCTCGTTGCCGTCCTGATAAACGGTGAGGCCACCGCCGACCTCGGCGTCGCCGCGTTCGGCCCACCAGTATACCTCGTAGCCATAGCCGTCTTCGGTTTGGAAGGTGACCGACTCGCTCATCATCGTGCCCATGCCCGTGCCCTCGTTGTAAAGCAGGGAGGCTTTGTCGACGATGATTTCCTTCTCGAGTTCACCGCTGGTTTGGAAAAAGCCATAAGAGGCCATATCGCCGTCCATCCAGAAGGCATCGCAAACCTCAACGGCCTTTGCGCCACCGTTAAAGGTGCAGCTGAACATCTCCGACCCGTCCAGTTCGCAGTAAGAGCCGGCCATCGCGGCAGAGGAGGTCATCATGGCCAAAGTCGTCAGAAGTGCCCGTTTCATGAGAATATCCTTTTGAGAAGTTAGAGTGATTGGGAATGTGTCTTTTGAACCTTGCGGCGGACCTGAAAAGCCCCATGAGCGCGAAGCCGATAAATGCCACCCCGAGCCCGACATCCTTCAGGGCCTTTTTTACGCGCGACCGAAGCTCGACATGCGTGGTTTGAGTAAGCTTGCTCATGGAGAATACGCTCCGAATTATACGTTTTGAAACGCTGCCGCGGTAAGGCGCGATCCACACATAGGCGGAGCCTAATGGTCTGAAAGTAGTAATTAAAAATCTGTTTTTGCTTTGCGCGAAATTGATAATTGCAACAACGCTACAATGCAAGTCGGCGCGTCCGCGAAAAAATTCTCCTTGGTTTGATTCCCGACTTCCCTGGTTCAGACAGAGAAGCAAGGGAGGCGGCGCGCGGGGTGAACACGGGCGGAGTAAGTGGCGGTGTTCTGGCAGTTCAGATGTGCTACACGGTAGCAATCCTGAATCGAAAACCCCGGAAAACCGGGGGAAACCCCCGGAAATCCACGCCAAGCGTGCTACATCAAGCTCATTCGGAGATGAGGTTAAGCTATTGAAAAGTAATGTTGAAAGAGCAGCACGGCTGAGCGTGGCACCCATGATGGATTGGACCGACCGCCACTGCCGCTACCTCCACCGTCTGCTCAGCCGCGAGACCCTGCTTTACACCGAGATGGTGACCGCCCCCGCCTTGGTGCGCGGTGGCGCGTTGCACCTGCTGGATCACGACCCTGCGGAACATCCCGTTGCATTGCAACTGGGCGGGTCGGACCCGCAGGAGCTGGCGCAGGCGGCGCGGTTGGGGGCCGCGGCGGGCTATGATGAGATCAACCTTAATTGCGGCTGCCCCTCTGACCGGGTGCAATCGGGTGCATTCGGGGCCGTTTTAATGCAGCAGCCGGGGCTGGTGGCCGATTGCGTCGATGCGATGCGCGCGGCCTGCGATGTCGAGGTCACGGTGAAATGCCGCATCGGGGTGGACGATCAGAACCCCGAAGAGATCCTGCCCCAGTTCCTGTCGCGGATCGTGGCGGCGGGCTGTACCCGTGTGACGATCCATGCCCGCAAGGCGTGGTTGCAGGGGCTAAGCCCCAAGGAAAACCGCGATATTCCGCCGTTGGATTATGACCTCGTCCACCGAATGAAAGGGCTGTTCCCGAACCTGCATATCTCGGTCAATGGCGGGATCACCTCGCTTGATCAGGCCGAAGCCTTTCTCGATGCGGGGCTCGATGGCGTCATGGTTGGGCGCAGCGCCTACCACGCGCCCGCGGATATCCTCGCCACGGCAGACCGGCGCATCTATGGGCAGGGCGGCGACAGCAGTGCGGAGGCGGCGGTGCAGGGGATGTTGCCCTATATCGAGGCCCATTTGGCAAGCGGCGGGCGGCTGGGGCAGATCACCCGGCATATGCTGGGGCTTTTCGCCGGGCGGCCCGGTGCGCGGCAGTGGCGGCGTATCCTTTCCGAAGGGGCGCATAAGCCCGGCGCGGGCCCGGAACTGGTCGAAACGGCCTTGGCCGAAGTCGCCGCGGCGCAGGACATGGCCGCGGCGGGGTAGGGTCAGACGCTGGGCTCAGCCACAGGGCGGGGCCGCAGCAGCGCCAGCGTGAGCAGGGCCGCTACCAGACCGCAGGCCGCGATGGCCCCCAACATCGGCGTGACGCTGCCGTCGAAAAACGGCCCGGCCAGCGCGATGGAAAGGCCCCCGGCCACCATCTGCAAGGTCCCGCCTAAAGACGAGGCCAGCCCTGCGATATCGCCGTGGTCATCCAGCGCCACGACCATCACCGTCGGCACCACCACGCCAAGGCAGGCATTGGCGCAGAACAGACCCGCCATCACCAGATAGAGGCCCGGCTCGGTAACCAACGCGGTGACAAAGATCGCGGCGGAGAAGAGCACGAAGCCCGCGACCCCGCGCCGGACGAGGCTGCGCATGCCCCAGCGTTCGCCCAGCCATCCCGCCAATTGCGAGGCCGAGAAGAAGCCCACCGCGTTGACCGCGAAGGCCAGCGAGAACCCCGTCGGCCCCAGCCCGTATTGCCCGGTATAAACGAAGGGCGCGAAGGCAATGAAGACAAAGAAAGACCCCATGGCGAAGCCGCCGATAAAGGTCAGCCCCATGAAGATCGGATCGCTCAGCAGCACCTTCGCGCCGCGCCAAAGGCTGCGCGGATTGATCTGAACGCGGCGCTCTGCGGGCAAGGTCTCGGGCTGGGCGGTGGCGGTGAGGGCCAGCGCGGCAACCGCCAGCACGCCGAGGGCTATGAAGATCGCGCGCCAATCGGCCAAGGCCAGAACCGCGCTGCCCGCCAGCGGGGCCAGCATGGGCGAGATCGAGATCACCAGCATCAACATCGCCATCAAGCGCGTCGCCTGTGTCCCGGTATATTGATCGCGGATGATCGCGCGGGGTACCACCATCAGCACCGCGCCACCCAGCCCTTGCAGGGCGCGCCAACCGGTCAGCGCCGCCATCGACGGGGCGAAGGCCGCCCCGAAAGAGGCGACCAGAAACAGCGTGAGCCCGACCATGATCGGCAGTTTGCGCCCCGCCTGATCGGCCCAAGGGCCGTAGAAGAGCTGCCCAAGCCCGAAGGCGATGAAATAGGCGGTGATCGTCGCCTGAACCGCCGTCTCAGAGGCGCCATAGCTTGCGGCGATGGCAGGCATGGCGGGCAGATACATGTCGATGGCAAAGGGGCCGACCAGCCCCAGCAACCCGAGAATGAGCGCTGAACGTAGCACGAAATGTCCTTTCGGATGAGATGGCCGGGGCCATATGGGGCGGGCGGCAAACGGTCGGTGCGCTTGGGGCCCACAATCGCGCGCAACCTAACTGCCCCCGGGCAAAGTGCAAGCCCGCCGTTATCGCCTTGAACCCCCCGCGCGAAACGGCTTGATAGAGCCAAAGACAGCCGGGGAGGGGCTCATGCCAGAATTGAACGATCTATTGCCGATGCTGGTGCTGCTCGCCCTGATCGGCGGTTTTGCCGGAATTCTGGCGGGGCTTTTGGGCGTCGGCGGGGGGATCGTCTTGGTCCCGGCGTTGTTTTATGTGCTGCAATCGCTCGGCTATGGCGGGCCGCAGTTGATGCAAATTTGTCTTGCGACCTCTTTGGCGACGATCATCGTCACCTCTGCGCGCTCGGTTCATGCCCATAACAAAAAGGGCGCGGTGGATTGGGAAATTCTGCGCACTTGGGCACCGGGGATCATGCTGGGGGCCATTCTGGGCGTGCTGCTAGTATCCCAACTGCGGACCCAGACGCTACAAGTGATCTTTGGCGGGCTGGCGCTTTGCGTGGGCCTCTACCTTGGCTTTGGGCGCAGCGAGTGGCGCTTGGGGGAGACCATGCCCCGCGGCCTCAAGCGCGCGCTCCTGTCGCCGATGGTGGGCTTTCTGTCGGTGCTCATGGGGATCGGTGGCGGCAGTTTTGGCGTGCCGCTGATGACATTGCACGGGCGGCCCATTCACAAGGCTGTGGCCACGGCGGCGGGCTTTGGCCTCCTGATCGCCGTGCCTTCGGTGATTGCCTTTCTGTTTGTCGATATCGGCCAGAACCGCCCGCCGCTGACCCTCGGGGCGGTCAACCTCGCAGCCTTTGGGATCGTCGTGGCGATGACGCTGATCACCGCGCCTTGGGGCGTGCGGCTGGCCCATGCGATGGATCCCAAACCGCTGCGGCGGGTGTTTGCTGTCTTCCTCGTGCTGGTGGCCCTGAATATGTTGAGAAAGGCGCTTTGGGGCTGAGCCGTCCTGTTTTTGACCTTACTCCTGCCGGAATGCGGCTCTTTCCGCCCAATTTCGGACAATGTTCATTAAATTGCCGCAATCTCGACACAAACTGCGGGCTAAATGCCATAACGAACGCAGAATCATCCGAACCAAGGGACGTGACGAGATGCGCCGATGCGGAACCAAAGCGATCATTCTCAAAGGGCAGGGTAGCGACCTTGCTTATTGGAGACCTGCACGCCGTGGCCGTCGGGCGTTTCGGTTCGATGGGATGTTCACCCGTGAGACCAGCCTGACCTTCGCCCGCGCCGCTGTGCCTGCCGCCAACTACAACGCGGCCCCGATGGGGCATCAGGATGTCACCCACGGCGAAGCGGCCCTTATTTTCCTGAACCAGATCGTCCAGCGCCGCGGCGCCTGAGCCCGCCTTAGTCGCGCCGCCGGGCCAGCCGCGCCGCGCGGCCCCCGCGCCGTTTCGCATGGGCGCTTTCGCGTGAGGGCAGTTCCGCCATGATGGCGCGGCGTTCCTCGGCGCTCATCGCGGACCAGCGGCCAATCTCGTCGATCGAACGCAGACAGCCGGTGCAGAGACGGCTTTCGGGATGCACCACGCAGATGTTGATGCAGGGGCTTTCGACCTCATCGCGTTGCCAGACCTTTTTAGTCACGGCGCATCACCTGCAAACGGTCCAGAAGCCCCTGAAGGATATAGCCCGCCGCCACATGGTCGATGACCTCGGCGCGGCGTTTGCGGGTGGTGTCGGCCTCAAGAAGCGCGCGTTCGGCGGCCACGGTCGACAGGCGCTCATCCCAATAGGTGATCGGCAGGGGGCTGAGCCGGTCGAAGTTGCGCGCGAAGGCACGGGTCGACTGGCAGCGCGGCCCCTCGGTGCCATCCATATTCCGCGGCAGCCCCAGAACAAGCCCGCCGATGCGGCGTTCGGCGATGATCTCGGTCAGCCGGGCGGCATCGACGCCGAACTTTTTGCGTCGCACGGTTTCCAGCGGGGTGGCAACGGATTGGAAACTGTCGCTCACCGCCACGCCGATGGTTTTCTCGCCCAAGTCCAGCCCGATCAGCGCCTGCATCGGGGGTAGGGCGGCGATGAAATCTGCGGTTTCGTCGTAAATCATCCTGCCACCCCTGCGCGTTCCCCGGCGCTGCGGATCATGTCCAGCGCCGCATTATCGCCCGAGAAGACCTCAAGCGCGTTATCATAGACCGCTCGGGCCTGATCGGTATCGCCCAAGACCCCCAGCGATGTGATCAGCCGCGCCCAGTCCTGCGGCGGGCCACCTTCGCTGGCCAGACGGTCCGACAGCCCTGCGACCATGCCGCCGATCATCTCCATCCGGTCATCCGCGCTCATCTCAGAGGCGGCTTCGATGTCTTCGGCCGAAGGGCCGCGCGCGGGGGTGCCAGTGCCAATCTGCGGCATCTCGTAATTCACCCCGGCAAGTGCGGCGACCTGAGCGATCTGCGCGCGGATCGGCTCGATCCAGGGGGCATCGACAGGCCCGCGCCGCAGCAGCGCGTCCCATATGCGAAAGCCCACATCGGGCCGTCCGGTCTGCACCATCATCAGGCCGAGGTAATAGCGCGCCCGGCCATCCTGCTCATCGCGGTTCAAAACCTCGCGCAGGGCGGTTTCCGCCTCGGGCGAAACATAGCCGCCCGCTGCCAGCACCAAAAGTTCGGCATAATCCGCGATATCCTTGGCGGTGCGGTCGGCGCCTTTGAGACGCAGCACATTGCCCTGCGCCTCGGCCGCGGCGGGGAAATTGCCGATGCGGGCTTCGTTCTGCGCCAGAAGGGTTTGCCCTTGCAGGTCTTCGGGCCGGTCTTTGACCGTGGCGCGCAGCTGCTGCATCAAGGCGAGGTAATCGGCGCTCAGCCCTTCGGTGGCAGGGCTGGGGGGCAGGCTGTCCACCGCGCTTTGCTGGCTGGGACGGTTGCGGCGCATATCCTCGGCAAAGGCGATGCGGTCGGCGAGGGCCAGATCGCCATAGCCGGGCTGCCCCAGATGCCAATAAAGCGCCAAAGACCCGGCCCCCAAGGCCACGACCCCGGCGATCAGCACGAAGGGCGCGGGGCGCGCGGCGGTGTGCGGGCCACCGTCGCGGGCGGCATCGGCCGCGAGGATCCGGCGCGAAATCTCGGTCCGGATGCGGGCGGCGTCGGCCTCGGGGACAATCCCGCGTGCCACATCGCGCTCAACCTCCTCCAACTGGTCGCGGTAAACCTTCAGATCATAGTCCGCCTGAGCGGGCAGGGGCGTATCCGCGCCGCGCCAGGCGGCCCGCGCCAGAAGACCGCCCACGACAAGCGCCATCGCGCCAGAGAGAAACCAGAATATCATGGCCTCTACCTAACCTTTGACCGGCCCCGACAAAAGCCCGCAAATGCCGCGTGCCCTGCGGCATTTTTCACCAATCGCGCCGCATGTCGCAAAACCGCGTCCAAATGCCGTGGTGGTCATTTCGCATATCTGCTCCTAGGCTCAGAACTGAGCACAGCCGCCCGCGCGGCCCGAATCCTTGCCGGGAAGTGACGTGATGAAGAAATACTCCGTTTTCGCAGTGGCCCGAGAGGCGATGCGCCATCATACGGGCTGGACCCGGGCATGGCGGGATGCGCAGCCGAAAAAGCGCTATGACGTGATCATCGTGGGCGCGGGCGGGCATGGGCTGGCGACGGCCTATTATCTGGGCAAGAACTTCGGCATCACCAATGTCGCGGTGCTGGAAAAGGGTTGGCTTGGCGGCGGCAACACCGGGCGCAACACGACGATCATCCGCTCGAACTACCTGCAAGACCCCTCGGCTGCGATCTACGAAAAGGCGCGCAGTCTGTATGAGACGATGAGCCAAGACCTGAACTACAACGTCATGTTCAGCCCCCGTGGTGTCATCATGCTGGCGCAGACCGAACATGAGGTGCGCGGCTACAAACGCACGGCCCATGCCAACGCCCTGCAAGGCGTACAGACCGAATTTATCGGGCCGGACCGGGTCAAACAACTGGTGCCGATCATCAACATCGACGGGCCGCGCTACCCGGTGCTGGGCGGGCTCTGGCAGGCCCGCGGCGGCACCGCGCGGCATGATGCGGTGGCTTGGGGCTATGCGCGGGCCTGCTCGGATATGGGCATGGACATTATCCAGAAATGCGAGGTCACCGGCGTGCGCCAGACGGGCGGCAAGGTGACCGGCGTCAGCACCACACGCAGCGATATCGACTGCGACAAGCTGGGGATCGTCGTGGCGGGGCATTCGGGCCAGCTGGCGAATATGGCAGGCTTTCGTCTGCCGATCGAAAGCGTGGCCTTGCAGGCGCTGGTCTCGGAGCCGGTCAAACCCTGTATGGATGTCGTCGTCATGGCCAATACGGTGCACGGCTACATGAGCCAGTCTGACAAGGGCGAGATGGTCATCGGCGGCGGCACGGACGGGCATAACAACTACACCCAACGCGGCAGTTTTCATCATATCGAAGAGACGGTGCGCGCGCTGGTCGAGACCTTCCCGATGATCTCGCGGCTCAAGATGCTGCGGCAATGGGGCGGCATCGTGGATGTCACCGGCGACCGCTCTCCCATCCTCAGCAGGACCCCGGTCGAGGGGGTGTTTATCAATGGCGGCTGGGGCACGGGCGGCTTCAAGGCGATCCCCGGTTCGGGCTGGGGCTTTGCGGAGTTGATGGCCAAGGGGCATTCGCCCCTGACCGACGCCTTCGGGCTTGAGCGTTTCGCCGAAGGCCGCTTTATCGACGAATCCGTGGCCGCCGGGGTGGCGCATTGATGTTGTGGATCGGCCACAATTCGCCGCTGCTCAGCACGGGGGGGAACGCCAGTGCCCGGCCCGGGGTTACCCGTTCAGACATTGAATATAACGGAGCTGAACAATGGCAACCCCGGATCACAACCGCACGGATCACGTCGATCATACCAACACCACCACAACCACGACCACGACCGATCGTGGCGGCAACAGCGGCCTTGCCTTCATCGTGGGCGCGGTCGTCGTCGTGGTGGCTTTGCTGGCCTATTTCCTCTTCGCGGGCGGTGACCTTGATGGCGCGAATGACGTCAACGTTAATATCGAAGGCGCAGCCGAAAGCACTGGCGAGACCATTGAGGGCGCTGCCGAAGGCACGGCGGATGCCGTCGATGAGGCAGCAACCCCGACCGAGTAAAACCCCCTCGGCCACGCGCGCAGCGTCGCCTTTTCACGAATCACGCCGCTCCGCGCCGTCGCGCCGGGGCGGCGTTTTGCCGTTCTCTACCCGCGCAGGAGTCTGCCCATGCTGATCCTCACCTGTCCTTGCTGCCATTTCACCGCCGAAGAGACGGAATTTCACGGCGGCGGGGAGGCGCATTTGAAACGTATCGGCCCCGGCGGCTCCGAAGAGGATTTCGAGCGTTACCTCTTCATGCGTGAGAACCCCAAGGGCGTGCATCTTGAGCGTTGGCGGCATGTCTATGGCTGCGGCAAGTGGTTCCACATGGCCCGCGATACCGCCACGCTCGAAGTCTTTGGCAGCTATCCCGCGCAGACCCTCGCCCCGCCGGATCACATCCTTGAGGCGATCCGCAAACGCCATCCCGATTGGCAGTGGCAGCGCGCCAGCTAGCCCCCGACCTCGTTTCTCGCCCCGGTATTCACCCCATCCTCAGCCCCCAAGGTTTTCCACGATGAGCACAAGACTGGCCACAGGCGGCCGCCTGCTGAACAAAAGCAAACCGCTGAGCTTTACCTTCAACAGCAAGCAAATGCGCGGCTATGAGGGCGACACGCTGGCCTCGGCGCTGTTGGCCAATGATCAGGTGCTGGTCGGGCGTTCGTTCAAATACCACCGCCCGCGCGGCATCGTGACCTCCGGCCCCGAAGAACCCAACGGTCTGGTCGGTCTTGGCCAAGAGGAGCATTTCGAGCCCAATGCCCGTGTCACCACGACCGAGCTTTACGAGGGGTTGGCCGCTGAAAGCCAGAACCACTGGCCGAGCCTTGAGTTCGACGTGGGCGCGATCAACAAACACCTCAGCCGCTTTCTGCCGGCGGGCTTCTACTACAAAATGTTCATGCATCCGCGTCCGCTGTGGAAGCATCTCTATGAGCCGATCATTCGCCATTCTGCCGGTCTTGGCAAAGCGCCCAAGGCCGCGGATGCCGACACCTATGAACACTTCCACGCCTTCTGCGATGTGCTGGTCATCGGCGGCGGTGTCGCGGGGCTTCAGGCCGCCTTGGCCGCGGGTTTGAGCGGTGCGCGTGTCATCGTGATGGAGCAGTCGGCCCATTGGGGCGGGCGGGCGCCGGTTGACGGCGGCACGGTCGACGATGCGCCGGTGGAGGACTGGATCGCGCAAACGCTCGACCGTTTGCGCGGCATGGAGAATGTGGACCTGCGCGACCGGACCATGGGGGCAGGGGTTTACGATCACGGCTATGTGCTGGGCTATGAACGGCTGCGGGATCATGCCCCCGAGAGCGCAGGCCCACGTCATCGGCTTTGGCGCGTGCGGGCGGCCCATGTGATCACCGCCACGGGCGCGATCGAGCGGCCGCTGAGCTTTGCGGGCAATGACGTGCCTGGCGTGATGCTGGCCTCGGCCATGCGCGACTATGTAGCGAATTACGGGGTGTCACCGGGTGATCGCACCGTGGTGGTGACGAATAACGACAATGCCTATCTCACGGCGATTGCGCTGAAACAGGCGGGGCTTGATGTGCCCGCCGTGCTGGATGCCCGCGTCTTGCCGCAAGACAGCGAATTGGTCGCCCAAGCCCGCGCGCTTGGCATTCGGGTGGTCATGGGCCATGCGGTATCCTCGGTTCAGGGGGGCAAGCGGGTGACCGGTGTGGCCGTCTGTTCGCAGGCGGGCGAAGGTGCCGTGCTGGAAGAGATCGCCTGCGATGCGGTGGCCATGTCGGGCGGCTGGTCGCCGGTGGTGCATCTGTGGTCACACTGCGGTGGCAAGCTGAAGTGGGACGATGCAAAAGCCTGTTTCCGCCCAGATCAGGACCATCCGCCCACCGGGGCAGACGGCCATGGTTTCGTGACGCCAGCGGGGGCGGCGGCCGGGGTCTTTGCCCTCGACGACGTGCTGCATGACGCCCATGCCGCTGCCGATGGAGTGGCAACGTCGCTCGGCTTCAAACTGCCGCGCGATCTCACCGCGCCCACGGCGGCCCGGCGCGAGGAGGCGCCGATGATGCCGGTTTGGCAAATGCCACAGGGCGCCAGCGTCAAACTGCGCGAAAAGACCTTTCTCGACTATCAGAACGACGTGAAGGTCTCGGACGTTCGGCTGGCGGCGCAAGAGGGTTTCGTCTCGGTCGAACATGCCAAACGCTATACCACGCTCGGCATGGCAACGGATCAGGGGAAGCTTAGCAATATCAACGGGCTGGCCACGCTCGCCGGGGCGTTGGATGCAGAGATCCCCAACGTCGGCACCACCACCTTCCGCCCGCCTTACCACCCGATTTCGATGGGCGTGATTGCGGGGGCGGCGCGGGGCGATACCTTCCAGCCGATCCGCCGCACCCCGCTGCATGATTGGCACGAAGCCAATGGCGCTGTCTGGGAGCCGGTCGGCCAGTGGCGGCGGCCCTATGCCTATGCGCAAGACGGCGAAAGCACCCATGACGCGGTGATGCGTGAGGTGACCAACACGCGCCAGAACCTCGGCCTGCTGGATGCCTCGACCCTTGGCAAGCTGATCGTGCGCGGCCCGGATGCGGCGCGGTTCCTCGACATGATGTACACCAATATGATGTCGACGCTGAAACCCGGCAAATGCCGTTACGGGCTGATGTGCAACGAAAATGGTTTCCTGATCGACGATGGTGTTGTGGCGCGGCTGGATGAGCAGACATTCCTCTGCCACACGACCACCGGCGGGGCCGACAGCATCCATGCCCATATGGAGGAATGGCTCCAGACCGAGTGGTGGGATTGGAAAGTGCATGTGGTCAACGCCACCGAACATTACGCGCAGGTGGCCGTGGTCGGCCCCAATGCGCGCAAATGTCTGGAAAAGCTCGGCGGCATGGACCTCAGCCGCGAGGCGCTTGGCTTCATGGAATGGACCGAGGGCGAATTGGGTGGTTTCAAGGTCCGCGTCTTCCGCATCTCTTTCTCTGGCGAGCTGAGCTATGAGATCGCCGTTGAGGCAGGGCAGGGGCAGGCCTTCTGGGACGCGCTGCTGATCGCCGGGCATGACTTGGGCGTGATGCCCTATGGCACGGAATGTTTGCACATCCTGCGCGCTGAAAAGGGCTTCATCATGATCGGGGATGAGACCGACGGCACGGTGATCCCCCAAGACCTTGGCCTGAACTGGGCGATCTCGAAAAAGAAGGACGACTACCTTGGCAAACGCGCGCAACAGCGTAGCCATATGCAGGATCCGACCCGCTGGAAACTGGTGGGGCTTGAGACCACGGATGGCAGCACCCTGCCGGATGGGGCCTATGCGCTTGGCGAATGTGAGAATGAGAACGGCCAGAAGGTGATGCAGGGGCGGGTGACCTCCTCCTATCATTCGCCGACGCTGGACCGGGGCATCGCCATGGCGCTGGTGCTGCATGGACCGGACCGGATGGGCGAGGTGCTGACCTTCCCCGGCACCGATGGCAAGACCTATGAGGCGCGGATCGTCGATCCGGTGTTTTATGATCCCAAGGGGGAGAAACAGAATGTCTGAACCCGTAAGCGCATTGAAGAACGCCCGCTATGACGCTGGTATCGCTGTGATTTCCGAAGTGGCACCCATGGGCATGATTACGATCCGCGGCGATCTTGATGCGCCCTATCTGCGCAAGGTGACCAAGAAACTCACCGGGGTGGAGCGCCCCGAGCGGGGGCAATGCCGCTTCGCCGGGGATGCCGGGGTGGCTTGGATGTCGTCCGATGAATTGCTGCTCTTTTGCCCTCACGTGCAGGTGTCCGAGGTGCTGGCGCGGCTGCATGCGGCCTTCGAGGATACCCATACCACCGCCATGGATGTCTCCGGCGCGCGCGCGGCGTTTCGTGTCGAAGGCCCCCACGCGCGGGAGGTGCTGGCCAAGCTCGCCCCCGTCGACCTCGCCCCGGATCAATTCACCCCCGGCATGTTCCGCCGCACCCGGATGGGGCAGGTGCCCGCCGCCTTTTGGCTGCGCGACGATGGCGCCTTTGAGGTGATCTGCTTTCGCTCGGTGGCGCAGTATATGTTCGACCAGCTTTGCGTGGCAGCCCAGCCCGGCAGCGCGGTCGGTCATTTCCAAACGGCGTAAGTCAGGAGAAAAACTGACTATTTCTCTCGGAACGGATGTGATTTGCAGACGTTGACCTTGACGTTGCCGCTTGATCAACATCAAGTGGCCGCAGCGAAATTTCCAAACGAGGAGGCCCAGAAATGGCTTTTGAACTTCCCGATCTCCCCTATGCCCACGACGCGCTTGCATCCAAGGGCATGTCCAAGGAAACGCTGGAATACCACCACGACAAGCACCACAACGCCTATGTCACGAACGGCAACAAGGCGATTGAGGGCACCGAGTGGGAGGGCAAGACCCTCGAAGAGATCATCAAAGGCACCTACAACCCGAACGCCGTGGCCCAGTCCGGCATCTTCAACAACATCTCTCAGCTGTGGAATCACAACCAGTTCTGGGAAATGATGAGCCCCGAAGACAACAAAATGCCCGGTGAGCTGGAAAAGGCGATCACCGAGAGCTTTGGTTCCGTCGACAAGTTCAAGGACGAGTTCAAGGCCGCGGGCGCGGGCCAGTTCGGCTCCGGCTGGGCGTGGCTGGTGAAAGACAAGGACGGCAGCCTGAAGGTCACCAAGACCGAGAACGGCGTGAACCCGCTCTGCTTCGACCAGACTGCGCTGCTCGGCTGTGACGTGTGGGAGCATTCCTACTACATCGACTTCCGCAACGCGCGCCCCGACTACCTGTCGAACTTCCTCGACAACCTTGTGAACTGGGACAATGTCGCGTCGCGCATGTGATCTAGCGGCGGCGCGTGCGAGAGCCGCTCGCGCCTGATGCGTGTGGCGCTCTCCCAGTCACCGACGCCCACGACTACGCCGCAGGCTGGGTGAGCTGGGACAACGTCGCGTCGCGCATGTGATCTAGCGGCGGCGCGTGCGAGAGCCGCTCGCGCCTGATGCGTGTGGCGCTCTCCCAGTCACCGACGCCCACGACTACGCCGCAGGCTGGGTGAACTGGTACAACGTCGCGTCGCGCATGTGATCTAGCGGCGGCGCGTGCGAGAGCCGCTCGCGCCCGGTGCGTGTGGCGCACTCTCAGTCACCGACGCCCGCGGCTGCGCCGCAGGCTGGGTGAACTGGTACAACGTCGCGTCGCGTTTGTGATATGGCGGTGCGCCCTTACGGCCAGCCGGAACAAGACAGAAACCCCGCAGCCTGCTGCGGGGTTTTTTCGTTGGAACCCAAGACCCTTCGCGGATGTTTTTCTCCTGAGACTTCACGTCAAAAAAGGAGGACAACATGGCCGAGCGGAAGCGATCCAACGACGGTAGCAAGGAGACGGAAAAATTCCTCTCCGATACCGAAACGCCAGACCAAGGTGGCCGCGCCGGGGGTGATCTGCAAAAGGACGTTGGCACCCAAGACGCCATGCGCCGCGCCGAAAAGGGCGAAGACGGCGTGACCCGCGTCACCGGCGAAGACAAACGCAACCATGGAGAGCCTTCATGACCAAACTCAGCCAAGACACATGGGTGCTGATCGCGGATGGCGAAAAGGCCCTTTTCCTGCAAAACCACACGGACGGCGAAGACCCCTATCTTCAGGTCGTGCGCAAGGAAGAGCAGGAGAACCCACCGGCGCGGGAGCAAGCCGCCAACCGCCCCGGTCGGATGAGCGATGGTCCAAGCGGGCACCGCTCTGCCTTTGACGACACGGATTGGCATGAGCTGGAAAAAGAGCGATTTGCCAAGGACTTGTCGGACATCCTTTACAAGCTGGCCCATAAGGGCCGCTTTGATCGGATCGTCTTGGTGGCCCCTCCGGCAGTGCTGGGGGACCTACGCGATGACCTCCACAAAGAGGTGCAGAGCAAGGTGGTGGGGGAAATCCCCAAGACCCTGACGAACCACCCCATCGATGAGATCGAGAAGATCGTGGCCGGGGAATTGGCCCAAGCCTGAGTTTTCCCTTGGCGCGGGAATTGATTGCCTTCACAAGGAAGCAGTCTACCGCGCCAAGGATTTCCCATGACCGACACCACCAAGGGTTTCGCCGCCATGATCGCGGCCTGCTGTATCTGGGGGCTGTCGTCTATCTTCTACAAAATGCTGTCGCATGTGCCCGCCGCCGAGGTGTTGGCCCATCGCACCCTCTGGTCGCTCGTGTTCTTCGTGATCGTGCTGGCAGTGCAGCGGCGTTTGCGCGCGATCCTTGACGCGATGGTAGGGCCGCGGGCTTTTGGCCTGCTCGCTTTCGCGGCGCTGGTGATCGCGACGAACTGGTACCTCTTCATCTGGGCGGTCCAGAGCGGGCAGGCGACGGAGGCGGCCTTGGGCTATTACATCTTCCCGCTGGTCTCGGTCCTGTTGGGCCGTCTTGTCTTTGCCGAGCGGTTGAGCCCCGTACAGCTTTTCGCGGTCGGGTTGGTGACAGTCGCGGTCTCGCTGCTCACCTATGGCTTGGGCACCGCGCCTTGGCTCGCTATGGCGCTGGCGGCGTCTTTTGGGCTTTATGGGCTGGCGAAAAAGCGGTTGGCGGTGGGGCCGGTCGTCTCTGTCACCGCTGAGGTGCTGCTGTTGTCGCCCCTTGCGGTGCTCGTCCTGTGGCAAACGGGTGACAATGGAGCGGGGGCCTTCGGGGCCTCCTTCCGCGATACGGCGCTGCTGATACTCGCCGGGCCGATCACCGCGACGCCGCTGATCCTGTTCAGCTACGCGGCGCGGCGATTGTCGATGGCGACGGCCGGATTGCTGAGCTACATCAACCCGACCTTGCAGTTTTTCTGCGCCGTAGTCCTGTTTCGCGAACCGTTCACGGGCTGGCATGTGCAGGCCTTTGTGCTGATCTGGTGCGCGCTGGCGGTCTATTCCGTCAGCACCTTCCGTCAGGACAAAGCGCGGCGCAGAGCGCTGAGAGCGGCCTCGGCATCCGGCACCACGGTGACGTAATCCAGCAGCGTCGCATCGGCAAAGCCATGGGTCACGACATGGTTCATGAGCGACATGAAAGGATCCCAGTAACCGTTTGTGTTCACAAGGAAAATGGGTTTCTCATGCAGGCCCAACTGGCGCCATGTCAGCACCTCGAACAGCTCGTCCAATGACCCCGCGCCGCCGGGCAGAACCGCCACGGCGTCGCTGTTCATGAACATCACTTTTTTGCGCTCGTGCATCGTCTCGGTCACGATGTAGCGGGTAAGGTCGGTCTTGCCGACTTCCCATGCCACGAGATGCGCGGGGATCACGCCGAAGGTATCGCCGCCTGCGGCTTGGGCCGCACGCGCGACGCTGCCCATCAGGCCGACATCGCCCGCGCCATAGACCAGCCGCAGCCCGGCCTCGGCCAGACCCCGGCCCAGTGTTTCGGCGTCTTGGGTGAAGGCTTCGTCGTCGCCGGGGCGGGAGCCGCAATAGACACAGACAGAATGTTGCATGGTAAAGCGTCCTGTTGATTAGGAAAATTCGGCGCGGACCGTCTGCGCTTTTGACCCCTGTTAGCCTGCTTGCTAAAAAGGCTCAACCACAGGGGAAGTAGAGAATGTTCAAGGGATTTGGCCGGTTTGGCGGCATGGGGGCGATGGCGGCGGGTGCCTTTGCGGCGGCGGTGCTGGCGCTTGGCGCTTGGATCGGCAGCAAGCGCGGCGCGCCGGAGGAGGCGGCCCCCGAAACGGTGGCCGTGCTCCCCGAACGCGATGCCACCCCTGAGAATGCCACGCTGGTGCCGGATGCTGTGAAAGGTGTCTCGGTCGGCCCTGAGGGCGAGGCGGCAACGGAGCCCGAGGCGGCGCCGCAGGCGCCGGCCTTTGACGAAGTGCGCCGCGAAAGCGACGGGATGACGGTGATCGCGGGCCGCGCGGCGCCGGGCAGCACCGTGGCCGTGTTGAAGGATGGCGAAGAGGTGGCCCGCGCCACCGCCGATGGGGCCGGGAAATTCGCGACCCTTGCCATGATCCCGCCCGACGGCAAGGGCCATGTGCTGACGCTTTTGGGGCAGGACGGCGCGGCGGAGCTTGCTTCGGAAGAGGAGATTATTCTCACCCTTCGCGCAGTGCCAGTGCAGTTGGCGGAGGCCAATATCGCGCCGGAGGAAAGCCCGGTCGCGTCGGTTGAGGAGGGGGCCACAGAGCCGTACGAGGCGGCAGAGCCTGAAATCTCTGAGACCACGATGGAAGAGCCGATTCCGGCAACGACTAACGACGCCGAAGAGCAGAGCGCGGCAGCTACGGGTCAAAACCCAGCCGCTGCGCAGGCGGGGCAGGCGACCCCTCTAGCCGGAACGGCCACAGCCGAAGCGGAGCGCGCTGCGACCGACAGTGCGGACGCGCAAGACGCCGAGGCGGACCGAGGGCAGTCGACGCAAGACGAGGCTGGCACGGACGAAGATACCGTATCGACAGAGCAAGACCCGGCTATCTCCGAAGAGGAGGTTGCCTCCGCCCCCGCTCAGGCCACCCTGCTCTCCGATACCGGGACCGCTGACGTAGAGAGCAGAACATCGGAGCAACCCTCTCAAGCGATGCCGATGGCCGAAACAGGCACCGCGGAGGACGAAAGCGCGGCGGCGTTGGTTCAAGACAGTGCTGCCGAGCAGGGCGCGGATAGCAACACCGCGCCGTCCCAAGCCACGCCGATGGCCGGAACAGGCAGCGCCGAAGACGTGAGTGCCGCGACGGTAGAGCAAGACGATGCCGCCGAGCAGGGCGAAGTTACCAGCACAACACCGGCCCAAACCACACCAATGGCGGGGACGGGTACGGCTAAAGACGTGAACGCCGCGCCGTCGGAACAAGACGGTCCCGCCGATCAGGGGGCAGACACCAGCGCCACGTCTTCTCAAGCGACGCCGTTGGCGGAAACCGGCACCGATGAGGGCGACACCGCCGCGCCAAACGCTGACGCTGAGGCGCCACCTCAAGCCACACCACTGGCAGAGACGGGAACTACTGAGAGAGACGCCACCCTCGCGCAAACACCGCCCGCAGCCGTGACGGAGGCCCCGAACCTCGCCGACCGCAGCCCATCGGCGCCCGAGACCACAACCCCCGCCCCTTCGGAGGAGCTCGACACCGCTGCCGCACCGGCAAAGCCGCCCGCGCCCGCTCCGGTGTTGAAATCCACCGCCGAAGGGGTCGAACGGCTCGACACCGCGCCGCCGCAGGTGATGACCAATGTGGCGCTCGACACCATCGGTTACTCCGATCAGGGCGATGTGCAGCTGGCGGGCCGTGCCCAGCCGGACACCAGCGAAGTGCGCGTCTATCTCAACAACAACGCCGTCACCAGCTTGCCGGTCGATCAAGAGGGCCGCTGGCGCGGCGATCTGCCGAACGTCGATGAAGGCGTCTATACCCTGCGCGTGGATGAGCTTTCCCGCGGCGGCGATGTGACCAGCCGGGTAGAGACCCCCTTCAAACGCGAATCTCCCGAGGTGCTGGCCGCCGCCACCGAAGGGCTGACCGGCCCGCTCAGCGCGGTGACGGTGCAAAAAGGCGATACGCTCTGGGCAATCTCGCGTGCGCGCTATGGCGATCCTCTGCTCTATGTGAAGGTTTTCGAGGCCAATAGCGCAAATATCCGCGACCCCGATCTGATCTATCCCGGACAGGTCTTCGACCTGCCTGAAGAGCCGGCATCGGAGTGATCTGAGCGGCAAAACCGGGGCGGCATTCGCGGCGCGCAGAGCGGCTGTGCGCCGCCCGGTACTGGCAACCCAAGGCCATGGGGCCTATGTAGCCTGTAATCACTTCAGGAATTCCCATGCCAGCCGATACAGACCAATCTAACGCCGCGCGGCGGCGCGACCGCAAGACGCCCAAGCCCGAACGCATCCCCACAGAAGCCGAGATGATCGACGCCGCCGAGCGTCAGTCGGGCTTCTTGGTGCTGCGCAAGGTCGCGCCCTACCTCTGGCCCAAGGATATGCCATGGGTGAAACGCCGGGTGGTTCTGGCGATGCTGGCGCTGCTGGTGTCGAAGCTGATCATCGTCGCCACGCCGTTCTTCTACCGCGACGCGGTGGATGCGCTGGCGGGCGAGGGGACGCCGATGCTGGCGCTTGGCGCGATTGGTCTGACCGTGGCTTACGGCATGGCGCGGCTCATGGGGGTGGGCTTTCAACAGGTCCGCGATGCGGTGTTTGCCCGCGTCGGGCAGCGCGCCCTGCGGATGCTGGCGCTTGAGACCTTTCAGCACATCCACAAACTGTCGATGCGCTATCATATCACCCGCAAGACCGGGGGCCTCAGCCGGATCATCGAGCGAGGGGTCAAAGGTGTCGACTTTCTGCTGCGCTTCCTGCTCTTCTCCATCGGGCCGCTGATCCTTGAGCTGATCCTCGTGGGCGTGATCCTCGCCGTGCTCTTCGACGTCTGGTATCTGGCGGTCGTGGCGGTGACCATTGCGCTCTACGTCTGGTTCACCTTTGCCGTCACCGAATGGCGCGTGCGCCTGCGACGGCAGATGAACGACAGCGACACCGACGCCAACCAAAAGGCGATCGACAGCCTGCTGAACTATGAAACGGTGAAATACTTCGGCGCCGAGGGGCGCGAGGCGGCGCGTTATGACGCCGCGATGGCCGATTATGAGAACGCGGCGATCAAGACAAACTATTCGCTGGCCTTCCTGAACTTTGGCCAAGCTCTGATCATCACCGCAGGGCTCGTGGGGGTCATGGTCATGGCGGCGATGGGCGTGCAAAGCGGCGAGCTGAGCGTCGGCGACTTCGTCATGGTGAACTCCTACATGATTCAACTGACCGTGCCGCTGAACTTCCTTGGCACCGTTTACCGCGAGATCCGTCAGGCGCTTGTAGATATGGGGCAGATGTTTGGCCTGCTCGAACAACCGGCCGAGATTGACGACAAGCCAAACGCGCCGGACCTAAAGGTTACCGGTGGCCATGTGACGCTGGAAAACGTGCGCTTTGCCTATGACGCCGACCGCGAAATCCTCAAAGGCATCTCGCTTGAGGCGCGCCCCGGAGAGACGGTGGCGATCGTCGGCTCGACCGGCTCGGGCAAATCCACCATCGGGCGGCTGTTGTTCCGCTTCTACGATGTCGCGGGCGGGGCGCTCAAGATCGACGGGCAGGACGTGCGCGATGTCACCCAGCATTCGCTGCATATGGCGATTGGTGTGGTGCCGCAGGATACGGTGCTGTTCAACGACACCATCGGTTACAACATCGCCTATGGCCGCGATGGGGCGACGCAGGAAGAGGTCGAGGACGCGGCGCGCGCCGCGCAAATCCATAATTTCATCATGGCGCTGCCGCAGGGCTATGAGACCATGGTCGGCGAGCGGGGGCTGAAGCTTTCGGGCGGTGAGAAACAGCGCGTCGGCATCGCGCGGACCCTGCTGAAAGACCCGCCCATCCTGCTCTTGGATGAGGCCACAAGCGCGCTCGACAGCGAGACGGAGCATGAGATCCAAGACGCGCTGCGCCGCGCGGGCCAAGGGCGCACGGTGCTGACCATCGCCCACCGCCTCTCGACCATCGCCGAGGCCGACCGCATCGTCGTGTTGGAGAAGGGCGAGATCATCGAACAGGGCAGCCATGAGGTGCTGCTCGCCCAAGGTGGGCGCTATGCACAGCTTTGGCAGCGCCAACAGGCGGAAGAAGAGTAGACGGAGAAGCTGGCCCCGCCTTCTGTTTCGGCAGGCAGGCGGGGCATTGCCGCCGAGGGGTGCATTTGCGGGCGATCTGCTCTTGCACTGTGCGGGGCGGCGCATGATATCTACCGCCATGACCGATGTTTCGACCCCCTCGCAGACCTCGCTGCGCGCCCGCGCAGCCCGGCTGGCCGACCGCCCTTCGTTCCAGAATTTCATTCTGGGCGTGATTCTCTTTAACGCCGTGATCTTGGGGCTTGAAACCTCGGACGAGGTGATGGCGCAGGCCGGGCCGCTGATCCTGCTGCTGGACCGTATCTGTCTGGCCATTTTCGTCATCGAAATTGCGATCAAGCTTTTCGGGCGCGGGCTTGATTTCTTCAAACGCGGGTGGAGCATCTTTGACTTCGTCATCGTCGCCATCTCGCTGATCCCGGCCACCCAAGGGCTCAGCGTTCTGCGGGCCCTGCGCATCCTGCGGCTCTTGCGCGTCGTCTCGGTCGCGCCCTCGCTGCGCCGTGTGGTCGAGGGGTTGGTCAACGCGCTGCCCGGCATGGGCTCGGTCTTTTTGCTGATGGGGGTGATCTTTTACATCGCCTCGGTCATGGCCACCAAACTTTTTGGCGCGGATTTTCCGCAGTGGTTCGGCACGCTGGGCCAGTCGGGCTATTCGCTGTTCCAGATCATGACGCTCGAGTCGTGGTCCATGGGCATCGTGCGCCCGGTGATGGAGGTCTATCCCTATGCCTGGATGTTTTTCGTGCCCTTCATCATGGTCACCACCTTTGCGGTGGTGAACCTGCTCGTCGGTCTGATCGTGAACTCGATGCAAGACGCGCATCATGAGGAAAGCAACGAGCAGACCAACACCTACCGCGATGAGGTCATGTCGCGGCTGACCGATCTGGAAAACCTGATCAAGGCGCAGAACACCCCGCCCAAACCCTAAGAGGCCGGGGCGGGGAGAGGGCGTTATTCCTCGCCGATCGCCTTGGCGGTGAGATTGTCCAGCGCTTCGGTCATCTTGGTGAGATATTCCGCCTCTTCGGGCAGGCCGTGGGCGGTGACCAGCGTTTCAGGCGCGGCATAGGTCACATGCACGGCCCCCTCGCCATCGGCGTAGACCAGCACCCGCATCGGCAGGTCCAGCCCGGCGGTCTGGGCATCCTGCATCGCGGGCGTGCCGAGCTTTGGGTTGCCGAAGATCAAAAGCTGCGTCGGGCGCAATTCCATCTCGGCCTTTTCGGCCCCGGCGGCATGATCGACCCGGGCAAAGACCTCGGCCCCTGCTGCCTCGACCGCGCTTTCCAGTCGGTCCATCGTCGTGGGCACGTCATGGGGAGAGACTTTGGCCACCAAATCCTGCGCCAATGCGGGCATGGCCGCCATCACGACACCTGCCGCCAGTGCAATCGCTTTCATCATCGTCTCCTTTCGCTGCATTCTGCCCCTGACCTAGCGTGACGCGCCCCCGGGCCAAGCGGTCGGCGAAAAGGCGCTGCGGTTCGCTGGGTCTTGGCTTGGCTGGCCACGCGCGGTAAGAGGGGCAAAATCAGGCCGGGGGCAGGGCGCGATGAGCGATACCGACAGTTTTATTGACGAAGTGAACGAAGAGGTCCGCCGCGACCGGCTATACGGCTACCTGCGCCGCTATGGTTGGATCGCCGTGCTGGCCGTGGTGGCCATCGTCGGCGGCGCCGCGTGGAACGAATACAGCAAAGCACAGGAGCGGGCCGAGGCCGAAGCTCTGGGGGATGCGATGCTTGCCGCGCTCGAAGCGGATGCCAGCAATGCCCGCGCCGAAGCGCTCGCCCCGATTGAGGCCGATGGCCCCGGTGCCCGCGCCGTGCTGAACTTCATGCGCGCCGATGCGCTGGCCGAAGCGGGTGAGACCGATGCCGCTGTGGAGCAGCTTGATGCCGTGGCGCTCGACGGTGACCTCGCGCCGATCTACCGGGCCTTGGCGCAGTTCAAGATCGTGACCCTTCAGGGCCAATCGGTGCCCGTGGCCGAGCGGCGTCAGGCCCTCGAAGCGCTGGCCCAGCCGGGTGCACCGCTGCGCCTGCTGGCCGAAGAGCAATTGGCCCTGATCGACATCCAAGAGGGTGAGACCGACAAGGCCGTGGCGCGTTACCAAGCCATTCTTTCCGATGCGGAAACCACCCCGGACTTGCAACAACGCGCCCTTCAGGTGATTGTGGCCTTGGGTGAAGAACCGGGTGACGAGAGTGCCGCCGCAGAGGCCGCGCTGGAGATCCCCGAAGCAACGGGTGACTGACACATATCCACCCGCCAAAAATGGCGGGGGCGTGAAGGTTGAGGAAAGACAGAAAGTGAGCAGGTCCATGACGAAGCATCGCGAAACCGAACCCGGGCAAGCGGGTCTGCGGGGTCTGGGCATGGCGGGGGCCGTCGGTGCCGCGCTGCTGTTGACGGCCTGCGCGGATGAGCAGACCTATCTGCCGGGCAAACGCGAGGACGTGCGCGCGGTGCTGCAAAACCCCGGGGTGCAAGACCCTGCCTTTGCCGCCGCCACTGGCCCTGTGCCAGAGAATACCAGCCGCGCCATCGCTTTGGGCGGCACGGTGAACAACGCCAATTGGACCCATAGCATCGGCACCGCCGCGACCCGCATCAGCCATCCCGCGTTGCGCACGGCCTTGCAGCCGGTCTGGAGCGCCGATATCGGCGCGGGCGACAGCCGCAAACAACGTATCACCGCCGATCCGGTGGTGGCGGGCGGGCGTGTCTTCACGCTCGACGCCGGGGCGCAGGTCACCGCGACCTCGACCTCAGGCCAAACGCTCTGGACCCGTGACCTCACTCCCGCATCCGACCGCGAAGGCCAAGCCACCGGTGGCGGCCTCGCCGTGGATGGGGAAACGCTCTATGTCTCCGTGGGCTTTGGCGTTCTGGCCGCGCTCGACGTGACGACGGGCGGCGTGCGCTGGACCCAAGACCTTGACGCCACCGGTTCGGGCACGCCGACCGTCTCGGGCGATCTGGTCTATCTCACGGCGGGCGACGATACCGGCTGGGCGCTGGACAAGGCGACTGGCCGCATTCAGTGGCAAACCGGTGCGGTCACCAGCCTTAGCAACGTTTTGGGCGCGCCTGCGCCCGCCGTCACCAGCGATCTGGCGATCTTTGCCTTCGGCTCAGGCGAGGTGCAGGGGCTGTTCCGCCAAGGCGGGCTTGAGCGGTGGTCGACCTCTGTTCTGGGCAAACGTCCGGGCCGCGCGCTGAGCTTTGTGGGCGATGTGACAAGTGCGCCTGTGGTCTCGAACGGGACCGTCTATGTGGGCAATCATTCGGGCCGTCTGGCCGCACTCGACGTCGACAGCGGCGACCGTAAGTGGGTCGCACGTGACGGGGCGATCGGTGCGGTTTGGCCTGCAGGCGATTCTGTCTTTGCAGTCACGGACCTCAACGAACTGGTCCGGCTCGACGCCAGCACGGGCCGCCGCATCTGGGGCACGCCGCTGCCGAATTTCGTCAAGGACAAGCCCAAGAAGCAATCCGAAGTGGTGGCCCATTACGGCCCGATCATCGCCGGGGGGCGCGTGATCGTGGCTTCCAACGACGGGGTGCTGCGCAGCTTTGACCCCGTGAGCGGCGGGCTGACCGGCACCACCCAAATCCCCGGCGGGGCGACAACCGCCCCCGTCGTGGCGGGCGGCACGCTTTATGTCGTCTCCACCAAGGGGAAATTGCACGCTTTCCGTTAGGCCGCAAATAGGCTAAGGCGCGTGTCTGAACTGGCCCAACCGGGGCCCGGAGCCTGAATTATGTCCTTTACCCTTGCCATCGTGGGCCGTCCCAATGTCGGGAAATCCACGCTGTTCAACCGCCTTGTCGGCAAACGCCTTGCCTTGGTCGACGACCAGCCCGGCGTGACCCGCGACCTGCGCGAGGGGGCGGCGAAACTGGCCGACCTGCGCTTTACCGTGATCGACACCGCGGGGCTGGAAGAGGTCACCGACGACAGCCTGCAAGGCCGGATGCGCCGCCTGACCGAACGTGCGGTGGACATGGCCGATGTCTGCCTCTTCATGATCGACGCCCGCGTCGGCGTGACCCCCTCTGACATGGTCTTTGCCGAGATCCTGCGCAAGAAATCCGCCCATGTGATTCTCGCGGGCAACAAGGGGGAGGGCAAGGCCGCCGACGCCGGAATGATCGAGGCCTATTCGCTGGGTCTGGGCGAGCCCATTCGCATGTCCGCCGAACATGGCGAGGGGCTGACCGATCTTTACACCGCCCTGATGCCGCTGGCGGATGAATATGCCGAACGTGCCACCCAAGACGCGCCCGAGACGGATGTGGACCTGCCCGAGGATGACGCCGATCTCGAAGCCGAATCCCTGCCGATGCCGACCCGCGCCAAGCCCTTGCAGGTCGCCGTGGTGGGCCGCCCCAATGCTGGCAAGTCGACGCTGATCAACCAGATTCTGGGTGAGGACCGTCTGCTGACCGGGCCAGAGGCTGGGATCACCCGCGATGCGATCTCGCTGACCACCGAATGGGCCGGGCCGAATGGTGAGCCGGTGCCGATGCGCATTTTCGACACCGCCGGGATGCGCAAAAAGGCCAAGGTTCAGGAGAAGCTGGAAAAACTCAGCGTTAGCGACGGTCTGCGCGCGGTGAAATTCGCCGAGGTTGTGGTGCTTTTGCTCGACGCCGAAATCCCGTTCGAGCAGCAAGACCTGCGCATCGCCGATCTGGCCGAGCGTGAGGGCCGTGCCGTTGTCGTGGCCGTGAACAAATGGGACATCGAAGAGAACCGGCAGGAGAAACTGCGCGATCTTAAGGAAAGCTTCGAGCGGCTCTTGCCACAGTTGCGCGGTGCACCGCTGATCACCGTGTCCGCCAAGACGGGCAGGGGGCTTGACCGTCTGCAAGCCGCGATCATGCGGGCCTATGAGGTCTGGAACCGCCGTGTCACCACCGCACAGCTCAACCGCTGGCTCTCGGGGATGATGGAGGCGCATCCGCCCCCCGCGCCGCAGGGCAAGCGCATCAAGCTGCGCTATATGACCCAAGCCAAGACCCGCCCGCCGGGGTTCGTGGTGATGTGCAGCCACCCCGACAAGGTGCCGGACAGCTACACGCGCTATCTGGTCAACGGGTTGCGGTTGGATTTCGACATGCCCGGCACGCCGATCCGTCTGTGGATGCGCGGCCAGTCCGACGCCAACCCCTATAAGAACCGCAAGAAAGCGGCACCGTCGAAGCTGCGCAAGCACACCGACGGTCGCCGCAAGGACTAAGCGCGCTCAGCCGCGCCGAAACGCCCTGACGGTGGGCAGCGCCACTATGACGCTGCCCCCGAGCGCCAGATAGGCGACCAAGGCCGTCTCGCCCCAATTGGTCACGACCACGCCCACCAGCCCCCAGATCACCGCGATGCCATAGGTCGGTGTCCGCCCCAGAGCGGTCTGGACGATGGCGCCGATTGCAATCGCCAGTCCGACAAAGACCACCGCCGCTGTCTGCTCTTCCAAATAGCCGTATCCTGCGGCCAGAAGCGCCAGCGACACGCAGGAAGCGGCAGAGAGCCAGCCTGCGTAGAGCCCTACCGGGGCGGCGGCCCAGAGCGGGTCTTCGACCGGAGCAAGGAATAGGGCGATCAGCGCGGTGATCAGCATGATCCAGATCAGTATCGCGGCCCAAACGGGGCTCATGGTGGCCACGGCGAGCCATGTGGTCCCCACGGCGAGCGACAGGCAGAGCGGCACGCGCATGTCATGCCACTGCCCGTCCCGCGGCGCGCGCAACAGGCCATAGCCAAGGCCCGCGATCAGCCACAGGTAAATCACCCCCCAGATGGAAAAGGCATAGCCCGCAGGCTGCGCGGGCGGGTTGTCCTGCGGAATGGGGAATTGGTTCGGATCAAAGCCCGAAAAGCTGGGAACGAAAAAGGGTGAGATCGCGAAGGCGATGCTGAGCAGCAGGGCAAGCACGGCGATCAGGGTGCGGGAGGATTTGGGCAAGGTCGGCCTCGCGGGATTAGCTGTTGCGTTACAGCTAATCCTAGAGCGCCCGCGCGCCACGGCAACCAAGGGCCAGCGCCTACGCGGTCGCACCGCAAGTGCGCCCAAAATTATCTGGTACGCCCCCCGGCGGGGCGGGGCGGGCAGGCGAAGGCCCGACCCCTGCGGCGCGGATCGGGCCTAGCGGTGGCTCACCCTTAGGCGAGCACACCTTCCGCAGTGAGGGTCGTCTTGCCCCCCAGATAGGGCGCAAGCGCTTCGGGCAGTTTCACCGAGCCATCCGCCTGCTGGCCATTCTCCAACACCGCGATCAGGCAACGCCCAACCGCCAGCCCCGAGCCATTCAGCGTATGCACGAACTGCGGCTTGCCACCGCCTTCGGGCTTGAACCGCGCGTTCATGCGCCGCGCCTGAAAATCGCCGGTGGTCGAGACCGAGGAGATCTCACGGTAGCAATCCTGACCCGGCACCCAGGCTTCGATGTCATAGGTCCGCCGGGCGCCGAACCCCATGTCGCCGGTGCAGAGGATCACCGTCCGGTAGGGCACGCCGAGTTTTTCGAGGATGCCCTCGGCGCAAGCCACCATGCGCTGCTGCTCGGCGTCGCTCTCATCCGGGTGGGTGATCGAGACCATCTCGACCTTTTCGAACTGGTGTTGGCGCAGCATACCGGCGGTGTCGCGGCCTGCGCTTCCGGCCTCGGAACGGAAGCAGAGCGTATGGGCCGTCATGCGCATGGGTAGTGATCGTTCTTCGAGAGTATTATCGGCGATGCTATAAGTAAGCGTGACTTCTGAGGTTGGGATTAGCCAATAGTCTTCTTGCGTATCGGCTCTTTCGTAGGCCTCTTCCACAATGTCAGCGAGAGAGGCATCAGAGAGTTTATCCAGGATCTCAGGTTCAGATTTACTGTAGTCTTCCAGGGCCATTTTGCTAAGTCGAGCTCGGCTAGCCATTGAAGCTGCTACAAATGAATCGCCGCCAAATTTCGGCAGTTTGTCTGTACCGTACATTGCCGCATTGTTGACGAGAACAGGCGTGTTGTACTCTGTCAGCCCATTTTCATCCACATGGGTGTCGATCATGAATTGCGCCAGCGCGCGGTGCACCCGCGCCACGGCACCTTTCAGCATGACGAAACGCGCGCCCGAAGTCTTGGCGGCGGTCTCGAAATCCATGCCGGGTTTGACGCCTTTGATCTCGTAATGCTCAACCGGTTTGAAATCGAAGGCGGGCTTCTCACCCCAGTTCTTCACCTCGACATTGTCGTTCTCATCATCGCCTTGAGGCACGTCCTCGGCGGGGTTGTTGGGGATGCGGGCGAGCATATCGGTCAGCTTCGCGTCCAACTCCTGCGCCTCGGCGTTCATTGCGGCGACTTCGGCCTTCTTGTCGCTGACCAGCGCGCGCAGACGCTCGAACTCGGCCTCGTCGCCACGGCCCTTGGCTGCGCCGACTTCCTTGCTGGCCTTGTTCTGTTCGGCCTTGGCAGTCTCCGCGGCGGCGATCTTGGCGCGGCGCGCGGCATCGAGGGACAGCACCGCCTGCGACATCGGAGCCTCGCCCCGGCGGGCAAGAGCGGCGTCGAAACCTTCGGGATTGTCGCGGATGGCGCGGATGTCGTGCATGGGTCTGTCCTATGGATCGGGTGAATCGGTTTTGCTGCCTTATGCCTTAATGTGGGGTGCGGGGGTAGGGGCCGCAACCATGCGGCGATTGGCCCCGCGCGGGCGGGCAGGCGGCATCGGCTTTCCACCTTGCACCCCGCTGTCACCGCGCATAGCTTCTGGCCAAATTCTCAAGGCCCATTTTGCGGCCCAATACCCATCGAAAAGGACGACCCCCATGGAAGGCATCCAGCAATTCGTGCCGCTGATCCTGATCTTCGCGATCATGTATTTTCTGCTCATCCGCCCGCAGCAAAAGAAGGCGAAGGAACATCAGGCCATGGTGGCCGGTCTGCGTCGGGGCGATCAGGTCGTGACCCAAGGCGGCATCATCGGCAAGGTCTCCAAGGTCAAAGACGACGGTGAGCTTGAGGTGGAAATCGCCGAAGGCGTGAAAATTCGCGTGGTGCAGGCCACCATCGCCACCGTGGTCTCCAAGACCGAACCGGCGAAATAAACCCTACCCCGAGGCCGCAACCCAAAGGCGGAACTATGCTACAGATTGATCTGTGGAAGCGGATTGTCATTGTCCTGACCTGTCTGGCAGGGCTTTGGCTGGCGCTTCCCAATGCCTTTTACGCTCCTGTCGAAAAGCACAATGACGCCGTTGCGGCCATCGAGGTTCAGGGCAGTACGCCCGAACTGGAAGCGCAGCGCGCGCTTTGGCCTGAGTGGATGCCCTCGGGGCTGGTGAACCTTGGCCTCGATTTGCGCGGCGGTGCGCATCTGCTGGCCGAGGTGCAACTGGCCGATGTCTATGCCTCGCGCATGGAAGCACAATGGCCCGAGGTGCGCGACGCCCTGCGCAGCCTGACCCCGGTTCGCCGGCAAGAGGCGCCAGCGGGGGAATTGCGGGTCCGTCTGAACGATCCGTCGAAGATGGCCGAGGCGCTACAGATCACCCGTGATCTGGCCCGCCCCGTCACCACCGTGACCGGCGCAGGCGGCAGCGACATCGACGTGAGCGGGGCCGATGGCATCATCACCATCACCCTGTCGGATGCCGAGAAACAGGCGACCGACGAACGCACCATGCAGCAGAGCCTCGAAATCGTGCGCCGCCGCATTGACGAAGTCGGCACCCGCGAGCCGACGATCCAGCGTCAGGGCGCGGACCGCATCCTGATCCAAGTCCCCGGCATCGGTTCAGCGGCCGAATTGAAAGCCATCATCGGCACCACGGCGCAGCTGACCTTCAACCCGGTGGTGAACCGCGGCTCGAATGAGAACGACAACCCCGGCATCGGCAACGCCATCCTGCCCGCGGCGGATGAAGAAGGCGTCTTCTACACAATCGAGACCGCCCCCGTCGTCACCGGCGAGCAATTGGTCGACGCGCAGCCCAGCTTTGACCAGAACGGCGCGCCTGCCGTGTCTTTCCGCTTTGACACCTCCGGTGCGCGCAAGTTCGGCGATTACACGGCAGAAAACATCGGCTCGCCCTTCGCCATCGTGCTCGACGATGAAGTCATCAGCGCGCCGACGATCCAGAGCCATATTCCCGGCGGGTCGGGCATCATCACCGGGCGCTTCTCGGTCGAGGAAAGCACCAACCTTGCCGTGCTGCTGCGCGCAGGCGCGCTGCCCGCGGGGCTGAGCTTTGTCGAAGAGCGCACCATCGGGCCGGAACTGGGCCAAGACAGCATCGACGCGGGCAAGATCGCGACCATGGTCGCCTTTGTCGCCGTGCTGTGCTTCATGTGGGCGTCCTACGGGCTGTTCGGCTTTTTCGCCAATATCGCGCTGATCATCAATGTCGGGCTGATCTTTGGCCTGTTGAGCCTGATCGGTGCCACGCTGACGCTTCCGGGCATCGCCGGGATCGTGCTGACCGTCGGCATGGCGGTCGACGCCAACGTGCTGATTTTCGAGCGTATCCGCGAAGAGCAGCGCAACGCCAAGGGTGCCGCGCGGGCGATCTCACTGGGGTATGAGCGTGCGCTCAGCGCCATTCTGGATGCCAATATCACCACTTTCATCGTGGCGGTCATCCTCTTCGCTCTCGGCTCTGGCCCGGTGCGCGGCTTTGCCGTGACGCTGGGGCTGGGCATCGTCACATCGGTTTTCACCGCCTTCTTCGTCACCCGCTTGCTGGTGGTGATCTGGTTTGAACGCCGCCGTCCCAAGACAATCGAGGTTTGACATGCGACTGAAGCTGGTACCCGACAATACGAACTTCGATTTCTTCGGCTATGCCAAGATCACCTTCGGCGCCTCCGTGGTGCTGATGGTCCTGTCCCTGATCGCTTGGGGCGTGATGGGGCTGAACTTTGGCATCGACTTCCGCGGCGGCACCACGCTGCGGACCGAAAGCACCCAAGCCGTCGACGTGGGCGAATACCGCGATGCGCTCGCGCCGCTTGAATTGGGCGACGTCACGATTTCCGAGGTCTTCGACCCCGGTTTCGGCGCAGACCGCCATGTGGCGATGATCCGCGTGCAGGCTCAAGAGGGGCAGCAGGCGGCGACGACCGACACGATCGAAACCATCGAAGCGGCACTGCAGAGCGTCGCCCCCGATATCAAGTTCACCTCTGTCGAATCCGTGGGGCCGAAGGTTTCGGGTGAGCTGATCCAGACCGCCTTCCTTGCCGTGGGCGGGGCGCTGGCGGCGATCCTGATCTACATCTGGTTGCGGTTCGAATGGCAGTTCTCGGTCGGCGCGGTGGTGGCCCTGTTCCACGACGTGGTGCTGACCATCGGTTTGTTCTCGCTCCTCCAGATCCGTTTCGACCTGCCGGTCGTGGCGGCGATCCTGACGATCATCGGCTATTCGATCAACGACACCGTGGTGATCTTTGACCGCCTGCGGGAGAATCTGCGCAAATACAAAAAGCGCCCCCTGCGGGATGTGATGAACCTCAGCGTGAACGAGACGCTGAGCCGTACGCTGATGACCTCGGGCACCACCTTGCTCGCTCTTATCGCGCTGCTGATCTTGGGCGGTGACGTGATCCGCGCCTTCGTCTTTGCCATCACATGGGGCGTGATCGTCGGCACCTATTCCTCGGTCTATGTGGCCAAGAACGTGGTGCTTTACCTTGGCGTGAAACGCGACTGGTCCAAGCCTGACGCGGGCGCGGGCACGCAATTCGCCAATATTGATGCCTGACCTGCTGGCGCAGGCCATCGCCACCCCCGGGGTGGCATGGCTTGCGCTGGCCGTGATCGTGGCGGGGTTGGTGCGCGGCTTTGCCGGTTTCGGCTCTGCCATGATCATCATGCCCGTCGCGGCCTCTGTCCTCTCTCCGGTTGAAGCGATTCTGTTTCTCACCGCTGCCGAATTGATCGGCCCCCTGCCAAACCTCCCCGATGCCCTGCGCGAGGGCGCGCCCCGCGAAGTGGGGCGGCTGCTGCTCGGCGTGCTGATCGGGATGCCACTGGGGCTCTGGGGGCTGTCGCTAATCTCGCCCGAGGGGTTCGGCTGGATCGTCTCGGGCGTGGTGCTGGGGCTTCTGGCGCTGCTGCTCGCGGGCTGGCGCTATCACGGGCCGCTTGGCGCGAAGCTGGTGACGGCCACCGGGGCTCTGGGTGGCTTTATGACCGGTTTCGCGGGCATCGCCGGGCCGCCGGTGATCCTGCTCTATATGGCAAGCCGCAGGCCCGCTGCGGTGATCCGCGCGAATTTCCTGCTCTATCTTCTGGGGCTCGACCTGATGCTTTTTGCCATGCTCGCCGCGACGGGGCAGGTGGTCTGGCCGGTGCTGTGGCTGGGCCTCTTGGCCGGGGTGCCCAATGTCATCGCCAATATCATCGGGGCGCGGCTATTTGACCCAAAGCGAGAGCGGCTTTTTCGCGCGGTGGCCTATATCGTCATCGCCGCATCGGCTATCCTCGGCCTGCCGCTGTGGAATATCTGAGCCTGTGAGGGATGTAACATGCGATTGAACGAGATCACCTATACCGACGCCAAACCGATCGACGGCTACGGCCCCGGCTTCTTCCGCATCGATGGCGAGGTCGTGGAGGGCGCGCAGGTGATCGGCCCGGAGGGCATCACCGGCTGGGGCGGACTGGCCGATCCCGCGCCGGTGCTGGCGCTGGCAGGCAAGGTCGACGTGGTCTTTCTCGGCACCGGGTCGGAGGTGGCGCATATCCCCGATGACCTGCGTGAGACCTTGGAAGAGGCCGGGCTGGGGGTCGAGGTCATGTCCTCTCCCGCCGCCTGCCGCACCTACAACATTCTGCTGAGCGAGGGGCGGCGCATCGCGCTGGCCCTCTTGCCGGTCTAAGGGCGGAGCGGCGCGGCCAGTGCAAGTCAGCAACCTTAGCGTCGCACGCGGCGGGGTGCCCGTGCTCTCGGGCCTATCCTTCGCGCTGGCGGCGGGGGAGGCTTTGGTGCTGCGCGGCCCGAACGGGGCCGGGAAGACGACGCTGCTGCGCTGTATTGCAGGGCTGCAAGCGCCGCTCACGGGGCAGATCGAGGGGGCGGAGGACCGTGTCGCCTATGCCGCCCACGCAGATGGGCTGAAATCCATGCTGACCGTACGCGAGAACCTGAGCTTTTGGGCGCAGGTCTTTGGCAACACTGACATTTCCGCTGCACTTGATGGCTATGCGCTGCGCCCTTTGGCGGACCGTTTGGCTGCGACCCTCTCCGCCGGGCAAAAGCGCCGTTTGGGCTTGGCGCGGCTCTTGGTGACGGGGCGGCCGATCTGGGTTTTGGATGAGCCGACGGTCTCGCTCGACGCGGATGCGGTGGCACTGTTCGGCGCTGTCCTGCGCGGGCATTTGGCGTCGGGCGGATCGGCCCTCATGGCCACGCATATCGATCTGGGGGTGGAGGCGCGCATGCTTGACATCAGCACCTACCGTGCGGCCCCCGACGCCGATCTCGGCGCCAGCGATGCGGCCTTTCTATGAAGGCGTTGCTGCTGCGAGACTTGCGTTTGGCGTTGCGGGCGGGCGGGGGCTTCGGCCTTGGCTTGGCGTTTTTCTTGATCGTGACGATGCTGGTGCCCTTCAGCGTCGGGCCGGAGGCCACGCTGCTGCGCGCGATTGCGCCCGGTGTGCTTTGGCTTGGGGCGCTGCTGGCCTGCCTTCTGTCGCTCGATCGGCTGCTGGCGCTCGACCTCGAAGACGGCTCGCTGGAACTGCTGTTGACCGCTCCGTTGCCGCTGGAAGGGGCGCTGGCGATCAAGGCTTTGGCGCATTGGCTGACCACGGGACTGCCGCTGGTTCTGGCGGCGCCCTTTCTGGGGGTGATGCTGCAACTCGAGGCATCGGGGCATCTGTGGCTGCTGCTCTCGCTGGCGCTCGGCACGCCCGCGCTGTCGGTGATCGGCATGTTTGGCGCGGCGCTGACGGTGGGGATCAAACGCGGCGGGCTGCTGCTGTCGCTGCTGGTGCTGCCGCTCTATATTCCGACGCTGATTTTCGGGGCCGAAGTCGCCCGGCGCGGGGCGGCGGGCTTGGAGGCCACGACGCCGCTTTTGATGCTGGCGGGGCTGACGCTGGCCGTGGTGGCCTTGATGCCATTTGCCGCAGCCGCCGTGCTACGGATGGGGTTGCGATGACCCCAACAAATCGTGCATTGAGCACCACCCAACCGCGCGATAGGTAGTCTGCATGTCCCTTTGGCAATACGCAAATCCGGTCAAATTCCTTGCGCTTTCGCAGCGCGTGCAACCTGCGCTTTGGGTGCTGGCGGCGGCTTTCGTAAGTGTGGGCTTGCTTTGGGGGTTTTTCGGCACGCCTGATGACGCGCGGCAGGGCAGCACGGTCAAGATCATCTACCTGCATGTGCCCGCCGCCCTGATGGCGATCAACGCGTGGTTCATGATGCTGGTGGCCTCGCTCATCTGGTTGATCCGCCGTCACCACGTCAGCGCATTGGCGGCCAAGGCCGCGGCCCCCGTGGGGCTGGTGATGACGCTGATTGCGCTGGTCACGGGGGCGATTTGGGGCCAGCCGATGTGGGGGACATGGTGGGCGTGGGATCCGCGGCTCACGTCCTTCCTGATCCTCTTCCTCTTCTATCTGGGATATATCGCGCTGTGGCAGGCGGTCGAAGACCCGGATACCGCTGCCGATCTGACTTCGGTCCTTTGCCTCGTTGGCTCCGTCTTTGCGGTGCTGTCACGCTATGCGGTGCAGTTCTGGAACCAAGGGTTGCACCAAGGCACCTCGATCCCCGTGGCCACGGGCAACCGCAGCGTGGCGGATGTTTTCTTTTACCCGCTGGTCCTGGCAATGCTGGGCTTTGGCCTGCTGTTTCTGGCGCTGGTGGTTTACCGCACGGGCACCGAGATTCGCCTGCGCCGTACGGCGGCGCTCAGGGCGCGGATGAATAGGGGGGCGTGATGCCGGATCTTGGAAAATACGCGGGCGAGGTGCTCTCGGCCTATGCCGTATCTCTGCTGCTTCTGGCAGCGCTGATCGGCTTGACCCTCTGGCGCGGTCGCGCGGCGCGCCGGGCTTTGGAAGAGACAGAGCAGGAGGCCGGACGCCGTGGCTAAACTCTCGCCCATGATGATCGCGCCGCCGGTGATCTTTGCCGCCTTCGTCGCACTGGCCGCCGTTGGCATGTACCGCGACGATCCCGAGGGGCTGCCCTCGACGCTGGTGGGCCAACAGGCGCCTGCCATGCCCGAAGCCACGCTGCCCGGCTATCCGCAGGCCACGGATGACATGCTGCGGGGAGGGCAAGTGAGCTTGGTGAACTTCTGGGCCAGCTGGTGCCCGCCTTGCCGTGCCGAACACCCCAAACTGCTTGAGATGCAGGCCGAGGGGATGAACATCATCGGCGTCAATTTCAAGGATACCGAGAAGAACGCGACCGCCTATCTCGAAGACGAAGAGAGCCCCTTTGCCGGGGTCGGTTTCGATCCGCAGGGGCGTGTGGCAATCGACTGGGGCGTGACCGCGCCGCCGGAGACTTTCATCGTCGACGGGGACGGCACGGTGTTGTTCCGCTTTGCCGGGCCGCTGGTCGGCAGCGATTACGAACAGCGGTTCCTCCCGGCCCTGCGGGATGCGATCACCCGCTGATCTTTTCGGCGTATTCGACCAAACGTTTCGCCTGATAGGCGACGGATTTCTTGCCAGTCTCACTCAGCGGGCCGGGTTCGCAGGAGTATCCGTAGGGGTTGCCGCCATCTTCGAATTTGATGCCATCGGCATAGCCCGGCGGCACGATGATCGCCCCCCAGTGCATCGCAGTGACATAGATCGACTGAAGCGTCGTTTCCTGCCCGCCATGCGGGTTCTGCGCCGAAGTGGTCGCCGTGATCGCCTTATTGGCGAGCGCCCCTGACTGCCAGAGCGGCCCCAGCGTGTCGATGAAGGCGCGGAACTGGCTGGCGGCGACGCCAAAGCGGGTGGGGGCCGAGATGAAATAGCCATCGGCCCATTCCATGTCCTCGGGTTTGGCCTCGGGGATGTCTTGCATCTTGTCCAACTGGGCGCGCCACGCGTCTTGGCCATCGACAACGGCCTGCGGGGCGGTCTCGGCGCAGCGGCGCAGGCGGACCTCGGCGCCTGCCTCTTCGGCGGCGCGCGCGGCTTGCTCTGCGATGGCGTGGTTGGTCCCATAGGTGGAGTAGAACAGAACGGTGATTTTCGGGCTCATGGTTTCTCCTTTTACGAGGTGCTTCGGGATCAACGGGAGTTCCCGGTCTTCTGTTCCTCGGGGTCAGAGGGAATAGGGCCGCGCCCATTCGCGCAGGCGGTCGATAAACTGGGCGTTGGTCAGTTGGTCCAAGCGGCCCTCGGGCGCGGTGAAACCGGGCAGCGGCTCAAGCGCGATGCGCAGGCGGCGCATCTGTTCGGGGTAGGGGGCGACCCGCTCGGCCAGTTCCACCATTCCTGCGGGCACCCGGCGGGCGGGGTGTTCGGCGCTGTAGTAAAGCGTGAATTGCATCGCATTGAGGTTCGACACCAGATCGGCAAGGGCGGGCATAATGATCGTGTTCATCTCATCGCTGTCCGCCGCGAACATCGACGCCTTGCTCAAAAGCCCCCGCGCTTGCGCGACGGTGGTGGTGGTCGACAGCACGAAGCTGACCGAGAGGGTCAGGATTACCATACCGTTGACCCCGACGAGCACCGACATCACCTGCCAGAAGGCGCCTTGCGTTTGCAGCGGCCCGCCCCCGAGGGTGGAAAGCAGATGGCCGACAAAGGCGGAATCGCGGATGAAACCCGCAGGCTGCGTGCTGTCAGACATCACCACCGCGTAGCGGCTGAGTTGAAACACCAAGGTCCATCCGAGAGAGACGAGCAGGATCCACGTCGCCGCGATGGCCGTCATCACCACCGGACCTGAGAGGCGATGGCGCGTATCTCCCTTTGGCATCACCTTGGAAAAGAGGAAGAAGGCTGCCCGCGCGACCCGTTCCGACAGGGGGGCCACAGGGGCCGCGCCAATGGCGGTATAAAGAAAATCCAGCAGGACAATAACAAGGATCACCGCGCCCAAAGCGCCTAGCGCGTAACCTGTTATCATTCCTGTGCCTTCCTCGAACGCGATCGTCTTATGAAGGCAACCCATGATGGGCGGGCAGGTTCCCGCGCAGCGGCGCGCGGCAAATGAAAAGGAGCGACCCGATGGGGCCGCTCCTTGACTTGTTTCGCGGTTGCGATTGGCGCTTAGGCCGATTTCGCCAAGTTGCGCAGCACGTAGTGCAGCACGCCGCCGTGTTCGATGTACTCGATCTCAATCGCGGTATCGATGCGGCACTTCAGAGTAATCTCTTTGGTGCTGCCGTCCGCCATGGTGATCTCGCAGGGCACTTCCTGAAGCGGCTTGATGGTGTCGAGCCCTTTGATCGAGACGCTTTCCTCACCGGTCAGACCCAGCGATTTGCGGGTGTCGCCGCCGGTGAACTCAAACGGGATGACGCCCATGCCGACGAGGTTAGAGCGGTGGATACGCTCAAAGCTCTCGGCAATCACGGCTTTCACGCCCAGCAGAGCGGTGCCCTTCGCGGCCCAGTCGCGCGAGGAGCCCGCGCCGTACTGTTCACCGCCGAAGATGACCAGCGGGGTGCCGTTCTCCTGATACGCCATGGCGGCATCGAAGATCGAAGTCTGCTCGCCATCGGGGCCCTTGGTGTAGCCGCCTTCGACGCCATCCAGCATCTCGTTCTTGATGCGGATGTTGGCGAAGGTGCCGCGCATCATCACCTCGTGGTTACCACGACGCGAACCGTAGGAGTTAAACTCCCGCACCGGCACCTGGCGTTCGATCAGATACTGACCGGCAGGCGTGGTTTCCTTGAAGGAACCGGCAGGCGAGATGTGGTCGGTCGTGATCATGTCACCCAGCACCGCCAGCACTTTCGCGCCTTCGATGTTCGAGATGGTGCCCGGCTCGGGCGATATGCCTTGGAAGTAGGGCGGGTTCTGCACGTAGGTCGACTGCGGCGGCCAATCGTAGGTCTTGCTGTCGGTGGTCTCAACCGCCTGCCACTTTTCATCGCCTTTGAAGACGTCGGCGTATTTCTCTTGGAAGGCTTCGCGCGTCACGGTCTGTTCGACCAGTTCAGCGACTTCCTGCGTCGAGGGCCAGATGTCTTTCAGGTAGACGTCGTTGCCGTTCTTGTCCTGACCCAGCGGGCTGTTGGTCAGGTCGTGGTTCATGTCACCGACCAGCGCATAGGCCACCACGAGGGGCGGGGAGGCGAGGTAGTTGGCGCGCACGTCGGGGCTGATACGGCCCTCGAAGTTGCGGTTGCCCGAAAGCACCGAGGTGCCGATCAGGTCATAGTCGTTGATCGCCTTGCTGATCGGCGCTTCCAGCGGGCCGGAGTTGCCGATGCAGGTGGTACAGCCATAGCCGACGAGGTTGAAGCCGATGGCATCCAGATCGTCTTGCAGGCCAGCGGCCTCAAGGTAATGCGACACGACCTGCGAGCCGGGCGCCAGCGATGTCTTGACCCAAGGCTTGCGCGTCAGGCCCAGCTCACGCGCCTTGCGCGCCACGAGGCCCGCGCCGATCATGACATAGGGGTTCGAGGTGTTGGTGCAGGAGGTGATCGAGGCGATCACGATGGAGCCGTCATGCAGCTGGTAATGGCCGTCGTCGGTCATCACATAGCCGCGGTTGTGGTGGCCCTCGTCACCGGGGATTTCCTGCGGCTCGGGCTGGCCGCCTTCGCCTTCCCAACGGATTTCGGAGTTCGCAGAGGTGTCTTTGCCTTCGCGGATGCCTTTGACGTATTCGGCGAAAGCGGTGTGCGCCTTGTCGAGTGCGATGTAGTCCTGCGGACGCTTGGGGCCCGAGATCGCGGGCACGATGGTGCCCATGTCGAGGCTCAGCGTGTCGGTGTAGACCGGCGCGTAATCCGCATCGCGCCACATGCCGTTTTCCTGCGCATAGGCTTTGACCAGCGCCACGCGATCCTTGTCGCGGCCGGTGTTGGTCAGATAGCGCAGCGTCTCATCGTCGATCGGGAAGAAGCCACAGGTCGCGCCGTACTCAGGCGCCATGTTGGCGATGGTCGCGCGGTCCGCCAGCGGCAGGTGGTCAAGGCCGTCACCGTAGAATTCCACGAACTTGCCGACCACGCCCTTCTCGCGCAGCATTTCCACGACTTTCAGCACGAGGTCGGTGCCGGTGGTGCCTTCCATCATACGGCCCGTCAGCTCGAAGCCCACGACCTCGGGGATCAGCATGGAGATCGGCTGGCCCAGCATCGCGGCCTCGGCCTCGATCCCGCCGACGCCCCAGCCCAGAACGGCGGCGCCGTTGACCATGGTGGTGTGGCTGTCGGTGCCCACCAGCGTGTCGGGGTAGGCGACTTCCTCGCCGTTCTGGTCCTTGTCGGTCCAAACGGTCTGGCTGAGGTATTCGAGGTTCACTTGGTGGCAGATGCCGGTGCCGGGGGGCACAACGCGGAAGTTGTTAAACGCCTTCTGACCCCACTTGAGAAAGGTATAGCGCTCGATGTTGCGCTCATACTCACGGTCCACGTTCATCTGGAAGGCGCGCGGGTTGCCAAATTCGTCGATCATGACGGAGTGGTCGATCACGAGGTCGACGGGGTTCAGCGGGTTGATCTTGTCGGCGTCGCCTCCAAGCGCCACCAGACCGTCGCGCATCGCGGCAAGGTCGACCACCGCTGGCACGCCGGTGAAGTCCTGCATCAGCACGCGGGCCGGACGGTAGGCGATCTCACGCGGGTTCTTGCCGCCCTTGGTCGCCCATTCGGCAAAAGCCTTGATGTCGTCCTGGGTGACGGTCTTGCCGTCTTCAAAACGCAGCATGTTTTCCAGAACGACTTTCAGCGCCGCTGGCAGTTTGGAGAAATCGCCCAGACCAGCCGCTTCGGCGGCGGGGATGGAGTAATAGGCGACGTTCTGGCTGCCAACGGAGAGGGTTTTCCGTGTCTTGGCACTGTCGTGACCGACTTGGATTGTCATGGCGGGCTCCCTTCGGGGTCTGATGGGTGGCTAGATTGCCGTCTCAATGCCACTACGGGCGCGGCGGTTCAACTGTTATCGGGCGGTTTCGCGCGATTTTGTATACCATTGTGTACCGACTTTGAAGGGGGCATCATGCGCAGCATGCGGCTGGGGGCGCTAACGGCCGTTTCAACAAAGGTTGATTGGTATTTTACCCTCCCAGCCGTTAGACCAAACCCATCACCGCGATATTGATCCGTCTGGAATTTTATGAAGCCCCTGATTTTTCCCGTCCTTGCCGCATTTTCGCTGCTGGCCGCGCCCTTGCAGGCTCAGCAGGAGCAGCCTGTGGTGGTCGAACTCTTTACCTCTCAGGGCTGTTCCTCTTGCCCCGATGCCGATGCAATGCTCGCCGAATTGGCTGAACGGGAGGATATCATCGCCCTCGCGCTGCATGTGGATTACTGGGATTACATCGGCTGGGAGGATCCCTTTGGCGATCCGGCCCATGCCGAGCGTCAGCGCGGCTATGCCGCTGTCGGCGGGCGGCGCAGCGTTTATACGCCTGAGCTGATCGTGCAGGGGCAGACCGATATCGTCGGCGCGAAACCGATGAAACTGATGGACGCGGTCGAACGTCATGCAGAGGCCGCGCCGCAGGTGGCGCTGACGGTCGCGCGGTCAGGTGCAGCGGTTGAGATCACGGCAGATCCTTTGGCCAAAGGCGTGGGGCCGATGCAGATCCACATGCTGCGCTATTCCCCGATGGAGCGGACCAAGGTCACCCGGGGTGAAAACGCGGGCCATGTCATGGAGCACAGCAACGTGGTGCAGGGCTGGCAGGTCTTGGCGGACTGGGACGGGGCGGCGCCCCTGTCGCTGCGTGCCGAGGCCGAGGGCGATCTGCCCGTCGTGGTCATCGTTCAGCGCAAAGAGCAGGGCGGGCCGGGGGCGATACTTGCCGCCGCGCGAGCCAAGTAAGGCGCGCCCTTAGGTTTCGTGGGGCCGCCAGCGGCGGTGCACCCAGAACCACTGCTCCGGCGTCTTGGTGACCTGCGCGGTCAGACTGTCGTTCAGCGCCTGCGTCATGGTCATCGGATCGCTATGCGGCACCGGCGCTTCGAGCACCACGTCAAAGCTGACGCCATCGTCCTGACGAATGCCGTAAAAGGGGATCAGCAGCGCATTATAGCGCAGCGCCAGTTCCGCCGCCGAGATAGCGGTGCGGGCAGGCTTGCCGATGAAATCGAGGATCGGCGCGCGGATGACATGTTGGTCAAACAGCAGCACCAGCCGACCGCCCTGTTTCAGATGCCGCACGAAGCCCGCCGTGCCGCGCCGCCCTTGGGGGAACACCGGCCCACCGAAGGCTTCGAGCGTTTTGACGTAATGCGCGTTGAAATAGGGATTTTTCATCTTGCGGTAGAGCCCGCCGATGTCATAGCCCCGCGCCACGAGAGAGGCGCGCGCCGCTTCGTAATTGCCGTAATGCCCGGTCACGAGGATCACCGGCTGGCCCGTGCGGTTGGCCTCTTCCAGCGCCGCCATGCCCGGCCCCTGTGGGGCGATCTCGGCCATGCGTTTGGGAAAGTCCTCGGCGGAATAATTCTCGATAAAAGACCGCCCGAGATTGTTGAGGCAGCGGGTGGCAATTTCCTCACGACGGGCAAGCGGCATCTCGGGCCAGACATGCTCCAGATTGTCCAGCGCACGGCGGCGGTAGCCCGCGAGCGGGGCCAGAATATGCTGCACCAATCCGCCGACAAAGCCGACCCGCGTCTTATATGGCAGGGCCAAAGCCGTGCGGATGATGCCGACGATCAGCAGGTTGCTTAGGTAATGCCGGGCCCGGCGACCGAAGGGATAGGGCTTTTTGGCTTTGGTGGCTGGGTCCGACATGGGCTCTGACAGGCTGTTAAACTTTTCCTGACATAGCCTGCGCCGACGCGCGCAACAAGCCATGCCGGGCGGCATAGGCCGGGGTCAGCCGTCAGAGGCCCGGGCAGGGGGCATTGTACTCTGCCGCCGGTGGAAAGCTTAGGCGGTGGCGTCCGGCACGCAGGTGCCGCTGCTGATGTCGAGTTTCATACCCTCCGCGCAGGTCATGACCTGTTTGTCATGGACGCAGCCCGAGGCGAGGGCGAGGGAGGGGGCCGTGAGCGCCATGAGGGCGCCGAGTGTCAGTGCGAGTTTCATGTCGTTTGCTCCTTTGACAGGCGCGGATAGGGTACACCCACCCGCGCCAATCTCAAAGCGTTACGATCCGCGTGTTACGCGCCGAAGACGCGTTTGAAGATCGTGTCGACATGTTTGGTGTGGTAGCCCATGTCGAATTTCTCATTGATGCCGTCTTCGCCCAAGGCTGCGACGACCTCTTCATCGGCCAGCAGCAATTCGCGGAAATCGAGCCGTTCTTCCCAGACCTTCAGCGCGTTGCGCTGCACCATTGAATAGGCATCCTCACGGCTCACGCCCGCTTGGGTCAGGGCCAGAAGCACCCGCTGGCTCATCACAAGGCCGGGGAATTTGTTCATGTTCTCCAGCATGTTGTCGGGGAAGATCAGCATCTTGTCGACGACGCCCGCCAGACGGTGCAGGGCGAAGTCCAGCGTGACGGTGGCATCGGGGCCAATGCCGCGCTCGACAGAGGAATGCGAGATGTCGCGCTCGTGCCAAAGGGCCACGTTCTCCATCGCCGGGATCACCGACATGCGCACGAGACGCGCCAGACCGGTCAGGTTCTCGGTCAGCACCGGGTTCTTCTTATGCGGCATGGCCGAGGAGCCCTTTTGCCCCATGGAGAAAAACTCCGCCCCTTCCAGCACCTCGGTACGCTGCATATGGCGAATCTCGATCGCGACGTTTTCGATGCTGCTGGCGATGACGCCGAGCGTGGCAAAGAACATCGCATGGCGGTCGCGCGGGATGACTTGGGTCGAGATCGGCTCGGGGTTGAGGCCCAATTTCTCACAGACATGCTCTTCGACGCGCGGGTCGATATTGGCGAAAGTGCCGACAGCGCCCGAGATCGCGCCGGTGGCAATCTCGTCACGCGCGGCGACGAGGCGGGCGCGGTTGCGGTCCATCTCGGCATAGAAACGGGCAAAGGTGAGGCCCATGGTGGTGGGTTCTGCGTGGATGCCGTGGCTGCGGCCGACGCGCACGGTGTCTTTATGCTCAAGCGCGCGTTTCTTCAGCGCGGCAAGCAGTTTGTCCATACCGTCGAGCAGCAGGTCGGCGGCACGCGTCAGTTGCACGTTGAAACAAGTGTCGAGCACGTCGGAGGAGGTCATCCCCTGATGCACGAAACGCGCCTCATCGCTGCCGACATGTTCGGCCAGATGCGTGAGGAAGGCGATGACGTCATGTTTGGTCACGGCTTCGATCTCGTCGATGCGGGCCACGTCGAATTCGACGTCCTTGGCTTTCCACACGGCGTCGGCGTTTTCGCGCGGGATGGTGCCCAGATCGGCCATGGCGTCGCAGGCATGGGCCTCGATCTCGAACCAGATGCGGAATTTCGTTTCCGGCGACCAAACGGCAACCATATCGGGACGGGAGTAGCGGGGGATCATGCGCGCACCTTTTTAGGACAGGGGATGGGTCAAGGGCGGCATAGACTGACTTGGGGTTAAGGACAAGTCTGAGGGGGGAGGGTGACGAGGGCCATCGCCTGCCCGCGGGTCGGCGATCATACGTAAGTCGGTGCCACTTTATGGCTCAACCATGATGTGCGCTCGCGAGGTTACGCCCAGCCTCTCCAAATTGCCTAGCCGGTCGCACCAAAGGTGCGCCAGTGTATATCGGCAAGCCTTTGGCGTGACGGGCGGGCAGACGATGGCCCGGCGCCTGCGGCTTGATTCCGGGCCGGGATGGTAAACCTGTTGTAGCTAAAGCAGTTCGGTCACCACCGTCGAACTCCGCTCCAACGTCCGATGCACCGGACACTTGTCCGCGATCTCCAACAACCGCTGGCGCTGCTCCTCGGTCAAATCCCCCTCCAGCCGGATACGCCGCCGCCAAGTGTCGATCTTCTCTGCCGCGCCTGTGCATGCGTCCTGCGCGTGCACCTTGTCGTGGCAGACATCCACGCTCACGCCGTCGAGCGGCCAGCCCTTGCGCCGGGCATACATGCGGATGGTCATCGAGGTGCAAGCCCCCAATCCGGCAGACAAAAACCCATAGGGCGACATGCCGCGGTTGGTGCCGCCATAGGCCCGCGGCTCATCCGCCAGCGCGTGGTGATGCGGGCCTGCGTTCACATCTTGCAAGAACCCATCGGCATCCGCTTCGGTTACGCGCACGATCCCTTCCGGCGCGCCGGGGGGCGGGGCGGGGGATTTCAACGACATGTAGCGATCCGCCCATGTGGCGATGATCTCGGCCGCATATTCCGCGTCGCGCGGGCGGGTGATCAGGTGGTCGGCATCGTCGAGGGTCACGAAGCTTTTGGGGTGTTTCGCGGCCATGAAAATCTGTCCGGCGTTGTCGATGCTGACGATCTCATCGCGCGGCGCGTGCATCACCAGCAGCGCGGCTTTCAGCACAGCGATATCGGGGGCGAGCGTGGCCCCCTGCAGATCGTCGATGAACCCCTGACTGATGGTAAAGGGCCGCCCGCCGAGATTGACCTCGGCGCTCCCATTTTCCGAAATCTCGGGGAGGCTCTCGGCAAAGTTATGGGTCACATGGGCCGGATCGAAAGGCGCGCCGAGCGTGGCGACGGCGCTGACATGGGGCAGTTGTGCGGCGGCTTTTAGAACCGCCGCGCCGCCCAGTGAATGGCCGATCAAAAGCGCGGGGGCCATGTCACGGCCCGACAGATAGCGGCACGCGGCGAGCAGATCATCGACGTTGGACGAGAACGACGTCTCTTCGAAATCGCCCTCTGAATGGCCTAGCCCGGTGAAATCAAAGCGCAGCACCGCAATCCCCATCGCCGCCAAACGGCCCGCAATGCGCCGCGCGGCGGGGATGTCTTTGCCGCAGGTGAAACAATGCGCGAAAAGCGCGGTCGCCAGATGCGGCCCCTCCGGCATGTCCAGCCGTGCGGAGAGTTCCGTGCCGCCCGGGCCGGGAAAGGTGATGCGTTCGATGGCCATGAGGCTCTCCAATTTGCTTGAGGTAAAGGTGACATCTCTAGCGGGCGGATCAAGGGCCGGGGCCGCGCGCTCACCCAAGCGTGACGCGAAAGCACTGCGCGTGATCGCATTTGCCCCCGGTTGTTGCTTTGTATACGACTTGTGCAAAACCCCTGTCGGAGACATATCTTGGCCCAGCCCCCCAAACCGAACCTGCACCCTGCCACCATCGCGGCCCAGGCCGCGGGCGCCGTCGATCCCGCCTCGGGCGGTGTGGTGCCGCCGGTGCAATTCGCCACCACCTATCTGCGGGACGAGAATTACGATCTGGTCAATCCCGACAACGTCTATCTGCGCTCGCATAACGAAAACACCCGCGTGGCGGAGCGTCTGCTGAACGCGCTCGAAGGGGCCGACGAGACGCTGATCTTCCCCTCGGGCATGGCGGCCATCGCGGCGGTCTTTCGCACCGTGCCCAATGGGGCGAGCGTGGTGGTGCAGAGCCAGATTTACTGGGGCACGACGAAATGGATCCGCGATTTCTGCGCCCGGCGGCAGATCGCGCTGCATGAGGTGGACGCGAGCGACCTTGATGCCTTTGCCGCCCTGTGCCGCGCCGAAAAGCCTGACCTCTGCTTGATCGAGACGCCGTCGAACCCATGGTTGCGGATCACCGATATTGCCGGGGCCGCCGCCGCCGCGCATGAGGTGGGCGGGACGCTGGTGGTCGACAGCACCGCAGCTTCGCCGGTGCTGAGCCACCCGTTGGAGCATGGCGCGGATATCGTGATGCATTCGGCGACCAAGGGGATCAACGGCCATTCCGACGTTCTGGCAGGTTCGCTGGCCATCAAGGACGCCGATGCACCGCGCTGGCAGATGATCCGCGATGACCGCAACGAAGCGGGCGCGGTGATCGGCCCAATGGAGGCGTGGCTATTGGCGCGTGGGATGCGCACCCTGCCGCTTAGGATGCGCGAAATGTCTCGCAATGCCATGGCCTTGGCTGAGTTCCTGTCGGATCATCCGCAGGTGGAACATGTGATGTACCCCGGCCTGCCGGACCACCCCGGCCATGCGCTGGCCGCGCAGCAGATGCACGGGGGCTATGGCGGGCTGTTGTCCTTTGTCGTCAAAGGCGGGGCCGAGGCGGCGTTGAAAGCGGCGGGGCGGTTGCAACTGTTCCACCGCGCGACCTCGCTCGGCGGTGTGGAAAGCCTTGTCGAGCATCGCCACACGATCGAGCCGCATACCGGAATCCCCGAAGGGCTGTTGCGCCTGTCGGTCGGGATCGAGGATGTCGAAGACCTTGGTGCCGATCTGGGTCAAGCGCTCGGGCAGTGAAACGAAATTGGCCGCGCACCCTCGCGGCCAATCTTGCCTCACGTTTCAGACCATTCCTGCAACTTATCGATTACCTCATCGGTCAGCGATTGCAGATCCTCCTGCACCGCCAGTGCCGGGCAGGGTTGATCCAGCCGCGCGGCCATATCGCCCATGTGGAAGCCATTCGCGCTGTCGAGCGTCTCTAATTCCTCCCAAGTCACAGGCACGGCGACCGGCGCACCGGGGCGCGCGCGAAGGGAGTAGGGCGCGATGGCCGTGGCACCGCGTTCATTGCGCAGCCAGTCGATGAAAATCCGGCCCTTGCGCTTGGCCTTGGACATGGTCGCGACATAGCGGTCGGGGTCCTGCGCGGCCATGACATGGGCAAAGGTCTTGGCGAAAAGCTTGACCGTCTCCCAACCGCGCGTGCGGCGCAGGGCCAGCCAGACATGCACGCCCTTGCCGCCGGTGACGATGGCCCCCGATTGCAGGCCGAGGGCCGCCAGCGCATCGCGCAGCTCAAACGCTGCCGCTCGGACATCGGCCCAGTCCAGCCCTTCATCGGGGTCGAGGTCAAAGACCAGCCTGTCGGGGCGGTCCAGCCGATCCACCCGCGCGCCCCAGATGTGATATTCCAGACTGCCCATCTGCGCCGCCGCGATCAAGCTTTCGGGGCGCGTGGCATAGAGGTAATCCGCCGCGTCGCCATCGCTTTCCTCGATCGAGACGCGTGACAGCGCGTCGGGCATCCCGCCGCTGTCATGTTTTTGAAAGAAACATTGCCCGTCGATCCCCGAAGGGCAGCGAAAAAACGACAGCGGACGGTGGCCCATGAGGTCGATCATCCGCTCCCCGACACGTTCGTAATGCCGTGCCACATCGCCTTTGGTGCAGCCCGCATCGGGAAAAACCTTGCGGTCGGCATTGCTGATCTGCACGCCGCTGATCTTGCTGTCGCTATCCATTTTAGGCTCCTCTTGCGGTTCCTCCAAGGTCACGCTGCCCGCGTCCTTATCCTCGCGCAGGCCCAGAAAACTGCCGTGCCGGATCACGCCATCGTCGGTAAACTCGGCAAAATCGACCTCGGCCACCAAATCGGCGCGGACCCATTTGGCATCGCGCGCCACCTCCGCAGGCACATCGCTTGCGGGCGGGGTCTTGCGGGCGGTCATGGCGCGGGCGAGGTCGGCCATCACCGCCTCAGAGAACCCCGTGCCGACGCGGCCCTTGTAGCGCAATTCGCCGCCCTCATGGCTGCCCAGCAGGAGCGAGGCAAAGGCGCGGCCCTTTTTGTCGGAGGGGGAATAGCCGATGATCACGAATTCCTGCCGCCGGGTGCATTTCACCTTGAGCCAGCTTTTGCTGCGCCTGCCGGAATAGGGCGCGTCAACGCGTTTGGAGATGATCCCCTCGGCCCCGGCTTTGCAGGCGCGGTCGAAGACTTCGGAGCCATGGCCGACGATATGTTCACTCAGCCGCAGCGGCCCGCCTGCGGGCACGCCGGATAGCAACTGCGCCAGACGGGCGCGGCGGTCCATCTGCGGCGCGTCGCGAAAATCCTCACCGTCGAGTGACAGCAGATCGAAGGCGTAAAAGACCAGCGGATGCCCCTCTTTCAGCGCCTTTTGCAGCGAAGAGAAGGCCGAGCCGTTGATCTTGGCCGCCATGACCTCTCCGTCCAAGAGCGCCCGGTCGCAGGGCAGTGGATCAAAGGCGTGGCCAAGCGCGCCGAACTTGTCGGTCCAATCCTTGCCGGAGCGGGTGAAAAGCCGCGTGCCGTTCTTGCCCAGGGACACCAGACAGCGATAGCCGTCGAACTTCGTCTCATGCATCCAACCGTCGCCCTCGGGCGCGTCGGCGACGAGGGTGGCAAGCTGGGGTTTGACGAAAGCGGGGTTCTTGCCTTTGCGCTTGGGGCGCGGGTCGGCGAGCTTTTTGGCGGGGGCGTCCTTGGCGATCTCGGCCATTGTGCGGCCCGTGGTGATCGACCGGGCGGTGCCTTTGGTCAGCCCATCGGGCAGATCACGGGCATAGTCGTCGCGCTCTTTGATCAGTAGCCAGTTCTCGCGCTTTTCCCGGCCCCGCATCCGCACCAGCGTCCAACCGCCCTGCATCTGCTGGCCTTGCAGCGTGAACTTGAGCTTGCCGTCTTTCAGCCCCTTGGCCACATCGCCCTGCGGCATCCATGTGCCCCGGTCCCAAAGCATGACCGTGCCGCCGCCGTATTGTCCCTTGGGGATCGTCCCCTCAAAGCCGCCGTAGTCGAGCGGATGGTCCTCGGTCCGCACGGCAAGGCGTTTTTCCGACGGGTCGGGGGAGGGGCCTTTGGTGACAGCCCAGCTTAGCAGCACCCCCTCCCATTCAAGGCGAAAATCATAGTGCAGGCGGGTGGCATCGTGTTTCTGAACAACAAAGCTTTGCCCCGCACCGCTCCCGATTTGGCCGCGCGGCTCCGCTGTCGCCTCGAAATCGCGTTTGGCATTGTAGCTGGCGAGCCTGTCGGGGGATTTGGCCATCACGAGGCTTTCTTACGCGGCGCCTTTTTCTTGGCGCTGGATTTCCCGCCGCCCGCTTCTTTCAGGCTCTCTTTCAGCGCGCCCATGAGGTCGATCACATTCTCGCCCTCGGCGGCGCTGTCATCCCCGGTCTGCACGCGCGGGGTCTTTTTGTTCTTCACCTTGGCATCTAACAGCTTTTGCATCGCCTCGGCATATTTGTCGGTATAGGCGGAGGCGTCGAAAGGCGCGGTTTTCTTGTCGATGAGCGAGGTCGCGACGTCGAGCAATTCCTTGTCGGTCTTGTCGTCCTCGATATCGGTGAAAATCTGATCCGCCTCGCGCAGCTCATCGGCATAGTGCAGCGTTTCCATCAACAGCCCGTCGCCGCAGGGTTTGACGCAGGCCAGATATTCCTTGCCGCGCATGGTGACCTGCCCCAACCCGACCTTGCCGGATTGGCGCAGCGCATCGCGCACCACGCGGTAGGCGTCTTGGGCCAGATCGTCGGAAGCGGTGATGTAATAGGGTTTGTCGAAATAGAGCGGAGAGATTTCGCAGGCATCGACGAATTGCACCAACTCGAAAGTCTTTTTCGTCTCCAGCTTGATCTCATCCACCTCATCGGGGTCGAGCAGGATATATTCGTCGCTGCCGACCTCGTAGCCTTTGACGATATCCTCGGCCTTGACCGGGCCGATGCCGGGCACGGATTTCTCATAGCGGACCCGCTTGCCCGAGGGTTTGTGAATTTGCCGGAACGAGACCTTGGAACTGGTCTTGGTGGCCGAGAATATCTCGACCGGAATCGACACCAGCGAGAGGCGAAGTTGACCTTTCCAAAGTGCGCGCGGTGCCATGAGAACTCTCCTATTCGCCCTTCGCGCGGCCCAGCTTATCAGCCTTGACCGCGTCGCGTTGGCCCATCAGCTCATCCGGGCCGGTGGTGCTGTCCTTGCGGGTCTGGGCCTCCATCTCGGAGTTGAACTCGGCCCCCAGAAGCACGATGAAGGCCGAGATCCAAAGCCACATCAGCAGGATGATCGCCCCGGCCATGCTGCCGAAACTTTCATTGTAGCTGCCGAAGTTGCTGACGTAGATCGAAAACCCGATGGAGGCGACGATCCACAAGATGCAGGCGATGACGGAGCCGGGGGTGAGCCATTTCCACTCCGCATCGTCACGGGCAGGGCCGTAGCGGTAAAGCACGGCCAGCGCGAGCGCGGTAAGTGCGGCAAGCAACACCCAGCTGCCGTAGGTGAGCAGCGTCTCGACCCAATCCGGCAGGGCGAGAAAGGCGACCACTGCCGGCACAGCCAACGTGGCCGCGAGGCCCAAGAGCAGCACGCCGATCAACATGAGGGTGAGGCCAAGGGTCCAGATCAGTTTGGAGACGAAACCGCGGGTCTCATCCTCGTCATAGGCGACGTTCAGACCTTCCATCAGACTGCCCACGCCCTTGGACGCGGAGTAGAGCGCGAGGACCAGACCGATCAAGAAGGCCCAGCCCAGACCGGTTTCTTCAGACCCGGTCACGGCGACGGCTTGGCCGAGGATGATATTGGCGGCTTCTTCGGGAATGAGGTTGGTGAGGGATTCAAGCTGCGCGGTGACCTGAGCGGGCTCCATCACCAATCCGGCAAGCGCCATCAGGGCGGTCACGGCAGGGAAAATCGCCAGCAGCGCGTAAAAGGCGACACCAGCGGCGACAAGCGACACATGATCGGCGGCGATCTCATCCTTGACCCGCAACAGGATGTCTTTCCATCCGGGGGCCGGTATTTCCATCGGCGTTTCCGCTTTCCGTCCGCGCGCCATATCTGGTCCTTTGACGTTGAATTCGTATCGTAAAATATGCCCGCCCCCGAGGTCGGGAGCGGGCGAGGCTTGGCTTAGCTCTTCACGTCGCCGAGCTTTTGCTTATCGGCTTCGCTTTTAGCCGCGTCCGCAACGCGCTGACCGCTTTCCTTTGCCTTTTTCACGGCAGCATCGGCGGCGGTCTCTTCGTCGGCGGCGGCATCGGCATTGTCTTTGGTCTCTTTCAAGACTTTGCCTGCCTCATCCGTCGCGGCCTTGGCGACCTTGCCCAGCTTGTCACGCTCTTCCGCGTAGATACGCTCGGCTTCGTTAAAGAGCGCATCGCTGTGCTCGCCCATATAGGCGTCTTCGGTGCGGCTGCGGGGCAGGGCGGCGCCGATTGCGGCACCCACTGCGACGGCCAGCGCGCCGGCGACCATCGGATGCTCTTCGAACATGTCCGAGGCACGCTCACCGCCCTGACGGGCATAGCGGCCGCTGGCGTTCCACGCATCCACAGCGCGGGCACGGGCCATCACGATGCGCTCACGCGCTTCGGCAGTCATGTTTTCAGTGCCTTCCGACAGACGGTCCCGCAAGGCATGTGCACGCTCATTGGCGGCATTGGCGCTGTCGCGTACGCTGTGGGCCGCGCCGCTGGCGGTGCTGCGGATGCTGTCCACGGCGGAACGCGTGCCATAGGACGCGCGGTCACGGGCATAGCGGGCGCCACTGGCGACCGAGGAACCGGCGGAGCGGGCACGCCCGGCAGCCGAGCTTGCTGCGCCCTTGACGCTGCCAGCGGCAGAGCCTGCGGCACCGGACACGCCGCTTGCGGCGGTGCCTGCGGCCCCTTTCACGCTGCCTGCGGCAGAGCGGGCACGATCGCCGAAGCCGCGGCCATCATCGTCGTCGTGATGCACGTCACGGGCCCAAGCGGGCACATCATCGGCAGCGCCGCGTTCGGAGCCATAGCTGGTGGCATAGGCGCTCGCGGGGGCAGAGGAACGACGCGCTTCGCGCACGGCGGGGCGGTTTTCGGTATTGGTCACCGGCACCGGCACGGGATGTGCGCGGTCGCGGTCTAGACCTTCGTAGCCCCGGCGGTCACGGCTGTTGCCGCTGCCGAACATCATCCACGCAAGGCCCGCACCTGTCAGCGCCAATGCGACCGGGTTGCGCTTGGCCGCGTCAGAGATGGAGCGACCCCAGTCGCCGCCATGCTCGCGGAACTGGTCAGAGAACTGACGCGCGATGCCTTCTACCGAAAAGCGGTCTTGCAGATCGTCCAGCGTATCGGCCAGACCGGCGCGCTCCCGTTCAATCTCGCGTTCAATTTCTTCGGGGTTTCTGGAGTCATTTGTCATCGTAGACCTCCTTCATGGTCTCTGCGTCACGCTTGACGTTTTTGGCGGTGCGGGTTGGCGCAAGGCTGCTGAGTTTCAGATCATTGGTGCCTTTCTGGATCATCACATAGGCGACGATGGCCAGAAGAACGCCCACGATCACGGCGGACCAACCAGCGGCGATGCCAGCTTCGGTCAGGGCAGCCACGAGGGCGGCGCTCAGCACGTTCAGGGCGGTGAGGGCCACAACCACGGCGCCAACGATCAGGCCGATGGCCACGCCCGCATGTTTCAAGTTCTCATTCACTTCGGCGCGGGCCAGATCGACCTCTTTGCGCATCAGCGAACTGACGTGGGAGAGGGCTTCGGTCAGCAGGCTCCCGGCGGATTTGTTGCTTTCGGTGGTCATACTTTATCTCCTGTAACGACATTGGGCGCGGCAGGCTGAGTTGTCGGCTGAGCGGCGGTGCGGCTGGGCACGGTGCTGGCAGCACCGGTGGGCGGCGTGCCGGTCATCGGACGGTCGATGCGGTCGTCGTCGTCATATTCGACGCCGGTGCCGCCGTAGCCGCCCTGAGGCCGATCGCTGGAGGCTTTGGCGAAACGGGTGGCCACGAAGCCCAGAAGGGCCGCGCCACCGAGGAAGACCAGCGGGTTGCGCTTGGCGAAACCGTTCAGGTCGCCCATCATTTCGCCCAAGTCCTTGTCGCGCATGCTGTCAGAGACATCGGCAAGGCCGTCGGCGAGCTGGCTAAAGCTGCGCTCCTGCGGGGAGCCACTCCGCAGCTCATCAGCTGCAGTGCGCAGGGCAGAGGCCACGCCTTTGACCTCGTCAGCGGCGGTGTCGCGCGCTTGGTAGGCATAGTTGGTCGCTTCGGCGGATACGGTGTCGGCCACGTCGCGGGCCTGCGCCTTGGCGGATTCAGCGGCGTTGCTCGCGGCGGCGGCAGCTTTGTCTTTTGCAGCGGTCGCCTGCTCTTTGGCGGCAGCGCTTTGGGTCTGTGTGGTGTTGTTGTCGGGCATGGTGACCTCCTTTAAAATACGAGATTCAGGATCGCGAGAACGACCACGATCAGGCCGATGAGGTAGAAAATTCCGTGCATGGGTCCCTCCATTCGTCTGCAGCAATTATCTTATCTACAGTCCAACGACTGACGCCGCGGGCGGTTCCCCCGCCGGGGCAAAAGAATGCTGGGAACCCTTTGGCCTATAGGAATTAAACGGGCGCAGAAGCCCGCCGAGCCCACAAACGCAAGCGGCGCGCCCCGATTGGGACGCGCCGCCGCTTAACATAGTTTAAGTGGGCTATTAGCCGTCGATGCGGCTGGCCATGATGGCGATGGCCTTTTGATAGACCCCCGCCGCGTTCCACGCCTGAATGACACGGAAGTTCGGCTGACCCTCTTGATAGCCCGCCCCCGGCTGCCAGCCTTTCTGGCGCAGGAAATTGGCGGTAGAGGCCAGTGCGTCGACCTGATTGTAGAAATCGACCCGACCGTCGCCATTGCCGTCAACGCCATAGCGCAGCGCGTTACCGGGCAGGAATTGCGTGTGACCCAACTCACCATGTTTCGCGCCTTTGGTGTTGGAGGTGATGGCGCCGCGGTCGACCAGTTTCAGCGCGCCAATGGCATGGGGCACGAAAAAGTCGGAGCGGCGGCAGTCATAGGCCAGCGTGGTGATGGCCGAGACGACAGCGCTATTGCCCATGAAACCGCCAAAGCCCGTCTCCATCCCGTGGATCGCCAGCAAGACCCCCGCAGGCACGCCATAACGCTGCTCAAGCGCGTTATAGAGCCCGGCGTTGCGCGCTTTGCGTTTGCGGCCTTGGGCCACGATCGTATCCGCGCCGCGCACCTGCATGAACTTGGACAGGGAGTATTTGAAGGATTTTTGGTTCCGGTCGGCGGCGATGGTGCCATTGGCGTAGCGCGCGCTTGCCAATGCGTCCAAGCCGCGCTGGCCGACGCCTGCGGCGCGGGCCTCTTGGGCGAAAGCGCCTTTCCATGCCTCAAAGCCATTGGCCGTATTGCCACATTGGGCGGCCAATGTGGGCGCGGCCATGAAGGTGCAGATGGCCGCGGTGGTGGTGAAAAGTGTTCTGAACATGAGATTGACCCTCTGCGTCTGTGTGCCGAGCAGAGGTTAGCCCATATGGGAAACGGTTCAACTCACTTGGCGACCGAAAGGGAAAATCTTTGGCCCTCAGCGGGGCAGTAGCGCACGGATATATTCAAAGGCGGTGCCAGCCCAGAGATTGACCTGCGGCGCGCTGTCTTGGGCGAAGCTTGCCCCGCCAAAGAGCAGGCCGATTGTCACCAGAAAGACCAGCCCTTTGCTGCTGCGCTTGGCGCGGCGCTGCTTGCCGCGCGCCTGTTTCGCGCGCTGTTCGATGCGGTGCAGCCGCTCGTTAAAGGTCGTCGTAGAAATCGCCATCTATCCGCTTCCTTAGCCGGGTCTTGGTAAAGAGTGCTTAAGCGCTGTGGCTCTTTTATGGCGATGGTGGGGCGCGGGGCGGTCAGCCGCCCAGAAAATAGGACGCGCCTGCAAAAGCCGCGATCCCGGCACCGATAAAGCCCAGTAGCATCAGCAGCCCGTCACGATAAAGCAGCGCCAGTCCGAAGATCGAAATCACGATCATCGGCGCGGAGGTGGCGAAGGGAACCACCTCAAGCGGAGGGACGGCAAAGCACAGGCAAAGGATGACGACACAGGCAACCTTTTGACCTGTGGGGCCTGCGATGCGCGCCAGCCGAGCATGTAGCTTGTCGTCAATCCATTGCGAAACGGGCCGCAGCCATTCGACGGATTTCAGCACCTTATCGGTATCCAGTGAGCGCTTGCGCAGCCAGTTTGGGGCCCAGAAATGCTCATACCCCAGCAGCATCCGCAGGGCGAGAATGCAAACCAGAAGCGCCAGAGCGGTGGGAAAACCGGGAATGCCGCCCAAGGGAGTCAACTCCATCAGCGGCAGCACGGCAAGGGCGGGGCCATAGCCGCGTTGGTCAAGCGCGTCGATCAACTGGCCAACTTCAACGGTGTCTTTCCCCTTGGACGCGTCTTTTAACTCATCGACAACATCCGTCAGCGCCGTTGAATCATCGGCCATGATGCGCACCCCTTTCTCGCTGCTCTGCCAAGCCAACGCGGTAGGGCAGGCTCTGTTCCGCGGGGTGCCATGCAAAAGGGCGCGGAATGAACCGCGCCCTTTCGAATTTCTCTAGCCGCCCCACAGGGCGGGCGTCGGATCAGCAGCTGTAGTACATGCCGAATTCAACGGGGTGCGGGGTCTGTTCGAATTTCAGAACCTCTTCCATCTTCAACCCGATATAGCCTTCGATCTGGTCGCGGGTGAACACGTCACCGGCCAGCAGATAGTCCATGTCGTTGGACAGCTCGTCCAGCGCCTCGCGCAGCGAACCGGCCACTGTCGGGATGTCCGCCAGCTCTTCCGCGGGCAGGTCATAGAGGTTCTTGTCCATCGCCTCGCCCGGGTCGATCTTGTTCTTGATGCCGTCAAGGCCAGCCATCAAGAGCGCCGAGAACGCCAGATAAGGGTTCGCCGCCGGATCGGGGAAACGGGCCTCGACGCGCTTGGCTTTGGGGCTTTCGGTCCACGGGATACGCACGCAGCCCGAACGGTTACGCGCGGAGTAGGCGCGCAGAACGGGCGCTTCGAAACCCGGGATCAGACGCTTGTAGCTGTTGGTCGTCGGGTTGGTGAAGGCGTTCAGCGATTTGGCGTGGGCCAGAATGCCGCCGATGAACCACAGTGCTTCTTGGCTGAGGTCGGCGTATTTGTCACCCGCAAACAGCGGCTTGCCGTCTTTCCAGATCGACATGTTAACGTGCATGCCCGAGCCGTTGTCGCCAAAGACCGGCTTCGGCATGAAGGTCGCCGATTTGCCATAGGCGTGGGCCACGTTGTGGATCACGTATTTGTACTTCTGGATTTCATCCGCCTGTTTGGTCAGCTCACCAAAGATCAGACCCAGCTCGTGCTGGCAGGAGGCAACCTCGTGGTGATGCTTGTCGACCTTCATGCCAAGGCGCTTCATGGTCGAAAGCATTTCGGCGCGCAGGTCTTGCGCTTCGTCCACCGGGTTCACCGGGAAGTAGCCGCCTTTGAGGCCCGGGCGGTGGCCCATGTTGCCCATCTCATAGTCGGTGTCGGTGTTCCACGAGCCGTCGGATGCGTCAACTTCGTAGGATACCTTATTGACTTCGTTCGAGAATTTGACGTTGTCAAAGAGGAAGAACTCGGCCTCGGGGCCAAAGTAGGCATTGTCGCCGATGCCCGAAGAACGCAGATAGGCTTCGGCCTTCTCGGCAGTGCCGCGGGGGTCACGCTCATAGCTTTCGCCGGTGTCAGGCTCAACGATGGAGCAGTGCAGGCAGATCGTGGTCTCGGCATAGAAGGGGTCGACATAGGCGGTGCTGACGTCGGGCATTAGTTTCATGTCGGAGGCTTCGATGCTTTTCCAGCCTGCGATGGACGAGCCGTCGAACATGAAGCCCTCTTCGAGGAAGTCTTCGTCTACCAGATCGCTCACGATGGTAACGTGCTGCAAAGCGCCGCGGGTGTCGGTAAAGCGGATGTCGACATATTCGATGCCTTCATCTTTGATTTTGCTCAGGAATTCCTGGGTATCCATCGTGTAGGTCCTTTATGGTCTATTCGTAGTCTGGGCCCGAGGGCCGTTGTCAAAGCGCGTCTGAACCGGATTCACCGGTACGGATGCGAATTGTTTGTTCAACAGGGGAAACGAAGATTTTGCCGTCACCGATTTTCTCCGTCTTGGCGGCGTCGACGATGGCCTCGATAGCGGCATCGACCTGATCGTCATCCAATACCACTTCGACCTTCACTTTGGGAAGGAAATCTACAACATACTCCGCACCGCGATAGAGCTCGGTGTGGCCTTTCTGGCGGCCGAAGCCTTTCACTTCAATCACACTCAGACCTTGAACGCCCACATCTTGAAGGGCTTCTTTGACTTCGTCGAGTTTGAACGGCTTGATGATGGCTTCGATCTTTTTCATGGTAATCCCCTGACAATTCCCGCGCATTTATGCTCTGGTTTCGACAGAGCATCCCGCCCGCGTAACGTCCAGCGCCGGGCAGGGGGTAACATGGCGCGGCGGATGCATTTGCCAAGGGGCGCTGAGAATTTGCGCAGCACGCCTAAAAAATGAGCATTCGTGAATCGGCTCTGGGCTGTACCTTTCGGCAGCGGTCGCTAGATCCCCTTGCATGCGTATTTCCGAGATCACCCGCGAAAGCCTTGATGTTGAATTGCTGCGCAAACAGCCGGGGCATAAGTACGACCACGGCCATGCGCTCGTCCTATCCGGCGGCCCAGGCCAGACCGGGGCTGCGCGTGTGGCGGCGCGCGGCGCGTTGAGGATCGGGGCAGGGGCCGTGACCTTAGGCGTGCCGCCCGCCGCACAGCTTGAAACGGCGATGCAGGTCACGGCGATCATGCTCCAACGGGTGCCGGATGGCGCGGCATTGTCCGAGGCGTTGACAGACAGCCGGATCAACGCGCTTTGTCTCGGTCCCGCTTTGGGATTGGGGGGGAGGGCAGCGGGGCTTGTCAAAGCCGCGCTTTCAGCGCCGAGTGTCGTGCTGGATGCCGATGCGATCACCTTGCTGTCGCAAGACGCGGAGCTGCGCGGAGCCCTCCACGAAAACTGCGTTCTGACCCCACATATGGGAGAGTTCGCCCTGCTGGCCCCTGATCTGGCAGAAGCGGCTCAGGCCGAAAGGCAGGATGCCAAGGCACAGGCCGCCCGGGATGCCGCCGCGCGTTTTGGCTGCGTGGTCTTGTTGAAAGGGCCGGAGACGATCATCGCCACACCGAAGGGGGAGCTGCGTCGCCACAGCGCGACCCAAGACCGTGCGACCCCTTGGCTCGCCACCGCTGGGGCGGGCGATGTCTTGGCGGGACTTATCACCGGGCTGCTTGCGCGGGGGAGCGCCCCGGTCGAAGCAGCCTCCACCGCGGCATGGATACATGCCGAGGCAGCGCTGCTGCATGGGCCGGGGCTGATTGCCGAAGACCTGCCCGATCTGATGCCACAGGTGCTGCGGGACTTGGGGGTTTAGGCCGCGTGCAACACAGCACCGCGGGCGCGGGCGGCATCGGCTGTGCCAAGTTCCAGCCCATCGGCGTAGATCACATGCGGGCCGTCGCAGAATATCTGGATCAGGGTCGTATCTTCCTCCCCCAGATCGGTGATGAATTCATCGTCGACCAAGGCCCGCGCCGCGACCAAGGCGCGTTCGGAATTGAAAAGCGCCCGCGCGCGCCAATCGCGTACCAGCACCATCTGATCCCCGGCGAGTGCGACGTCGCGTTCGGGCCGCGTGTGGCCCAGTGAGCCCGCCGCCAGCGCGATGCGCCGCACGCTGCGGGTCGTGCGTTGAATATGAAGGATTTTTGCAAAGCCACTATCGCGCGTGATGACCCGATCCCCGACCGAGAGATACTCAACCGGGATCTCACCATCCAACGTCAAAATAAGGGCGCCCTGCACAAGACCGGTGTCCAGCGCAGCAAATGGGGAAAACTGCCCCCCATGGCGATTTTTGTCGCCTACGCACCCGACCGTATTCGGTTTCATGGGCGTCTCTTTCTATTGTACCTGCCTCAGGTATCACCAACCATATGCAAACATCTGGTTAATGTCTTGTGCTTTTTTGCTCTCGCATCTGCCGCGCGGGTTTGCTAATCAGCGCGGGCACCGGTTGGTGCAGTGCGGGTGTGGCGGAATTGGTAGACGCACCAGATTTAGGTTCTGGCGCCTTTGGCGTGGGGGTTCATATATGGGGCTGAAGAAGGCTACTTTTTAAGACCCTATCAGTTGGGGGCATGGCGGAATTGGTAGACGCGCTGGATTTAGGTTCCAGTTGAGCAATCAGTGGGGGTTCAAGTCCCCCTGCCCCCACCAACAACCTACTGTTTTTAATCGTTTATTTTGGCTGTCGGGCGGGCGACGGCTTGCGCTGTTTAGCATTCCTCGACCGCGGCCGCGTGGTCAGCGCCATCTGAAGCTTTGGAACTGGCACGTGTAGGGGGGGGAACAAAACGTAAATATTACTTTACACCATGTAGGTGGTAGTTTACTTTCTACTCTAATTGGAGCAGAAAGTGGATTAAAATGGCGCGTCCGGTCACCTACCACGTTATACGTTCCATGCCATCGCCGCTCATGGCATCTGAGCATGTTCCAATCATCATCGTAGATAAAGAAGACGGGCTCATTCTGAGGGAAGCGTACGAATTCTTTCATGATGAACGCTACAGCGAACTCAGCCATAGTTGGCGGATGGCCGCCGCTAAGACCATTGGTCTTTTCTACGACTTCTTCAAAGCATCAGAATTCGACGATTTCGGAAAAGGACTTAGTAAGCACAAACTCATCCGAAATTTCCTCCTTGCACTCCTGAATGGGACAATACTTCAGGATGGTAGCGACCTCCTCGGGCTGCGCTGGAAGCCGTGCAGTCCCGAGGTGTATGCGGTCCGAAAGTCCCACCTGCGGTTCTTTCTCAACGCTCTACAGGACCTGATCGACGAAGAAACAATCATTCCAACGCGGTTTAGCCAAGCGTCCATCAGTTCACGCGCCCTTGAGTATAGCAAGGCAAGATCGATCCTGTTTCATATCGGTACACCGAGGCAAAACTCCGGTGAGCGCAGCTATGGCGACCGCTCCATTGGAATCAGGCGCAAATGTGCAGGATTTGACCCCCAAGCATTGATGAAGCTTTTAGAAGTCGGGTGTCGGCGAAGCAGGTCAATACCTGATTTTTATAATAAAAACGGCAAGCCTACACTTGCCAGCGAGTTCAATCTCAACTTGCTCATGGCCATTATTTTGATGGTTGGCGGCGGACTGAGGCAGTCAGAACTTTTTCACATATTTCTTGAGGATATCCACCCCGAGAAGATCTGGATGTATCATCCTGAGCACGGCACAGATAGGCAGTCAAGGAGGAGAGCTGATATCCTTAGAGACCAATACGGTCTCCTTCCGAGGAATAGGATTACCGGAACTCAGCGCGCGGGGTGGAAGAAATTTCTTATCACCGATGCCGCACGGCGGCGATCACCGCTGTTCCTTCTGCCTTACTACCATGAGCTGTTCTACAAAGCATTCCACGAGTATAGGCGCCATATCTACCCCTCTAACCCAGCCCACCCGTATCTGTTCGTATCCACCGATGCTCGCCATTATGGGCAACCATGGACTATTCAGGGCCTAAAAGATTCCTTTAAAGCTGCGATGGAGAAGGCAGATATCAAGCAGTCGAAGTATGACGATACTAACATGCACGCCTTTAGGCACAGCTACGGTCAGACGCTCGTGTCAATGCAATTGTCGCCCCTCCATATACAGGAGGCAATGCACCATCTCAACATCGAAAGCCAGAAAGTATATACCCGGCCAAGCGATGGTGCAGTGAATGCAGAGCTACAAGCGGCTGCGGAGCGTATGCAAGCCAAAATAAACGGCAAATACTCAAATTTTCCAGCCCTCGAGGCCCCAGACCTGATCGGCGGACGATATAGGAGTGATCCGGCCGGAATATTCACACCGCAAGTTCTGGGGAGGAATAATGACCGAGTATAAGAATGTAACCGCGTCTGTTGAAGTCATCGGTCAGGCGAAAATTAACCTCAGCAAAACAAAGCTATTCGTGGACGTGAATGCCAAGACCTGGGCGCAGGCAAACAAGGAGGTGAGGCGCGAACTTGCTAAGGACAGCGATAAGTCTTTCTACAAGGTCGCCTCCAGGAAATACTTGTGGGAAAACTACTTCCAAAATTTCAGCCGAATAGACACTCTCGAGTTTTGGGAAGAAGTGCTGGAGGATATTTCTAATCGGGATGAACTCCCAATCCATAAGGAGATGAAGGTAGTCATCCGAAAGACTCTCATGGAGGTTATTGGACATTACCTAAATGCCAACTGCGTTCTTTTGCCCATGGTGGCGCCAAGATCGGAGGAAACGCCTTATTGGCACGCGCAGGACAAGGCCAAGATTACCCAGAGCCCCTACGAGTTATTCTTTAAGTGGTATCGAGATTCATGTTCAGATTCCAAACACCGGTCTAAACGCGCCGGGGCCAGATATCGAATGATATTTTCAAGTGTTCGCCTTCCGGAATTTGACTCATACACCGAAGCCGTCGATGAGACAATTTCTCTCGGACTGAGAGAGGCCGGAATATCTGGCGACGAAATGTCCGATTGCAGAAGGTTTTTGCAACTTCTCGCCTCTAAATGCACGATAGAGAGCGGAAGAAAGCCTTTTACCACCTACTTGAGCGCAAGCGGCTCAATGCGCCTTGCCCCAAAAAAGAGAATTTTCGCAGAGGTTATGGAGGACATGCCAAGCCATGACCCCATTCTCGCAATGAAAAGATATGTCGAAGCCAGGCTTATCGAGTTGGATATAACGCATAAAGACGAATGGTTGGATGAGATTGTGAGCTGGGTTTCAACCCTCACTAACTCTGACATCTCGCCGCAATATGCCGATGTCGTCTTTTTGTGCCAGTGGATGTCAGAGAATGGCCTGAAATATAAGCGATCATGCCAGATCAGCCGCCCAATGATCGTCAAGGCGGTACATGAAGAAGTTAATTCTATTTCGTTCTTTGAATTCCTCAAGACGCAGGTTGAAAGTCGCCACACCAAATCAAGGATTGTTCGAAATCTGGTCGATTTCTTCGCACATAGCAGCGATGGGTGGCTGGAAAGAGATGGACAACCTACGCATTCGCCACTGAACGAAACTGACAAGAAGAGGTTCGCTGACACGAGCGCAAGTGAGCGCGGCAAGTCTAAGAAGCCGGTTCTACCTCGGCGGATTATTGAGTTGGCCAAGCAAATCTTGATCGAGGATGATTACGCTTTTTCGCGGAATTTTGAAGATCAGCACATCAAAATGGCAGTAGGAAACAACCCGGAGGCTGAGGTGTTCGTCCCAACTCTCAGCAATCTCTTGTATCTCATTCTCTCAGTGCCAATCAGAACGGCTCAAGCTGTCATGCTCGACAGCGGAGAAGCTGATGAAGTTATCGTTTCATTGGACGGGGAGACGATTGAAAACAAGCATCCTCTCGCTCGAAAAGGAAGAAGGTTAGGCTACGCTCGCCGGTTCGCAGGGACGAGTCTGGGAACGCAGTTCAGCGGTCTCTTTGTTAATACTAACAAAGAGTCGGTGCATAAGCAAAAAGGATATGAGGTCCCATTTCACAACGCAATGCTGATGAAGGTTCTTGCGTCCCAGCGGCTTTTCCAAGAGCAGTTTAATCCGATTGATATCATGGTCGATAGGAGTCAGCTCAGCTTCAAGGATTGGCGCTACAATGGAGCTCATGCTGATCAAATTGAAAGCTACTCATTCTTGTTTCGGGACATTACCAGGGGCTCGAGACGCTGGGATCTCCCCAGCCGAAACACTATTAACAGACACTGGCTCCGCTTGTTGCAGGAAATACAGTTGCGACTTGAAGCCGAGGGAACTCCTGTTCAACTTGTCTGGCAGGACAGTAAAGGCAGATTAAAGACTGAGTTCACTCTCCATTCGCTTCGTGTAAGCAATATTACGCATTTCATCGAGGCCGGCGTTCCGCTTCACGTGCTGGCGGAGTTTCTCTCTGGTCATCAGACATTGGTAATGACGCTCTACTACACCAAACTCGGACCGAGAAAGATCCACGAAATAATTTCCGAGGCGTCGAAGAATCTCGTCGATTCTGAGGAGGATGAATTCTTCGATAAGCTTCGCGAAATGTCCGACGATATGCTCAGGGAGAACCTCGTAGGAAGAGATGATGGTTTCGCACTTCTACCGAGCGGTGATCCCGGCCTTTGGCATATGGACATCGACGGCATCTGCACCGCTGGAAAAACTATGTGTGAACAGGGTCTTGAGCGGAAGGACCCAGAGACTGGGATTGTCACCTATGAGAAAATCCACCCGGATGGGTTCAACTGCGCGCTGTGCCGGTTCTACGTTACGGGACCTGCATTTCTCGCGGGCCAAGTCACAGTTGCAAACTCGCTATTTTATGCAATCCGACAGCGAAGTGAACAGCAGGAAGAGATTTACCGGCGCGTTAAGGATGCGCGGGCTCGTGGTAATAACAGAGCTGCTCGCAAAGAGCAGGACTATCTCGATAAGGTCACAATTGAACTGGAAGAACGCATAGCATCATTGGGGTCTCGCGTCGCGAACATTTATGCGAGCCGCGATCTGATGGACGTTCAAGACAGGCGAGGCTCTGAGAAAACCGCGCTGATCACTAAGCTGGATACCCCAGAGATTGAGGCCCGTGTTTCCGAAGCATCGATTTTTGAGAGCGTCGAATGGGCATCTCAGGCGCTCGAATTCTTCCCTCAGCTTCCCGACTCGAATGCCAGATTTCGAAAAGGCATATTGCTCGAGCGCATGGCGGAGAAGAATGGCCTTAAGCGATTGCTCCTAAAATTGTCTGACGATGAGTTGCTTAGGGCCAGCAACCGGCTCACCATTATGATGACCGAATTCTACGGTGCCAAAGAAACGGATGACCTTATGTCAGGCAGGCTGATGCTTGAACAGATTGGTGGTCTTAGTTCTTTCGAGACTCTGGTGGGCCGGGCGATCAAACTTGTTGAGGACGATATCGAGAATATTTCCGACCAGAGCAAATTGATTGGAGTTCAGAATGAGCGCTAAAGGAAAAAGCACTGCCCAAATATCAACTGAAGCGGTTCAAAACTTCAAATCTTGGGTAGAAGACAAAATGCGAGAAGGAACTCTCAACCGCTACGTCCGACGAGGAATGCTAAATCGAAGTGAGATTGCACTGGAGTGCGGGTTCTCTCGTTCCCTTTTCAGTAGCAACAATCCACTAAAAGCAGAGCTTGCGCGGGTGGAGAATGAGTTCTTGAAGTCTGGCCGTATTAGCAAACGCTCTGACAGCGGTGAACGTATGGGTGATTCCAGCGCACTCGAATCAAAGCTTTCGAGCAAGGAGCGAGAATTAAACGCGCTTCGGGAGCGCCTCGCGAATAAGACCGCTGAGAACGAAGAACTCAGACGAAAGTTGGCGTCGAACAATGCAATCTTGGATGACATCATTCCGACAGGTCGGAGGGTGAAACTATGAGCCTACTGGGCGCAAAGTTTTGTGTTCGGAGCCGCGCTGCCTTCGCACCAATTGATGGGAATGGCGCTGGCTCATTGTCAATGGGGGTGGAGCGGCCCGCAGCGAAGCGAGGACACGGCCCCATTGATAATGAGCCAGCGCTGTTCCAATTTGATGAGGAGGAAGGCAAGCGGACCGATACGCAAAACGATTTTGTGTTTGGTGAGCGTTTGTTTGAGCGAAGCTCCAAGGCCAACATCATTCGCTTTCTTGCAGAGGAGAAACTGTTCCACGGTATCGGAAACGTTCGGGCATCGAACCTGGTGGAAAGGTTTGGGGCAGGACTGCTTTCTGCGATTGCCAATCGTGATCCTGGTATCCTCGATCAGATACCGGAGGCTACTGCGATTGCCTTGTTTGAGAACTTCGCAGATGCGGCCGCAGGCGCCGAGCTGGCCATGTATCTCGATGCACTGGGTGTGGATAAATGGCTCGGCAGGAAAGTTGTCAACGCTTGGGGCCAACTGGGGGCTAAGAAGCTACAGTCGAATCCATATCTGCTGATCAGCTGGTTGGGCTGGAAAAAGGTCGATGCCATTGGCCAGCGCGTGGGTGTCGGCTTAAGCGATCCAGCCCGACTTTGCGCAGCTTGTGAACATGTTTTGTATGTCCGGCTGAACCAAGGCCATACATGGACATCAGTGGCAGACGTCAAGAAACGCTTGATGGCGCTTGTGGGGCATGAGGTCTGCGCTGAAGCAATTGCGGCTTGTGTCGATGATCACGGTGCCGTTTACAACGACGATGGATTGCAACCCTACGGAGCTGCGGTCATGGAGCAATTTATCCTACGCCAAGCCGCCTCGGTACAGCTTGACCAGGAAGATCTCTTTGACGGCCTCATGATGCCGAAAAGCAATTTCGACTTGCATGTGCGTAAGATCGAAAGCCAGCAGGGCTTCGGGTTCACAGAAATGCAGATCACAGCCGTCAGGAGCGCGTTGGAGCATCGGTTCAATGTTTTTGCAGGATATGCCGGTAGCGGCAAAACCAGCGTCCTGAGGGCCGTCTGTGGGCTTGCGGAGGCATGCGGCATACAGATCCACTTGATGGCTCTCTCAGGCCGCGCGGCTAAACGCATTACCGAAGCCACCGGCTACCCATCGAGCACTATCGCGCGCTTTACAAGAGATTACAGGGGGAAGAAGCTCGAGGGGGCCAACCTCATTTTAATCGATGAAGCCAGCATGGTAGACCTGCCGGACCTCTATCGAATTTTGCGGATTGGAGCAAAGGCGCGAGTGTGTCTCATTGGAGATCCCGCTCAACTGCCCCCAATCGGCTTCGGAGCCCCTTTTTCCAACCTGGTCGACTATCCCGGCGTTCAAAGGGTAGTTCTTGATAAAGTCCATCGTCAGGACGAAACGACCGGCATCCCAACTATCGCGAAGAACATCCGGCATGGAATCTCGGATGATCTGGAGCGCTACAATGGTGTGAAAGACGGTGTTCAGTATTTGCAGGTCAGTCAGGAGAAAGCGCCGGAAGCCATCTTCGAAATTGGTAAGGATTTCGCTAAAGCCGGCTGCAATAGGGACGAAATGCAGATTATTGCGCCGGTTAAAGGCGGCGAGGGGGGGGTAAATAACATCAACCGATTCATGTCGTCCCTCCGGCCCGCCAGGCAATTCATGACTAATAGCGTGGCTATTAGGGTCGGAGATCCGATTGTCTTCTTAACCACTGATAAGGATAGGGATCTTCGAAACGGCTCCTTGGGACGCCTCCTGAGGCCAAATTTGGCCGACTTTGAAGGTAATGTTGTCTCGTTAAGCGCTGACGACGTCGAAAATATCGACCTGGCCTATTGTCTCACAGTTCATAAAAGCCAAGGCAGTCAATGGGATCGGATTATCGTTCCGCTTTTCAGCTCGACAAGGACTTCCTTCATTGAGCGCAGCTTAATCTACACCGCTATCACGCGCGCAGCGAAACAGGTCGTCATTGTCGGCGACTACGACGCCTACGTGAAAGCTATCCGCTCAGAAACCGCAGCTAACAGACGACAGTCGGGGATTATTGCACATGGGTGATTTTGCCAAGGCGCACGCCATAGCCTCGGAGATCAGCGATGGAAAATCGCCTCGTCGGGTCAAAGCCGTCAAAAATATTGTAGCTGCGTGTAGGAAGCTCATCGAGGAAAGCGCCACTGTAACCTACGCCTCTGTTGCAGAAAGGATTGAGGCCCTTGGATTGCAGGGCGGACCGAAGGCCCAGTCCATCTATAATACGGATGATTTGAAGGCTCTCATCAACGCATTCGCCGAGGAAGCAGCCCCCAAGAAGACTGCTCGAAGCGCTAAGGCTTCATTTTCCACTGATGAGGAGGAAATACTGGATGCTTTACCCACCCCACGTCTCAAAAGTATGTTCCGTGACATCGTAGCGGATCGCAGTAAAGCGCTCATCCAGATGCGTCTGCTGGACGGCTTCGTAAGAAAGATGAAACAATCCGGCAACGCTATCGACGGAAGCGATGGAAATACCAATGTCATGATTGAACATTATTCTGAAAGAGAGGCGGAGATAGTCCGCAAGTTCTTCTCAGTCCTGTTTGACTACGGATTTGATCTGGAGGACGGCGAGATCGTCAAAGGGAGTAAGCCAACCGGATCGCGCGAGTTCGTTGAACTGCTGCAGAAGAAGGGCTTGCTATGACACAAGTCTCGCATCATAGGAGTTGTTGAAAAGTGGGTCAGCCTTTATCTGACCGATCCTGAGAACCAACTGCTGCATAAGGAAACGCCTGCCTCATGAACGCTTGTCTGTAGAACAGACTGATCCGAGAAGGATCAGACTATCCATTGGACTAACAACAAGATGCCAATTATGATGGCGACCGCTAAAAGTGTTGCTAATCCTCTTTTCCTTGGTGTTTTGGTATGCATTGGGCGAAGCGGTTTGGGCTCAGCCTCCATGTTGCGGACCGGAGTGGAAAGGACTTCGGTGTGATCGCTGGCTTCTCCCTCTCGATCAAAATTTGAAATTACCTTCTTACAGACATTCCTAAGGGGCCTACTGACATAAAAATGAACAGGCTCCGCGTTGTCATCGGACCTCAACTCCTGCTTTTCGACTGCCAGATTGAAATTGGTCGGGATGTCTTGATGATTCTCGACATCTCGGATGTCATTAAGGAATTTGAGAACGCGGCCATCTCGATTGTGAGGAGACCATTCGGCATAGAAATCTGGAAACAGCGCCGGGTTTATCCGCAGGCGCAACTTAGCGTTCGGCTCCGACATTTCGCTCTTGATCAGCGCGAAACGTTCTGGCGCGAGATGCGCCTCTAAAAAGAATTCATCGGAACCTTCAACATCGAGGTCTTTTTCAGAGTAGGCGCCTTGAAAATAGATTTTTTCATGCCCCTTGGCGCAGTGCAGCAATATACGCACTCGGTCGTGCAGTCTCTCTTGCCCTAAAAAGGAAAGCCGCCATCTGCCATGAAGCTCATCTTCAATCTCAGCAATGCCCGATAAGAAGGCGCTTGTTTCATTTGGCGATTGATCGACGATTTTTGCACTATCCTTCGCAGGGAAATGGTTGCAAATCGTTAGATCATCGCAGACAGCACGAAACGAAATGAAAGCTTCACGCTGATATTCCGCAGCGTCTTTCGGGGGCATCTCACTTATATATTCAATAAAAGCGCCGTTCTTATCGAACCCGCCTTCAGGTAGAAATCTTACCTTCATAAACAGTCCTCATCAGCACCAGTCGGTATTTCTAAGTCTAACGAAGCAAGCGATTTTTAGGGCATTTCTGTTTGCTAATTAGCTCGCAGCCTAAACGGGGTAGGTAATTCCTGTTAAGAGCGCATAGGTTTTTTCCTTTGTGCCAGATATCGGCGTTAGGATTGCGTCTGCCACTTCAATTCATCTGGCGCATCGCCCCCTGCCTCGGCGAAGACCTTTTCCCAAAAAATACTCAATACTTTCTCTGCCGGAGTATCTCTGGGGATATCCTGCCGAATAAAAACCTCATCATCGAAAAGGGGGCCGGGGGTGCTATTCCAGTAGCGTGAATCGATCGCTAAGTGCATTCCCGATGCACCTGATATCCCCATCTCCACCGTAAGGATCTCTCCGTATCCCAGCTCTTTAGAACTCTTTAGCATACTTCTAATGGCTTGTGGGTAATCGCGCTGAAGCGCGCCCGTAGGAATAATTTGTTTTGGATTCTCATCTTCGTCTTCCGGTTGAGCGAATATATTGCCGTGGTATGCGTCAACCCCCCAAATCTCATTATTCTTAAAGAGTTGAGTAAATCCTATCAATTCTCCATCCTTTGCGATGCTATGTGAAACTGCTCCCCACTTGTTACGTGACGGGCTATACCCACCAGAAGACAATAGTGGCCGCAGTTTAACAGCGGCATCGTAGGCCTGCTGTGATGAAAGTTCTGCAAGCTGAATTTTTGGTATGCAGCGGAAGTAAACGACACTCGAAAAATTGGCATAGGCATCAGGCCTCATGTAGCGATCGTCATGAGGAACAATAACTTCGTTGTTCGCCCAGAACCAGCCACGCTTTGCAGTGCTCGGTGTTTCAACATGGGAGTTGTTCGCCGCCCTGGAAGGTTGTTCAAGGTAGAGTTTCAAAATGGCAGCAAGTTGTCCTGCTAACTTGTTCTGCTCAATTCTAATAGTCTCGCGGCTTGCATCCGGGGCGAGGCAGTATTGAATTGGATGGCGCCGTGTGCGTAGGTCGAAAGGAAGTTCGGTAGCTGCCCCATAGTGGGTATTCATCACCTTCAAAAGAGCTTGGTCACCGAGCCTCCCGTAGGTATACCCCAACTCAATCGCAACGTTACTATTTATGTGCTTTTTGCTACCTTTGCCCACAGCGACAAGCGATACATCTGCAACAACGACATTAGAATGGGCGATTTTTTCGAGTATCACACGAACGATATCAGGGGAGCCCAGTATTCCCTGAGTGTCTTGGTCGACTTTGATATCCCCGCGTTCAGCTTCTGACACGTTAAGCTGTTCAGTCAACCTGTCGACTGCTTGGCTTAGCGCCCCATGGATAAAATCTTTGTTGACCTTGCGCGGCGCATCCATTTGCCACGAATAAAAAATCTTCATCATAATCACCTTTCTTAAATCATCTTAGGCCAGATTTCGGGTGCTTTAGGTAAATACCGTATTGGAGAAAGTCGCCCGACGCCTCGTTGGTATCAACCCCAGTCGATAGAGGCTGCCAGCACCGATCGCACCTCGATCAGCATTTAGGCCCCTGCGAATTTCGGCAGTCGCGGCCGTCTGCGTGAGCAGATCAGAGGAAATCGGTGATCCGCACCTCTTTGACGTAAGCACCAGCTGTAAACTCGGCGGTTTCGCCAACTCGCTTATCCAGGAGGGCTTCTCCGAGCGGGGTGTGGACACCAATTAGCGCTTTGGAGGCGTCATGGTCCTGTTGTCCGACAAGGGTCACTTCCATCTTGCCGCCGCCTTTTTCAAGTTTTTCCAGACGAATCTTGGTTCCGATTTGAGCAACCTCAGAAGTGCCGTTCAGCCTTTCCGCTCCCGCTTTCGGCCCATTGGCCGACGAAGGTTCGTTCTGAGACTTACTTGGCGGGAAGAGGTTGTCCGTAAGTGGTAGGCTGGCTTGGCGGTCAGGGTCCTGTGTCGATTCAGAACGCTGGATAAAAGATTTTCTATCATCGGCCGTATCATGTGGCTGCCCAACTTCTTCGACTCCAACAGAGGTAGTAATATCATCGCTCTGCTGATCCGCCGTTTCAGATTGCTTCTGTGTCTCAGGCTGGGCCTCATCGGATAAATTTACCTCTGCATCGAAGACTGTGTCGTCGAGATGATCCACTTCATCATCGACCGCTTGTCCTGATTCTGGATCCCAGTCGTCCTCAGGGTAGACCGTGATCGTTTCGGTAAAGCGTTCGTCAATTGCGGCAGCACCGATAGGTTCAATACCAAGGCGCGTAAGCGTCTCACACAGGTTGCTCCACCAGTAATCCTTATTGGTTGCCCATTGGCTGCCAAAGACGCGCCAGAAGACCCATCCTGCGCGCTCTAAGGCGGATTGACGCAGCATGTCTCGGTCCCAGACCTCAGGTCCATGGTAGGCGTCTCCATCCAGTTCAATTGCCAGTCGGCGATCTTCGGCACCTTCGACCACGAGATCGATACGGAATTTGCCTGCTGAGACTTGCGGCCGAACTCGGTAGTTCGCATCCATCAGGCGTTTGAGGACCTCCTTTTCAAATCCGCTTTCGCAAAGCTCCATAAGATCGAGCCTCTCACCTTTGGTGTGCGTGCGACCGTCCGGCATAGGGTCTGAAAAGTGCTGTAGCACCTTGCTTTTGATGTCGGTTGGCTTCAGATCTTCGAGCGTCACAGAGCGGACCAGGTAGAGGCGATCTTTCGCGCGGCTCATCGCCACGTTGAAACGCTGCTGATCGGCCTTACTGGTCTGAGCGTGCGCATGGCCCGGGGTCGCGACCATTGAGAGAAAGACGATCGATCTCTCTTGGCCCTGCATCGTGCGTGCATCTCCAAAGATGATCCGACGTTCATTGATCTTATCGGTCCCAACCCGTGGGTCTTCCATTAGCATGCGGCCAATTTTGTCAGCCTGTGCTCCGCCGATGAGGGAGATGACACCAACATCACGGCCTTCGTGCTCGGGCTCGCGAATAATTCGAGCAATCTCATCAATGATCCAGGTGGCTTCATGGTCGTTGATGCTGCCGTCCCTCGTGGCGCCGGGGATGAAGACGTCCACGAGAGGCGGATCGAAACGTTCGGATGCCTTGGGCACACGCAGTGGGACAAGAGAGTTGTTATAAAACTGCGTCGAGAAATTGATTATTGGCGCAACACAACGGAAGTGCTCGCGTAGCATCACATGGCTCTCGGGATGCATGCGCTTAGTGATCTCGAAGATAGAGGAGTTCTCATCAATGAGATCGGCGCTCGGCAGACCATCAAGATATTCCGCCCGCAACGCATTTACCTTCTGCACCGCGATACCCACGACGGATGGGCTAACTTGTTCCTCATCGCCAACGACGAGGATCTTCTTGCCACGGGCGAGGGCTGCCAGTGCTGTGATGTCGCTTTGCGAAGCCTCATCCAGAACCACGAGGTCGAAATCACCGAACTTGGCTGGAAGCTGTTCTGGGATCTTGTATTCAGGCATAATCCATACCGGTGCTGCACTTGATGCCTGTTTGGCAGCGTCTTGGGCCGCACGAATAAACCGAGGTGCCTTCTTGCCCTTCCCGGTACCAATTTTAGAGACGGCTTGCGTAAAAGCCTCCATGGCTTGCCGCACTGGCTTTGTCATTCGACCCTTGAGACCGATCAGTGTTCTGACACGGATCAGCTCTTCGAGAGCCTTGGCACGGCGCTTTGTAGCATCCGCTTTGCGCGTGCGGTGTTGATCACCGTTACCGAGGTCAACAATGCGGTCTACGCGGCCCCTCATTACGGCCCATTTCCAGGCCTCCTGCCAGCCATCGGGTATAAGCTCTGAGGCACGCTCCGGGGCCTGTTTAAGGCGGTCAGCCCAATCAGGGGCCTCGCACTCGCAAAGAGCAGCAAGATCAATTCCCAAACGCTCCAGCTTCTCTGAGACTTCATCCAAACGCGACATTTCTTTCGTGATCTCGGCTCTGGCTTTGACGAGGTCGCTGCCTTCGGTTGCTTCATTTCCAATTGCACTTGCGAGATCAGATAGGGCACCAAGAATGGGAAGTGTGCCATCGCTTGGTCCGGCTTTAAGGGTAGCCAGCGCAGGGTGCATTTCATATTTGTCTGGTAGATTGGCTCGTAGTGCGTGAATCGCAGGCTGGCAGTCCAGCGTCGTGCAGAGAGCATCCAGGTCCAGATCAACTGGAAATAATGGGCCCAGACCATCGACAACGGGTTTGACGCGTGTTGCCAGTGACAGGGCTTGTTCCAAGTCAGAATGGCGATCAAGAAGATAGCCGGCAATGTGCCACGGCTTGTTTGGCACGGCGGGGAATAGTCCCGCGTCGATCAGGGGCCTCAGGGTATCTTCGATGCGCCGTGTGTCCTCCTGCAAGCGATAGGTGTCCAAGACATGCTGCCAATCCGAGAGCCGCGTGGGAGCATTGTCGTCAATTCTAACGGTTGCAACTGCCTCTTTCAGCGCCTTGTTGAAAATGCTGAACCCCACCGGTTTTTGACCAGAAAGTCCTCTGGCGGCAGCATTCTTGAAGTCCTCAGGACGACAGTCGCCGAGGTCATAGCGAACGGTCTTCGCCTCGATCAGGCGCTCGAAACCGGAGAGGTAGCGATCGGTCGCCTCGATATCCTTCTTGTCAATTGCTGCATCATTTTGAAGGCACTGAATGGCCAGTTTTTTGATAGACGCAGGCGCATCGCAAAGGGTGACGTGAAGATCGTTAAGCTCGCGTAGGATGGCACGCGCTTGCTCCTCAGTCGCAGCTCCGTCCATTGCCATTGTTGGCGCCGAAGCAGGGTCCACCTTCTCCCGCTTATGCCATGACAGCTCGGCTTTATGGGCCGCGACAATGTCCGCAGTGCTGGGGAGGTCTTCTGTTTTGGGGAGTTTTGCGCCTGCGTAGATGATATCAGGGGCAAGCTCAGGCAGGGTTTTCTTCAACCGTCCAAGGATGTCATCAAGCTGAGAGGGAGGTTGCTTCGAAGGCCGGTCGGTGAACCAGCCGTGCGTCGCCTCTTCGGCTGCAAGAACTTCAACGATCTCCATAGGAGAGTGCTTGCCGGAATTCCACTCCATTTCAGCAAGATTCACACGAGCAATGTAAGCCAGCTCATGATCTGCGTTACGGATTTCGGCATCACAATCGATGATTTTCTGTTCGAGTTTTCTGCGTTGCGCTTGTGCCTCGTCAACATCAAGGCCCACGACCTCGCTCGAAAGTTCGCTGACAGCCTCTTGAAGTTGCTTTGCGCTCTCACGGTCGGTCCCGACAGAGGCAATGACCAAAGATTGAAGCCTTTTGGGGAGTTTTTCTCGGACAGCGGCAATGGCTTCCGGGGTCCGAGCGGTAACCAGAACTCGCTTTCCCATCGCCATTTCATGGCTAATGATGTTGGCGATCGAGTGAGACTTGCCGGTTCCGGGCGGGCCAGACACACAAACGACGTCCAAAGATGGATCGTCGATCATATCCGAAATTCTACCCTGTTCTTCGTTGAAGGGCAGGGGGAAGAAGTGAACCTTCGAAGAACCGTCCTTGCGACCAGGCTGGGGTGACCCAGAAGCCCCGCCAGGATCCCTGGGAAAGGCTCCTACATCACCGCCAACAGACGGCTCCCACTTATTTTCTGCAACACCGGACAACACAGAGGAATCCAAGCCAAAGGCTGAGATGTCCTTGGGAGATTCTTCCTTGGGCGTAGCGGTAAATCCACGGATCGGGGCCGGAACATCGGCTTTTTCGTCTTCGACCTGCTTGCGCAGCTTCTGGATATCTTGGACCCGGGACTCATTGGAACGCGGCCTGCCGAAGATAGCCCAGCTCGATGTGATCCTCAGGTGATCAGTGACAGGCTCGATCTTTTCGCCTTCATCCAGTTCAGCGCGTGTAATATGGACACCGCTACTGGAAATATTGCTGGAAGCGGTATCGAGCAGCGGCTCCCAGAGAGTTGTAAACGGGGAGAATTCGACCTCTCCGCGTAGAAACTGCTCGAGGTTTTCTTGTAGTTCGCGTTGAAGCTTTGGTGTGCCATCGATGTCCAATTGGATATATGGCTTCAAGGAAAGGGTAGGACTCAGGTCGCGGGGTCTGATCGCAATAGCACCTTCGTTCTCGACCTCGATATCGAGACTCTGCTCCATGATGGGCATATCGATTGTATTGCCGCCCTTCTTCCAGCGGCCAATACCAATACCCCAGATCAGCTCAGGTGGGGCGCCTTCCGAGGTGTGGATCACGGAATGAATCTTGAAGAGATCGTTGTAGGCCGCCATGGCCCGCCGAACAGGCTTTTCTTTGTATGACCAGTCGGCCCACGGCCCGCCGACATAGGTCTCGAAATCACGACGCATTTCCGGGCAATTCTCGGCGTGCAAGGTAACCCTGACGCGACTATCGATCTCAACATCGTCTTCCACAATGACGTGGACATCTTCGGTGGCCAGGAGGCCCATCTCGATGAGATCCGAAGCCTCCTCAATAGGGACCTCAATTGATATCGAGGATTTCAAAGCGGGCGTTTTATAAGGGTCCAAAGGCGGCTGCTTTAGGAACACCGCCACATGCTCCGGAGGCTGAGAAGGACGAGATTCTTTCTGGCGTGCGATCCGCAACCAGGCGCCATCTTCACAATTCAGTTCAAGTCCCGGAAGGTCCGCCAGATTGCTTTCGTGGAAGACCCCAAGTCCGGCCTTCATCTCCATTTGGACATCGCTCCGGGCAACAAGGAGTTCCCCGGCAAAGCCAAGGAGGTGCGAGATTTTATCGCGTTCTTCAGGACTGACGTCTTCGTGGGATGAAACGGACATTCTCGGCCACCTGCTTTGTAAATCACAACACGTTATAATGATTGCAATGCCGCGAGTTTAAGCACGCCACGATATGTAGGTGCAACCTATGGTTCACCGCGTATCATGGCCATCTGATGCTGAACCAAAGGTTGGGGAGAAAAAGTCATGAAGTCTGCAGGTGCGAGGTTTTCTCCGATATTCACAATCTTTAGCCTTTAATGCCAGATGCGCCCTGATAGTGTTTCTCCGGCAGAAAGAACAACATGAATGGAGTATTGTGCATGCAGGATTTAAAACCCGAGTTCTTCCATAAAGTGGCAGAAGCCGCGATTTTGTTAGCAGAAAGGATCCGTGAAACCGGCCTTTGCGACGAAGTAGGGGAAAGTGTATATTTCCAAGTTCTGTCAAATGAGTGGGAAACTTTTAGGGGTCAAACGCCGAGTATCGCTCAACTAAGCGCACAGCTTGCCAAATTAGAAAATGATGCGCGAATTGAAGGCGAGAAGCAGGATGCACCAATGTATGTTGAGGACTTCGCGAACGATGAAGACGTCATGGAGTTCATCATTAGGAACAACAATGGTGGCCGGGAACACTCTCACGAGAAGTATCGGAAACTTTGGGGGGTGGAATCAGCCGAAGAGTCCTTTATTCTTAAGCAATTGCTCGGTTCGCGCGTTTCAATCTCTGGTAGTTTCGATTTCGACGATGCTGACGAATACCGCGACCGAGAAGCCCGTAAACCTAAATGCGTAAAAAAGATGGAAGCTATTAGGAGGAGGTTTCATGAACTTGAAATCTTGCGGGACAGGCTTTCTCTACTGGCTGATCACATCGAGGATTTTATCTGTATAAAGAAAGAGTTTTACGAAGTTATTCAGAAACACAGATTAGAAGTCACAGAGAACACGGATAAGTGGTTGGAAGTGCGCAGTGTTGAAGAGATCGCAGCAATCGAGCCTAAGCCTATCGATTTGGGGAAAGCGATAGAACGTTACGTGCCTGATGAACTCTCAAGGGATGTAATCGAGGCGCATTCCAACGAAGATGCAGTTGCGTTGGATGCGATAAGAACTCTATTCTCACAGATACCAGATATTTTTTTCGTGCGTGCGCGCGAAACTATGAGCAGATTTGAGAAGGTAAAGCCTGAGGCTGTAGCTTTCAGAACCTGGCTACTCGAGCAAGTCGAGGCAGGTATTTTTAGATCGGACATCATGAGCGAGATAGATCGGCGGTGGCCCGATAAATACTCGGCAGGAGCGCGGTTAGGCAAAGAAATATTTAAGAAGTTAGAGAAAAATGGTAACTTCGTGAAGACAAAGAAACAGGGCAAGGTCTTCTATGTGACCTCCTGACATAGGTATGCGGAAACTCTTTGAGCTCAACAGAGGCAGTTCCGTGACAGACCTACCTGCCAAGATTACTCATTTGCGTCACTCGTCCCCCTTACCGGAACGAATGAAGTATCTTGTGTCATACACCTGTGACGGAACTCGGTATGATGTCGTCACGTTTTAGGGCGCGGGCTGAAGGCCGGATCGGTTCATGGCATCGGCAGGAGGGCTATCACCTTAGTGGCGCCCGACCTACTAATAGATAGATAATCTCGTATCAGTAGGTCAGAAAAGTAGGACACTCTTGATTCTACTGATACGCTATAACGATGGAAATGCCTATATCATTGGTGTTTGGGCAACTGGATCAATCAATCAGTAGGATTTACACCCCCTACAAGAGTTCGAGTCCCTTCACCCGCACCATTTTCCCCGGTAAATCAAAGATATCGCGGGCTTTTCGCGCGTGCCCCGCTCAGCCCAGCACCGTCAGCCAAAGCCATACCGTTAGGATCGAACTGCCCGTCGCAATCAGCACGGAGCTGGCCGCCACACGGCGCGCGCGGCCGTACATATTGGCGAAAATATAGGCGTTGAACCCCGGTGCCATGGCCGCGGTCAGCACGCCGGACCGGAAACCGGCCTGCGGCAGCGACAGCATGGTGCCAAAGCTCCAGACCAGCGCGGGGTGCACCAAAAGGGCGATGGCGCAGACCATCAGGATCGCTTTCATATCGCCTTCGGGCTTGTATTGCAGCAGCACACCGCCAAGCGCGAAAAGCGCGGCTGGCAGGGCGGCGCGAACGATAAGCGACAGCGCGTCATCTACCACGCCGGGGATCGGCAAGCCACTGAGGTTGACGGCAAACCCACCGAGGATGGCGATCACCAGCGCGTTGCGAAACATTGCTCGGCTGACGTTGCGTAGCAGCGACAGGCCCGATTGCCCGCGGTTGCGCACGAATTCCATCACCGTGATGCCCAAACCGTAGCAAAAGGGCGCGTGGAACGACAGGATCGCATAGTTCCCGGCCAGCGCCTCGGGCCCGTAAGCGCGTTCGGTGATCGGCAGGCCCAGCAGGATCGAATTCGAGAACAGGCAGCAAAATCCGATCGCCACGCTGTCTTCCCAATCGCGGCGGAACAAGAGCCGCGCGCCGAGGATGCCAAGCGCAAAACACAGCGCCGCACCGCCGTAGAAACTGCCCAGAAGGCGCGGGTCATAGCTGCTCGACAGATCAATGCGGGCGATGGCTTGGAACAGCAGACAGGGGATGGCGAAGTTCTGGGTGAATTTCATCACCCCATCGATGCCAGAGACGGGGAAGAGCCTGCGCCAGACCGCAACATAACCAAAGCCGATGACCAGAAAGACCGGCAGAATGACGTCTAAAAGAGTTTGCACTTGAAAGGGGCCTTATGGGGGCGCGGCGGGGCGCCGACCCTTAGGCCCGCGCCCGGCGTTGCCTAATCTGAATGGGGAAGGGGGAAATGAAGGGTCAGCCCGTCATAGGCCGGTTGAATGTGATCCGGCGTCTCTGCGGCGACGGTGTGGTAATCAAGGTCGTTGTGCATATTGGTCAGGACCGCCGTTTCGGGCGCCACGCGGTCGATCCAGCCAAGGGTCTGCGCCAGATGGCTATGGGTCGGATGCGGCTCCCGCCGCAGGGCGTCGACGATCCAGCAGCGCAGGTTGTCCATCATCGGCCAGCAGTCCTCGGGGATGGCCGAGACATCGGGCAGATAGACGATATCGTCAAAGCGAAAGCCGAGCGCGTCGATATTGCCATGGGTGACGGTGAAGGGGTTGAACTTCAGGGTGCCACCCGGGCCGTCGATGCTGACCTCGCCGGTGATCTCATGCATGTCGAGGATGGGCGGGTAGCTGGACCATTCGGGCTGCACGAAGGCATAGCCGAACCGTTCGATCAGCGCGTCCCGGGTGGGCGCATCGGCCCAGACCGGCAGCCGCGCGCGCATGTTCATCACCACCATGCGCAAATCGTCCAGCCCGTGAACGTGATCCGCGTGGGAATGGGTGTAGATCACCGCATCGAGCCGCCCGATGCCTGCGTCCAAGAGTTGGCTGCGCATGTCGGGGGAGGTGTCGATCAAAGCGGTGGTGGTGCCTGCCTCCGTCACCCGCTCCACAAGGATCGAGCAGCGGCGGCGGGCGTTCTTGGGCTCATTCGGGTCGCAATCGCCCCAGTGGCCGCCGATCCGCGGGACACCCCCGGAAGAGCCGCAGCCCAATATGGTCACCCGCAGGTCGGCCATCAGCGCGCAGGCTCCCAAGCGGCGGCTTTTGCGAAGAGACGCTCGAAATTCTCCTGCGTGCGGGCCGCGAAATCGGCGTAGTCGAGGCCAAAGGTCTCAGCCGCGCGGCGGGCGGTATGGGCGGTAAAGGCAGGCTCATTCGGTTTGCCGCGATGCGGCGGCGGGGCGAGATAGGGCGCGTCGGTTTCCACCAGAATACGGTCGAGCGGGGCGGCGGCGAAAATATCGCGCAGATCCTGCGATTTGGGGAAGGCGGTGATGCCGGACATCGACAGGTAGAACCCCAGATCGAGCGCGGCACGGGCCAGTTCAGCGGAGGAGGAGAAGCAATGCATGACGCAGCTATAGGCGCCATTCGCATGTTCCTCGCGCAGGATGCGGGCCATGTCGTCATCCGCGTCGCGGGCATGGATGATCAGCGGCAAGCCACTTTCCCGCGCCGCCGCGATATGAATGCGCAGGGAGGTCTTTTGCACCTCGGCACTCTCGGCGGTGTAGTGGTAGTCGAGGCCTGTCTCACCAATGCCGACCATCTTGGGGTGCTGGGTCAGGGCGAGAAGTTCGTCGACCGAAGCCATCGGCTCTTCGGCGGCGGACATCGGATGGGTGCCTGCGGCGTAGAACACCGGCTCATGCGCCTCGGCAATGGCCCGCACGCTCGGCTCGTTCTTTAGCCGGGTGCAGATGGTGACCATGCGGGTGACGCCAGCCTCCGCTGCGCGGGCGATGACGCCGGGCAGGTCTTCTTGCAGGCTCTCGAAATCGAGGTGGCAATGGCTGTCGGTGATTTGGGGCGTGTCGGTCATGCTGTCCTTTCGGCTATCTTGGCGCCGTCTGGCCTATCTGCCGCAGGGTATCTAGGACCAGCGCGGCAGGGTCAAGGTTCACCGCCAGCCCGTGACGGGCGCGGTCGGATATCTGCTGCGCCGCGTCGGCCCATGCGCGCCCCTGTGCGGGGCTGGGCGAAAGGCGTTGCAGCACGGCAATCTCATCGGCGCAGGCGGGCTGCGCGGGCGGCGCACCGGTGGCCCCGGTGCGGGCCAGACGCACCAGCAGCAGGTCCAAGAGGGTAAAGAGCAGGTCGAGTTTCGCCTCCCCCCCGCGCTGTGCTGCGGCTTCGGCCAGTTTGATGGCGCGGCCCCGGTCGAGTTGCGGCAGCGAAGAGATCAGGCCGACGAGATCGGCATAGGTTTTCACCCCGCCCATCAGCGACAGGCGCAGCGCCCCGCCGACCGACCCGCCGGAAAGCTCGGCCAGGGCGGCGGGATCGTCTTCGACCTCCACGCCCGACCCGGCCAGCGCCTCGGCCATCTGATCCGCGTCGAGCGTGCCGAGCCGCAGGGTGCGGCAGCGCGAGCGGATGGTGGGCAACAGGCTGGAGGGCTGGTGGCTGAGCAGCAGCAGGACGGCCCGTTCCGGCGGCTCCTCCAGCATCTTCAGCAGCGCGTTGGCGGCATTGGGGTTCATCTCATCCGCGTCGTCGATGATGACAACGCGGCGGCCCCCATCGGCGGCGGACATCTGAAAAAAGCCGTTCAGCGCGCGGATGTCATCGACGACGATCTGCTTGCGCATCTTCTTGGTGTCGGGGTTCAGCGTGCGGGTCACGGATTTCAGCCCCGCCTCGGCCCCGGCGGCGACGCGGCGGGCGACAGGGTGGTCGGGGTCGATCTCAAGCGTCTCGGCCGGGGGCAGGTCGAACATCCCGCCATCGGGGTCGGGGGTCGCCAAAAGAAACCGTGCGATGCGCCATGCGAGCGTCGCCTTGCCCACCCCGCGCGGGCCAGTCAGCATCCATGCGTGATGCAATTTGCCGCTGTTGAAAGCGTCGAGAAAGGCAGCCTCGGCGGCGCTTTGGCCGATCAGTTTCGGCGTGTCGCGCGGGTGGCGGGCACCATCCACACGGTCTGGCTGGGGGGTGTCGTCTGTCATGGCCTCGGTCTAGCATGTTTCGCCGCAGAGGGAAGCGGGCAGGGCGCGTGGATCAGTCCAATCGCGCGGCGACGGTCGCGGTCACATCGCGGGCCACGCTGTCGATGTCGCGGCCCCCGTCGATCACATGGAAGCGGTCGTTGAATTCCTTGGCAAGGCTCAGAAAGCCCCCGCGCATCTTGGCTTGAAGTTCCACGCCGAAATCCTCGAACCGTTCTTCTGCCGTTTGGCGCGAGAGGGCGCGTTCAAGACCATGGGCCGGATCCATGTCGATCAAGAGGGTCAGGTCAGGCTCCACCCCGATCATCAGCGCGTGCAGGTCATCGACCATCTGCCGCAGATCGCCGCGCGAAAGGCCCTGATACATCCGCGTGCTATCGGCGAAACGGTCGCAGATCACGACCTTTCCGGCGTCGAGCGCGGGGCGAATGGTGCGTTCCAGATGGTCCCGGCGGGCCGCGGTGAAGAGCAGGATTTCCGTCTGCGCCGACCAGCGGTCGGGATCACCCTGCAAGACAAGCGCACGAATTTCCTCGGCCCCCGGGCTGCCGCCCGGCTCGCGGGTCAGCACCACGTCATGGCCCTGTGCCGTCAGATGATCCGCCAAAAGCCGCGCTTGGGTGGATTTGCCGGATCCGTCGATGCCTTCGAAGGTGACGAAGAGGCCCGGCGCGCGGGCCTTCTCTGCGCTGGTCACGAAGCTTCCGCTTCCACGGTGGGGGCCGCCTGCGGGCCTGCGTTGAGGCGGTTCATCAGGTGTAGCGCGGCGGCGGTCATCTTGACCATGAACCCGCCCGGCGCGATGGAGGCGGAGGCCACCAGCGGCACGCGCATGGCGGGCAATTCGCCGCGGTCGACCACCAGTTCGCCCAATTCATCGCCCTTGCTGATCGGCGCTTGGAACGGTCCGGTGTAGATCACCTCGGCCTCGACCTCATCCCCGCCGGTGACGGGCACAAGCATGGACAGATCGTCCTTCAGCTCAAGCCCGACCGATTGGGTCGTGCCAAGGGCCACTGGGGCTTCGGCGATGCGGGTGCCCGCTTCGCCCAGATCGCGCTGCGTGAACTGGCGGAAGGCCCAGTTGACCACCGATTCAGCCTCCTGCGCGCGGGCGGCAGCGCTGTCGAGACCCGAAAGGACAAAGATCACCCGGCGGTCGCCCTGTTTGGCCGAACCGACAAGCCCATAGCCCGCCTCATTGGTGTGCCCGGTTTTCAGGCCATCCGCGCCGATGCCCAGACCCAAAAGTGGGTTGCGGTTGGTCTTGTTCTGCGGCGCGCGGCCATCAAAGGCGAACTCCCGTTCGGCGAAAAGCGGATAGAACTGCGGGAAATCGGTGATGATCCGGTTGGCCAGCAGCCCCAGATCGCGGACCGACATCAGATGCCCCGCCTGCGGCCAGCCGTTGGAATTGGCGAAGGTGGAATTGGTCATCCCCATCTGCTGCGCGCGCTGTGTCATCAGCCGGGCAAAGCCGTATTCGGTACCATCGGGGCTGAGCGCTTCGGCAATCACGGCGCTGGCGTCATTGCCCGACAGCACGATGATCCCGCGGATCAGGTCCTCGACCGAGACGCGGTCGGTGGTGTCGAGGAACATGGTCGAGCCGCCGTAGGACATCGCGTGTTCGGACACGGGCAGTTTCTCGACCAAATCGAGCCCGCCGTTCTGCTTGCCACGCTCCACGGCCTCGAAGGCCATGTAAAGTGTCATTAGCTTGGACATGGAGGCCGGGGGCAGCGGCTCATCCGCGTTCTTGGCCAGCAGCACGGTGCCGGTGGTCTGGTCCAACACATAGGCGGCGGTGGCGCGGGTATCGAAAGCGGCGGCAGGCTGGAGCGTCAGCACCAGCGCTACGGCGGCGGCAAAAAGGCGGATCATAGGGAGCATTTCCTCCGGTTTGTCAGTTCGACACGGCGTAGGCGTCGGTAAAGCCCTCGGCCTTGACCTTCTTGAGAAGGGTATCGAGTTCGGATTTGCTGGTGGCGGGGCCGATCACCACGCGCCAGAAGGGTTTGTTGTTGATCGCGCTTTGCTTGACGGTGGGCACCATGCCCGCGCCGCGCATCTGTTTGGCGGTGCGGGTGGCATTGGCCTCCACGCTGAAGATGCCCAGTTGCACGTAGGGTTTGGACAGTTTCGCACCAGCCGCCGGGCGCGCCGGTTTCGGGGCCGCGGGGGCGGGCGGTTTGGCCGCCGGTTTGGCGGTGGCAGTGGCAGCGGTGCTGGCCGTCGGTGCTGGGGCCAGCGCGGTGGCGGTGACAGGGGCAGGGCTGGCAAGAGTGGCTGCAGCGTCACCGCTATTCTCGGCCTCAAAGCTCTCTTCCGGGGCAGCGCTTTCCTCGCGCCGCAAGGCGGTCACGTTCAGCGGCGCCGGAGCGCCCGCCAGAATGCCAAGCGCAGCGGCGGCATCCGAAGAGATTTGCAGTTTGGGTCCGGGCAATTCGCGCTCACGCCGGAACAGGGCACCGATGACGAATTTGCCGTTCGCCTCATTGCGCACGATCACGCGCTCAGGTTCGGTGACGTCCGGATGCGCCACCCAGACCCCGCCGAGCGAGGGGCGCCCGTCCCAAAGACCCTCATCCGTGGCTGAGAAGACCTCAGGTGCTTCGACATCACGTTCCACCAATTTGGTCGAGGTGCTGCGCGGCGCGCTGGCGCCTTCGTTTGCACCGAAGGGGAGTTTGAAATCACCGCCCTCGCAACTGGCCAGCAAACCAACTGCCAGAATGCCCACGCCCAAGCCCGCCGCGCGGCTTTTCTTGATGCGCAACGGTTGATTGTCCCTGCTCATGCCCTTGATGTCCTTGCCTGCTGTCGTCGCGCGCCGCGACCCATGTCCCGCGAGAATGTCGCGCCGTTGGATCGGCACGCCCTGCGCCCCTCTGAAAGGGGCTTTGGCGCAGAGTAACCCGACCGGGCAGCGCTTGAAAAGACCGCGCAGGGCAGATCGGCGAATTTCCCCAAAGGGGTGCGGGGGGCTGGCCGCGAAAATGTGCGTTTGCCGAATCAATCCCGGCGCTCTAGGAGGAGCGTGCTGCGGAGGAGTGGCAGAGTGGTCGAATGCACCGGTCTTGAAAACCGGCGTGCGTGAGAGCGTACCGTGGGTTCGAATCCCACCTCCTCCGCCACCATGCATTCCTATTTGATTTGAATGGGCCGCGTTCGGCGACCTGTTGCCCTGGTTGCAGAGAAATATAGCTGCCTATCGTTTCTCTTGTGTTTCTTTCGGACGCGTCTGAATCCTTCCATTGACCGGTACGGAATGTGGTATTTCGGGAATGGCCCTGCCTGTCTCTCAGACAAAGCTGTATTTGAGCGGCAAGCCGATGCGGCTTTTCTCTATCACTGAGTTACGCTTCTGAAGGTGACGACGGTAACCGATCTGCCTTGGAACGGTTTTCAAGAAGCCAATCACGGAACCGTAGCGCTGCAGGGGATGAAGTTTTCAAGCGCGGCAGGATAAGATGATAACCATATGATGTTTCGAAGTCTCGGCAGAAAGGACTAACCAACGCACCACTTTCCAACTCCTCCTGCACTAGCCACGAGGCAAAAAGAGATACCCCTAAACCATTGATGGTCGAGCTGAGCTGAAAATGACGATCTTCAAGCATCATTTGCGGCTGGCTATGCGCCATCTTCATTCCGTTCAAGTCGAACCATTCTTCCCACATTCCGGTATCGTCTACATGCAATAGGGTGCAGCCTGTCACATCCTTTGGTTCGGTGATCGGATGTTTTGCAAGATACTCGGGGCTGCAGACCAATGCCATCCTTTCGGGCCAAAGAGGGTGGACTTCAAAGCCATTCCAGTCGCCCTTTCCCCATTGAATGCCGATGTCCGCAAAGCTCCCGGGCTCGGGCATATAGGCATAGTTATTGTTGTGGTTGTGCATGGATAGGCGCACGTCAGGATATTGTTCGATCAAGTCACCCAACTCTGACGACAACCAGCGGCTGGAAAACATCGGCAAGAGCGCGATACGGATCGCGCCCGCTCGTATCGATAACTGATCGAGCCCAGTTTGGATCATCTCAAGCCCCCGCCCAACATGCTGCGCCAGCTCGACGCCCTCGTCCGTGAGGGTCAGCCCTTGTCCGGTGCGGTGGAAGAGCCGGTAGCCAAGATCCGATTCCAATTTTTTAATGTGATAGCTCACTGAGCTTTGGCTGATGTTTAAGAGTTGCGCGGCGCGGGTGACATTCCGAGTCTCGGCGGTGAGGCTAAACACCTGTACAGAATTGATATTCCTGATCGGTTTCACGGTGCCAAACTCCTCCGAAGTCTTCGCCCTTTCGAAATCTAACCATCTAAAAATTAGATATCCAAGCGGAATCTTTGAATTTGATTTGCGCCATGGGCCGTCGCTACGCTTCTCGAACCGCAGGAGGAGCGGGGAGGGGAATATATTATGGCGACACCTGTTTTGAGGGTCGAATCTCTGTGCAAGTCGTTTGGCGGCGTGCATGCGATCCGAGACCTGTCCTTTAATGTGAACGAGGCGCAAATCCTCGGCTTGATTGGACCGAACGGTTCCGGAAAATCGACCACTGTGAACAGTCTGGCGGGGTTGTTCCCAATCACATCCGGCGCGATTAGCTTGGCCGGCGCCAAGATCGATAATCTGCCTGAATATGATCGTGTGGCGAAGGGTCTGTCGCGGACCTTTCAGACAGCCATTACATTCACGGAATTCACGGTACGCGACCATATCGTGCTGGGCTGCAACGTTACCCGCACGTCGCATCCGCTGGCGTCTGTATTCGGCATGGGCTGGAAATCCAGCGAGGAAGAGGAACTGGCCGCGCGTGTCAACCGGATCCTCGAGATCACTGACCTTGCGCCGGTACAGGATCACCGCGTGGGCACCATTAGTTCGGCCCAACAACGCTTCCTGATGATCGCAACGGCACTGGCTTCAAATCCCAAAGTGATCTTGCTGGATGAACCCGCCGCCGGGCTGGTCTCGCATGAGCGCAAGACCTTAAGCGACCTGATCAAGAAGATCCGCGATCTGGGGACTTCTGTGCTGGTGATTGAACACCACATGGCGTTGATCATGGAGGTCTGCGATCGGATCGTTGTGCTCAACTTTGGCCAAAAGATCGCCGAAGGCACGCCTGAGGAAATCCGCAACAATCCAGTCGTCATTGACGCATATCTCGGCGAGGCGGCTTGACATGTTGAACGTATCCAACCTGCGCGTTAGCTACGGCGCGATCGAAGTCATCCACGGCATCGACTTGCAGGTCAATCAGGGCGAATGCGTCGCGCTGATTGGCGCGAATGGCGCGGGCAAGTCTTCTACGCTCAAGGCGATCTGCGGGCTGGTTCCGGCTACCGCAGGAACCATTGAGTTCGAGGGCCAAGATATCACCAACCAAAGCGGCCACTCCATCGTCAAAGCGGGGATCACCATGTGCCCCGAAGGGCGTCAGGTCTTTCCGCAAATGACAACGCTGCAGAACCTCAAGATGGGAGCCTATCCGCGCAAGGATGCAGAGCAGGCATCCGATGTTGAAGAGATGATGGACATGTTTCCTATCCTGCGCGACCGCGCCAGCCAGGCGGCGGGCACGTTGTCGGGGGGTGAGCAGGAGATGTTGGCCATTGGCCGGGCGCTTATGGCGCGGCCCAAGCTCTGCATCTTTGATGAGCCATCGTTAGGGCTCGCCCCGAAAATCGTCGCGGAGGTGGGGGAGACCATCGCGAGAGTCAAAGAGATGGGGAAAACCATCCTACTGGTCGAGCAGAACTCGGCCATGGCGCTGCGGCTTGCCGACCGGGCCTATCTTTTCGAAGCCGGAGAGATCGTGCTGAGCGGGACGGGCGCAGAGCTGCAATCACATCCAGATGTCGCAAAGGCGTATCTGGGCCACTGATACCAACGTTTCTGGGAGGAGACAGAACATGAGACTGACAGCAATAACAGCTGCAATGGTCATGACGGCAGGTGCCGCATGGGCCGAGGAAAAGACGCTCGACATCGGGGTTAGCGATGCGCTGACCGGGGGCGGGGCCGTTTACGGACTGCCGCAGACCAATGCGGTGAAACTGGCCGCGAAAGAGATTAACGCCAGTGGCGGGATCAAGGTGGGCGAAGACACCTACATGCTCAACGTCATCGCCTATGACGACAAGGCCAACCCGACCGAGGCCTCCAACGCCGTACGCAAACTGATCGACCGAGATGGCGTTAAGTATATTCTTGGTTTCTGCTGCTCGGGTGCGACCGGGGCTGTGGCATCTTTCATCGAATATGAAGATGCGGTGATGCTCGTGGGCAATGCGGCCGAGCGGTCGATCACGACCCGCGAAATCCCGAACCTCACGCGCACGCGTCCACCAGCAGATTATACTGGTGCGGCGGCTGGTACCTTCGTCGCCGAAAAGGGCCACAAGCGGGTTGCCGTCTTGGGCGCGCTGGATGTGGGGTTCTACGCCAGCTACGTCGACGCCTTTGAAAAGGAGTTGGAAAAAGCGGGCGGAGAGATCGTGAGCCGGGAGGCATTTGGTCTGAAAGACCGCGACATGTCTCCGCAGTTGACCAAAATCCGCGGCCAAGAGCCTGACGCGATCCTTGTCGTCGGCTATGTGGAGCCAGCAGCCTTTATCTACCGTCAGGCAGTCGAGCTTGGCATCGACGTGCCGCGCTATGGTTTCACCTCCGGTAGCGAAGAGCAGTTTACCCGTGTGGCCACTTCGGAGCAGATGGAAGGCGTTTGGGACCTGCGCCCGACAGAGTTGACGCTGCTTTCGGCATCTGAAAACGGCAAAGCCTACCACACCAACTATACCGAAGAGTACGGCATCGCGCCTTCACCAAGCTCACCTTATTCCTATGACCAAACCTATGCTTTGAAGGACGCCATCGAGGCGGCCGGGACCGTAGACGACACTGAGGCTGTGGCTGAGGCGCTGCGCGAGATTGCGGTGCCTGATGAGGTCGTCATGCAATACCTGCCTGTCGATGACAAAATGTTCGATGAAAACGGGCAGGCCTATACCTCCAATGGCGCTTTCCAGTGGCAGGGCGGCAATTGGGTCTTCGTGCAAGACTTGCCGTCTGACGCCGCCGCGTATTCAGCTTTCCTGAGCACGCTGGACGACTGATCCCTCCCCGGGCGGGGCGCGGGCAGGTTTCCTGCGCCCCATTCTTCTATCTTCTTTAATTCGCAGGGTGCGGCATGGTTGAGGTACTTCAACAGATTATTAACGGCATCGCCATCGGGGGTGTCTATGTGCTGATCGCACTGGGGCTGACCACGGTTTTCGGAATCCTCGGCATCGCGCATTTTGCCCATGGATCGGTCTCTATGTTCGGGGGTTATCTTACGTTCTTTTTCGTCACCAGTTGGGGCATACCCTTGCTACTGGCGATCCTGATTGCGCTTTTGGTCGGGCTTGCCCTGGGCGTATTGATCGAACTTCTGGCCTATCGCCCGGTACGAGATGCCAATCACATCAACGCCTTTATCGTGGCGCTTGGCCTGACCATGATGGTTGAGGGGATCAATCTCGAACTTTTTGGGCATGAGCAAGTCGTTATCCCGACCGACTTCTCCCGCGTCTTCAACATCGGCGGTGTCACCATTCCTGAACTGCGGCTCTATGTGATCCTTGCCGCCGCGCTTTTGATCGCCGCAATGACAGTGTTTGTCGAACGCACCAAAACGGGCCAAGCGATCCGCGCCGTGGCCGAGAACCGCGACGCCGCGATCCTTATGGGGGTCAACGTCAAGACGATCCCGCTGGTGGTTTTTGCGATCTCGACAGCGCTTGGTGTCTGTGCCGGGGTCATGGTCGGGTCGCTTTTTGCGATCGCGCCGGGCATTGGCGAGGGCTTGGTCGTCAAGGGGTTTGCCGTGCTCATCTTGGGCGGTCTCGGGTCGATCCCCGGCGCCGTGGTGGGAGGGCTCGTGCTTGGCATCACCGAAGCGCTCGCCGCCGGTTTCATTTCATCCGCTTATAAGGACGTGATCGCATTCGTGGTGATGATCGGCGTTCTGTTGTTCCGGCCTCAGGGCCTGATGGGGAAAGCATAATGGCTCGTAATCGCACCTTCATCCTTTATGGGCTGGCACTGGTTGGCTTCGTATTGTTGCCGCAGCTCATCTCTGTGAAATACTATATCCACCTGAGCGTGTTGGCCTTGATCTGGGTCATCGCAGCGCAAGGGCAGAACTTGATCCAAGGCTACACCGGCTATGTTTCCATCGTGCAGGCCGGCTTCATGGGGATTGGGGCTTATTCGACGGCGCTGATGGGCATGCACTTTGATCTGCCAGTCTGGCTGACGATCATCCTCGCGCCCTTCGTTACTGCCTTCTTCGCGCTGCTGACAGGCTACCCCAGCTTGCGGGTGAAAGGGCACTACTTTGCCATCGTCACGCTGGCGTTCAACATGGTGATTTTCATCGTCCTGATGAACTTCCACGAGCTTACCCAAGGCGAGGCAGGCATCACCGGCATCCCGAAGCCGGGTGGCAAGGACGCACTGTTCAATTGGCGCGATCGAGAAACGTATTATTACTTTGTATTGATCATCGCGACGTTGATGACGGGGCTTGCGGCATTGATCGTGCGGTCGCGTATCGGGCAAATCCTCGTAGCGATCCGCCAGAACGAAGACCTCGTCGGCGCGGTTGGTATCGCGGCTTGGAAATACAAGCTCTTTGCCTTCGTGACCTCCGCGATGTTCGCGGGCCTCGCCGGTGCGATCTACGCCCACTACCAAAGCTTCATCAATCCTGAGATCTTCGGCATTGCGCAGTCGCTTGATGCGATCCTCGCGGTCATCATCGGCGGATCGGGCACCATTGCCGGGCCAATCATCGGCGCGTTTTTCGTGGTCTTCCTGCCTGAATACCTGCGCTTTGCCGATAGTTTCCGGCTGATCCTCTACGGGCTGGTGCTGGTACTGGCGACGATCTTCATGCCGCGTGGCATTGCCGGTATCGCCCGCGACCTGATGGAAAAACGTCAGGGCCGGACATGAGCCAAGCTTTTCTGGATCAGGTCGCGCATTTCGCCAAGGGACGTGTTGCCGCGGAGGCGGCAGCATGGTCCATCGGCGCCGCGCCGGAGCCCGCGCTTTACCATGAGGCCGCCGCTTTGGGGCTTCTGGGTATTGAGGTGCCAGAGGAAATGGGAGGCAGGGGCTTCGGCTTTGCCACCCGCGCTGTAGCTTTGGAGGTGTTGGCCGGAGCAGATTTCGGTTTTGCGATGTCCCTGGTCAATACCCACAACATTGCCCTCAGGCTCTGTGAAGTAGGACAGGATGCCGCCGCACAATATCTGCCCGACCTGCTTTCTGGCCGGATGCACGCCTGCACCGCTTTGACCGAACCCGGCACCGGCAGCGATTTCGCTGCCATTCGCACCACCGCGCGGCAGGTTGCAGGCGGCTGGGAGATCGAGGGGGAAAAAGCATGGATTATCAACGGGCGGCAGGCGGGGCTTTCGATCGTCTATGCGCAATGCGCAGAGGTGGGCGACAGCGATGGCATCGCAGCCTTCCTCGTTGATCTGAATGCGCCGGGTGTCACCCGCTATGCCATCGACAGTGCCTTTTCGCAGACCAGTCTGGGCACCGGCGGGTTTTACCTTTCGGGGGTTAAACTGCCACATGAAGCCATGCTCGCTGCACCCGGCACAGCTTTCAAAGCGATCCTGAAAGAGATCAATGCCGCACGGACCTATGTTGCCGCAATGTGCAACGGCTTGGTGCAAGCAGCACTGGATAGTGCTGCGGCCTATAGCGCTGAACGTTGCAGCTTCGGTAAGCCGCTGAACGCCATTCCACGCTGGCAGACAGAGTTCGAGGCCGCGCAAGCCGCCTTGATGCAGGCCCGACGCGCTACGGAGCAGGCTGTCGAAAAGGTGGCACAAGGCGCGGATGCGCAACTTGCGGCTGCTGAGGCCAAGATCAGTTCGGTCTCCTGTGCGCAGGCTCAACTGCCAAGACTTTTGCAACTGATGGGGGCCGAAGGCTTGCGCCCGGAACACCCCTTTACCCGCCACATCGCCGCCGCACAGATGGCGGGCTTCACCGATGGGGCAACAAATATCCTCAAAGACAGGGTGGCGCGCTTGACCGCCCGGAAGGAGAGCTGAACCATGCGTGTATTCCAGATTGAAGGCGACTGGGGATTCGACAACCTCACACTGACAGAGCGCGATGAGCCAAGCTGCGGACCTGGAAAGGTCATTGTCGAGATGCGGATGGCGTCGCTCAACTCTCGCGATCTGATCGTGCCCGAACGGGGCTATGGCCGAGCGACGGGTGAACTGCCCTTGATCCCTGTGTCCGACGGTGTGGGTGAAGTTGTCGAAGTAGGGCCGGGTGTGACCCGGGTTGCCGTGGGGGACCGTGTCTGCCCGACCTATTTCCAAAATTGGACCGCGGGCGCGCCAAGCCCTGAGCGCTTTGCGTCAGCCTTGGGGGGGCCGCTGGACGGGGTTATGGCGGACCGCATCTGTCTATCTGCGGAAGGGGTGGTCAAGGTTCCTGACTACCTGACCGACGCCGAAGCGGCGACGCTGCCCTGCGCCGCGCTCACGGCATGGAGCGCGGTCATCACCCACGGCCAAACCCGCGCCGGGGACAAGCTGCTGGTCCAAGGCACCGGCAGTGTCGCGCTCTTCGCCTTGGCCTTTGCCAAGATGCATGGGGCGCATGTCACTGTAATTTCCTCCAGCGACGACAAACTCGCGAAAGTCAGGGAAATGGGCGCAGACGCGACAATCAATTACCGGAGTGAAGAAGATTGGGCCCGCGCCAGTCGCCCTATTACCGGCGACCGCGGCGGCTATGACAACATTATCGAATTGGGCGGCGCGAAAACACTGCCTCTGTCTCTGAAGGCCGTGCGGCCGGGCGGAACGTTGTCCATGATTGGGGTGCTTTCGGGGCTGAACATCGACGCCTCGCTGGGTCCGATTGTCGCCCGGCAGGTCCGCCTCCAAGGCGTCACCGTGGGCCATCGAGACGGGTTTGAGGCGATGCTGCGTGCCATGGCTCAGCATGAGCTGCGGCCTGTTCTGGGCGAGACCTTCAAGTTCGATCAGCTGAAAGAGGCCCTAACGCATTTACGCGCCGGCGGCCACTTTGGCAAAACCCTCATCGAGTTCTAACATGTCCGACATTGATACTTCTTGGCAGCCTCGCCACCATCCGGCGGACAAGGCAGCCTTCGTCATGGCCGCCACCGGCGAAAGTGTCAGCTTTGCTGCGCTCGAAGCCCGGGCAAATCAAGGCGCGCATTTGTTGCGCGCTATGGGCATCGAAACGGGCGCGCATATTGCCATTCTGATGGAGAACCGTCGCGAAATGCTGGAAGTCTGTTTTGCAGCAGATCGTGCCGGCGTGTATTACACGACCATCAGTACCCATCTGGGGCCGGAAGAGATCGCCTATATCCTCAACGATTGCGATGCTCAGCTGCTAATTACAAGCGATCGGTTTGCGGGAATAATCGCAAAGCTACAGACGGATTTTGGCAAAGCCTTCGCTGTGCGCGTCGTAGGCGGGGGGGCGGAAGGATTGCCAAGTTGGGATCATGGCGTCGCGGAACAGCCACCCACGCCAATCCCAGACGAGGCCCAAGGGCTTGATATGCTCTATTCCTCAGGAACGACCGGGCGGCCAAAAGGTATCAAATGGCCGTTGGAACCCGCGCCGCTTGGAACGCGCACGATGCTGGTCGATTTGCTAACCGATCTTTTCGGCTACGGGCCGGATACCCGATACCTGTCCACTGCGCCGCTTTACCATGCAGCCCCATTACGCCACTCAATGGTCACGATAAAATCGGGTGGTACTGCGGTTGTCATGGACCGCTTTGACGCCGAAGAGGCGCTAAGACTTATTGAAGAACATCGCATTACCCACAGCCAATGGGTGCCAACCATGTTCGTGCGCCTGTTGAAACTACCTCAGGAGGTACGTGAGAAATACAACCTTTCCTCCATGCAAATGGCTGTGCATGCCGCAGCGCCCTGTCCGATTGAGGTCAAGCACGAGATGCTGGCTTGGTGGGGGGATATTATCCACGAGTATTATGCTGGTACGGAGAATAACGGTTTCACCGCGATAACAAGCCGTGAGTGGCGGGGGCATCCTGGTTCAGTGGGCCGGGCCAAACTGGGGGTCATCCATATCTGCGGCGAGACCGGTGAAGAGCTTCCAGTTGGCCAAGAAGGAGAGATTTTTTTCGAGAATGGCCATCAGTTCGCTTATCATAAAGACCCAGAAAAAACCCGGCGTGCCACTAATGAAAAAGGCTGGACAACCCTCGGGGATATCGGTCGGGTCGACGCGGAAGGTTATCTTTACCTGACAGATCGCAAATCTTTCATGATCATTTCGGGCGGAGTGAACGTTTATCCGCAAGAGACTGAAGATACGCTGCTAAACCATCCGGCCGTGCTCGACGCAGCCGTTATCGGCATTCCACATGAGGATTTTGGTGAAGCCGTTCATGCTGTTGTGCAGTTGTTGCCAGATGTCGACGCTTCAGATGAACTGCGTGACGCCTTGTTTGAATTTTGCCGAACAAAGCTGTCTTCGATCAAATGCCCACGGAGTATCGAGTTCCGCAAGAGGTTGCCCCGGACAGAGACGGGGAAGCTGCACAAAAGGCTCCTAAGAGAAGAGTATTTGGCGCCAAGATAAAAGACCAGAGCAGAGGGTTGAATGACACTATGCCGCGCCCGGCTAGCGGATACAGAACGGCCCCCTTAGCGAGTATCACCGGAGAGATGCGGGGTGAATTGCTTGATGAGACCATGTTTGAACGCCTGCATTCGGCGTTGGGTGTTCTGACCCCGGTCGATTACGCGCGAACCCTGACTAATGCAGTCACTCGCTCGTCTGCGAAAAATGGAAACGCCGCGCGTTGGGCGATCGCTCAAGCGGCGGCATCTATTGTAAAGACGAAACGGGCTTTGGTTGCGGCTGGATGAAAATTCAATGACCGGTCACGCCTCCAATAGTACCTGGATTGATTCGCGCGTCTGCTTCGAAACATCAACTTGACTAATCGCCTGTTCTACGACCGCGCGCTCAAATCCACAGGCCAGAAAACACAACAGCCAGCCCACCTGCGCAAAGCGCGAGCGTCGGCACGGGCCGTCGCGCGCCGATCAAACCGTATGAAAGCAGGGTCAGCCCCAATGCGACACGACCAGCCGCCAAGAGAGCTGCCAATGGGGTGTCCGAAAGGGTCAGCATATCCGGGTTCGCGACCATACCGAGCGGGATGATGTAGAGCCCAATGCCAAGCGCCATCGCTGTCAGAGCGACCTTCAACCAATTCTCGCCAATCATTCCCGCGGCGATAAAAACAGCGCCGCAGACCGGGGGCGTGATTGTCGAGAGAAGCGCGAACCAAAAGACAAAGAGATGCGCTTGAAGCGGCGAAAGACCCAGTTCAATGAGCGCAGGACCGGCGACGGAGACGCAGATCACATAGGCCGCCGTGGTGGGTACCTCCATGCCCAGAATGAGGCAAGCAAGCGCCGTGAGCAGCAGGGACGGCCAAAGAAGTCCCCCGGCCCCCGCCAGAATGAGAGAGGTGATTTTCACGCCAAGCCCGGTGATCGACAGCACACCGATGATGATTGAGGCGCAAAGGATGATAGAGGCGATCAGGGCAACCTGCCGCGCGGCATTGAGGACTGCACTTGCCATTCGCGTGGCGATCTGGCGCGGCTCGAAAGTGAGCTTTGCGTTGAAGAACAAGAGCAACGCCGCTGCGAGGATCGCCATAGCCGCCGCATATTCAGGCGTGAACTGCGCGACGAACATCCCCCATAGCAGGACCGAGAAGGGGACGAGGAAGAAGAGCGATGTGACTACCACGTCGCGCAATGCAGGGCGATCCGCTTCTGCGATCCCTTTGAGGGCGAAGCGCTGCGCGTAGGCGTTGATGCCAACCCAGACCGCCACAAAGTAAAGCACCGCCGGAAGCGCGGCGGCAGCCATGATGCCGGTGTAGGGCACGCCGGTCAGCTCGACCATCACGAAAGCGCCTGCGCCCATCAGGGGCGGCATGATTTGCCCGCCTGAGGAAGCCACGGCCTCGACTGCGGCGGCGAGGCGTTTGGGATAACCGAGCTTGGTCATTGCGGGCAGGGTGATCGCGCCGGTGGAAGCGACATTTGCGGAGGCCGAGCCGGAGATCGACCCAAAGAGCGCCGACGACAAAACAGACACTTTCGCCGCGCCGCCTTTCAGCCGCCCCGCCGCGGCGGCGGCGACATTCATGAAGCCTTGGCCCGCTTCGCCAGCGTTCAGAACTGCGCCGAAGATGACAAAGATCGCCACGACAGAAACGGAGACACCGGTGAGCGTTCCCCAGATGCCGCCCTCGGCGATGGTTAGTGTTCCGAAATAGCTTTCTATCGGCGTGCCGGAATGGCCGAACTCGCCGGGAATATGCTGCCCGAACAGGCCGTAGAGCAGGGCGAGTGCCGCAACCAGTGGCAAGGGCCAACCGATCACGCGCCGCGCCGTTTCCAGCACCACCAAGAGCAGGGTCGCCGCCACGGCAAGCTGGAAGTTGCTTTCGATGAACCCGTATTGATCGCCAAGCGCATCACTGTTGAAGGCCACCCAAAGCGCTGCGGCGATGCCCAACGCGGCCAAGATGATGCCAGTGGTCCGCCGCAGCGGGGTCTGCGCGTCAAAGACCAAGGCGAAGGGCAGGATGAAGGCCATATGCAGCGGCCTGCTGATCAGGTTCGGCACCAGACCCGAAAACACCAGCGCCAAGTGATAGCTGACCAGCGCGATGGCCAGCGCGATCCAGAAACTCGCCGCCAATCGGCTTTCGGGGAGATTTGTCATCTATGGAGTTCCGGCTTTGGCTGGGCAAGCGCGGCGCGGAAAACCCGCGCCGCGCGTCTTGTTATTGCGAGGTTTCTGTCGCGATCCCGGCTTCCTCGTAATAGCGCAGCGCGCCGGGGTGGAGTTCAGTGGTGATATTGGCCATCAACTCAGGCGTGACATTGCCCCACCAAGGCGAAGTATCGGCCATCTTGGCCTTGTTTTCCCAATAGGTCTTGGTCAGCTGATAGGCCGTTTCATCGTCCATCTTGGTTGTTGTGAAAGCGACGACGGGCAGGGACGTTGTGGTCACATCCTGCTCTTGGCCCGCATAGGTGCCCGCCGGAATGACAATGCGGGTCCGTTTGGATTGGGTGATCTGCTCGTCCGACAACGGGACCACGGTCACGGGGGTGGAAGCGGCGGCTTCGACGACATTTGGCGCCGGGAATGAACCCGCGGTGACAAAGCCGTCAATCTGCCCGTTCTTCAAAGCGGCCACGGCGTTGCCCAATTCCGCATCCGCGATCTCGACACTGTCTGCCAGCCCGAACATATCCAGATACTTCGCGCCTTCGGTCGCGCCGAAAGACCCTTTGCCCAGCAGGATGCTCTTGCCTTCCAAATCCGCGAGCGCGGTGGCGCCGCTGTCCTGAGACATCACGAAATGCATGGTCAGCGATGGGATCGGGAAAAGCGCGCGAATCTCATCGAAAGCCGGTGCGGTCTTGCCTTCAAACATAGCCTTGCCGTTCTGGGCCAGACCAACGAGCGAGGGCGGGGTGGTAAAGACATAGTCGGCCCCGCGCGCGCGGACTTCCATAACGTTCTGAACCGATCCTTGGCTCTCTTCCACGGTAACCGAGATGTCTCCGCCGCTGCCCGCTTTCATGGCTTCGGCAAGCTCCACGCCCATTTGATAGTAGGACGAGCCCGATTTGGCCGACTTATAGGTCACACGGGTCTCGGCGCTTGCGGCGCCCCCCACAAGCCCCAGGGCCAATGCCGCGCAAATAGTTTGTTTCAACGCATTCATGGTTTTTCCTCCTCCAAGCGCAAGGCCAACGTTCTCCCGGCGAAACATGTGCGGGACTGCCTTCGGGTGACTTTCTGGCAGCACACTACGACATTGTCGAGAATGGGGTTTCGCTGTTGGGTGGCTCTTGTAGAGCAATACGGTGGGCCGTTTCGGCCTCGCGGGGGCGAAGAGGGCAGAGGCGGCAGGTTCGCTGCGCCCCGCAACCAGTTCTGCGATGCGCGGATCGGAGACCATAGGGGGCGAGAGATATCGACGCTTGAGTTGCGAAGAAGCGCAACTGTCTGCGCGCCTCCGCCAAGGTCGAAGCCCGATCAAAGGTCCATACCCTTATCACTCGGGCAAGGCGCAGTGCGTCAGCTATCGCCCTTTAGAGGATCATGGCCCCAATTCATCAGCGAATAGCGCCATTTCGAGTCTTTAACATCATCCTTCGGCCCGCCTTGGGAGAGATGCCGTTTGATATAGCCGACGACGGTCGCCATGTGATCCCACTGATCGTCGGTCAGGTCGTCCTTGTTGGTGCGTTTGATCTTAACGATCCTGCGGCCGGATTTGTGCCCGGTGCTTTCACCGCTTCCACTGTTGCCCACGGACTTGGAGGCCTCGGTCTCCAGCCAGTCCTCAAGCTCCGCCGGTGCCATGTTGACCAGATCGCGCCACTCGCCCCAGATTTCGTCCTTCGATTTCGATGAAGACATTTTCTTTCCCAATCCATTACTGGAAAGAAACCGGCCCGCGCGCGCTTTGTTCCGATAGGTCACAGCGGTCTGCCTTGGTCGGCGGGACGCGCGCCAATCTGTCTGCCGTTATCTGGTCAGTGTCCGAACGGCCCGCGCCTCGGGCGAGCCGGTGAAAGCTCAGGAAGCTTGCGAATAGCGCATGCCCTCCGGCACCTCTCGGTCCAGCAGTGATGCGATCATGCGGGTCAGGGCGCGACCTTCGGGCAGGATGTCGAGGCGCGTTCCGGACAAGCGCACGAATGGCGTGAAGCGGGTCGCGATGGCCTTCAAGTCGGGCGCGAGATCGAAGGCCCGCGCGCCGAAAGTTTCTGCCAATGCGTTCAGGTCGAGGGCAAAGTCGCACATCAGACATTCGATCGCCCGCGCGGTCAGGCGGTCCGTATCCTCCAAGGCGTAGCCGCGCGTTCCGGGCAGGTCGCCAGCCGCGATGCGCGCGGTGTAGGCCGCCGTCGCGGGGGCGTTCTGTACGTAGCCCCCCGGAAAACGCGTGATTGACGAGGCGCCGAGGCCGATCAGGGTTTGGCAATTGTCATCGGTGTAGCCTTGGAAATTCCGGCGCAGGCGGCGGTTGTTTTTTGCTTGGGTCAGCCCATCCTGCGGCGTGGCGAAATGATCAATGCCGATTGCCTCCATGCCCGAAGCGGCGAAGCGTGCCGCGGCCTTCTCGGCGAAGTGATAGCGTGCGACTGCGTCTGGCAGTGTCGCCTCGCGGATGAGTTTCTGCCGTTTCGCGACCCATGGCACATGCGCATAGCCGAAAAGCGCCACGCGATCCGGGGCAAGAGACAGGGTCTTGTCGATCGTATCCTCCAGCCGCGACATGGTCTGATGAGGCAGGCCGTAAACCAAGTCGGTATTGAGAGAGGTGACCCCCTCGGCGCGCAACTGGTCGACACAGCGGCGCGTGACCTCGAAGGACTGGAGGCGCCCGATGGCCTGCTGCACCTCAGGGTCGAAATCCTGAATGCCGATAGAGGCCCGTGTGAGGCCCGCGGCGCGCAGGGCAGCGATTTTGGTGGGGTCGATCTGGGTGGGGTCGATCTCGACGGAGAACTCGAAATCCTCGGTCGGGGTGAGGAGCTGATGAAGGGCGCGGTTCAGGCGGTCGATGAGGGTAGGCGGTAGGATGGTCGGTGTCCCCCCACCCCAATGCATCCGCCCCATCCGCATGCCCGCAGGCATCGCGGCGCGCAGAAGCTCAAGCTCGGCCTCAAGAGCTTCGATATAGCGCTCGACAGGGCTGAGCGTCTTGGTGCCCTGCGTGTGGCAGGCGCAGAAATAGCACAGCCGCTCGCAAAAGGGGATGTGGACATAGACCGAGACCGGCGCGCCGGGGTCCAACGCGCCAAGCGCTGAGCGCTGAAACGCGGCGCCCACCGCGGGGGTGAAGGCCGCCGCGGTGGGATAGGAGGTGTAGCGCGGCACGCGCGCGTCGAAGAGGCCGAGAGCCTCTAGCATCTGTATCTGTTCCATGGCACCGGTTTAGGTGGCCGCCGTTCTGCGGTCTTTGCGCTGGATCAATTCGGACGCAAAAATTGCGCATTGCCGTCGGTTGGGTGATCGTCGGCGGCTTGGGCTTTGCCACAGTTTTCACGCTCTTTCTGACACCGATCCTCTACCGCGGGATCGCCGTCTTGGGTGCCGCCCCCCGCCGGGGCAGCGCATCGGCTGAGAGCGGACGCGGAGGGGGCGGTATAGGCCGTCGCGGGATTGACTCACGCCGCGCCAGCGGTTTCCCGGAACTGCACGGAGTGCAACAGGATGACGAGGGCAGCAGCGCGCTATTCCCGCGGCGCGCGCCACAGGCTGGAATAGCAAAGGTGCCGGCAACCTATGCAAGCAGCGCATTTCTCCTGCCCTGTTCGATCTCTACTCCGGGCGGGTCGGCTTCCCATCTTGGACTTGAGATTGGAGACATCATGCACACCGCCGTTCCAGAACCTCTTTCCGTTCCCCTCCCGCTTCTAAAGCAGACTCTATGCGAACATTACCAAAGACTTAGCCCCGCCTCGCGAGAGCTGAGATTCATGGGCCAGCTGAACGATGATGCCTTGCTGCGCGTGGTTCGGGGCTCCAACCCCGACCTGACGCTCGGCGTCGAATGCGATGATGCTTTGCGTGCGATACTGGAGCTTCATTGCATCGACAGCACCCATGCGGAGATCGGGCTTTCGGTTGAAGACGCCTATCAAGGGCGCGGCTATGGCCGGAGGCTCTTCCATCGCGGTCTGGCCGAAGCGCGCGCGCGAAATATTGAGACCGTGGATGTGAACTTCTTACGCAGCAATATCGCGATCAAAAAGCTCTGCATCGAAGAAGGGGGAGAGATACGTTGCCGTGGGGGCGAATGTGTCGCGCAGCTGTCGTTGAACTGACCGGAAAATTTGAGAGGGACATGTGGAATCTGCCTCTGGCTATCAGGTGAATGGCCCCCACTTAGGTTGCGGCGGCCAATTTTCACGTCTTTGCTTTTAGGTGATGGTGAACCCGCGCCCGACGGGGTCGGTTTCATCGAGTAACCATTTCACATAGCCGATAACTTTGGCAGTGCCCGGATATCCTTGGACGCTGGAGCGCGGATTGCCATGCCGTGCCGCATAAGGGCATCACGCTATCCATGGGGTTCCAAAGCACCTAAAACCGCCGTGCCGTCCAGCGGGCGAGCGCTTCGACCGCGGACCAGAGCAGCAGCGACAGCGCTGCGAGCACGATCAGGGCCGCGAACATGAGCGCGGTTTGGCCGCGGCCATTGGCCATCAGCATCAGATGCCCCAGCCCGCGGGAGGAGCCGACCCATTCGCCGATCAGCACCGCGAGGGGGCCGTAGACCACCGCCAGACGCAGGCCCGAGATCAGCCCCGGCACGGCATGGGGCAGGCGCAGCAGCAGTGTTTCGCGCCAGCGGTTGGCGCCCGAAAGATGCGCCAGATCGCGCAGGCCCGGGGGCAGCGCCATCAGCCGATCGAAGAGGGCCGAGGCGATGGGAAAATAGGTGACCAGCGCGATGGTCACGATCTTGGAGGGCATCCCGTAGCCGAGCCAAAGGGTGATGACCGGGGCGAGGGCGAAGACAGGCACGGCCTGAGCCACCACCAGCATCGGGCGCAGCAGCCAGCGCGCGCGGCGCGAGAGGGTCAGCAACAGCGCGGTCTCAATGCCGAGGAAAATGCCCAAACCTAAGCCCAGTGCAAGATTGCCCGCCGACCATAGCGCGTTTTGCCAGAGCAGCGCGGCATTCCCGCCCAGCGCTTGCAAGACAAGCCAAGGCCCCGGCAGGATGAAACGCGGCACGCCGCTGAGGGTGACAACAAGCTGCCAAATCGCGACGGCGAGGGCGAAGCAGACCATGCCACGCCATAATTTATGCAACGTAGATACCATCAGGCGACCTGCGCGGGTGAGGCCAGCCCCATGCGGCGCAGCAGATCGGCTTGAGCGGCGAGAGTCTCGGGGGCGTCGATCCGGCGCGGTGGCGGCGTTTTGGGCAGGGGGCAGGGGGCGGCCCCATGGCGGCTCACGATCCAAGCGTGATTGGCGAGCCTTAGGGCCTCAGCCGGGTCATGGGTGATCAGCACGACGGTTCGCCCGCAAAGCAGCCGCGCCGCTAGATCCTGCATTTTAAGGCGGGTCACCACATCAAGGGCCGAGAACGGTTCGTCCAGCAAGACCACGGGGCGGTCTTCGTAAAGCGTGCGGGCAAGGGTGACGCGCTGGCGCTGGCCAGCGGAAAGCTGGGCAGGTTTGCGGCGCAGCTCCGCGCGAAGCCCGACCTCGGCCAAAAGTGCTGCGGCGCGGTCAGGGTCCGCCCGTTCTCCGCGCAGCCGGGCGGGGATGGTGACATTCTCAACCGCATTCGCCCAAGGCAGCAGTTGATCGTCCTGCGCCATCATCGCAACACGGGGGGCGATGGGACGGTCGTCATCGGCGGCAATACGGCCCTCCAACCGGGCGGCGGTGGGCAGACCCGCAAGCAGCCGCAGCAGCGAGGTTTTCCCCACACCCGAGGGGCCGAGCAAGACGTTCCATTGCCCGGCCTTGAGGGTAAGATCAAAATGGTCGATCAAAGGGCCCGCAGCGCCGTGAAGCGCGCCCGATAGATGCACCGCAGGGGCGGTCATGCTGCCGCGGGCGACAGCGCCATGCCCCAAAAGCCAACCTCAAGCGCCGTGGCCGTGTTGAAACGCTCTTGCAAGGTCTTGGCCCGGGGCAGGGTTTGCCAATCCGCACCCAGACGCCGCTCTAGCCCCCCGTCGATCAGCGCTCCGACATCGCGGCACAGTGCTTGATACTCCTCGCCGCCATAGACCGCGCACCAATCGGCATAGGGGCCGTCATTGCCCCGCAGGGTCAACCCAATCTCAGCATAGCCCAGTACGCAGGGGGCGAGGGCGGCCATCAGGTCAAGGAAATCCCCTGAATAGCCCGCTTCCAGAACATAGCGTGTATAGGCGAGGTTGCCGGGAGCCTCTGCCGTGGACTCGAGCGTGGTGCGGTCGATGCCATGGCCTGCGCAGGTCTCTACATGGAGGGGCATCTCCACATGCACGAGCGCATGGACCGTGGCACTCGCGGCGGCCATTTCATCCAGCGTTTCCGCCTTGGCCGCAGCAAGAGCCCAAGCGCGGGCGAAGTGGGTCAGGAAAACATAGTCCTGCCGCAGGTAATGCAAATAGCTGGTCTGCGGCAGGCTGCCGTTGCCCAGCTGTTCGACAAAGTCATGGCGGGTATAGGCCCGCCATGTCTCTCCGGCACCATCGCGCCAAGCGGCGAAGGCCTTGCCGTAATCGGGTGCCGTCATGGTTTCGCCTGCGCTGTGACGTCGACCACCAGATCGGCGGCGGGGATCACGGTTTCCACCACGCCGCTTTCCTTCATGAAGGTCTCGAACCGGTCATAGCGCCCGTGGTCCACGGCCGCGGGGCGGGTGGCGAAACGCGGCCATGTGTCTTCCCATGCGCGGGTGTTCAGCTCGTTGCGCAGCTCGGCGTCGGAGGCAAAGAAGACCTCTCCGCTGGCCGCCGGATCATTCACGATATCGGCTGCGGCCCGTTCGGTGGCACGCAGGAAGCGGGCGATCATGTCGCGGTCCATCTCTTCGGCATGGGCGACGTAGATCAGCTCATCATAAGCGGGCACGCCCTCGGCTTCGGGGTAAAAGCAACGGCCCTCATGGCCTTCGATCTGCATCTGGTTCAGCTCGAAATTGCGGAACGCGCCGATCACCCCGTCGACTTGGCCCGACATCAGCGCGGGCGAGATCGACCAACCGATGTTGATCTGCTCCACCTCCGCAGGGGCTACGCCATTGTGGCTCAGCATCGCGTCCAGCAGCATCTCTTGCACGCCCGCCACGGCGAAACCTACTTTCCGACCCTTGAGGTCCGCCATCTCCTGCACCGGCCCATCGGCGCGCACGACAAGGCAGGTAAGCGGTGTCTCAACCAGCGTGCCCACGCGGCGCAGGTCCAACCCCTCGCGCTGGGCGAGATGTAGTTCCGGCTGATAGGACACCGCCAGATCGACACGGCCCGCCGCCACCATGCGCGGAGGTTCATTCGGGTCGGCGGGGGAGACGAGTTCGACTTCCAGCCCCGCATCGGTGAAATAGCCCTTTTCCTGCGCCAGAATGATCGGCCCGTGATCGGGGTTCACGAACCAGTCGAGCATGACGGTCATCTTGTCTTGGGCCACGGCGGGGGCGGCGATCAGCGTAAGGGCAAGGGGTGCGAGTATGTTTTTCACGGAATGGCTCCAATAGATTGTTTGTTCGGGGAAAAGGTCAGGCATCGGGCAGTGCGATCAGGGCGATCTCGCCCGGCCAGCGTGCGCGGAGGGTGTTGGCCGCGTGATGCGCGCGCAGGCCGGTGCAGCAGGCAAGCACGATGCGGGGTGCATCGGCTGGCAACGGCAAGTCCGGCAGCGCCTCGGGCGGGACATGGCGCGCTTGGGCTGAGAAAGGCGCGGGCGCCTCGGCGCGCAGGTCGATAACCATATCGCGCGGGGTGATCTGGCTTTCGGCGATGAAACCCGCGGCGCGCGCAGGCTCGGGCGCGCTGTCAAAACGAAAGCCCGACATGCGCCATTGCGCGGCGTCCCAGATCAAGAGTTGCCCCAGCGGGGAGGGCGTGAGACCCAGCAGCACCGAGAGCGCCATCTGCGCCTGCGCCGCGCCGATCATCCCCACCACGGGCCCCAAAACACCCGCCGTGTCACATGTCGCTGCGGTCTGCGGCAGGTCAGGGAAAACAGCGCGGAGCGAGGGAGCACCCCCGCAGAAACCACCGACATAGCCCGACAGCCCAAGGGCCGAGGCTGAAATCAGCGGTTTGCCCTGCGCGCGGGCTTCGTCCGACAGGGTCAGGCTGGCGGCGAAAGTGTCTGCGCAGTCGAGCGCGATATCGCAGCCCGCGAGCAGAGCGGGCGCATTGGCGGGGGTGAGCCATTCGGCTTGAGGCACAATCGTCACCTCGGGGTTCAGCGCCGCCATCGCCTCGGCGGCGGCACGGACCTTGGGCCTGCCGATATCACCCATCCGGTAGAGCGGTTGGCGGTGCAGATTGCTCAAGGCCACCTGATCGCCGTCGACCAATGTGATCCGCCCGACACCGGCCCCGACGAGATATTGCAGCACAGGCACCGCCAGCGCTCCGGCCCCGACGACCAGCACATGCGCCGCCGTGAGCCGCGCTTGCCCCTCGGCACCGACCTGCGGCAGAACGGTCTGGCGGGCGTAGCGGCTCATGCCGTCACCTCAAGCCATTCGCGCATCCGTGCCTCGGGGTCTGCGTTCAATGTGATGTCCGTGACCGCCGCCACCGTATCGGCCCCGGCGGCAAAGGCCCCCGGCGCGCGGGCGACAGACATGCCGCCAATGGCGCAAAGCGGGATATCCCCGATCCGCGCCTTCCATTCCGTCAGCCGGTTGAGGCCCTGTTCGGTCCATTTCATCTTTTTCAGAATGGTCGGATAGACGGGGCCGAGGGCGATGTAATCGGGGGCGAGGGCCAGCGCGCGGTCAAGCTCGGCATGGTCATGGGTCGACAGGCCCAGCTTCAGCCCGGCGGCGCGGATCGCGGGGATGTCGGCACTGTCCAAATCCTCTTGCCCCAGATGCAGCCAATCGGCCCCCAGTTCAATCGCCAGTTGCCAGTGGTCATTCACGACCAGCAGCGCGCCGTGCTGGCGGCAGAGGTTGAGCGCGGTGGTGATCTCGGCGCGCAGCACCTCTTCGGGCGCGTCCTTGATGCGCAGTTGCACCAGCTTCACGCCCAAGGGCACGGCCCGGGCGACCCATGCGGCACTATCGAAGACGGGGTAGAAACGCGGCAAGCTCATAGCCAAGCCTTTCCGATGACGGGGGTGGAGGGTACGGCCATGTCGCGCTGGCCCATGGGGCCGGAAGCGGCGGCAAGCGCGCCCGCGCGGCAGGCCAGCGCAAAGGCTTCGGCCATGGCGGCGGGGTCTTCTGCCTCGGCCACAGCGGTGTTCAAGAGCACCGCGTCGAACCCCATCTCCAACGCCTGCGCCGCATGGCTGGGCAGGCCGAGGCCCGCGTCGATCACCATGGCCACATCGGGAAAGGCCGCCCGCAGACTGCGCAGCCCATGCAGGTTGTTCAGCCCCAGCCCCGAGCCAATCGGCGCGCCCCAAGGCATCAGCACCCGGCAGCCGGCATCGATCAGCCGCGCGGCTAGCACTTGGTCCTCGGTGGTATAGGGAAAGACCTCGAAGCCATCGGCACAAAGCGCCTCGGCGGCCTCGACCAGCCCGAAGGGGTCAGGCTGCAAGGTGTCGGCATGGCCGATCACCTCCAGCTTGATCCAATTGGTCCCGAAATACTCCCGCGCCATCTGCGCCGTGGTGATCGCCTCCCGCGCGGAATGGCAACCGGCAGTATTGGGCAGCAGATGCACGCCCAGCCCGCGCACCATGTCCCAAAACGCCTGTCCCGCGCCTTGCTCGCGGCGCAGCGAAACCGTGGCGACCGGCGCGGCGCTTTGGCGAAAGGCGGCCTCCATCACCGCGGGCGAGGGGTAGCGCGCGGTGCCTAGCATCAGCGGCAGGGGCAGGGTGGTGCCGTAGAAATCGCGCATCGCTCAGCCCCCCTGCATGGCGCTGAGCACTTCGAGCCGGTCGCCGTCGCTCAGCATGGTCTCGCCCCGCGCGCCTGCGGGGACGAAGCTGCCGTTGAGCGCCGTGGCGACTTTCGCCGCGCCCCAGCCGAGCTCTGCCAATGCCGCGTCAAGCTGGGAGGCCGCGACCTCACGCGCCTCGCCGTTCACTTCAATCTTCACGGAATAAATCCCCCGTTGTCGCTGTTGCTAGAAATTCTGCCGCCTGTTCCGCCAGAGCAGGTGCCATGAGAAAGCCGTGCCGGAACAATCCGTTCAGATGCAGCACCGCCCCGCGCTGCACGATGCCGGGCAGGTTGTCGGCAAAGGCCGGGCGCAGGTCGGCGCCCATCTCGATGATCTCGCCCTCGGCAAAGCGCGGGTCGAGCGCATAGGCGGCTGAGAGCAGTTCCAGCGCCGAGCGGGCGGTCATGCCGCTGCGGCTGGCGCTTTCGATCTGGGTCGCGCCCAGCATGTAGATGCCTTGCCCGCGCGGCACGACGTAAAGCGGGTGGCGCGGGTGCAGCAGGCGGATCGGGCGGGTGAGGGTGACATCAGGGGCGCGCAGCAGGATCATCTCGCCGCGCACGGCACGCAAACCGGGCAGAGCGTCGCGGGCCACCATGCCGCGGCAGTCGATCACCGGGCCTGTGACCTCCGAAGGGGTGAGGGCCGTGGTCTCAACCGTCACGCCCTCGGCGGCCAGCGCATGGGTCAGGTCTTGCAGCGCTTGGCGCGGGTTCAGATGCGCTTCCTCGGCAAAGAACAACCCGCGGCGATGGCGCCCGGCGAGGTCCGGCTCACAGGCCGCGATGGCTTCGGCGTCGCAGTCGCTGTGGCCTTCGGTGCGGGCGGCGAAACGCTGCAATTCCGCGCGGTCCCGCTCGGGGGCGAGGACCAGCGTGCCCCGATGGGTGACTTCCGTGATCTCCCCCCATAGCGCCGCGGCACGCCGCCCATGGGTCACCACCGCAGGCTCGCTCAGCGCCCCTTCGCAGAAGGGCGCGAGCATGCCGCCCGCCCACCACGAACAGCCGTGCGGCCCGGGCGGGCCTTTGCGGTCGACGAGCCGGGGCCGCAGCCCCTGCGCTAGACAGGCCCGCGCGGCCCAGAGCCCTGCCACGCCCGCGCCGATGATGGTGACATCACTCATGGGGCCAAACGCCGTGAAAATGATGGACCGGCCCGTGGCCATGGCCGATGTTGAGGGCGTCCGCCGCGGCAATGGCGCGTTGCAGATAGCTATGGGCAGCTTCCACCGCCCCCGGCAGAGGCAGGCCCCGCGCCAGACCGGCGGCAATGGCGGCAGAGAGCGTGCAGCCGGTGCCATGGGTGTTCGCCGTCTGCTGGCGGGGCGCGGAAAGGCGCAGGGTGTCGGCCTCGGAAATCAGCAGATCGACGCAGGTCTCGCCCTTGCCATGGCCGCCCTTCATCAGCACCGCGCGGGGGCCGAGCGACAGCAGCGCGCGGCCCTGCGCCAGCATGGTGGCCTCGTCGGTGGCTTCTTCTGTGTCCAGCAGCCGCGCGGCCTCGGGCAGGTTCGGCGTCAGCACATGGGCGCGGGGCAGCATCCGGTCGCGCAGGGTTTTGACCGCTTCGGCAGAGAGCAGCGCATCGCCGGATTTCGCCACCATCACCGGGTCGAGCACAACGGGCGCGGCGCAGTCTGCCAGCCCCTCGGCCACGGCGGAGATCGTGGCCGGGTCGCCCAACATGCCAATCTTGACCGCGCCGATGGCCAGATCGTCAAAGACCGCCGCCATCTGCGCGCGGATCATCGCAGGCGCGATCATGGCGACTGCGGTGACGGCGCGGGTGTTCTGCGCGGTCACGGCGGTGAGCACGCTGGCCCCATAGACGCCAAGCGCGCTAAAGGTCTTGAGATCGGCTTGAATCCCCGCCCCGCCGCCGCTGTCGGAGCCCGCAATCGTCAGTGCTTGAAACGCCATTCGGCCCCCCATTTGTTAGATGGGCCGAGGGCATGGAGATACGGGGTAAACGACCGCCCAGATGGGGCTGATGCTTGCTTCCGTTCCCTACGCCGGTACGACCCGGATCAGGTTCGATGGGTCGGTTTTCACCTCTCAGCCTTGCGGCACCCCAACGGATTTCCGGCAGGCTAGCGAGGGGCGTTCATAGGGTCAACAGGGGATCGGTTATTTATTGGTTTGCTTTTTATATCATGTAGTTACGGTGTGTACCTCATGCATTGCATGAGGATTCGTTAATGAAAATCCCGCGATTTGGGGATCACCTTGGCATCGCGCGGGTGGCCGTGCATGGCCACCTGACCGGGCAGCGGATGGGTCGGGTGATCGCCCCGCGTGGTGATGCCGGGCATCGGTGCCTCCGACAGCGCCGCCAGCCGGTCAGAGCGGTTCTCAAGCCGCTCGGCCACCACGTGGATCACCCGCCCGTCGGTCTGCACGCGCCCCTCCACGACCAGAAGCCGCGACGACATGATCGTGGGGCGGTAGAGCTTGAACATGTTTGGCCAGATCACGAGGTTGGCGACGCCGCATTCATCTTCCAGCGTGATGAAACAGACGCCCTTGGCGCTGCCGGGTTTTTGCCGCACCAGCACCAGCCCGGCGAGCTTCACCCGCCGCCCGTGGCCCATGCGCGAGAGGTCCCGCGCAGAGGAAAACCCCTGTGCGGCGAGGCTGGCGCGGTAGAAGGACATCGGATGCGCCTTCAGCGACAGGCGCAGCGTCTGATAATCGGCCACCACCTGCTCGGCCTTCGGCATCGCTGGCAAATGCACCTCCGGTTCGGGGCCGCGGGCCGAGGCCTCGGCATGGTCGAAGATCGGCAAGGCCGGCGCGTCGCGCAGCCCCTGCGCCTGCCAGAGCGCTTGGCGCCGGTCGATCCCCATGCTGCGCATCGTGTCGGCGGCGGCCAACTGCCGGATCGCCTTGGCGTCCAGCCCCGCGCGGGTCTTGAGGTCTTCGACATCCACGTAAGGCGTCTCGCGCCGGTCCATGATTCGCGCGCCCGCTTTCTCCTGCAGTCCGTCCACCATGCGCAGCCCCAGCCGCAAAGCAAAACCGTCGCCGCAAGGCTCCAGCGTGCAGTTCCAGTCCGAGAGGTTCACGTCCACGGGGCGCACTTCGACATCATGCTCGCGCGCATCGCGCACGATCTGGGCGGGCGCGTAGAACCCCATCGGTTGCGAGTTCAGCAGGGCGCAGGCAAAGGCCGCCGGGTAGTGGCATTTCATCCATGAGGAGACATAGACCAGCTTGGCGAAACTCGCGGCATGGCTTTCGGGAAAGCCATATTCACCAAAGCCCTTGATCTGGTCGAAGCAGCGCTGCGCAAAGACCGGGTCGTAGCCGCGCTTGGTCATGCGGCCCACCATCTTGTCCTGCAGCTTCTCGATCGTCCCGCGCGAGCGGAAGGTGGCCATGGCCTTGCGCAGCTCGTTGGCCTCGGCGGGGGAGAACCGCGCCGCGTCGATGGAGATTTTCATCGCCTGTTCCTGAAAGATCGGCACGCCCAGGGTCCGGCTGAGGATGCTAAAGAGTTCATCCTGCGGATAGGCCGGGCCGGGGGCGGGGTAGACGACGCTTTCCAGCCCCTGACGGCGGCGCAGGTAGGGGTGCACCATGTCGCCTTGAATGGGGCCGGGGCGGACGATGGCGACCTCGATCACCAGATCGTAGAAGACGCGCGGCCGCAGTTTCGGCAGCATCGCCATCTGCGCGCGGCTTTCGACTTGAAAGACTCCAAGGCTGTCGCCCCGGCAGAGCATGTCGTAGGTGGGCCGACCGGTGGCGTCGTCCTCGTGATCCTCGACCGGCACCGTGGCCAGTTCCAGCGGGCGGTCGTAATGCGCCTCGATCAGGTCGAAGCATTTGGCGATGCAGGTCAGCATGCCAAGGGCGAGGATATCGACCTTGAAGATCTGCAACGCGTCGATGTCGTCCTTGTCCCATTCGATGAAACTGCGCTCGGGCATGGCACCATTGCCGATGGGCACGATCTCGGTCAGGGGGCGTTCGGTCAGGATGAAACCGCCGACGTGCTGGCTCAGGTGCCGTGGCATGCCGATCATCTGGGAGGCGAGTTTCAGCACCATACGCAGGTAGGGGTCTGAAAGGTCCAGGCCTGCTTCGCGGGCGCGGGCGTCGTCCATCTCGCCCTCGAAACTGCCCCAGACGGTGCCGGCGAGTTTCGAGGTCACGTCTTCCGAAAGCCCCATCGCCTTGCCGACCTCGCGAATGGCCGAGCGCGGGCGGTAGTGGATCACCGTGGCGCAGAGCCCGGCGCGGTGGCGGCCGTATTTGCCGTACATGTATTGGATGACTTCCTCGCGGCGCTCATGCTCGAAATCCACGTCAATGTCGGGCGGTTCGTCGCGTTCCTCAGAGAGGAAACGCTCAAACAGCAGGTTGTGTACGGCGGGGTCGACCGAGGTGATGCCGAGGCAGAAGCAGACAGCGGAATTGGCCGCCGAGCCGCGCCCTTGGCAGAGGATCGGCGGCTGCGCTTCCTCGCGGGCGAAGCGGACGATGTCGTAGATGGTCAAGAAATAGCGGGCGATTTCCTTGGTTTCGATCAGGGCGAATTCCTTCTCGATGGTCTTTTTCACCGCCTCTGGCACGCCGTCGGGGTAGCGCCGCGCGGCACCCTCCCATGTGAGGCGCGCCAGTTCCTCCATCGGGCTGCTCCCCTCGGGGACGATCTCATGCGGGTATTCATAGGCCAGATCGGTGAGACGGAACGCGATGCGGTCCGCCAGCCGCCGCGTCTCGGCGATGGCATGGGGCCAGTCGGCGAAGAGGCGCATCATCGCCTCAGGCGATTTCAGATGCCGCTCGGCATTCGCGGCCAGAAGGTAGCCCGCCTTGGGCACGATCACGCCTTCGCGGATCGCCACCATCACGTCTTGCAAGGGCCGCCGGTGGCGCGCGTGGTAGAGCACGTCGTTGGTCGCCATGATCCTAAGGCCATGGGCGCGGGCCAGCGCATCCAGCCGGTTGATCCGGGCGCGATCATCGCCCCGGTAAAGGTGACTCGCCCCCAGATGCCGCATCTCCGGCAGCGCCTTGACCAAGCGCGGCAGGCCGGCGGCAAAGACGTCGAGGTTCTCGGGCGGCATGACGATCAGGTGCAGCCCTTCGGCCTGTTGCGCCAGCATCTCAAGCGTCAGATGGGTCTCGCCCTTTTGCTGCCATTCGCCGTCCACCGATTGCATCTTGCCCGCCGACAGCAGCGTCGAGAGCCGCGCATAGGCGGCACGGTCCTGCGGGTAGGCCAGCAGTTCGGTGCCGCAGAGCAGCACCAGCCGCGCGCCGATCAGGGGGCGAATATGGGCCTTCTCGGCCTCCACATGCAGCCGCACCACGCCCGCGAGGGTGTTGTGGTCCGCGATGCCGAGACTGTCGTAGCCGTGGTGATGCGCCGTTTCGACCAGATCGACGGCGTCCGAGGCGGCGCGGAGGAAGGAAAAGCAACTCGCCAGCCCGAACTCCACGTAGTCCGCACGGGGTGGCGGGCTGAAGCCGTCTTCGCCCAACGTGCGGCGCTTATGTCCCTCTTGCTCGGGCATCAGGCGAAGAGCCCGTGCAGGAACCAGCGCGGTTCGGCCCCGCGACCGTCGTGGATCACGCCCTCGCGGTAGAGCCAGAAGCGCTGGCCGCCCGCGACCTCCACTTTATAGTAATCGCGCAGCCGGGTGCCGGGGCGGTCGCGCCACCATTCGGGGGCGATGCGTTCGGGCCCGGCGTGGCGGGTGGTCTTGTAGGTGACGCGGCGCCAGTTGAACTGCGAGGGCGGGCCTTCGGGCACGGCGTAGATCACGCGCACCTCCTCGGGCGGGGTCAGCAGGCGCAGCGGGCGTTCGCGCAGCAGCGCGGGGGCGGCTGTGGGGGTGGCTTGAAGTGCCTCGACGCGTTCTTCGACCGCCTCGGGCTTGTGGGTCTCGCGCCACTGCGGCCAGCTCACCTTTTCGGGCCCCAGCTTGGCGACCAGACGGTCCAAAAGCCCGGCCACATCCGCCGAGGGGTCGCGTTTGCCGTCGAGGTGGTCCTGCATCAGCGGCAGCGGCTCGCTCGCCAGCGCCTCCAGCGTCATGAGGTCAAAGCCAAAGCCGCTGTCGATGTTCTCGAGCTTGCCGTCGAAGAGCCGGCGCAGATGGGCGGCGTCCCGGCTGGCGCGGGCGGTGGCGGTGTCGAGGCCGCGCCAGTCGCCGTCGATGCGGTAGACGGTCAGCCGCAGCCGCCGCGCGCCCAGTTCCGCCCGGGCCAGTTGCGCGCAGAGGTCTTCGACCAGCGCGGGCAGATGCGGGGCGGGGTCGAGCACCGGTTCGGGCAGGCGGCTGCGGGCCATGAAGTGACGGTGGTCGGGCGGGGCTTTGAGCGGATCGGCGGCCTTGCCGAGCGCTTTGTCGAGCAGGATCAGCGGGTTGTGCGTAGGTTTCAGGCTGGCAAAGCGGCGCATCAGTGCGGCGCGGGGCAGATCGCTCAGCGCGCCGATGGTCTTGAGGCCAAGCCGGTCCAGCAGCCGCGTGGTCTGCGCATCCAGCCGCAGGGCGGCGACGGGCAGGGGGGCGAGGGCGGCGCTCACATCCTCGGCGGTGCAGATATGCGCGCCCGAGCCGAAACGCGCCAGCGCCTGCGCGGCACCGGGGGTGGGGGCCATGGCGCAGCGCGCGGTCAGCCCCTGCAGGGCAAAACGGCTGCGGATGTCGCGCAGCATCGCCGCCTCGCCGCCGAAAAGATGCGTGCAGCCGGTCACATCGAGCAGCAGCCCGTGATCGACGTCCCGCGCGGTCCAGGGGCACCAGCGCCGCGCCCAATGCACCAGCCGCTTGATCAGGGCGATATCGCCGTCCAGATCGGCAGGCTCGACATGCAGATCGGGGTGGATCGCCTGCACGTCGACCACCCGCGCGCCCGTCTCGATACCCCGGGCGCGGGCAGCGGTGCTCAGCCCATGGACCACCGGCTCATGCGTCCCGTCGCGCGACAGGACCACCGGCACCTCATCCCCCGGAACGCTGCGGTATTGGCTGATCACCCGGCGCCAGCGCTCCATCGTCAGATCGGGGAACCAGACGGAGACGATCCGCGGCGCGGGGGCTGTGGCGTTTGTCGGGCTCATGGTCGGCCACCCAGCGGCCGGGCGCATGGCCGCGGGCGCGAAACAGCTCCAGATCCCAGCGGGCCGCGCCCGGGGCCTGCGGATCGTCGGGATGCGCCTGCGCGGGCAGGGAGGCGATGCGCCAGCGCATCCGCGCCGCGCTCAGGCCCCCGGGGTCGCCACTGCGGATGAGGTAGAGCGGCACGCCCGAGGCCTCGGCCCGGAGCGACAGCCGTTTGGTGGCGGTGAAATCCAGCACCTCCGGCCCGCCATGCACCTCGCCCACCACGGCGGAAAGACCGGCGCAGGCCGCGCCTTCCTCCATCGTCCAAAGCACGTCGCGCGGATGGCTGGCACTGACCAGAAGCACCGGCTGCTCCAGTCCGAAAGCCGCAAGGCTGGGGGTATAGGGCGCGCCGTTCTCGCGCCGCGACAGGAAGTCCTGAACCCAAAGCACCGGCCCCTTGCCGCGCGGCAGCAGCGACAGCACGAAGCCACTCGCCGAAGCACTGGCGAAGGCCCCCGGAAAGACATCCGTCAGCGGCGCATGCGTGGCCAGAACCCCCGGTTCGGGCGGTGTCGACGGCCGTCGCCGCGGCAGGGTAAGGACCTGCCCATATGTAGAATCGGTTGTCATGCACGACTCCATATGTTCACATTTTGTTCTATTCATAAACGATGAACTGCGGCCCTGTCAAAATTTTGAACCGCCCCCCGCGAAGCCCTTGCCGGGGCGCGGAAAAACCGCATCTACTGGACGCAGGGCGCGACAGGAGGCGAAAATGTGCAATTTATATTCCCTCACCAAGGGGCAGGACGCGATCCGCGGCTGGTTCGACGGGATCGAGGACAATGCAGGCAATCTGCCGCCCATGCCCGGCATCTACCCCGATTATCCCGCCCCGGTAGTGCGCCACGGCGACACCGGCCCGGTGCTGGAGATGATGCGGTGGGGCATGCCGTCCCCGGCCTTTGCGCTTAAGGGCAAGAAGACCGACCGCGGCGTCACCAACATCCGCAACATCGCCTCACCGCATTGGCGGCGCTGGCTGGTGCGGGAGCATCGCTGCGTCGTCCCATTCACCGCCTTTTCCGAGCCGCTGAACCGCCCCGGGGAGCGTTCGCGCCCGATCTGGTTCGCGCTTGGCGAGGACCGCCCGCTGGCCTTCTTCGCCGGGGTCTGGACGCAATGGACCTCCGTGCGAAAACTGAAGGACGGGGAGACCACCGACAACCTCTATGGCTTCCTGACCACCGAGCCCAATGCCGAGGTCGCGGCCGTGCATCCCAAGGCGATGCCGGTGATCCTGACCACACCGGGCGAGGTGCAGAGCTGGTTGAGCGCAGAGACCGCCGACCTGCCAAGGCTGCAACGTCCGCTGCCCGACGGCGCCCTTCAGGTCATTGACCCCGAGGATTAAGCCGCCTCGGCCATCATCCGTGCTGCCATCGCGAGGTCCGAGCGAAACTGCGCCTCGGCCTCCTCGCGCACCCGGGGATCGGGGACGCGCAAGAGGTAGGAGGGGTGCAGGGTGATCAGCACCGGAATGCCCTCCGGCCCCGCCTCGATCGTGCCGCGGCGTTTCAGGATACCCGTGCCCTTGCCGGTGAGACTCTGCGCCGCCGTAGCGCCCATGGCGAGGATGAGCTTCGGCTGCACCTGCGCCACCTCGGCGTTTATCCACCAGCGGCACTGGTCGATCTCCGGCGTCTCGGGGCGCTGGTGAATGCGGCGTTTGCCGCGGGCGGTGAACTTGAAATGTTTGACCGCATTGGTGACGAAGGCGGCGTCTCGGTCGAGGCCGGCCTCACCGGCGATGCGGTCGAACATCTGCCCCGCCGGCCCGACGAAGGGGCGGCCCGCGAGGTCTTCCTGATCGCCGGGCTGTTCGCCCACGACCATAAGATCGGCATGCACCGGCCCTTCGCCCGGCACGGCCTGCGTGGCGTGACAATGAAGCGGGCAGCGGGTGCAGGCGCGGATCGCGGACGGAAGCTCTTCGGCCGGGCCGTCCCAAGCGGACTCAAAAGCCGAAAGCTGCGCCTGCACCCGGTCCATGCGCGCGGGCGGCAGGGTCGGTGCGGCTTCGGCCATGGCACGCGCGCGGGCCGGGGCCTCGGCGATCATCTGGGGGATGAAGGCGGCCTCGGGCATGTTCTTCCAGTATTTCTTGGGCATCTCCGATTGCATCGCCTTCACCATCAGGCGGGCGGGATTGAAGATGTTCTGGAAGTAAGTGATCCAAAGCTGCTCGCCCGCGTCCTCGGGCAGGTCAGGCTTGGCGTGGCCTTCCTGAAAACTGAGCTTGCCGCCCTCGAAGATCGCCGAGACATCGGGCGTCAGGATGCGCCAGTCCATGTCGGAAAACCGCCGCACGAAGAAATCCGCCGTCGGCTCCACCGTGTGATGCGTGGGCTCGAACCACGCGGCGAAGCTGCGGCGCGGGGCGTTTGGATCACCGATCTCGCGGAAGCGGACAAACGCCTTCATCTTGTGCTGGCAGCGGCGGACGTTCTTCTCCATCCCGCGCAGCACGGCGAGGTCGGCATCGCCGCGGTCCGACATCAGATGCGGCGCGTCCTTCACGCGCCAGAGGAAGGCATAAAGCCGCGCGAAACGTTCCGGGTCGCTGTGCCAGACGGCGGTCTCGGCCATCGACACGAAGCTGCGCGGCACCGCGACGCGGCCCTTGGCCGTCGGCGCGGCTTCCCCGCCAAACAGGTCTGGGGCGGCGGCATGGTCGCCCCAGAGGATCTGCTCGGGCGGAACGCCCGCGGCCAGAAAACCGCGCGCCGCCTCGCGCCATGCCTTGGCGGTGCCGATGGGGGGCAGGGAGACGCGGTGCATCAGAACAGGGTCAATTGCTCAGGCGGCGGCGCGAAGCGCGCGCGCAGGTCGGCGCTGTCGGTAAGGCCGCCGGGCGTCCAGCCCCCCGCGGTGACAAAGGCGCGGGCCTTTTTCATCGAGGCGCCCATGCGGGTCAGGTCTTCGTAGCGCAGGGCGCGATGGCGACGGGCGGCGAGGATGCGGTTGACGGTCTTCACCCCGAACCCCGGCACCCGCAGCAGCATCTCGCGGCTGGCGCGGTTGACGTCGAGGGGGAAGTGTTCGCGGTGCACCAGCGCCCAGGCGAGCTTCGGGTCAACCTCAAGATCAAGATTGCCGTCGCGGGTGACGGAGGTGATCTCGTCCAGCTGAAAATCGTAGAACCGCAGCAGCCAGTCGGCCTGATAGAGCCGGTGTTCGCGTTGCAGGGGCGGGCGGATCAGCGGCAGTTTCGCGGAACTGTCGGGAATGGGCGAGAAGGCAGAGTAATAGACCCGCTTCAGCTTGTAGCTAGAATAGAGCCGCGTCGATTGCCCCAGCACGGTGGCGTCGTTCGACCCATCCGCGCCGATGATCATCTGCGTCGACTGGCCCGCGGGGGCGAAGCGCGGCGGGCGTTTGCCGGAGTAAGACTTGTCCCTGCTCGCCTCCTTGGTCATCCGCACATTGGCCATGGCGCGGCGGATCTGCTCGGGCTTTTTCTCGGGCGCATATTGCTGCACCGCCGTGTCGGTGGGCAGTTCCACGTTGATTGACAGTCGGTCCGCCAGACGGCCCGCTTCCTCGATCAACTCAGGGGAGGCGTCGGGGATCGTCTTGAGGTGGATGTAGCCGCGAAAGTTCTCCTCGTGGCGCAGCTTGCGGGCGATCTGCACCATGTCCGACATCGTGGCATCGGGTGAGCGGATCACGCCCGAGGACAGGAACAGCCCCTCGATATAATTGCGGCGGTAGAACTCGATGGTGAGTTTCACCACCTCGTCCACGCTGAAGCGCGCGCGCTCCACGTTCGAGGAGACGCGGTTGATGCAATAGCTGCAATCGTAGATGCAGAAATTCGTCATCAGGATCTTGAGCAGGCTGATGCACCGCCCGTCCGGGGCATAGGCGTGGCAGATGCCGCTGCCTTCGTTGGAGCCCAGCCCCTTGCCATCGCGCGAGTCGCGCTTGGTGGAGCCCGAGGAGGCGCAGGAGGCGTCGTATTTCGCCGCATCGCTGAGAATCGCCAGTTTTTGATCGAGTGTCTGTTTTACCATGCGTTCTATATATGTTCTCGCGTCAGCGGCGTCATTAATCTATCTTAATGCCGCGACAATTTGCGCATGGAACTGATGAAGCGCGCGTAAGGGCAAGGGAAGCCGAGATTAAATTGACGTAGGGAAATCTAGTCGCTACCAATTACATGCAGATACATATTATGCATTTGCATGCGAGGGCACCGAGGCAAAGATCGCGGGCTTTTGATCACAACTGGGAGACGACCATGAAAACAACAACCACGCTTAGCGCGGCGGTCTTTGCCGTCAGCACATTTGCCACCGGCAGCATCGCTCAGGCCGAAGAAGTGACCCTGCGCGCCGTTTCTGCCTTTACCCTTGGCACCGCCTTTAGCCGCGAGTTCGAGTCCTTTGTCGAGTGGATCAACGAGAACGGCAAAGGGGTCGTGCAGATCAATCTGGTCGGCGGTCCTGAGGCCGTGCCGCCTTTTGAACTGGGCAATGCGGTGCAGTCCGGCGTCGTCGACATCGCAAATAACACTACGGCCTATTACCCCAACCTGCTGCCCACCGGCGACGCACTGCATTTGGCCGAGAACACCATTCAGGACCAGCGCGCCAATGGCTGCTATGAACTGGTCGACCGTATCCATCAAGAGCAGATGAAAGTGAAATACCTCGCCCATGCGGGCGACGGGATCGGCTATCACCTTTATCTCACCAAACCGGTCGAGGGGCCGGATCTGAGCGGTCTGACCATCCGTACCACGCCGGTTTACCAAGCGATGTTTACGCAGCTTGGCGCCAACCTCGTGCGGACCGCGCCGGGCGAGGTCTACAGCGCGCTGGAGCGTGGGGCGATTGACGGCTACGGCTGGCCCTCGCAGGGGGTGCTGGACCTTGGTTGGGACGAGCAGACGAAGTACCGTGTCGACCCGAGCTTTTACAACGTCGACGTCAACGTTCTGGTGAACCTTGATACTTGGAACGGGCTAACGGAGCAGCAGCGCGCCAAGCTGGCCGAAGGTGCCGCTTGGATGGAAGAACTGAACAACGACAACGCGGATCGGAACGCCTCGGAATATGCGGCGCAGGCCGAGGCGGGTATCGAGACGATCACCTTTGGCGCGGCCGATGCCGAGACTTGGATCGCTGCCGCCCGCGATGCCGGTTGGGCCGCGGTGGAAGAGGTCGATGCCGATCTTGCGCAGCAGATGCGCGCCTGCATGACCAAGTGATCCTCCAATGATCTCTAGAATGTTTGACCGGACACTCCGGGGGCTGGCCGTTTTTTCGGCTGGTATCCTCGGGGTGATCGCGGTGTTCATTGCTCTCAATGTTGTGCTGCGCAATTTTGGCCTGCCGGTGGTCTATGGCGCGCTGGATGCGATCCAATACGCGCTGATGATCGCCACCTTCCTTGGCGCGCCTTGGGTGCTGTCGATCGGTGGCCATGTGAAGGTCGATCTGATCACCAGCAATCTTGCGCCACGCACGGCCCATGTGCTCACCCGTCTCACCAGCGCCATCGGCGCTGTCACGGCAGGGGTGTTGGGGTGGTACGGATTGCAAGCGGTGCTGGCGTCGGCCGCGCGGGGGTCGATGATCCGCACGTCATTCGTCATTCCGGAATGGTGGATGCTGGCCTTCGTGCCGCTGTCATTGGCGCTTTGCACGGTTATTTTCATTCGCCGCCTTTTCTATCCGGAAACGGCCGAGCGTAGTCTGAGTGGTCTTTGAGATGGATTGGGCTTTGATCCTGACGCTCATGCTGGGCAGCCTCGCGGTGCTTTTGCTGATCGGCTTGCCGGTCGCCTTTGCCTTTATCGCCGTGACCACCGTGGGCGCATACTTCGTGCTGGGTGGCGAACGTGGCATTCTGCAGCTGGCGCGCAACTCGGCGCAATCGGTGGCGAATTTCCAGCTTGCCCCGATACCCCTGTTCATCCTGATGGGGGAGATCCTCTTCCAGACCGGGGTGGCGCACCGCGCCATCGACGCCATTGAGCGGGTGGTGACCCGCATCCCGGGCCGCATGTCAGTGGTGACGATCTTCGGCGGCACGATCTTTGCGGCACTCTCCGGCTCGACCATCGCCAATACCGCGATGCTGGGCGGCACGCTGCTTCCGGGGATGCTGAAACGGGGCTACCACCCGTCGATGGCCATGGGGCCGATCATGGCTTCGGGGGCGATTGCGATGCTGATCCCGCCTTCGGCGCTGGCGGTGCTGGTGGGCTCGCTCGCCGGTATTTCCATCGCGGGGCTGCTGATCGCGGGGGTACTTCCGGCCTTGCTGCTGGCGGTGCTTTTCGTGGCTTATGTGGTGGGGCGCAGTGTATTGGACCCAAAGGTCGCGCCGCCCGATGTTTACGAGGATATGTCGCTGCGCGAACGGTGGACGCCTTTTGCGATCTATGTCTTGCCGCTGACGGTACTTTTCGCGGTGGTAATCGGCTCTCTGCTGGCAGGGATCGCCACACCCACGGAGAGCGCTGCGCTGGGCAGTATCACGGCGGTGATCATCGGGGCAGCCTATCGGGCCTTGAGTTGGGAGAAGATGGGCCGTGCCCTGATGGAGACGCTGAAACTGTCGGTGATGATCCTGTTCATCATTGCGGCCAGCCAGACCTTTGCGCAGGTGCTGAGCTTTTCTGGCGCGACCAACGGGCTGATCAATGCAATCAACGCGGTCGATCCGACGCCTTTGATGGTGCTTTTGGGGATGATCGCGATCCTGCTGTTTCTGGGGTGTTTCATCGATCAAGTGTCGATGTTGATGGTGACGGTCCCGGTTTTCGTGCCCCTGGCGGGCGCGATGGAGATCAACGAGCTGACCCTCGGCGTGGTTTACCTGTTGACCATGGAGATCGGTCTGCTGACACCGCCCTTCGGGCTGCTTCTCTTCGTCATGCGGGGCGTGGCACCCGAGGGGATCCGGATGCCGCAAATCTATGCCTCGGTGATGCCCTTTTTGTTAATCAAGCTCTTCGTGCTGGCGCTGGTCGTCTGGCTGCCGGGCATCGGTACTTGGTTGCCGGGCTTAATGGGCCGCTAATCCGCAGGGCGACGCGTCCGAGCGTCGCCCTACAACCTATTGCCTCGGTTCAACATTTCCCCTCACCGCAGCCATACGCAGCCCTCCGCCTGCTTGCATTACCCTGCGTAATACGGTTGTAATTCCGCGAGGAGGCAATCGGCTTTCCCAAGAACAACACGTGAGGAGCACCGTGATGGCAAACCCCCTTTATGACACTCTGTTTGGCCGTCACGCGGGCAAGACGACCGCCTTTTTGCACCTTGAGGGCGGGGTGACGCTGACCCATGCGGGCTTTCTGAGCCGGGCGGGCCGCTTTGCCCATGTGCTAACCGAGCTGGGGGTGAAGCCGGGTGACCGGCTCGCGGTGCAGATCGACAAATCCGCGGATGCCTTGGCGCTCTATGCCGCTTGCGTGCAGGCGGGCGTGATCTTTCTGCCGCTGAACCCGGCCTATACGGCGGATGAGGTGCGCTATTTCGTGACCGACAGCGGGGCGGCGGCTTTTGTCTGCCAGCCTGCGCGGCGCAACGAGATGGCGCCGCTGGCCAAGGACACGGGCTGCCAGCTTGAGACGCTGGGCACCGAAAACGATGGCAGTTTTGCGGACCGCGCAGCCTCGGCCCCCGATCAGTTCGAGACCGTCGCGCGTGGGGGCGATGATCTGGCGGCCTTCCTCTATACCTCCGGCACGACGGGGCGCTCAAAGGGGGCGATGCTGACGCAGGCGAACCTTTTGTCCAACGCGCAGACGCTGGCCGATCTGTGGCGTTTTACCAATGCAGACGTGCTGCTCCATGCGCTGCCGATCTTCCATACCCACGGGCTTTTCGTGGCGACGAATGTGACGCTGGTGGCGGGGGGCGCGATGATCTTTATGCCCAAGCTCGACATCGACCGGTTGATCGACCGGATGCCCCATGCCACCGCGATGATGGGGGTGCCCACCTTCTACACCCGGCTGTTGGACGACGCGCAATTTACCAGCGAGACGGCGGCGAATATGCGGCTGTTCATCTCGGGCTCCGCCCCGCTGTTGGCGGAAACCCATGTGGATTTCGAGACCCGGACTGGCCACCGTATCCTTGAGCGTTACGGCATGACCGAGACCAATATGAACACCAGTAACCCCTATGAGGGCGAGCGCCGCCCGGGCACCGTGGGCCTGCCGCTGCCGGATGTGGAGTTGAAGATCACCGACCCCGAAACCGGCGCGACCCTGCCGGATGGCGAGATCGGCAGCATCGAAGTGCGGGGGCCGAATGTCTTCAAGGGCTATTGGCAAATGCCCGAGAAGACTGCCGCTGAATTGCGCGAAGACGGGTTTTTCATCACCGGCGATTTGGGGCGGCGCGATGCGGATGGCTATGTCACCATCGTGGGCCGCGACAAGGATCTGATCATTTCAGGCGGCTATAACATTTACCCCAAGGAGGTCGAACTGCTGCTCGACGACCAACCGGGCGTGTTGGAAAGCGCGGTGATCGGCGTGCCGCACCCCGATTTCGGCGAAAGCGTCGTGGCGGTGCTGGTGGCACGCCGGGGGGTGGAGCTGGACGTGGAGCAGATCGCCGCGGGCGTGGCCGGATCGTTGGCCAAGTTCAAACAGCCCCAGAAGTTGATCGTGCTGCCGGAACTGCCGCGCAACACGATGGGTAAGGTGCAAAAGAACGTGCTGCGCGAAAACTACCGGGACCTCTTCCAGCCGGGGTGACGCGGCCCGAGCGGTACTGTCGGACGGGCAAAGGCACAGGCATCCCCCTCCCACGGGGCAGGGCGGGGGCGTAACCTGCGACAATCTGGCGTTTATTGCCCGGTTTCGCTTGAGGTGCCGGGAAAATTTCTACAGAACGTGGTGACCTTTCAGTCCGCTAGATCAGGAGTTCGCGTGTCCCTCTTCCTTATCGTTGCCTTGCCTTTCCTTGGTGCTTTGCTACCCGGACTGATGAATTCCGCAGGGCGCCAAGCCTGCGCCGGGGTCACCTTCATGGTTACCCTCGTGGCCTTTGTGGGCCTGCTCACCCATTTGCCCGCCGTGCTGGCCGGAGAGGTGCTGACCGCGCGGGTTGACTGGATCCCGCAGCTTGGTCTGAACCTGACCTTGATGCTCGACAGTCTTGGCTTTTTCTTTGCCTGTCTGATCCTTGGCATCGGTCTACTTATCATCGCCTATGCGCGCTCTTATCTGTCGCGCAATGATCATATGGGTGAGTTTTTCACCTATCTCTTGCTCTTCCAAGGCGCAATGGTCGGCATTGTTCTGAGCGATAACGTGTTGATTCTGCTAATCTTCTGGGAGCTGACCTCGCTATCGTCTTTCCTGCTGATCGGCTATTGGAAGCATCTCCCCGAAGGCCGCCAAGGGGCGCGGATGGCGCTGACCGTGACGGGCATGGGCGGGCTTGCGATGATCGGTGGCATGTTGCTGCTGGGGCAGATCGTCGGCAGCTATGACCTGAGCGTGATCTTGGAGAACCGGGAGGCGATCCAAGCCTCGCCGCTCTATCTGCCCGCGCTGATCCTGATCCTGCTGGGCTGTTTCACCAAATCGGCGCAGTTCCCCTTCCACTTTTGGCTGCCCCACGCCATGGCCGCGCCCACGCCGGTCTCGGCCTATCTGCACTCCGCCACGATGGTGAAGGCGGGGATCTTCCTGATGGCGCGGATGTGGCCGGTGCTCTCTGGCACGCCGGAGTGGTTCGTCATCGTCACCACGGCGGGGCTGATCACCATGGTGCTGGGCGCGGTGATCGCGCTGTTCAAACATGACCTGAAGGCGCTTTTGGCCTTCTCGACGGTCAGCCACCTTGGTCTGATCACCATGCTTCTGGGCACTGGCACGGCCTTTGGCGCGCTGGCGGCGGTGTTTCACATCCTGAACCACGCGACCTTCAAGGCCGCGCTCTTCATGTCGGCGGGGATCGTGGATCACGCGGTGCATACGCGCGATATCCGCCGTTTGGGCGGGCTGCGGCATCTGATGCCGGTAACCTTCGTGATCGCCACGCTGGCGTCGCTTTCGATGGCGGGGATCCCGCTGTTCAATGGCTTCCTGTCGAAAGAGATGATGCTGGAAGAGACGCTGCACACCACGCTTTTCGATCTGCCGTGGCTGGTGCCTGCGCTTGCGACCTTCGGCGCGCTCTTCTCCGCGGCCTATAGTTTCCGGCTGATCGGCCACACCTTCCTTGGCAAGGAGCGTGACGATTATCCTGATCATCCGCATGATCCCAAGCCCGGCCTCTGGCTGCCGCCGGCGCTCTTGATCATTCCCGTGGTGGTGATCGGCCTCGCGCCGTTTCTGGCCGAGCCTTTCGTCAAGCTGGTGACCGCCTCTGTCCTCGGCGACGCAGCCGAGATGTCTTCTGCGCATTTCAAAATCTGGCACGGGCTGGGGCCGGCGCTTTATATGTCGATCATCGCGGTCGTGGGCGGGCTGATCTTGCTGACGCTCTTCACCCCGCTGCTGCGCGTCTGGGATGCCGCACCCCGGCCCGAGGCCAAGCGTATCTTTGACCGGATCATCGCGGCCTCTGTCGGCCTGTCGCAGGCGGTATCGCTGCGGCTGCACAACGGGGCTTTCTCACGCTATGCCGCCGTGATGGCGGTGACCGTTGTGGGCGTGGGCTATTACGCCTGGGCCACCGGCACGGTGGGCGCGGCGAGCCGCGTGCTTCAGCCGACCAACGCCGTGCAGATCGCGGGCTGGCTGATGCTGGTCGCGGCGGCCTGCGGGCTGGTGTTCCTGCACCGCAACCGCCTGTTGTCGCTGATCCTGATCGGCATCGTCGGGCTGATCGTCTCGGCCGGTTTCGTCTTCTTCAGCGCGCCTGACTTGGCGATGACTCAGCTGACGGTCGAGGTGGTGACGATCATCCTGCTGCTCTTGGCGCTGAACTTCCTGCCCAACCGCACACCCATTGAAAGCAGCGTGCTGCGCCGGACGCGGGACGTTGTCGTCTCCCTCGCGGCGGGGGCGGCGACCATGGCGCTGTCCTACCATTACCTGCTGCGCGACACCGTGGCGCCGAGCATTTCCGAATTCCACCTCGCCAACTCCTACAAGGGTGGCGGCGGTACCAATGTGGTGAACGTGATCCTCGTGGATTTCCGGGGTTTCGACACCTATGGCGAGATCATCGTGCTGGGCATCGCCGCCCTGCTGATCTACGCGCTGACCGAGACGCTGCTCTCGGGCCCGGTGCGGGCGCGTTTGCTGAACCGCAAACCTGACCAGCCGCGCGCGGGCGACCGGCACCCGATGATGATGGTGGTGATGACCCGCGTGATCATGCCGGTGGTGCTGATGGTGGGTTTCTACATCTTCCTGCGCGGTCATAACGAGCCGGGGGGCGGTTTCATCGCCGGTTTGATCGTCTCTATCGCCGTGGTGATGCAATATATGGCCAGCGGCTTTGCCTGGGCCTCGGCGCGGCTGCGCTATCCCTATCATGGGATCATCGGCACCGGCGTCTTGATCGCGGGGCTGACGGGGATCGGATCGTGGCTTTTTGCAAAGCCGTTCCTGACATCGGACTTCACCTATGTGCGCATCCCGCCCTTCGACAAGTTCGAACTGGCGACGGCGGCGCTGTTCGATCTGGGCGTGTTCCTTGCCGTAGTGGGGGCGGTGATGCTGTCGCTCGAAAGCTTCTCGCGGCTGGCGCGCCGGGCGCATGTGCCCGAGGCGGATCATCCGATGGACATCGACCCATCGCGCGAAGACAACACCAAGGCGGAGGCATAACATGGAACTTCTCGTCGCATCCGCCATCGGCATCCTGACAGCCTCTGGCCTCTACCTCGTGCTGCGCTTGCGGAGCTTTCCCGTCATCATGGGCACATCGCTGCTGACCTATGCGGTGAACGTCTTTCTCTTTGCCTCGGGCCGTTTGACCGTGGGCGCACCGCCGATCCTGAGCGATGCCGCGCGCTATACCGATCCGCTGCCGCAAGCGCTGGTGCTGACCGCCATCGTGATTTCCTTTGGCATGACCGCCGTGGTGGTGATGATCGCCCTCGGGGCCTATCTGGGCAATAAGGATGATCATGTGGACGAGCCGCTGACCGATACCAAGGCGGAGGACCGCACATGACCCATTGGCTGATCCTGCCCATCGTGCTGCCTGCGTTTATCGCGCCTTTCATCATTCTGGCCGCACGCTATCACATCACCATCCAGCGGGTGCTGTCGCTGTTTGGCGCGCTTGCGCTGGTCGTCGTGGGGCTTGGCCTCTCTGTCGAGGCGGCGAGCGGCAAGGTCATGCTCTACCGTCTCAGCGATTGGGCCGCGCCCTTTGGCATCGTGCTGGTCGGCGACCGCCTGTCGACGCTGATGGTCACGCTGACGGCGGTGCTGGCGCTGTTTGTACTGCTTTATGTCATCGGGTCGAAATGGGACGAACGCGGGCGGCATTTTCATGCGCTGTTCCAGTTCCAACTGATGGGGATCATGGGCGCCTTCCTGACGGGCGACCTTTTCAACCTCTTCGTCTTTTTCGAAGTGCTGCTGATCGCCTCCTACGGGTTGATGATCCACGCCGGTGGCACGCCGCGTCTGCGGGCTGGGGTGCAATATGTGCTCTATAACCTGCTGGGCTCGACGCTGTTCCTCTTTGCGCTCGGCGCAATCTATGCCGAGACGGGGACGCTCAACATGGCCGATCTGGCGCAGCGGGTGGCCTTGATCGATGCAGGCGCGACCGTGGGCATCCGCATTGCGGCGGTGCTGCTCTTGATGGTCTTTGCGGTCAAAGCCGCCGTGGTGCCGCTGCACTTCTGGCTCCCGTCGAGCTATGCCGAAGCACCCGGCCCGGTGGCGGCGCTTTTCGCCATCATGACCAAGGTCGGCGCCTATGCGATCATCCGCGTCTATACGCTGATCTTCCCGCCCGAACTGGCCGTGACGGCGGATCTGCACACCACATGGCTGCTTCCCGCAGCACTGCTGTCGCTGGCGCTTGGCATGATCGGCGTGCTGGCGGCCAAGCAGTTGGACCGTATGGTGGCCTTTTCCGTCATCGGCTCCATGGGCATGGTGATGATCTCGATCGCGCTGTTCACGCCCGAGGGGATTGCGGCGGCGCTTTACTATATCGTGCATTCGACACTGGCCGCGGGCGCGCTGTTCCTGATTGCCGATTTGGCGCGGGCAGGGCGCGACAACCTTGATCTGACGGCGCAGCCGCAGGTGGCGGGGGCCAAGCTGACCTCGGCCCTGTTCTTTGTTGCCGCCATCGCCATGGTCGGCGTGCCGCCGCTTTCCGGCTTTCTGGGCAAGCTGCTGATCATGGATGCCGCCGCCGCCAGCGATGCTTGGGTCTGGATCTGGGCCGTGATCTTGGGCGCGAGCCTTTTGAGCCTCGTGGGCTTTGGCCGCGCGGGCAGCGTGGTCTTCTGGAAGGCGCGCAGCGTCACGCCGGAGGAGGGGGCAACCCCCGCTGAGCGCCCCTCGGCGTTGAGCTATGTCGCGGTGGGTGGGCTCTTGGCCCTGCTGGTGGCGCATACACTGCTGGCCGGACTGGCCACCCAATATGCCACCACGATTTCAAAGCAATTGTTCGGGCCGGAACGTTACCTGACCACCGTGTTGGAGACCCCCGGCAAACTGTCGGACGGCAAAGAGGAGGCCCATTGACATGATGCGACCGATCCGTTGGCTCTTGCCGCACCCGTTTCTGACCCTGCTGCTGACCGCGGTGTGGATCCTGCTGCAAAACAAGTTCAGCGCAGGCATGTTGGTCTTTGGCCTGATCCTTGGCATCGTGATCCCGATCCTGACCGCGCGCTGGTGGACGGACCGGCCGCACGGCATCCGCCCGCTGCGAACGCTGGCCTATGTGCTTTTGGTGATCTGGGACATCGTCATCGCCAATATTCAGGTGGCCTGGATCATCCTGACCAAATCCAACGCCAGCATGTCACCCGCTTGGGTCGTCGTGCCGTTGGACCTGAAAGAACCCGAGGCGATCACGATCCTTATGGGCACCATCACCCTGACCCCCGGCACCGTCTCGGCGGACCTGTCGGACAACGGGCGCTACCTCTTGGTACACGCGCTGGACGCGAGCGACCCCGACGCGGTGCGTGATGAGATCAAAGACCGCTACGAACGCCGCTTGAAGGAGATTTTCGTATGACCCAAGCGACCGACCTTTTGACGCTGGCGCTCTACGGCGCGCTGACCCTCGTCGCCATTGCGCAGTTCATGGCGATGATCCGTCTGTGGATCGGCCCCGGCACGGGGGACCGGATTCTGGCGCTGGACACGATGTTTATCAACGCCATCGGCATCATCGTGCTTTTGGGCGTTTTGCAAGGCACGCAAATCTACTTTGAGGCCGCGCTGATCATCGCCATGCTCGGTTTCGTCTCGACCGTGGCCTATGCCCGTTTCGTCCTGCGCGGAGATATCATCGAATGAGCCCTGAGATCATCGCCACTTACTTCGTTATCGCGCTGCTGGTGATCGGCAGTTTCTTTGTGCTTGTCGCCGGGATTGGCCTGCTCAAGCTGAATGATCCCATGACCCGTCTGCACGCGCCGACCAAGGCCGCGACGCTGGGGATCGGGGCCTATCTGCTGGCGGCCATGGTGAACTCTTTCCTTTCGGGCACGGGGTCGCTGCATGAGCTGCTGATCATGGCCTTTATCTTTGTCACCGCGCCGGTGTCGGCCAATTTCATGGCCAAGGCGAATATCCATCGTCGCGATTGCCTGCCAAACCCGCCTGAGTTGCCGGATGGCGATACTTGGGCCACGCTGAACGTGCCGGGAGAAGACCGCGAGATCGAGGAGACACCGCCCCACGCCTGAGGCAGGGGGGCCAAGGTCGGATTCATTTCAAACTGTTACGATGGTGGAAACCTTTTCCTGCCAGCATAGGTTAACGGGCGGCGCTGCCCAACCGAAGCTGACCGAAAGGATCCTGCCATATGCGTCTGACCGCGCTTCTGCTGATGCTGTTTCTGCCCTTCGCCGCAGCGGCGCAAGACCGTGTGGCGATGGTCATCGGCGTCTCCGCCTATGAGGATGCCGTCACGCTTGACGGTCCGCGCGCGGATGCGGTGCGGCTGACCAAGGCGCTGGAGGGGCAGGGCTTTGACGTCACCACGCTGATCGACGCTGAGAGCGCGGCGTTCAAACAAGCGCTTTCCGACTTTGCCTTTCAGGCCGAAACGGCGGACATCGCCCTGATTTACTACGCGGGCCGCCGTGTCGCCTCCGGCGGGCAGAGCTATCTGATCCCGATCGACGCACCTTTGGCCCCAGCCTCGGCGCTGCGGCGGGAGGGGGTTGCCCTTCCCGCGCTCCTGCGTGCGGCGGGCAAGGCGCGGCAGATACGGCTTGTTCTGCTCGACAACTGCCACGCCGCCCCGCAGCAAGCCACCGCGCCCCTGCCACCGCCTGAGCCACGCCTTGGCACCTTGGTCGTGACTTCTGGCGAGGTGGGCGCTTGTGACGAGAGCGGTGAAAACGCGGGCCTTTTCGCCGAAACGCTGGCCGAGGTTTTGGCCCAGCCGGAGGTCGAGGTCGGGGCCATGCTGGATGATTTCCGCGCGGCTTTGCGCAGCCGCAGCGGTGGCAGCCTCTCAGCGCGGCGCTATGGGCGGCTTAACCCCATGCCATTCTTCCTCGGCGGCGGTGACGGGGAATCGGCCCCGGGGGACTGGGCCGATTTGAACGAGACACAGGGCCAGCGTTTGGCCGAATTGGCGGGGCAGGGCGATACCCGCTCGCAACTCGGCCTCGCCGCCCTGCAAAGCGATCCCGACGATCCGCGCTATGATCCGCAGAATGCGGCGGCGCAGCTCATGCTCGCGATTGAGACCGGCTCAGCCGAAGCGCGCTATCAACTGGCCCAGCTCTACGAAGAGGGTCGGGGCGTGGAGCAAGACGAGGCCCGCGCGATGCAGCTTTATCGCGACGCTGCCGAGCGGGGCCATGCCGGGGCCTTGAACGATCTGGGCTTCATCCACTTGCAGGGCGAATTGGGGCAGGAGGCCGACCCCGAACTGGCGCTCGATTACTTCCGCCGTGCAGCCGATAGGCGACACCCTGCTGCGATGTTCAACTTTGCCGCGATGATCGACGATGACAAAGTGCCGGGGCGCGGGGCTGCGGATGCCGCGCTCTACCTCTATCGCGCGCTGCGGGCGGGGGATGGCACCCTGCTGGGGCTAATGCAGGAGGAGCCGCGTTTGTTCGACAGTGATACCCGCAAAGCGCTGCAACGCAAGCTGTCGGATGTCGGGTTTTATGACGGTGCGATTGACGGGCTTTATGGCGACGGTACCCAAGCCGCGATCCGCGCGGCATTTGGGATGGAGGCGGGCGCGCTTCCGGGCGAAGCCACTGAAACAACTAAGAAAACGCCGGAGGCCGAGACGTCGGAAACGTCTCCGATAGCATCCGAGACGCCGCAGGAGGAGCCTGACCAAGAGCCGACAACCCAAACCGAAGACGCCCCCGAAATCGATGCCGAGCCAGAGCCCGGCGCGGATAAAAATGTCACCCCGGTTCTACGCCCCAAACAGGCCGCGCGGGAGTGAGTTTTGAAACAAGTAGTATTGCATTTTGCCCTCCAGTAGGTTGGCAAAATTAATCCGGTTGCAATATCGCGGCCGATGGCTTTTGATTGGCGCATCAGTCAATAAAAACTTCTCTGGGGAGAACACCAATGAAAAAACTGCTTATGACATCCGCTCTGGCGACGGTCGCTGCGACCTCGCTGGCCGCTGCCGAGTGTAGCGAAGTCACCTTCTCCGACGTGGGCTGGACCGACATCACCGCCACCACCGCCGCCGCCTCTGTCGTGCTCGACGCGCTTGGCTATGACACCGAGACCAAGATCCTCGCCGTGCCGGTGACCTATACTTCCATGGCCTCGGGCGACATCGACGTGTTCTTGGGCAACTGGATGCCGACGATGGAAGGCGATATCGCCAAATACCGCGAAGAGGGCAGCGTCGACACCGTGCGCGCGAACCTTGAAGGCGCGAAATACACGCTGGCCGTGAACAAGGCCGCCGCCGACATGGGGATCAAAACCTTCGCCGACATCGCCGCCAACGCCGATGCGCTGGAAGGCAAGATCTACGGCATTGAGCCCGGCAATGACGGCAACCGTCTGATCCAGTCGATGATCGACGAGAATGCTTTTGACCTGAAGGACTTCGAAGTCGTCGAATCCTCCGAGCAGGGCATGTTGGCACAGGTGCAGCGCGCCAGCCGCAAGGAGGAGCCTGTTGTCTTCCTTGGTTGGGAGCCGCATCCGATGAACGCCAACTTCGACCTGACCTATCTTGAAGGTGGTGACGATTACTTTGGCCCCGATCTGGGCGGTGCGACGGTTTACACCAACACCCGCGCCGGTTTCGTCGAAGAATGCCCGAACCTTGGCAAATTCCTCCAGAACCTCGAATTCAGCCTTGAGATGGAGAATGAGATCATGGGCGCGATCCTCGATGACGGCGAAAAGCCGGAAGAGGCCGCCGCCGCTTGGATCAAGGCCAATGCTGACGTGCTCGACACATGGCTGGACGGTGTGACCACCGTCGATGGCGGCGATGCGATGGAAGCTGTCGCTTCGCTGAAGTGATCCTCACGCTATGATGGACAAGACCCGCTCCAGATTGATGGGGCGGGTCATTCTCATGCGCAATTCTCCAATCCTGAAGGACTGACATGGACTGGCTGACAGAAAACAAGATCCCCGTGGCCGATGTGGCCGAAGACGCGCTGGATTGGTTGCAAACGAACGGGGCGTGGTTCTTTGACGGGCTGTCGGACCTGATGGAACGGCTGATCGAGGCGATCCTCTGGGTGCTGCAAACCCCGCATCCGCTGATCCTGATCGCCGTCTTCGCCGCGATCACATGGGGCATTCAGCGCAATTGGAAAACCGTGGCCTTTGTGGTGCTCGGCTTTCTGTTCATTCTGAACCAAGATTACTGGGAAGAGACGATGGAGAGCCTGACGCTCGTGCTCTCGGCTTGTGTGGTCTGCATGGGCGTGGGCGTGCCGATTGGCATCGCCGTGGCGCATCGGCCCCGGCTTTATGCATGGGTGGCCCCGGTCTTGGACCTGATGCAGACGCTGCCGACCTTCGTCTATCTGATTCCCGCGATTGTCTTTTTCGGCATTGGCATGGTGCCCGGGTTGATCGCCACGGTGATCTTCGTGCTGCCCGCGCCGATCCGGCTGACGCAGCTTGGCATCTCCTCGACCCCCAAGGCGCTTCTTGAGGCCGCGCAGGCGTTCGGCGCCAAGCCGCGCCAGACGCTGTGGAAGATTGAGCTGCCCTATGCGTTGCCGCAGATCATGACGGGTCTGAACCAGACCATCATGCTGTCGCTGTCGATGGTGGTGATCGCAGCATTGGTGGGCGCAGACGGTTTGGGCGTGCCGGTGGTACGTGCCCTGAACCAAGTCAACACAGGCTTGGGATTTGAATCCGGGTTGGTGATCGTTGTCGTGGCGATCATGCTCGACCGTATCCTGCGGGTGGGGCGGAAATGACTAAAGCAGTAGAATTCGACAATGTTTCCATCGTCTTCGGCGATAAGCCCGAGAAGGCGCTGCCGCTGATGGACGAAGGCCAAAGCCGTGCCGAGATCGAAGCAGCGACGGGGCAGGTGTTGGGCGTGCATGACTGCTCGCTCACCGTTGAGAATGGTGAGATCCTTGTGCTGATGGGGCTTTCGGGCTCGGGCAAATCAACGCTCTTGCGGGCGGTGAATGGGCTGAACCCGATGGTGCGCGGCACCGTGCGGGTTCATGCCGAGGGCTGGTCCTGCGATGTGCATGAGAGCAACGCGGCAGAGCTGCGCCGGGTGCGCCGTGAAGGCGTGTCGATGGTGTTCCAACAGTTCGGCCTGCTGCCCTGGCGCACGGTGCGCGACAATGTGGCGCTTGGGCTGGAACTCTCCAATGTGCCCAAGGGCGAGCGGTTGGAGCGGGCCGAGCGGCAGTTGAAGCTGGTGGGGCTTAGCGATTGGGCCGACCGCAAGGTGGGGGAGCTCTCGGGCGGCATGCAGCAGCGTGTGGGCCTTGCCCGTGCCTTTGCCACCGAAGCGCCGATCCTGCTGATGGATGAGCCTTTTTCGGCGCTCGATCCGCTGATCCGCACGCGGTTGCAGGATGAGTTGTTGGACCTGCAACGCGATCTTAACCGCACGATCATTTTCGTCAGCCATGACCTTGATGAGGCGTTCAAACTGGGCGGGCGTATTGCGATCATGGAAGGCGGGCGCATCGTGCAGATCGGCACCCCGCGCGAGATTTTCTCGAACCCCGCTTCCGATTATGTGGCGGAATTCGTGGCCAATATGAACCCGCTTGAGGTGCTGACCGCCCGCGATGTGATGGGGCCAACCGATGGGGCTGCCCATCCCGAGACCAGCGCCGAGACGCCGGTGCGGGATCTGATGGACGGTCTGCGCGGCCCGGAGGCGGGTTTCGCGGTGATTGAAGAGGGCAGGCAGATTGGCGCGGTGACGGCGCATAGCATCGTGGAACGGCTGAAACGCTAGGGCGGGGTCCAAACGCCCGGCAGCGCTGTCTCACGGAGGGCAGCGCTGCCCTCCGTGGTTAATAGGATCAGTTCGCCGCTGTCCCGAGCGTCTTCAGAATCGGACAATCTGGCCGGTCATCGCCCGCACAGTCGCGGACCAGCGTGCTGAGCGTGTCGCGCATCTCTTGCAGGCCGCTTATCTTGGCTTCGATCTGGGCCAAATGGTCCTTGGCGATGGCGCGCACATCGGCGCTGGCGCGGTTCTTGTCCTCCCAAAGCGCCAACAGGTTGCGGCAATCTTCGATGCTGAATCCCAGCGTTCTGGCACGGCCCAGAAAGGCCAGCTTGTGCATCTCGCTTTCGCGGAAGGCACGGTAGCCATTGGCGTCGCGCAGCGGCTTGACCAGCCCGATATCCTCGTAATAGCGGATGGTTTTGGGCGGCAACCCTGTGCGTTGTGAGACTTCTCCGATGTTCATGGGACGATCCTATTCTGCGGCTACGTCTGCGGCCACGGGGGCGGCGGCCCGGGGGCCGTGGGATGGGGTGGCGCTCTCGGTCAGAGGGGCGGCGATCCAGCGCAGGCGCAGGGCATTGCTGAGAACGAAAACGCTCGACAAAGCCATTGCCCCGGCAGCCAGCGCGGGCGACAAGAGCCAACCGGTCAGCGGGTAGAAGGCGCCAGCGGCCACGGGGATCAGCAGGACGTTATAGCCGAAGGCCCAGAAGAGGTTTTGCCGGATATTCGCCATGCTGCGCTGGCTTACGTCGATGGCATTGACCACCGCGCGCAGATCGCCCGACATCAGCACCACATCCGCCGCTTCGATCGCCACATCGGTGCCGGTGCCGATGGCCAGCCCGACATCGGCCTGCGCAAGCGCGGGCGCGTCGTTGATCCCGTCGCCGACGTAGGCGATGTGGTTGTCGCCTTTTCTCAGGTCGTCGATGGCGGCCACTTTGCCATCGGGCAGCACCTCGGCGACGACGCGGTCGATGCCCAGTTGCGCTGCGATGGCCTCTGCCGTGCCGCGGTTGTCGCCGGTGATCATCGCCACTTCGAGGTTGAGGTCGTGCAGCCGCGCGATGGCCTCGGGCGTGCCGGGTTTGATCGGGTCCGCCACCGCGATGACCGCCGCTAACTGGTTGTCGATCGCGGCGAAAAGTGGGGTTTTTCCCGCCTTGGCCAGATCCGCGCTTATAAGCTGAGCGTTGCCCAGATCAATCCCCTCGCGGGTCATCAGCCGGTCGGCGCCCAGCGTGACCCGGCGGCCGGCCACCAATGCGCTGACGCCGTAGCCGGTATGTGATTGGAAATCGATTATCTCGCGCGGCACGGGGCCAGCCGCTTCGGCCCGGCGCAGGATGGCTTGGCCGATGGGATGTTCCGAGCGTGCTTCGACCGCGCCAATCAGCGGCAGCAGTTCGTTTTCGGTCATGTCGTTCATCAGCACCAGATCGGTGAGTTCGGGGGTGCCCTTGGTCAGCGTGCCGGTCTTGTCCAAGGCAATGGTCTTGACGCTTTGCAGGCTTTGCAGCGCGTCGCCTTGGCGGAACAGCACGCCCAGTTGCGCGGCCCGTCCGGTGCCGACCATGATCGAGGTCGGCGTGGCCAGAGCCATCGCACAGGGGCAGGCGATGATCAGCACCGCGACCGCAGCCACCAAAGCATGGCTGAGCGATGGGCCAAAGGCCAGCCAGACGCCAAAGGTCACCAGTGCCACGGCGATCACCGCGGGGACGAACCACAGGGTGATGCGGTTGACCAAGTCCTGAATGGGCAGTTTCGCGCCTTGGGCCTCTTCGACCATGCGGATGATCTGCGCCAGAACCGTGTCACCGCCCACCTTCGTGGCGCGATAGGTCAGGCTGCCGGTGCCATTGACCGTGCCGCCGACGAGTGCCGCACCGCCGGTCTTTTCCACCGGCACAGGCTCACCGGTAATCATGCTTTCATCGACATAGGATTGCCCTTCGACGACGATGCCGTCGGTGGCGATCTTCTCGCCCGGGCGGAGGTAGATGATGTCGCCGGTTTCGATCTTTTCCAAGGGCAGTTCGATGACAGCGCCGTCGCGCTCCACCCGTGCGCTGGTGGCGCGCAGGCCCATGAGCTTGGCAATCGCGGCCCCGGTGCGCCCCTTGGCGCGGGCCTCAAGATAGCGGCCCAGCAGGATCAGCGTGACGATCACGGCGGCGGCTTCGAAATAGACCACGCGGCTGCCTGCGGGCAGTATCCCCGGCGCAAAGAGCGCGGTGACCGAGTAGAGCCAAGCCGCCCCCGATCCGAGTGCCACGAGCGAGTTCATATCCGGCGCGCCCTTCGCCAGCGCAGGCAGGCCATTGCTATAGAAATGCCGCCCCGGCCATGCCAGCACGAGGGTAGTGAGAATGAATTGGATGAGCCAGCTTGTCTCCATCCCGATGGTCGCGGCGATCCGATGGTGGAATGCGGGCAACAGATGGCCGCCCATCTCAAGCACAAAGACGGGTAGGGTGAGCGCGGCGGCCAGCAGGGTCATCCGTTTGAGGTGGATGGCCTCCGCTTCCTTGCGCGTCGCGGCCTCGGGGGTGCCCGCCCCGGGCGTGTCGACGCTGGCGGGATAGCCTGCCTTTGCCGCCGCATCGTGCAGGGCGGGCAAAAGATCGGCGTCTTCCAAGATTTCGACCCGCGCCTCTTCGCTGGCGAGGTTCACCGTGGCCGAGAGCACCCCCGGCACCGCAAGCAGCGCGCGTTCCACACGGCCCACGCAGGAGGCGCAGCTCATGTTCGACAGCCGCAAACGATGGGTGGTTTTGCGCGCCGGGTAGCCCGCCTGCGCCAAGGCGGCATCGAGTTCGCCCGCGTTAAACGCGGGATGTGCCGTCACGCGCACGGTTTCTGCCGCAAGATTCACTCGGGCCTCACCGATCCCGTCCAGTGCGTTTAGCGCTTTTTCGACACGCCCCACACAGGACGCGCAGCTCATGTTCTGCACGCCAAAAGTGAGTGTTTCCGCTTTGCCCATTTCACGCCCTCTATTCGTCTTGGGCTGAATATGGGGCTTCCAGTCGCTGGAGGGTCAATAGGTCATTTTCGGAAAATTGATTTGGTAGCGCGGCGGCACAGGCGCGGCAGCTTTGCAGCCCGCTAGGGCACAGAGGCATATGCACAAGAGCGACCACCACCTATCCCTTCACCGCCCCTATAACCGGAAGCATATCTTAATACCTTTCTGCGTAAGTCCTCAGAACCCGCTTCGTCGCTAGGCTGTGTCTTAAAAGGTTGTGAGCAAAGATATGCATTTTTACACTTATTTTCTCGGCACGTTCACGGCGCAGCACTTGCGCCGCCTTTCGGCCTTGGCAGGGCAGGGGCCTTGGCTTCGGATGATCGCGGCATCGTTTTGGACATTGTTCTTGCTGGCTTTGCTGACCAGAGCCGCCTTGGCGCAGCAGCTCATTCTCAATCCCGTCGCCGCGCCCACCGTGGTCGGGGCCGGCGTGGGGGAGCGGGCCTTGTGGCGCAACGCGGGCACGGTTGGCGGGGTGTCGGTCGATATCGTCGGTGAAATGGCCTTTGCCGGGCGGGATCATATTTTCGCCTCGGGCAATGGGCAAATCCAGATTACCTCGACCGGGCAAGACCCGCATTTCATGGATTTCTACCTCTATGAGGCAGGCACCCATAACATCACGACCAATACTGGCGGGGTGCCGGTGGTGGCGGATGTTTTCTTTCAGATTAATGACATCGACGGTCCGTTGAATGAGCAGGTCTATGTGAACGTCTGCGACGGCACGGTCGAATATGTCCGCATTGACCGCAGCGCGACGACCTATCGGGGCTATATCGAAGGGCCGGATGCAAACCTCGGGACAGAGGTGTTCTATCTTGCCGGGGACCGCAACTATAGCAACCAGCCGGTATCGGGGCTTGAAATCTTCTACCCGCAGACCTCGACCTTTCGCTTTGGTCGGACCGCCAACAGTGGCTTCCTCGTCCGGCTCGCCAATCCGACCTATGACGAAGCGCAGACCTATGACCTGCAATGCGGTGACTTCAAAGCACCCGTTTTGCAGGACGATCTGAAAGAACAGGTGCTGAGCGAGCCTGTGGTGGTCAACATCCTGTTCAACGACAGTCTCGCGACGGAAAACAACAATGCGCCGGCCAATAATTCGGGCCAGCCTAGCGAATATGCGAAACAGGCTGTCGATCTGATCCCCCCTGCTGGGGCGCAGAACATCGTGACCGATTCCGAGGGCCACCGGGTGGGTTTCGACATTCTGGGGGAGGGCACATGGAGCTATGACGACCTGACCGGGGAGCTGACCTTTACCCCCTTCGTCGCCTTCTTTGCCGCGCCGACGCCAATCAGCTACCGCTATCAATCGCCCATCATCCTGCCGAATGAGCCGCGGGCCTATTCCGCGCCCGCGCAGGTCTCGATCGATGTGGGCTCTGTCGGTCTGTTGAAACTGGCGCAATTGGTCGATACCAACCTCAACGGCTATGCCGATCCGGGTGAGACGATCGCCTATGTCTTTACCGCTGAGAACTTCGGCAACGTCGATCTGACCAATGTGCAGCTTGCCGAGACGCAGTTCAGCGGCAAGGGCGTGCCCCCGGTGATCACCTTTCAGGCCGCCACGTCGCTGTCGCCCGAAGGCACGCTGCTGGTCGGGGAGAAGGCCGTCTATACGGCGACCTACACGCTGGTGCCTGAGGATCTGGACACCACGATCAGCAACCAAGCGCAGGTCACGGCCCAGACACCGGGGGGGACGGCAGTCTCGGACCTGTCGGATTCCGAGAACCCCGGTGACGGGGATGGCGTGGCGTCGAACGGGCCGGGCGAAGGGCGTGATGATCCCACGACGATCTACGCAGGCTCCGGCCCCGACCGGGGGGATGCGCCGGTCACCTATGGCGATCCGCAGCACGCAGATACCGCGCAATATTGGATCGGCGCGCTGAATGGTGACGGCGACGGCTCGGCGCAACATTCCGTCGATGGCACCGGCGATGACCTTGATCGCAAGGATGATGAGAACGAAGAGAGCTTTCCCCAGCTCTACGGTGATCTGACCCGCACGGTGACCGTGGTCGTAAACGAACCCACCCCCGGCACTGGCTACCTGCAGGCTTTCGTCGATTTCGGCGGCGATGGCATCTTTCTTGGCGATCAGGTCGCGACCGATATCCAAGACGGCGGTCCGCAAGACCTCGACGGGGCGGTGAATGGAGAGATTTCATTCCCCGTCAGCGTGCCGGTCACCGCCGTTCTGACCCCGACCTTCGTCCGACTGCGCTGGTCTTCGACCGCGGGGCTCGATGCGATCACCCCCGCCCCGGATGGGGAGGTCGAAGACTATGGCATCACCATCAAGACACCGCCAGACGCCGACCGGGGCGATGCCCCGGCGAGCTATGGCGATCCGCAGCATATCATTGAAGGCCCCGGTGCGCCTGAGGTCTATCTGGGCAGCACCCCGCCGGATATCGATCTGCTGACGCAGAACTCCATCGGGGCCACGGGGGATGATGCCGACGGGTCGGATGATGAGGACGGGGTGATCCTGCCGCAATTCTACCGTGGTGGTCTGGCCGAGATCACGGTGACAGTCAGTGATCTGATCGCCGCGCCGGGGTCGTCATATCTGCAGGCCTTTATCGACTTCGATGGCGATGGCACCTTTGACCAAGCCGGGGAGCAGGTGGCGGTGAACCTGCAAGACGGCGGCCCGCAGGATAAGGACGGCCTCAGCAATGGCACGATCCTTTTCGAAGTGGCGGTCCCCGCGGGGGCAACGACACTGCCCACCTATGCCCGCTTTCGCTGGTCGACCGACAGCACTGGCCTTGTCACAGCCTTTGAGGGGGAGGTGGAGGACTATACGCTCACCATCTCAAGCGATCCGCCGCCGCTGGTCTGCGATGCTTCGCTCTATGCCATCGTCGACAGCCCCTCAGCGCTGAGGCGTATGACCTTCCGCGATGGCGGGGGGAGCTATGCCACAACGGTTGAGACCTCGGGCAGCACCGGACAGAACCGCGACGGCGCGTGGGGCTATAACGCGCTGGACGGCTATATCTACGGCGTGGATCAAAGTAGCCGCAGGCTTTTCCGGATCGATGGCGCGGGCGACATTACGGACTTCGGTAATATCCCCGGGGCGGGGGATGCATTGAACGCGGGGGATATCCTGCCGAATGGGCGGCTGATCTACGAAGTGGATCTGAATACATGGCAGATCGTCGATCTGAGTAATCCCGCCACGCCGATCGCCTTGGGCGAGATCAGTCTCTCCATCGGCGTCAATCCCGAAGATTTCGCCTTCAACCCCGTGGATGGCATCATGTACGGGATCGACAGAAACTCGGGCTTCCTGTTCCGCGCTGCGGTCAACAACGGCACCCCGGGGAGCGTGACACCCCAAGCGATCGGCCCTGCCGTCTATGCGGGCATGTTCGACGCGCTGTGGTTCGACCGTGACGGCAGGCTCTATGGCTATTCCAACACCACCAACAACCTCTTTGTCATCTCAACGGCGACAGGTGTGCCGCAACTGGTATCCGGCATTCCGGTCGATGAAGGCGGGCGCAGCGATGGCATCTCCTGCCGGGGGCCTGCACCGATCCCACTGGGGGGCATCTCGGGCAACATCTATGAAGACGCGGATGCCTCGGACGTGAAAGACAATGGGGAGACCAATTTCGGCGCGGGTGTGGGCATTTCGGTCTATGCCGACAATGGCACCCCGGCCAATACCGCCGATGACATCTTTCTGGTGACCACGGATACCTTGGCCGATGGCACCTATGCGGTGGGGGAGTTGATGGTGAACACGACCTACCGTGTCGCATTGGATGAGGCGGACCCCGATCTGCCGTCGGGGCTGACCATCGGCACCTCCAACCCGCTGCTTGGCGTTCCTGTCTCCGGCAATAGCGTGACAAGTGACCAAGACTTTGGCTTCGATCCGGCAGGCAGTGACCTCGAACTCAGCAAAATCGCTGCCGCTACTGGGACGACCACGCCGATCACCAACGTGTCAGAGGGGGATACCATCGATTGGATCATCACCATCACCAATGTCAGCGGCGGCTCGCCCTCGGGGGTCAAGGTGATCGACCAGATCCCAAGCGGTTTCGCCTATGTCTCGGACGATGCGCCCGCGACGGGGGATACCTATGACCCTGACACAGGCTTGTGGTTCGTGGATGAACTGCTCAGCGGAGAGAGCGAGACCCTGACGATCACCACCACGGTGCTGGGCAGCGGTGATTTCACCAATCAGGCCGAGATCATCTATAGCTCTCTGCCCGATCCCGACAGCGATCCCAGCACGGGGCCGCTGACCGATGATCTGTTCGACCAACTGCCCGACGATGACGAAGCCTCCTATTCCGTGACCCTCGTCACCGGAGAGCGGATTTTGACGGGCCGTGTCTTTATCGACAATGGGGCAGATGGCGGTACCGCCCATGACGCCCTGCGCAATGGCAGCGAAGGGGGGGCATCTTCGGCGGTGTTGGAAATCCTCGACAGTGGCGGTGCGGTACTGGCGACCCCCGGTCTCGCGACCGATGGCACTTGGAGCTATGGGCTTTCTGGCAGCTACAGCGGCCCGATCACGATCCGCGCGATCCCGGCGAATGATTACCGGGCGATCTCGGAAGCGACGACCGGGCTGCCCGATTTGGTCGACACCAACCCGCATGACGGTGAATTCACCTTCACGCCCGAGGCTTTCGGCAATCGCATGGGGTTGGACATCGGTCTGCTGCAACTGCCCAGTCTGACCAATGACAGGACCACGACCGTCGCACAGGGGCAGGTTGCGATCTTGCCGCATATCTATACCGCCACCTCAGACGGGCCGGTGACCTTCTCCTACGCTGGTGCCACTTCGACCCCCACCGGCGCGTTCAGCGCGGCGCTGTTCCAAGATATCGGCTGTGACGATAGCGTCGACGGTCCGATCACCGGCCCCATCGCCGTCACCACGGGGCAGACCATCTGTATCGTCTCACGGGTGTCCGCCGGTTCGGGCGCTGGGCAGGGCAGCACTTATGTCTATCAGGTGCTAGCGACCACGGCATTCGCCCGGACCACGGTGACCAGTTCGGCCAGCAATACCGATGAGGTCTCGGTCGCGGGGCGTTCCACCCAGATTGAACTGCGCAAAACGGTCGAGAATGAGACCCAAGGCACCGGGGAGGGCACCACCAACCTCGGCAGTGTGAACGATATCCTTCTCTACCGCATCTATCTGCAAAACAACGCAACCACGCGGGCGTCCAACGTCAAGATCTACGATAGAACCCCGCCCTATACGCAGCTGTCGGAGCCTATCGTCGATCCGCAACAGGTCTCGCCCAACCTCAGCTGTGATCTGGTGGTGCCGGCAAGCAATGTGGCCAGCTATGCCGGGGCGGTCGAGTGGAACTGCACGGGCCAGATGTTGCCGGGGGAGACCGGGGCCGTGCAATTCAGGGTCGGCATTCAATAGGTCGGTCGCTCTCTGGCCGGGGCGGCGGCGCAATTTGCTGCGCCGCCACCCGGTGTTTGGCGGATCATCAACATTGATGCGCATAGGAAAATGTCACCTAGGCAGAGCAGCCGATCTCGGCATGGGCGACCCCCGTCATACACGCGCTATCGCTTGCCTTCCCCCGCGGAGCCTGCAAACGGTAGAGCAAGCACAACCAGCCCTGCCGCCCCGACCAAAGCCCCCAAGGACCGCCCCATGACCAAGTTCTGCCTGACCGTGACCTGCCCCTCGCAACGGGGGATCGTCGCCGCCATCGCCAATTACATCGCCGAAACCGGCTGCAACATCACCGACAGCGCGCAGTTCGACGACACGGAGAATGGTCAGTTCTTCATGCGCATCAGTGCCGAAGCCGAAACCGGCGCCACGCTTGAGACCCTGCGCGAAGGGTTCACAGCGGTCGCGGAACCCTTTGGCATGACCTATGAATTTCACGACCAAGACACCACCATGAAGGTCGTGGTCATGGTCTCGCGCTTTGGCCACTGCCTGAACGATCTGCTCTACCGTGTGCGCATCGGCGCGCTCCCGATTGAGATCGTCGCCGTGATCTCGAACCATATGGATTACCAAAAGGTCGTGGCGAACCACGACATTCCATTTCACTGCATCAAGGTGACGAAGGAGAACAAACCGCAGGCCGAAGCGCGGATTATGGAAGTGGTGGAGGAAACCGGCGCCGAGCTGATCGTGCTGGCGCGCTACATGCAGATCTTGTCTGACGCCATGTGCCAAAAGATGTCGGGGCGGATCATCAACATTCACCATTCCTTCCTGCCGTCCTTCAAGGGGGCGAACCCTTACAAGCAGGCCTATGAACGGGGCGTGAAATTGATCGGTGCCACCTCGCATTACGTCACCGCCGATCTGGACGAGGGGCCGATCATCGAACAGGACATCGTGCGCATCACCCATGCGCAAAGCGCCTCGGATTATGTCTCGCTCGGTCGCGATGTGGAGGCGAGCGTCTTGGCGCGCGCGGTTCACGCTCATGCCCACCACCGGGTGTTTCTAAACGGGAATAAAACCGTGGTCTTTCCCGCATCGCCCGGCAGCTACAGCTCCAAGCGAATGGGTTAGGGGCCACGGCCCCGCGTCTGCCGAATGCGGCGGGGGCGCGGGGCCATCGGGCGGCTTGGCCGAGCCTGTAGGCAGGCGTAAACCAGCGTCCAACAGCAGCGGATCAGCGAATGATTTAAAGAGAGAAGTGGTGCCCCCACACGGACTCGAACCGCGGACCTACTGATTACAAATCAGTTGCTCTACCAGCTGAGCTATAGGGGCACTGAGGGCTCATTTAGAGAAAGGAGCCGGGGGGTGCAAGAGGGGAAATGCGAGATTCTTTCGGATTTTACACGCGCGCCGGGACGGGCTATTCAACGCCGAGATTTTCAAGGGTAAGCAGAGTATCATGCAGCTCGTTTTGCACACAGGTGTTCATTTCACGGAAGACGAGCGGCTGCTGAAATGCCTGCTGCGCAATCAGGACGATTTCGCCAAGACGGGCGTCAAAGTGCCCGGCCCCAGCACCTATCGCAACCTGTTCCGTGACACGCTCAACGCGATGCATAAGGCGGAGCCGTCGGAGGTGGCGCGGGATGTTCTGCTGGACGCGATCCTCGATGACGGGACAGCCAGCCGGGTGATCCTGTCGGATGCGAATTTCTTCCGCTCCCCTGCCACGGCCCTGCAAGAAGGCGTGCTTTATCCCGCCGCCGCCGTGCGCATGCTGCGCATGGCGCAGCTTTTCCCCGAGGATGAGATTCGCATCTTTATGGCGATCCGCAATCCCGCCTCCCTCGTGCCGGTGCTTTACGAGAAAGCGGCGGATAAAACCTCGGCCGCGTTCTGGGGGGAGCGGGGGCCGGAGGACCTGCGTTGGTCCGAGACGATCGGCCAACTGCGCGAAGCGGCGCCGGGGATTCCCATCACCCTGTGGTGCAATGAAGACGCGCCGCTGATCTGGGCGCAGATCATTCGCGAGATGGCGGGGCTGGCGCCCGAGACCAAGATCAAGGGCGGTTTCGATCTTTTGCAGACGATCATGTCGGAGGAGGGGATGAAACGCTTTCGCGGCTATCTCGACACCCACCCCGATATGTCCGAGGCGCAGAAGCGCCGCGTGATCACCGCGTTCCTCGACAAATACGCGCTGGAGGAAGAGATCGAAGAAGAGCTCGACATGCCCGGCTGGACCGAGGAATTGGTCGAGCGGATGACGGCGATCTATGACGCGGATGTCGAGGTCATCCGCGCCATGCCGGGCGTCACGCTGATCGCACCCTAAGTCCCGGCCAATTCGGTGATCACGTCATAGGCCATGGCCACATCTTCGGCCGTGGCGGTGAAAGCACCTGCCTGAAAGCGGATCACTAGGGCCCCGTCGATCCGGGTCTGGGTCAGGTAAATGCGCCCGTCGTCGTTGATCCGGTTCAGCAGGTCTTGGTTATGGGCATCGAGATCTTCGGCTCCGAGATGGCGGAAGGTGAAGAGCGAGAGCATCGGTTGGGTCACGATCTCGAACCCCTCCGTCGCCTCCAGCCGCGCGGCCAAATCCTGCGCCCATGAGACGTGATTGCGGATCATCTCGCGCAGCCCCTCCAGCCCATGGGCACGGATCAGGAACCACAGTTTGAGCGCGCGGAAACGGCGGCCCAGCGGCACGGACCATTCGGAATAGTTCACCACGCCATCCGCGCCATGGGTCTTCAGGTACTCTGGCTGAATTGCCAAGGTACGCACCAGATCGTCGGGATTGCGCAGGAAATGCGTGGTGCAGTCAAACTGCGCCCCCAGCCATTTATGCGGGTTCATCACCACCGAGTCGGCCCGTTCGACCCCGGCCCAAAGGCTGCGGAATTCAGGGCAGATCATGGCCGACCCGGCCCAAGCGGCGTCGACATGGGTGTAGAGCCCTTCGGCGTCGGCCACATCCATCACGGCGGCAATATCATCGCTGGCCCCCGCACTGGTGCCCCCGGTGCAGGCGATGATGCCCGCAGGCAGATGCCCCGCGGCGCGGTCGGCAGCGATGGCGGCGCGCAGGGCGTCCGCGTCCATCGCACGGGTCGGGCCTTGTGTCGGAATACGGACAAGGTTCTCTTCACCCAGCCCCGCGATCCAGATGGCGCGGTCGACCGAGGTATGCACTTCGGCCGAGCAATAGACCCGCAGGCGCGGCTGACCGGAAAGCCCCGCTTTGTTGCCCTGCCAGTCAAGCGCCCGTTCGCGCATGGTCAGCACGGCGCAAAGCGTGGCGGAACTCGCGCTGTCTTGGATCACCCCGATCAAGCCATCCGGCAGGCCGATCGCCTGACGCATCCAATCGCAAACGCGGGTCTCCAACTCCGTCGCTGCCGGAGAGGTCTGCCACAGCATGCATTGCGCCGCGATGGCCGAGACGAAATATTCCGCCAGCACCGAGACCGGCGCAGCATTGGCCGGGAAATAGGCAAAGAAGCGGGGGTGCTGCCAATGGGTCATGCCGGGCATGAGGGTCTGTTCGAAATCGTCGAAGATCGCCTGCATCGCCTCGGCCCCTTCGGGCGGGGCATCGGGCAGGGCGGAAAGCAACGCGCCGGGGGCCACCTGCGCGCGCACCGGGCGGTTGCGCAGACCTGCGTGGTAATCGGCGGCCCAATCGGCGGCGCGGCGGCCCCAAGCTCGGAAATCCTCCCAATTCATGCGCCGCTCCCTTGCTGTGGAATTCTGGTTGTCATCCGCATTTCCTGCCCCATGTTGTTGTATTGTCTCACTGTTGTTCCGCTGGGCTTGACCTCTTCAAGAATGTTGTCGCAGCGGCTATGGTGGTCGTCACGCCCTTTTGGGCGGTCTTTGACTTGGTAAGTAGCGATCAGGAAACCGTCAAGAATGGCCCCAATGCCCCCCCTGCGCCGCACTGCCCGCTCCCTTCCGATTGCGCTTTTGCGCGCGCGGGAAAGGGTGATGGGGCCGATCCGCGAAATCTTGAACGAAAGCGGCATCTCGGAACAGAAGTTTCGCGTGCTGCGCGTGGTCGAGGAATCCGGCCCGATGGAGCAGACCGCACTGGCGCAGCAGGCCTGTCTGCTGCTGCCGAGCCTGACCCGCATGCTGCGCGCGATGGAGGAGGAAGGGCTGCTCAGCCGTGCCAGCGATCCCGATGACGGGCGCAAATCCATCGTCACCATCACCGATCAGGGCCGTCAGGTGATCCAAGACCACGCGGGTGATGCGGCAGCGCTGTTCTCTGATTTCGAGGCGCGTTTCGGCAAGCAGCGAATGGAAGACCTGCTCGATATGCTCGAAGATCTCGTCAATCTGGACATGCAGAAAAAGACCGACGGGGAAAAGAAAGACTGACGGGAAATGTGTTGGCGGGCAGGGCTATCCCCCGTTAACCGCCCGCCGTACCGCGCAGATCCCCGCCAGCGCCATGCGTCTGCCATCCGCCTCGGTCGCCGGTGCGCCCTGTTGCGACAGCGCCCGCAGATAAAGCGGTACAGCCCCGCCCGTGCCGATCACCGCCAGCGTTTGCCCCAGCCAATAGGCCCGCGCCGCCGCCAGTTCCGCCCCGATCAAAGTGCCCGCCAGTCGCGCCTCTGCGGTAGGCGGCGGGATGTCCTGCAAGGCCAGATCGGCCCGGATGGAGGCAAGCCGCCCCGCCATACGCTCGGGCCGCGACAGCCCATCGCTGAGCGCGTCGTCAAAAGCCGTGTCGTCCAGCGCCGTGCCCTCGGCGGGCGTGTCTTCTCCCAAGAGGTCCAACAATTCTCCCGTCAGGAAGGTCTGGAAACTCACCACTTCGCCTGCGCTGATTTGCGCCCAGACCGAAGTGGCCCCCGGCAGGCAGATCACCCCGTCCCAGTCTTTGTTGAGGCTCAGAAACCCCGCGATGCGCGTTTCGGCCCCTTGCAGCAGACCGCTGGGGGTCTGCTGGCGCAGGGGTGGGATGACCTGAAGGTCGAAGTTGTCGGTGGCGACAGCCGTTGTGCGTTCAGCCGTGGCGGTGCAGGGCACCATGCGCGGCGCGGCATCGGTCCCGCCTGCGGGCATGCCAGCGACGAAGACCGGCAGGCGGGGCAGTTGCCACGGCGCGGTCAGCTTAGCGAGCGCGGCGTCGAAGGCCGCGAGGCCGTCGGGTTCGGGAGTCTCGCCATCGCTCGTGGCGCTCTCTAGCATCGACGCGCCTTGCATGGCCCAGACCTGCAAACGCGCCTCGTGAACCTCTACCGCCAGCCAATCTGCATTGCTCAAACCCGTCATCGCGCTGCCCCCGTCGTGGAATGTCCCGACGGCATAGGCCCTATGGCCTGCGGGTTCAACGCGTCCGCTCCGTGCAAACAGACGAACCACCGATTTGCTTCAAGCCTAAAATATTTATTCTTGAACGAAAAAGCGACTCGCCCTAGGCTCCCTTCCAAAGCGAACCAGAGGGGAATTTCGATGCGTGCAATCTGTCTTGGCGGCGGTCCTGCGGGGCTGTACTTCGCGATCTCTCTCAAGCTGCGCCAGCCCGAGGCCGATGTCACCGTGCTTGAGCGCAACCGCCCCGATGACACCTTCGGCTGGGGCGTCGTGCTCTCGGACGAGACGCTGGACAATCTCGAGGCCAATGATCCCGTCTCGGCCAAGGAAATCCGCCGCCACTTCGCCTATTGGGACGACATCGCGCTGCACCACAAGGGCAACACGATCCTCAGCTCCGGCCACGGTTTCTGCGGCATCGGGCGCAAGCGGCTGCTGCTCATTTTGCAGGAGCGGGCCCGCGAATTGGGTGTGAACCTGCAGTTCGAGACCGAGGTGAAGGCCGCATCGGAATACATGGACGACTACGATCTGGTAGTCGCCTCGGACGGTCTGAACTCCAAGACCCGGATGGAGTTCGAGGACACTTTCAAGCCCGACATCGACGTGCGCCGCTGCCCCTTCGTTTGGCTCGGCACGCATCAGAAATTCGATAATGCCTTCACCTTCATCTTTGAGAAGACCGACAAGGGCTGGATCTGGGTCCATGCCTACCAGTTCGACACGGACACCGCGACTTTCATCGTCGAATGCAGCCAGGAGACCTTCGACGCCTACGGTTTCGGCGAGAAGACGCAGGAAGAGACCATCGCGATCTGCGAAGAGATCTTCAAGGACCACCTCGACGGCCACAAGCTGATGACCAACGCCAGCCACATCCGCGGCTCGGCTTGGATCAAGTTCCCCCGCGTGCTTTGCGAAAAGTGGAGCCACGAGAACGTGGTGCTGCTGGGCGATGCCTCGGCCACGGCGCATTTCTCGATCGGCTCGGGTACGAAGCTGGCGCTGGAATCGGCAATCTCGCTGGCGAAACACGTCAGCGACGACGTCGATCTGCCCACGGCTTTCGAGAAATACGAAGAGGCCCGCCGCCTCGAAGTGTTGCGCCTGCAATCGGCAGCGCGCAACTCGGTCGAATGGTTCGAGGACGTAGAGCGTTACCTCGACCTCGACCCGGTGCAGTTGAACTACTCCATGCTGACCCGCAGCCAGCGGATCAGCCACGAGAACCTGCGCGAGCGCGACCCGAAGTGGCTCGAGGGGGCCGAGAAATGGTTCCTCGAACAGGCCGGCGCCGACACCAACGGCCCGATCCGCGCGCCGATGTTCGCGCCGTTTCAACTGCGCAACATGAAGCTCAACAACCGCATCGTCGTCTCGCCCATGGCGCAGTACAAGGCCGTGGACGGTTGCCCGACGGACTGGCATTTCGTGCATTACGCCGAACGGGCCAAGGGTGGGGCAGGGCTGGTCTATACCGAGATGACCTGTGTGTCCCCCGAGGGGCGGATCACGCCGGGCTGCCCCGGCCTCTACGCGCCCGAGCACGAGGCGGCGTGGAAGCGGCTCACGGATTTTGTCCATGCCGAGACCGACGCCAAGATCTGCTGCCAGATCGGCCACTCTGGGCGCAAAGGCTCGACCCAGCTCGGCTGGGAAGAAATGGACGCGCCGCTGAAAGCTGGCAATTGGGAGATCATCTCGGCCTCGCCGATCCCGTGGTCGGAAAACAACGGCGTGCCGCGTGAGGCGACCCGCGAAGACATGGACCAGATCCGCGACGAATTTGTCGAGGCGGCCCGTATGGCCGACCGCGCCAATTTCGACATGATCGAACTGCACGCGGCCCACGGTTACCTGATCTCGTCGTTCATCTCGCCCCTGTCGAACCAGCGCGAGGATGAATACGGCGGCAGCCTTGAGAACCGCATGCGCTACCCGCTCGAAGTCTTCCGCGCCATGCGCGACGCATGGCCCGAGGAAAAGCCGATGGCGGTGCGTATCTCGGCCAACGATTGGGTCGAGGAAGTCGGCGTCATGCCCGAGGAAGCGGTCGAGATCGCGCGCATGTTCAGTGAAGCCGGGGCCGATATCATCGACGTCTCGGCGGGTCAGACCTCGAAACAGGCCAAGCCGGTCTACGGCCGCATGTTCCAGACCCCCTTCAGCGACCGCATCCGCAACGACGGCGGGATCAAGACCATGGCCGTGGGCAATATCTACGAGGCCGACCACGTCAATTCGATCCTGATGGCGGGCCGCGCCGATCTGGTCTGCCTCGCCCGCCCGCATCTGGCGGATCCCTATTGGACCTTGCACGCCGCCGCCGCCATCGGCGACCGCCACGCTGACTGGCCGCTGCCCTACGGCCCGGGCCGCGATCAGGCATGGCGTCTGGCGGACCGCGCGGCGGAAATGGAGAAGGTATGAGCCATATCGTCATCACCGGAGGCGGCACCGGCGTGGGGGCCGAGATCGCCCATGCGGTGGCCGCCACCGGCGCCAAGGTGACCATCATGGGCCGCCGCGAAGCCCCCCTGCGCGAGCAGGGGTTGCCGTTCCAGACCTGCGACGTGACCGATCCGGAGGCCGTGCAAGCCGCCTTCGCCGCCGCGCGCGCTGAGAATGGCCCCATCACCGGCGTCGTCGCCAATGCGGGTGCTGCCCATTCCGCGCCTTTCCACAAGATCACCGCGCAGGACATAACCGACATGATGGCGGTCAATGTCACCGGCGTCTTCAACGTTTGGCAGGCGGCACTGGCGGAGATGAAGGAGGCCGGGCAGGGGCGGCTGATCGCCGTGGCCTCCACCGCGGGGCTCAAGGGCTATCCATATGTCGCGGGCTATGTCGCGGCGAAACACGGTGTCGTCGGCCTCACCCGCGCGCTGGCGCTGGAACTGGCGCGCACGGGCATCACGGTGAACGCAATCTGCCCCGGTTTCATCGACACGCCGCTTCTGGAACGCTCGGTCGAGAATATCACCGAGACCACGGGCAAGAACGCCGAGGAGGCCCGCGCCCTGCTGAAACGCGCCAGCCCGCAGAACCGTTTCGTGGAGACCTCCGAGGTCGCCGGCGCCGTGCTCTATCTGCTCTCAGATGCCGCGGCTTCGGTCAACGGCCACGCGCTGGCGCTATCGGGGGGCGAGGTGTGAGCAACGCGGCCAAGGATCGTGTCCGGCTCTGGCTACGGCTGCTGAAAGTGGTGCGCGGGCTGGAACAGGAACTGCGCGACAGGCTGCGGCGCGAGCATAACACTACGCTGCCGCGTTTCGACGTGATGTCGGCCCTCTCGCGCCATCCCGAGGGGCTGAAGATGAGCCAGCTTTCCGGCGTGCTGCGGGTGTCCAACGGCAATGTCACCGGCATCGCCGACCGCCTCAGCGAAGAGGGGCTGGTGGAGCGCATCCCGGTGCCGGGCGACCGGCGTGCGATGATGCTGCGGCTGACGCCTGAGGGGGCGGCGCAATTCGCCCGCCAAGCGCAGGCGCATGAAGACTGGATCAACGAAAAACTGCGCGGAATCTCCTCCGAGGAAGCCCGCGCCATGGCGGCCCGCCTACAGGCCTTCGCCGCCCAAACGGAAGAAGAGGAAAAAGCCAATGCGCAGTGACGTGACGCATTTTCAATGCGAGATCAAAGGCCGGATCGCCACCGTGCGGCTCGACCGGCCCGACCGCAAGAACCCGCTGACCTTCGACAGCTACGCCGAGCTGCGCGACTGGTTCCGCGATCTGGTCTATGCCGATGACGTCGATGTGGTGATCTTTGGCTCCAATGGCGGCAACTTTAGCTCCGGCGGCGATGTGCATGATATCATTGGTCCTTTGACCAAGATGAACATGAAGGAATTGCTGCAATTCACCCGCATGACTGGCGATCTGGTCAAGGCCATCGTCAACTGTGGCAAACCGGTGATCGCCGCCGTCGACGGTGTCTGCGTCGGCGCGGGCGCGATCATTGCCATGGCATCGGACCTGCGGTTGGCGACGGCGGAGGCCAAGACGGCCTTCCTCTTCACCCGCGTGGGCCTCGCGGGTTGCGACATGGGCGCCTGCGCGATCCTGCCGCGCATCATCGGCCAGACGCGGGCCGCGGAATTGCTCTACACCGGCCGCGCCATGTCGGCCGAAGAGGGCGAACGCTGGGGCTTCTACAACCGGCTGGTGACGGGCGAGACGCTGGAGGAAGAGGCCATGGCACTGGCAAAGAAAATCCAGGCCGGCCCCAATTTCGCGCATATGATGACCAAGACGATGCTGGCGCAGGAATGGGCCATGTCGATCGAACAGGCGATCGAGGCCGAGGCGCAGGCGCAGGCGATCTGCATGCAAACGGGTGATTTCGAGCGCGCCTACAACGCCTTCGTCGCCAAGGAGCGCCCAGTCTTCGAAGGGGATTGAGCCGAATACGAAAGCCAAAAGATAACACGCGGGGAGGCGTAACCATGGCTGACAAAAGTTTTCTCGACTGGCCGTTTTTCGAGCCGCGCCACAAGGAGTTGGCGCTGAAGCTCGATGAATGGGCCGGGCGCGAGTTGAAGAATGTGGATCACGGCGACACCGACGGGGCTTGCCGTGATCTGGTGACGATGATGGGCCAAGACGGCTGGCTGCGCCACAGCGGGGCCGAGGGCAGCGAGGTGCTCGACGTTCGCACCCTTTGTCTGATCCGCGAAACGCTGGCGCGGCACGATGGGCTGGCGGACTTTTCTTTTGCGATGCAAGGACTTGGCACCGGCGCGATTTCGCTCTTCGGGACCGATGAGCAGAAGGCCGAATGGCTGCCCAAGACCCGCTCGGGGCAGGCGATCTCGGCCTTTGCCCTGACCGAGCCGCAGTCCGGCTCGGACGTGGCAAATTCCACCATGACCGCGACGCCGGATGGCAACGGCTATGTGCTCGACGGGCGCAAGACGTGGATTTCCAACGGCGGCATCGCGGATGTCTACACTGTCTTTGCGCGCACCGGGGAGGCGCCGGGCGCCAAGGGGCTTTCCGCCTTCATCGTTCCCGCCGACACGCCGGGGCTCAAGGTCGAGGAACGGCTCGAGGTCATGGCACCGCACCCGCTGGCGACGCTGCATTTCGACGGGGTGAAACTGCCCGGCTCGGCGCTTCTGGGCGAGGCGGGACGCGGCTTCGCCATCGCCATGTCGGTGCTCGACGTCTTTCGCTCCACCGTGGCGGCCGCGGCCCTCGGCTTTGCCCGCCGCGCGCTGGACGAGGCGCTCACCCGCGTGACCAGCCGTCAGGTGCAGGGCGCGCCCTTGAGCGAGTTGCAGATGGTGCAGGGCCATATCGCGGACATGGCGCTCGACGTCGATGCTGCGGCGCTGCTGGTCTACCGTGCTGCCTGGACCAAGGACAGCGGCGCACCGCGCGTCACCCGCGAGGCCGCGATGGCGAAACTCTTTGCCACCGATCAGGCGCAAAAGGTCATCGACAAGGCCGTTCAATTGCACGGCGGCGATGGTGTGCGTAATGGCGAGGCAGTCGAGCGACTTTACCGTGAAATCAGGGCCTTGCGCATTTACGAGGGCGCCTCGGACGTGCAACGTGTTGTCATCGCTCGACAGACTTTGGGAGCCATGTCATGAAGCTGCATCCGACCGGACATGAAGACACATTCGCCCGCGACAACCTGCCGCCCTTCGACCAGTGGCCGGACCTTTTGCTGGAGCGTTTCGACTATCCAGATCGCCTGAATGTCGGCGTCGAACTCACTGATAAAATGGTGGAAAAAGGGTTCGGAGATTGCACCGCGTTGATCGGCAACGGGCGGCGGCGTACCTATAAAGAGTTGTCGGACTGGACCAACCGTTTGGCCGCTGCACTGGTCGAGGATCTGGGCGTGAAGCCGGGCAACAGGGTCCTGATCCGCTCGGCCAACAACCCCGCCATGGTGGCCTGTTGGCTGGCGGCGACCAAGGCGGGGGCGGTGGTCGTTAACACCATGCCGATGCTGCGCGCGGGTGAGCTTTCGGCCATCGTCGACAAGGCCGAAATCACCCATGCGCTTTGCGACACGCGGCTGATGGACGAGATGACGGCCTGTGCCAAGACTTCGAAGTTCCTCAAGACCGTCGCGGGTTTCGACGGCACCAGCAACCACGACGCCGAGTTGGACCGTCTGGCGCTTGAAAAGCCGGTTCATTTTGAGGCGATGGACACCGCGCAGGACGATGTGGCGCTGCTCGGGTTTACATCAGGAACCACCGGTAACCCCAAGGCAACAATGCATTTTCACCGCGATCTTCTGATCATCGCGGATGGCTATGCGCGCGAGGTGCTCAGCGTTACGCCGCAGGACGTCTTTGTCGGTTCGCCGCCCTTGGCCTTCACCTTCGGCCTTGGCGGTCTTGCCGTATTCCCGCTCCGCTTCGGGGCCGCGGCGACGCTCTTGGAAACCGCCAGCCCGCCCAACATGATCGAGATCATCGAGAAGTACAAAGCCACCGTTTGTTTCACCGCCCCCACCGCCTACCGCGCCATGATGCAGGCGATGGAGGAGGGCGCGGACCTTAGCAGCCTGCGTGCCGCCGTGTCCGCCGGTGAGACATTGCCCGCGCCGGTCTACCACGAGTGGCAGGAGAAGACAGGCAAGCCCATGCTCGACGGGATCGGGGCGACGGAGATGCTGCATATCTTCATCTCCAACCGCTTCGACGACCACCGCGCGGCCTGTACCGGCAAGCCCGTGACGGGCTACGAGGCGCGGGTGATCGACGCGGAGGGCAACGAAGTGCCGCGCGGCGAGGTGGGCCGTCTGGCGGTGCGCGGGCCCATCGGTTGCCGCTATCTGGGCGACAAAAGGCAGGCCGATTACGTGAAGGACGGCTGGAACATCACCGGCGACAGTTTCATCATGGACGAAGACGGCTACCTGCATTTCGCCGCCCGCAACGACGATATGATCATCAGTTCGGGCTACAATATCGCCGGGCCGGAGGTCGAAGCCGCACTTCTGAGCCACCCTTGGGTCAGCGAATGCGGTGTGGTCGCCGCCCCCGACGAGGCCCGCGGCTCCATCGTGCAGGCGCATGTGGTTCTGGTCGAGGGTGCGCCAGAAGATGCCAACACCATCAAGACCTTGCAGGACCATGTTAAAGCGACGATTGCCCCTTACAAATACCCACGCGACATCCGTTTCATCAAGGAACTGCCCAAGACCGCGACCGGCAAGATTCAGCGCTTCGCGTTGAGGGAGGGCAAATGAGCACGTTCGACGAAGCCTCCCGTGGCGCCAAGATGGATTTCGCCAAGGACAAGTCCTATGGCGATTACCTCGGGCTGGACCAGATCCTGACCACCGAGAACCCGCTCGACATGGCGCATGACGGGCTGCTGTTCATCATCCAGCACCAGACGTCCGAGCTTTGGATGAAGCTTGCGATCCACGAGTTGACGGCCTGTCGGCAGGCCCTGCAGGCTGGTGATTTGCGCCCCAGTTTCAAGATGTTGACCCGGGTGGCACGGATCTTTGAACAGCTTAACTCGGCTTGGGACGTGCTGCGCACCATGACGCCCAGCGAATACACTCAGTTCCGCCCCTACCTTGGCGCGTCGTCGGGCTTCCAGTCCTACCAGTATCGCCTGATCGAATATCTTCTGGGCAACCGCATCGCGGCGCTGACCAAGCTGCACGAACACACGCCCGAGCCGCACGCGGCGCTTGTGGCGGAGATGCAGCAGCCGAGCCTTTATCAGGTGGCGGTCGATCTGCTTTGTGACCGGATGGGGGTACCCTCGCTCGCGGGCCAGCCCGAGCCGCGTGCATGGGAGGCTAAGCGAGAGGTGCAGAACCTCTGGCAAAAGGTTTATGAAGACCCGGCAACCCATTGGGAACTCTACGAATTGGCCGAGAAACTTGTCGATCTTGAGGATTACTTCCGCCGCTGGCGGTTCAACCACGTCACCACCGTGGAACGCATCATCGGATTCAAGCGCGGTACGGGCGGCACCTCGGGTGTGACGTATCTGCGCAAAATGCTCGAAGTGGAGCTCTTCCCCGAGCTTTGGCATGTGAGAGGAGCGCTGTAAGTGTCTGTTTTGAAAAAAGATCAGTTTGTCCTGCCCGAGGGTGTCATCTACCTCGACGGCAACTCGCTGGGGCCGCTGCCGAAGGCCGCCGCGGCGCGGGTGCAGGAGATGATCACGGACGAATGGGGCGAGATGCTGATCCGCGGCTGGACCAAGGCTGCTTGGATGGAACAGCCCGCCCGCGTCGGCAATATGGTGGCGGGGATCATCGGCGCGCCCGAGGGTTCGGTCGTCATGGGCGACACGCTCTCGATCAAGGTGTTTCAGGCGCTGGCCTCGGCGCTGAAGCTGCGGCCCGGGCGCAAGGTGATCCTGTCGGACAACGGCAACTTCCCGTCGGACCTCTACATGGCCGAGGGGCTGGTGGAGCTGTTGGAGCAGGGCTATGAGCTGCGCACCGTGGCCCCCGAGGAGGTGACGGAAGCCATTGGCGAGGATATCGCCGCCGTGATGCTCACGGAGGTCGATTACCGCACCGGGCGCAAACACGACATGAAGGCGATCACCGAACTGGCCCATGCCAATGGCGCGGTGATGATTTGGGATCTGGCGCATTCCGCGGGCGCGCTGCCGGTGGATTTGGCGAGTAGCAATTGCGAATTCGCCGTGGGCTGCACCTACAAGTACCTTAACGGCGGGCCGGGCGCACCGGGCTTCATCTACGTCCGCCCCGATCTGGCCGACGCGGTGCAGCCGGCGCTCGCGGGCTGGCTCGGGCATCGCCAGCCCTTTGCCTTTGAGCAAAACTACCAGCCCGGGCAGGGGATCGAGCGGATGCGCGTCGGCACGCCGCCGGTCATTCAGCTCACGGCGCTGGAAGTGGCAATGGAGCTTTGGGCCGATGTCGACATGCAGGCGCTGCGCGAGGCCTCGGTGGCGCTGCAGGAGCAGTTCATCGAGGAGATCGAACGCGACGTGCCGCAGCTAACGCTGGCGAGCCCGCGCAACAGCGCTGAACGCGGCAGCCAGGTCTCCTTCCGTTTCGAGGAAGGCTATGCCGCGATGCAGGCGGTGATCGACCGCGGCGTGATTGGCGACTTCCGCGCGCCCGACATCATGCGCTTTGGCTTCACGCCACTTTATCTGGACGCCGAGGATGTCTCCAAGGCGGTCGAGATCATCCGCGACGTGATGGAGAACCGCCTCTGGGACAACGAAAAATACAAGACCCGCGCGCGGGTGACCTGACAGTATCAGGCGCAGGCGTTAAGCTGGCAAAACGATCCAACAAAACGGGCCCGGCAAAGAGGCCCAAACCAACCAAGGGAGACTGAAATGAAGATGAAATCACTGGTGATGGCGGCCTCGGTCGCGGCATTGGCGGCAGGCGGCGCATGGGCCGAAGACGGTAAGGTGAAGGTCGGCATGATCACCACGCTCTCGGGAGGCGGCGCGGGCCTTGGCATTGACGTGCGCGACGGGTTCCTGCTGGCCACCAAGTTGGCCGGGAACGAGAACCTTGAGGTCGTGGTCGAGGACGACCAGCGCAAGCCCGAGATCGCGGTGCAACTGGCCGACAAGATGATCCAATCCGAGAAGGTCGACGTCATGACTGGCATCATCTGGTCCAACCTCGCCATGGCTGTGGTGCCGGCGGCGACGGCGCAGGGCAAGTTCTACCTCTCGCCCAACGCCGGTCCCTCGGCGCTGGCAGGCAAGGGCTGCAACCCGCTTTACTTCAACGTGGCATGGCAGAACGACAACCTGCACGAGGCTGCGGGCGCCTATGCGAACGACGCGGGCTACGCGAACACCTTCATGCTGGCGCCGAACTACCCGGCGGGCAAGGACGCGTTGACCGGCTACAAACGCACCTATGAGGGCGAAGCGGCGGGCGAGGTCTATACCGATCTGGGCCAGACCGACTACGCCGCCGAGATCGCGCAAATCCGCGCCTCGGGCGCCGACAGCGTGTTCTTCTTCCTGCCCGGCGGCATGGGGATTTCCTTCCTCAAGCAATACGCCAACTCGGGCGTGGAACTCCCCGTGGTGGGTCCGGCCTTCAGCTTTGATCAGGGCATCCTTCAGGCCGTGGGCGAAGCCGCTGTTGGGATCAAGAACACCAGCCAGTGGAACAAGGATCTCGACAACGCGGCCAACAAGACCTTTGTCGAAGCCTTTCAGGAGGAATACGACCGTCTGCCCTCGCTTTACGCAAGCCAAGGCTATGACACCGCGAACCTGCTGCTGAGCGCGATGGAAAAGGCCGATGTGTCGGATGCCGAGGCCTTTGGCGCGGCGCTGAAAGAGGCTGATTTCGACAGCGTACGGGGCAAATTCTCGTTTGGTAACAACAACCACCCGATCCAAGACTACTACGTGCGCGAAGTGGTCAAGGAGGGCGATGTCTATACCAACAAGCTCATCGGCCCCTCGCTGACGGATCACGCTGACGCCTACGCGGCCGACTGCAAGATGTAATCCCGCGCGGCCCCGGCGCTGACTTCGGTCGCCCGGGGCCGACAAACTAACGCTTTCACGCCGGGCTTCGTCCGGCGCGCCGGGAGGCTTTGCCAAATGTCATTCATCCTGCTCGTCGAACAGGTGCTGAACGGGGTCCAATCCGGGGTCATGTTGTTTCTCATGGCCGCCGGGCTTACGCTCATCTTCGGGGTTATGGGGCTGATCAATCTCGCCCATGGGTCGCTCTACATGGTCGGCGCTTTTGCTGCGGCGGCGGTGGCGGCGGCTACGGGGTCTTTCCTTCTTGCGCTGGTGGCCGCACTTGCCGCTGCCGCCTTAGCGGGCTGCCTGATCGAGATGACGGTGATCCGCCGCCTTTATGACCGCGACCACCTCGATCAGGTTCTGGCGACCTTCGCGATGATCCTGATTTTCTCCGAGGGCACGCGCTTCTTCTTTGGCTCCTTCCCGCTGTTTCTCGACATTCCCGCCGCGCTGGCGGGGCCGGTGACGCTGCCGGGCGGCATCCAGTATCCGCTTTATCGCCTCGTCATCATCGGCGTGGGCCTTGCCATCGCCGCCGGTCTCTTCCTGCTGATCGCCCGCACCCGCATCGGCATCCAAATCCGCGCGGGCGAGGCCGACCGCGAGATGATTGCCGCGCTCGGTGTCGACATCGCCAAGCTTTACACGCTGATCTTTGCGCTTGGTGCCGCGCTTGCGGGGCTGGCCGGCGCGCTGGTGGGCGCGATCCAATCGGTACAGGTCGGCATGGGCGAACCGGTGCTGATCCTCGCCTTCGTGGTCATCGTCATCGGCGGCATCGGTTCGATCAAGGGCGCGCTTATCGGGGCGCTGCTGGTGGGGCTGACGGACACCTTGGGTTCGGTCCTGCTGCCGCTCTTCTTTGCCAATTTCATGGAGGCTTCGGCCGCGACTTCAGTCGGCTCCTCGCTCGCCTCCATGTCGATCTACATTCTCATGGCGGGGGTCTTGTTGTTCAAACCCACCGGCCTGTTCGGGGAGGCTTGAGCCATGCACCGCGAAACGATCCTGAATACCTTCCTGTTCCTGCTGTTGCCGGTCACGGCGCTGGCCGCCTTTGCCCTCGATGAGCCTTTCATCATCACGCTGGCGACCAAGGCCGCGATCCTCGCGCTAGCCGGAGTGGGGCTGAACATCGCGCTCGGCCTCGGCGGTTTGGTGAGTTTTGGCCACGCGGCTTTCTTCGGGCTCGGCGGCTATGCCATGGGCATCCTCGCGGCCCATGCGCAGAGCTATACGCCGCTGATGGAAAGCCCCTTACTGATCGAGGGGACCAAATCGATGCCGGTGATCTGGCTCGTGGCGATCGTGGTCTCGGCGCTGGCCGCGCTGCTGATCGGCGCGCTGTCTTTGCGCACCTCGGGCGTCTATTTCATCATGGTTACGCTGGCCTTCGGGCAGATGCTCTTTTACTTCGCGATTTCCTGGCCGGCCTATGGCGGCGAGGACGGGCTGTCGATCTATGTGCGCAACGGTTTTCCGGGGCTGAACACGCTCGATCCGCTGACCTTCTTCTGCATCGCCTTTACCATTCTCGCGCTGGTGTTGCTTTTTGCAGGCCGTCTGGCACGGGCGCCCTTCGGGCTCGCGCTTTCGGCCGCGCGTCAGAACGCCGAGCGGGTCGAAAGCGTCGGCCTCGCGCCCTTCCGGCTGCGGCTCGTGGCCTTTGTCATCTCCGGTGCCGTCACCGGCCTTGCGGGCGCGCTATTTGCCGATCTCAACCGTTTCGTCAGCCCCACGATGTTCTCTTGGCAGACCAGCGGCGAGATCATGATTTTCGTGATCCTCGGCGGGGTGGGGCGGCTCTTTGGTCCGGTGGCCGGGGCGGCGCTCTTTATCCTGTTGGAGCATGTTCTGGGCGGGCTGTCGGAGTTCTGGCACATCTACCTCGGCTTCCTTTTGTTGATGGTGGTGCTTTTTGCCCGGGGCGGCATGATCGGCCTGATCGCCGGACGGGAGGTGGCCCATGACTGATATGAATGTTCAACCGCTTCTGGACGTACGCAATCTGAACAAGAGCTTTGGCGCGTTGAAGGCGACGGACGATGTCTCGATCACCCTGCGCCCGGGCGAGATCCATGCGCTAATCGGTCCCAACGGCGCGGGCAAATCGACGCTGATCAAGCAGATCGCGGGCGAACTGCGCTCCGACAGCGGCTCGGTGCATTTCGCGGGGCAGGACGTGACGCCGCTCAGCACCGTGCAGCGGGCGCGGGCGGGGCTGGGGCGGACCTTTCAGATCTCCTCGCTCGCCATGGAATATACCGTGCTGCAGAACGCGGTTCTGGGCGCGCTTGGCCAATCGGGCCGGGTGATGCGCTTCTTCGCCCCTGTGATGCGGCAACAGGAACTGCGGGCCGAGGCGATGCGGGCGCTGGAACTGGTGGGGCTGGCCGATCACGCGGCCACCCGCACCTCGGACCTGTCGCACGGGCAACGCCGGCAACTCGAGGTCGCCGTGGCGCTGACCCTGCGGCCCAAGGTGTTCTTGATGGATGAACCGATGGCCGGTCTCGGGGCAAGTGGCTCGAAAGAGATGACCGGTTTTCTCGACGGGCTGCGCGCCGAGGCGCCGATCCTGCTGGTGGAACACGACATGGACGCGGTCTTTGCCCTGGCGGACCGGATTTCCGTGCTGGTCTACGGGCGCATCATCGCCAGCGGCACAGCGGCCGAGATCAAGGCCGATCCACAGGTCCGCGTGGCCTATCTTGGCGAGGAGGACGCAGCATGAGCCTGCTGGAACTCAAAGACATCACTGCCTCCTACGGGCCGACGCAGGCGCTTTTCGGCGTCGATCTGGCGCTGGAGGCGGGCGAGGTCTGTGCGCTGATGGGGCGCAACGGGATGGGCAAATCCTCGACCATCAAGGTCATCTGCCGGATGCTGAAGCACAGCGGCGGCAGCCTGCATTTCGATGGGCGCGACATCGCGGCGCTGCCTTCGTTCCGCGCCGCGCAGGCGGGGCTGGGGCTGGTGCCCGAAGGGCGGCGTTGTTTCGCGCCGCTGACGGTGCACGAAAACCTCATCGCTGCCGCGCGCCCCGGCGAATGGGACGAGGCGCGGGTGGTCAAGCTCTTCCCCCGTTTGGGGGAGCGGCGGGATCAGGCGGCAGGCTCGCTCTCGGGCGGGGAGCAGCAGATGCTGGCGATTGGCCGCGCGCTGATGACCAACCCGCAACTCCTGCTGTTGGATGAGGCGACCGAGGGGTTGGCCCCGGTGGTGCGCCAAGAAATCTGGGCCGCCGTGGCCGAGCTGAAGCGCGACAGCGGTCTGGCGCTTCTGGTGGTGGACAAATCCCTCGCCGAGCTGCGGCGCGTCGCCGATCACGCCGTTATCCTCGAACGTGGCCGCTCGGTCTGGTCTGGTCCGATGCCCGCGCTCGATTCCCAAATCGCCGACCAATTCCTCGGCGTGTGACTGTTAACAAAAAGGAACACGACATGTCGCATCAAATCATTCAGCCCGAAGGTTGGGCCCCCGCGAAAGGCTATGCAAACGGCATGCTGAGCGGGGATGGCCATCTGTTCGTCGGCGGTCAGATCGGCTGGACCGCCGAGCAGAAGTTCGAATGCCATGACTTCATCGGCCAGATGAAACAGGCGCTGCAAAACATCCGCGACGTGGTCGAAGCCGCCGGCGGCACGCCCGAGGATATCACCCGGCTGACGTGGTATGTCACGGATAAGAAAGAATATCTCGCCGCGCAAAAGGACGTGGGCCGGGCCTATCGCGAGGTCATGGGTAAGCATTTCCCAGCCATGGCGATGGTGGTCGTCGCCGGTCTGGTCGAGGATGAGGCCAAGCTTGAGATCGAAGCCGACGCGGTGATCGCGCGCTAAGCCAAGCCGCCGTCGGGGTCACCCCCGGCGGCGCAGCACCGGAAGGGCCGCCGAAAAGGCGGAGGAAAGTGCAAAGAGACCCGCCGCGATGCTGACGATGCTCGGCCCTGTCGGTGTGTCGAACTCCAATGAGGCCAGCAGCCCCCCGAGCGCCGCTACCGCGCCCAGACCCATGGCCCAAAAAGCCATGGTTTCCGGCGTGCGGGCAAAGGGGCGGGCGGTGGCGGCGGGGATGATCAGCATCGCCGCGATCAGCAACGCGCCGACCACTTTGATCGCCACCGCGACCATGATCGCCAGCGCCAGCGTCAGGATCAACTGCTCGCGCCGGGGATTGCCGCCTGCGGCCTGTGCCAGATCGGGGTTCAACGTCGCCGCCAACAGCGCCGACCAGCGCCACGCCAGCAACAGCGCCACCGCGACGGCTCCACCCCAGATCACGCCAAGGTCAAAGCGCGTGACGGCGAGGATTTCACCAAAGAGGTAGGACGACAGATCGACCCGCTGTCCCGGCAGCAGTGAGACAGCCACCAAACCAAGCGCCAGCGCGGAATGGGCCATCACGCCCAAAAGCGCGTCGGCGCTGACATTGCGGCCCGAAAGCGTGCTGATCACCAGCGCCATGACGAGCGCCACTAAAAGCACGCCCGCGGTGATCGGCAGATCGGTCGCCAGCGCCAGCGCCACGCCCAAGAGGGCGGCATGGCTGGTGGCATCGCCGAAATAGGCCATGCGGCGCCAGATCACGAAACAGCCCAAAGGGGCGGCGGCCAGCGCTACGCCAAGACCCGCGAGGGCGGCGCGCAGAATGAAATCGTCAAGCATTCTCAATCTCTTGGTGGTGGCCGTCACAGGCGGCGCCGTGATGGTGGTGGTGATGGTCGTGATCGTGCCGGTAGAGCGCCAGCGCCCCTTGGGTGCCGCTGCCAAAGAGGGCGCGGTATTCGGGCGCTTCGGAGACCGTCTCGGGCGTGCCTTCGCAGCAGACATGGCCGTTGAGGCAGAGCACACGGTCGCTCGCCGCCATGACGACGTGCAGATCATGGCTGACCATCAGCACGGCGCAACCGAGGTTTTGGCGCACGGCTTCGATCTGGCGGTAAAAGGCGGCGGAGCCGGGCTGGTCCAGCCCCTGCGTCGCCTCGTCGAGGATCAGCAGATCGGGCCTTTCCAGCAGGGCGCGGGCCAGCAGCACGCGTTGGAATTGCCCGCCCGAGAGGTCGACCATCTGCCGCTCTGCCAGTTCCGGCACGCCAGCGGTGGCCAGCGCGTCGCGGATCGCTTCGGGCTTCTGGCGGCGGGGCAGGTTGATGAAACGGCGCACGGTGAGCGGCAGGGTCGCGTCGATTTGCAGCTTTTGCGGCACATAGCCGATGCGCAGCCCCGGTTTGCGGGTGATCTTGCCCGCAGCCGGTTTCAGCGCGCCGATCAGCGCGCGCAGCAGGCTGGATTTGCCCGACCCGTTGGGGCCGACGATGGTGACGATCTCACCAGCGTCGATATTGAAGTTCACGTCGCGCAGGGCGATCTGACCGTCGTGGCGCAGGGTCAGGCCGCGCGTATTGATCAGGCTCATGCACCGGGCTCCTGACAGGCGGGGCAGAGGCCCTCGGCCTCGACCACGCTGCGCTCAATGCGGAACCCGGCGGCGCGGGCGGCATCGCCAAGGCGGCTTTTGTTCGGGGTGGTGTCGGCCTCCGCCACCGAGCGGCAGCTGCGGCAGATCAGAAAGGCGGGCGCGTGGTCTTCGCCCGGATGCACGCAGCCGACATAGGCGTTAAGCGCTTCGATCTTATGGGCAAGCCCCGCCTTCACCAGAAAATCCAAGGCGCGATAGGCCACGGGGGGCTGCGCGCCCAGACCCTCGGCCGACAGTCGGGCGAGCAGGTCATAGGCGCCCAAGGCGCGGTGTTCCGACAGCAGGATCTCCAGCGCGCGGCGGCGCACCGGGGTCAGCCGCAGGCCGCGTTCGGCGCATTGCGCTTCGGCCACCTGCATGGTGCTCCGCACGCAGGCGGCGTGGTCATGATCACTAAATCCTATGGGGCGCATGGGAAACCTCAATTCGTTTCGGTATTGATATGTTATAACAGCGGTGTTAGCAAGGTGATACTATAACATTTTGAAGGTCTGCCATGTATCGTTTCACGCTCCCCGCCGCCGTTCTCGTCGCTGCTGCGTCGCCGCTTTGGGCGGATGTCCCCGCCGTTGCGACAGATATCGCCCCGGTGCATGGGCTGGTGTCGCAGGTGATGGAAGGGGTCGGCACCCCCGACCTCATCGTGCCGCCGCGCAGCTCGCCCCATGGCTATGCCATGCGCCCCTCCGAGGCGCGCGCGCTGAGCGGGGCCGATTTGGTCGTTTGGGTCGGCCCGTCGCTGACCCCATGGCTGGCCGATCCGCTGCAATCGCTGGCCAGCAGCGCCAGCCATCTGGCCTTGATGGAGCAGCCCGGCGCGCGGGTTCTGGCCTTCCGCGAAGGGGCGACCTTTGAGCCGCATAGCCACGGTAATGAGGGGCATGAGGGTCACGAGGGCCATGATCACGCCGAGGAAGGGCATGACCACGACGCGCATGGGCATGATGACGACGGCCACGAGGAACATGACCACGAGGGGCACGACCACGGGGATCATGACGATCACGGACATGGCGAGAAGGATCACGACGACCACGGCCATGACGACCACGGTCACGACGACCACGATCATGACGATCACGGCCACGACGACCACGGCCATGAAGGTCACGATCACGCCCATGACGGCGACGATCCCCACGTCTGGCTCGACCCGCGCAACGGGCAGCTTTGGCTGGGCCAGATCGCCGAGGCGCTGGCGGAGCTAGACCCCGAGAACGCCGCGCAATACCGTGAGAACGCCGAGGCCGCTCAGGCCGAGCTTGCGGTCTTGGAGGAAGACATCGCCGAGACTCTCGCCCCGGTCAAAGACCGCCCCTTCATCGTCTTCCATGACGCCTACCACTATTTCGAAGCGCGTTTCGACATCGAAGCCCGTGGCGCCATCAGCGAGAATGACGCCCGCGCCCCGGGGGCTGCGCGTGTGGCAGAGCTGCGCGACCTAGTGGCCGAGAGCGGCGCGAAATGCGTCTTTGCCGAGCCGCAGTTCAACCCCGGCCTGATTGCCGCCGTGACCGAAGGGCAGGAGACCGGGACCGGCACGCTTGACCCGATCGGCGCGGATCTGGAACTGGGTGTTTCTTTCTACCCCGAACTGCTGCGCGGCATGGCGCAGAGCATGTCTGACTGCCTGTCGGACTGATTTAGGCGCTGGCCGAACAGAACGGCCAAAAAAAACAGCCCAATAAAAAGTGGTGCAGCCGGGGAAGCTGCACCACATCTTACATGCTGAAATGACTTTTATAGAATTCTGATCAGACGGCGATCTTACCGCCGCCTTGCTTGGTAATGACGACCACCGCAGGGCGCGGGGGCATCTTGGGGTCGAAGTCGGGCCAGCGGGTGGCCGGGTCCTCAAAGGTGCTTTCCCGCTCGAAACCAGGGATGTCCTTGGTGCCATCCGTACCCGGGTGCTGCACCGCGACAAAGAGCGTTTCGCCATCCTCGGTGAAGTAGGGGCCGCACATCTCACCGCCGATGGGGCAGCGGAAGAAGAGCTTCGAGGTGCCGCGCGCTTCGCCTTCGGTTTCAAGCGCGTAGAGCCCATCGGATTTGCCGGTCTTGCCCCAGCTGCTGCCCTGATCGGTGCTGATCCAGAGGCGCCCGTCGGCATCCATCGCGGCATTGTCGGGGCTGCCGAACCAGCCGTTTTCCGATGTCTCAGGGTTCCACTGGGCGCCGACCTCGGCCACCTTTGGGTCACCGCATTGCACGAGGATCGACCATGTGCCGCTGGTGGCAGCGTGGTCGGCATTCGCTTCCTTGATCTCGATGATATGGCCAAAGCTGCTTTCCGGGCGCGGGTTGGCGGCGTTGGTGTCGCCCTGCTTGCGCTTGGTGTTGTTGGTCAGCAGGATATAGGCCGTGCCATCGCCACGCGGCTGCGCGTCTTCGGGGCGGTCCATCGGGGTGGCGCCCAGCAGGTCGGCGGCCAGACGGGTGTCGATCATCACGTCGCCTTGGTCGTTGAACCCATTTTCGGCGGTCAGCGGCCCGGTGCCATGCACCAGCGGCAGCCAGTTGATCGTGCCGTCCTCTTCGAACCGCGCGACGTAAAGCGTGCCATCGTCCAGCAGAGTGCCATTGGCCGCCGGATCATCGGAGACCGTCCCGGCAGACACGTATTTGTATTGATAGTCAAAGCGGTTGTCGTCGCCCATATAGACCACAAGCTTGCCATCTTTGCTCACCGTGGTCTCGGCGCCCTCATGACGGAAACGGCCCAGAGCGGTGCGTTTGACGGGGGTTGAGGTCGGGTCCATCGGGTCAACCTCGACCACCCAGCCGAACTTATTGGGCATGTTCGGCTCGGCGTCCACGTTGAAACGGTCGTGTTTTAGGCCCCAAGCGTACCACATGCCCGGCACGCCGTAACGGTCCCAAGATTTCTCTTCCGCGGCACCGGCGATGTCGGGCTTGCCGTCGGCATCCAGCTTGTTGGTCCAGAAATAGCCGTGGAAGTTCTCTTCGGCCATCAGCCATGTGCCCCAAGGGGTCAGCCCGCCCGCGCAGTTGTTGAGCGTGCCGATGACTTTGGTGCCGCTGGGGTCGTCGTTGGTTTTCAGCCGCGCGTGACCGGCGGCGGGGCCGCTCAGCGTCATCGCGGTGTCGAGCGGGGTGATGCGGCGGTTCATCTTGCCGTCGCGCACCACCTGCCATTTGCCCGCCGCGTCGCGGGCGATCTCGATGACCGAGCCGCCGTGGGCTGCCATTTCGATGTCGATCAACTCAGGCGTCATGCCTTTGAAGTTCACCTTGTCCTGACGGCCAAGACCGGGGAACATGACCTCTTCGTTGGTGTATTCGTGGTTCACGCAGAGCAGCCCGCGGCTGGCGTCGTCGTTCAGGGGCACGAAGCCCACATAGTCGTTGTTATAGCCGAACTGCTTCGACTGCGCGGCGGCGGTCTGGTTCATCACGTCGAATTCCGGCGCATCGGCGGTGATCGGGTCGCCCCACCGCAGCAGGATCTGCGCGTCATAGCCGGGGGCAACGTGGTGGGTCTCGTCATTGCCCCATGCCAGCTCGTCAAAGACATAGCGGCTTTCGGCGGCGCGGGCCTTGGACGGGGCGATGGCGGCGGCACTGCCGAAAAGGGCGGTGGTGGCCGACACCCCAAGCATGCCGCGCAGGATGTCGCGGCGGCCATAGCGGGCGTTGATCACATCGCCGATGGTGCGTGACAGGTTCGCATTGGTGGGGATGTCGTCGAATGCCTCAAAGGCTTCGGCCTTGTTGCCGATGGCGGGGTCGTTGAGAATCTCGCGGCGGGTCATCATGCTTCCTCAGGTGACTTGGCTGGCCTCCATTTGCACCATGACTGTCACGGTTTTATGACGCGTCAGACTGTGCTGCGGCGAAATCCTACGATGAGTTGGCGCAGGCCCAAAGCCGCGCCCGCAAAGATCGCGGCGAGGGTCACCGGCCCGCTGAAGGCCAGCACCGAGATGGCCGAGATGCCTTGCCCGATGGTGCAGCCCATGGCGATCACCGCACCAGCTCCCATCAACCCCGCGCCGAATATCTGGCGGCGGAGTTCGCGCGGGTCTTCGCAGGCTTCCCAGCGGAAATGCCCCTGCCAGAGCGAACCCAGAAAGGCCCCGACCCAGACCCCCGCGACCGAGCCGATGCCAAAGCTGAGCGGGCGAACCGAGCCCTGCATCGCATAGAGCAGCGTCTCTCCCACGGGGGCGGCATAGCTATGTGACATGAGCGTTTGCGCGCCAAAACCGGTCCGCGCCAGCCACGCCGTGCCCGCCCAGCCCGAGGTGATCGCCAGCCCGGCCACGGCGCCCCAGACCACTTTGCGCAGATCGCCACGAAAGCTGCGGGCGCTGAGCATCAGCAGGCAGACCACGAGGCCGAGCAGGATGCCGATCAGCGGCACCGATCCGCCCATGAAGGCCGACAGCACATGTGCGATGCCGACAGGCGGCCCCGCGTTCATCTGGCGCGGGAAGAGCAGGGCGCGCGCCGGGGCAAGCGGGCCGGAGAGCACGGCAAAAGCCGCAAGCCCCATGACCAAGACAATGACGAAGGCGCGCAGGTCACCCCCGCCAAGCCGCGCCAAAGCGCCAAAGCCGCAGGTGCCCGCCAGCGCCATGCCGTAGCCGAAGATCAGCCCGCCAAAGACCGCAGGCGCCCATGAGAAGGCAATCGTCAAGTGAAAGGCGCGGTCGAGGTTGATCAGCCCCAAGCTGGCAAGGGTGAAACTGCCCAGCATCGCCACGCCGATGGCCAGACCCCACATCCGCATCCGGTCGCCCGATCCGCCATAAAGCAGGTCTTCGATCGCGCCGAGGGTGCAAAACCGCCCCAATCGTGCGGCGAGGCCCAGCAACACGCCGCCCAGCCCGCCCAGAAGGGCGGCGGTCAGCGGCTGGCCCCAAAGCTCAATCATCCTTGCAGAACAATTCGTAGACCAGTTCCAGCATTTTGCGGGGCCGGTCATCGGCAAGCCGGTAGTAGATCGTTTTACCGTCCCGACGCGGAGTCACCAGCCCTTCGAGCCTGAGGCGCGACAGTTGCTGCGATACGGCGGCTTGCCGGGTCGAGAGCAGGGCTTCCAACTCGCTCACCGACTTCTCTCCCGAAACGAGGTGACACAGGATCATCAACCGCCCCTCATGGCTGATCGCCTTAAGAAAGTTCGACGCGGTCACGGCGTTGGTCAGCATCCGGTCCATGTCCTCTTCGGACATGTCGGGGTTAATCACGGGCAGGGCTGTCATTCGGTCAATTCCTCGAAATCAGTCTTGTCGCGTAATAGCATATTCAGCATGGGCCAGAAGAACTCCGCACCGGGGTAGCCTTCGAGCCGGCCCAGTTCGGTGTCATCTTCAACCAGCAGGAAGGTCGGCGTAAACACCACCGCGCGCTGTGGGGTGACGCTGTCCTCGACCGCCGAGATGTCGACGCGGCGCAGCGGGGCAAATTCGCCCTCGGCGGTCTTGGGATAGGCGGGGGCAATCTCTTCGTCCCAACGTTGGCAATAGATGCAGCCGGGCTGTTCGACCATGACCAGTTCCACCGCCCCAAGGGGCTGGGCGGTCAGCGCCGCGAAGCTCAGAGCGGTCAGTGTGCGGATCATCGGCTTGCCTGATTGACGTTTGGATGACACTCAACGTAATTTGAATATGTGAATTGTTCAAGCGCGGCGGACCGGCGCGGCGCGGGCGGGGGGTAACATGTTCGACATCACCTATGCAGGCGCGCTTTTCGCAGGGCTGCTCAGCTTCTTTACGCCCTGTATTCTGCCGATGGTGCCATTCTATCTTAGCTATATGGCGGGGCTCAGCGTGACCGAATTGCGCAGCGATGGCGCAATCGCGCCGGGGGCGCAGCGGCGCTTGGTGTTGTCTTCGCTGCTCTTCGCGCTTGGGGTCACGACGATCTTCGTTCTGCTCGGCATGGGTGCCACGGCCATCGGGCAGGTGTTCACCCAGTACCTTGAGCCGCTGAGCTGGGTGGCGGCAGCGATCCTGACGGTCTTTGGCCTGCACTTCCTCGGCGTGATCAAAGTGCCGCTGCTCTACCGCGAGGCGCGGCTGGAGGGGGGCGGCAAGCCCACCTCGGTCTGGGGCGCCTATGTCATGGGGCTGGCCTTCGGCTTTGGCTGGACACCCTGTGTCGGCCCCGCGCTGGCGGCGATCTTGATGATCGCCTCAGGCATGGGCGATATCGCCCGGGGCGGGCTGTTGCTAGCCGCCTATGGCGCGGGGATGACCGCGCCCTTCGTGGTGGCCGCGCTTTTCGCCAAACCGTTTCTCAACTGGGCCGCGCGGCATATGGCGCTGGTGCAAAAGGTGGAAAAGGCGATGGGGGTGATGCTGATCCTCTTTGCCGTGCTGATCGTGACCGGCGGGGTGCAACTGATCGCGGATGCGATGATCCGTTGGTTCCCCAGCTTCACGACGTTAGGATAGACGCAACAATCAGGAGGAGGACGCCAAGATGATCGGATCGAGGATAGGAGCCGCAGTGGCGGCGGCGATGCTGGCATGGCCTTTGGCCGCGGCGGAGCTGGGCGACGACGGGCTGCACAAGACGCCCTGGATGCGCGACACCTTCAAAGACCTGCGTGAGGATCTGGAGGAGGCTAGGGGCGAGGACAAACGTCTGATGCTGATGTTCGAACAGCGCGGCTGCATCTATTGCACCAAGATGCACAAAGAGGTTTTCCCAGCCCCCGAAATCGCCAATTACATTGAAGAGAATTATTTCGTTGTGCAGCTGAACCTGCATGGCGATATCGAAGTGACCGATTTCGACGGGGAGACGCTCTCGGAAAAGCAGATGGCGCGGAAATGGGGGATTCTCTTCACCCCGACGCTGATGTTCCTGCCCCATGAGGTGGCCGAAGACGCGACCGCGCCGCAGGCGGCGGTGGCGGTGATGCCGGGGGCGTTTGGCAAAGGCACGACGCTTGATATGCTCACTTGGGTGAACGAGGAACGCTACGCGCTCGACGGCGATGAGGATTTCCAACGCTACCACGCGCGGATGATCCAAGAGCGCAACAATGGCAGCACCGATTGACCGGGGAAAGCGGCGCCGCACGGGGAAAGCTATTCAAAAGTTTGAATTTGTTGTTGCGCCGCGCCGCATCCCTGTCTTAGGGTCAGGTAAACCGGATCACACATCACCGTGATCGGCACTGGGAGGAAGTTTTCGATGATGAGATGGATCGCCGCCGCAATTGTGTCGGGCGCGCCCGTTCTGGCCGCCGCTGAAACCGTGGCACCTGCCGACGTGACCTATGATGACTATGGTTCGGTTGAACAATCCCTGACCGGGACACCCGGCGATGCCGCCAAGGGTGCGGCCATCGTCGGCAGCAAGAAGGCGGGCAACTGTGTGGCTTGCCACCAGATCAGCGCGCTCAGCGATGTTCCCTTTCAGGGCGAAATCGGTCCGATGCTCGACGGTGCTGGCGACCGCTGGAACGAGGCTGAGTTGCGCGGGATCGTAGCCAACAGCAAGATGACTTTCGAAGGCTCGATGATGCCTTCCTACTACAAGACCAGCGGCTATGTCCGCCCCGGCGATGGCTTCACCGGCAAGGCGGGGACCGAGCCTTTGCCGCCGCTGCTGGATGCGCAGCAAATCGAAGATGTCGTGGCCTTTCTGGCGACGCTTAAGGAAGAGTAACGCGGCCCGCCGGCCGCGCTGAGCAAGCGGTGGCGGGGGACCGGTGCAAGAGATCGCGATCAGCGCATCGCGGAATGGAATGACGGCGCGCTGCGCCCGTACGAACAAGGAGACGAGAGATGAACTTCTCAAGACGTGAAACCCTGGGCCTCGGCCTTGGCGCCATGGCGCTGACCATCCTGCCGGTGGGGGCTTCGGCCGCCACGGTGGACGAACTGATCGCGGAATTCACCGGCGGGGCCGACATGGCCGACACCGGCGTGACCCTGACCGCGCCCGAGATCGCCGAGAACGGCAACACCGTGCCAATCTCGGTCGAGGCACCGGGCGCTTCGGCCATCATGGTGCTGGCTGCGGGCAACCCGACGCCGCCCGTGGGCACCTTCAACTTTGGCCCGCTGGCAGGCAGCCGCAGCGCCTCCACCCGCATCCGGCTGGCGCAGACCCAAGATGTCATCGCCATCGCCAAACTGGAAGACGGCACCTTCGCCCGCACCAGCGCTGAGATCAAAGTTACAATCGGTGGCTGCGGCGGCTAAGCCCGCACGCCCCAAATCAGGAGTTTAGAGAATGGCAGAAGGTGTAACACCCCGCGTCAAAGTGCCGAAAAAGGCCGAGGCCGGCGAGGTCATCACGATCAAGACGCTGATCAGCCACCCGATGGAATCGGGCCAGCGCAAGGACAGCGACGGCAACGTCATCCCGCGTTCGATCATCAACCGCTTCACCGCCGAGTTCAACGGCGAGAGCGTGATCGATGTGAAGATGGAACCGGCGATGTCGACCAACCCCTATTTCGAATTCGACGCCACCGTTCCGGAAGCGGGTGAGTTCAAGTTCACGTGGTACGACGACGACGGTTCGGTCTACGAAGAAGTCAAATCCATCGCCATCGGCTAACCCTCAGGGGTGGCCGGCCGGCGCATGGAACAGGGAGGAAAGACATGAAATTCAAGGCAATGACCGCTCTCGCGGCGCTTTTGGTGGCCGCCCCCACGCTGGGGTCCGCCGATGAGGAGGCCGAGCTTGTCGTCAACGGCGAGATCGAGATGGTGACCAAGACCGATGCGCCTGCGCATCTCGACGGCGCTTTGCCCGAGATCATGTCTGGCTGGCGTTTCCGCTCGGACGAGACGCAGCAGCTTCAAATGGACGACTTCGACAACTCCGGCATGATCTTTGTCGATCAGGCGCAGGCGGCGTGGGACACGGCAGAGGGCAGCGAGGGCAAATCCTGCGCCTCCTGCCACAACGACGTGGAGACCTCGATGAAGGGGGTCCGCGCGGTCTACCCGAAGTGGAACGAGGACGCGGGCGAGGTGCGCACGCTGGCGCAGCAGATCAACGACTGCCGTGAGAACCAGATGGGCGCGGAGCCCTACAAATACACCGGCAGCCAGATGACGGCGATGGAGGCGCTGATCTCGGTCCAGTCGCGCGGCATGCCGGTCAATGTGGCGATCGACGGCCCGGCCCAGAGCACATGGGAGCAGGGCAAGGAGATGTACTACACCCGCTACGGCCAGCTTGAGCTGAGCTGCGCCAATTGCCACGAGGACAACTACGGCAACATGATCCGGGCCGACCACCTGAGCCAGGGCCAGATCAACGGCTTCCCGGTCTACCGTCTGAAAAACACCAAGCTCAACAGCGCCCATGCGCGTTTCAAGGGCTGCGTGCGCGACACGCGGGCCGAGACCTTCAAGCCCGGCAGCCCCGAGTTCGTGGCGCTGGAGCTTTACGTCGCCAGCCGCGGCAACGGCCTGTCGGTCGAAGCCCCCTCGGTGCGTAACTGATTTAATTTCCGGGCGTTTCGCCTGACATGATCCCGCCCCCCGCATGGGGGCGGGGCCTTTCCCTGTTTTCAAGTGCTGGAGCGTAACATGCTGTCTCGCCGTGATTTTCTGCAAATGTCCATGGCCGCGGCCTCCATCTATGGCGGCTCGGGCTTCGGCAACTGGGCGCGGCTGGCGGCGCAGGACCGCTTTGATCAGGACGCGCTTCTGGAGTTCGAGAAGTTCGGCAATGTCACCCTGATGCATGTGACCGACATCCATGCCCAGCTGAAGCCGATCTATTTCCGCGAGCCCGCCGTGAACATCGGCGTCGGCGAGAACCGCGGCAAGGTGCCCCATATCACCGGCGAGGATTTCCGCGTCCGCTACGGCATCGGCGGCGGCACGCCGTTGGATTATGCCCTGACCTACGACGATTTCGTGGCCCAAGCACAGGCCTACGGGAAGGTCGGCGGGCTCGACCGCGTGGCCACCGTGCTGAACGCCATCCGTGCTGACCGGCCCGACGCGCTGCTCTTGGATGGCGGCGACACCTGGCACGGCTCGATGACCTGTCTCAAGAGCGAAGGGCAGGACATGGTCAACGTGATGAACGCGCTGAAGCCCGACGCGATGACTTTCCACTGGGAGTTCACACTGGGCTCCGAACGGGTACAGGAGATCGTCGAAGGGCTGCCCTTTGCCGCCCTCGGCCAGAACATTTTTGACCGTGAATGGGATGAGCCGGCGGAACTGTTCAAGCCCTACGAGTTCTTCGAGCGCGGCGGCGTGAAGATCGCCGTCATCGGGCAGGCCTTTCCCTATATGCCCATCGCCAACCCCGGCTGGATGTTCCCCGAATACTCCTTTGGCATCCGCGACGAGCATATGCAGCAGATGGTCGACGAGGTGCGCAGCAAAGGTGCTGAACTGGTCGTCTGTCTGAGCCACAACGGTTTCGACGTCGACAAGAAGATGGCCGGGATCGTCAAAGGGATCGACGTGATCCTCTCGGGCCACACCCATGACGCGCTGCCCGAACCGGTGCTGGTGGGCGAGACGCATATCATCGCCTCCGGCTCGAACGGGAAATTCGTCTCTCGCGTCGATCTGGACGTGCGCGACGGCAAGATGATGGGGCTGCGGCACAAGCTCATCCCAATCTTCTCGGACCTGATCACGCCGGACGCGGAGGTGGCCAAGCTGATCGATGCACAGCGCGCGCCCTTCCTTGAGGAACTGACCCATGTGGTGGGGCAGAGCGATGCGCTGCTCTACCGCCGCGGCAACTTCAACGGCACGTGGGACGACCTCATCTGCGATGCGCTGCTGAGCGAACGTGACGCCGAGATTGCGCTCAGCCCCGGGGTGCGTTGGGGGCCGTCGATCCTGCCGGGGCAGGACATCACCCGCGAGGACATCTTCAACGTCACTGCCATGACCTATCCCAATGCCTACCGCACGGAAATGACGGGCGAATTCCTGAAAGTCGTGCTGGAGGACGTGGGCGACAACCTGTTCAACCCGGACCCCTATTACCAGCAGGGCGGCGACATGGTGCGCGTCGGTGGCATGGGCTTCAAGATGGACATCGCCAAGCCGCAGGGCGAGCGGATTAGCGAGATGACCCTCTTGAGCACCGGCGAGCCCATCGACCCGCAGCGCAGCTATGTCGTGGCCGGTTGGGCCTCCGTCAACGAGGGCACCGAAGGCCCGCCGATCTGGGACGTGGTGGAAAGCCATATCTCGAAACTGAACACCGTGGGCGAAGGCGCCCGGACCCCAGTGAAAATCGTTCTGCCAAAGTAAGAAAAATGAGAATAGGGGTTCTCACATAGATACAAATTCAATAAAATGAATTTGAATATGTGAGGGCCACGACATGACAGAAGAGAACTACAAGGGGCCATCGCGCCGTGCCTTTCTGACGGGGGCAGGGGCGGCGGCCGCGGGGACGCTGGCAGGGCAAGCCAGTGCCGCGCAGACCGATCCGGGCATTGCGATCCATCCATGGATGCAGGAGTTGGGGGACGGCGTCGATGTCGCGCCCTACGGGATGCCTTCGCCGCATGAGGCGGATGTGAAACGCCGCACCGTGGAATGGCTGACCGCCGACCCGGTGAGCTCGATCAACTTCACCCCGCTGCATGACCTCGACGGCACAATCACCCCCAACGGGCTGTGTTTCGAGCGGCACCATTCGGGCGTCGCCAAGGTCGACCCGGCAAAGCACCGGCTGATGATCAACGGGCTGGTCGACAAGCCGCTGGTGCTGACGATGGACGACCTGCACCGCTTCCCCCGCGAAAACCACGTTTACTTCCTCGAATGTGCCGCCAACTCCGGGATGGAGTGGCGCGGCTCGCAGCTTAATGGCTGCCAGTTCACCCACGGCATGATACACAACGTGCAATACACCGGCGTGCCACTGCGGCTGGTGCTGGAGGAGGCGGGTGTGAAGCCCGAAGGCAAGTGGCTGCTGGCCGAGGGCGCGGATGCCGCGGCGATGAGCCGCTCGATCCCGATGGAAAAGGCGCTCGACGATTGCCTCGTGGCCTTCAAGATGAACGGCGAGGCGCTGCGCCCCGAACAAGGCTACCCGGTGCGCCTCGTCGTGCCCGGCTGGGAGGGCAACATGTGGGTCAAATGGCTGCGCCGGCTTGAGGTCGGCGACCAGCCTTGGCACCACCGCGAGGAAACCAGCAAATATACCGACCTCATGGCCGATGGTGTGGCGCGGCGCTTCACTTGGGAGATGGACGCGAAGTCGGTCATCACCAACCCCAGCCCACAGGCGCCGATCACCCACGGCCCGGGGCCGACCGTTCTGACCGGCCTCGCTTGGTCGGGCCGCGGCACGATCCCGCGCGTGGATGTGACACTGGATGGTGGCATCACATGGCATCAGGCGCGGATGGACGGGCCGAGCACGCCCAAGGCGCTGCACCGCTTCTACTTCGACTTCGAATGGGACGGCAAACCCCTGCTGCTGCAAAGCCGCGCGCATGACAGCACCGGCTACGTCCAGCCCACGAAGGACGCGCTGCGCGCGGTCCGGGGCGAGAATTCGATCTACCACAACAATGGCATCCAGACCTGGGCGGTCGATGCAGACGGAAAGGCCGAAAATGTCGAGATTTCTTAAAGCTGCCCTCCTGACCACCGCGCTGGCAAGCCCGCTGGCCGCTGAGCCTCTGGGCCTCGGCCGCTCCGCCACCCCCGAAGAAGTCGCGCTGTGGGATATCGACGTGCGCCCTGACGGCACAGGTCTGCCCGAGGGCCGTGGCGACGTGATGACCGGGGATGAGATTTACACCGCGAAATGCGCCTCCTGCCACGGCGTCTTTGGCGAGGGCACGGGCCGTTGGCCGGTCCTCGCGGGTGGGCAGGGCAGCCTGACCGACATGCGCCCCGTCAAGACGATCGGCAGCTATTGGCCATACCTTTCAACGGTTTACGACTATGTGAACCGCGCGATGCCCTTTGGCGATGCGCAGTCGCTGACCGATGACGAAGTTTATGCGATCACCGCCTATCTGCTCTATCTCAATGATGAGGTGGATGAGGATTTCGTGCTCTCGTCTGAGAACTTCGCTGAGGTTCGTTTGCCGAACGAGGATGCCTTCAAGTCTGATGACCGGGCCGAGGTGGAGTTTGCGTCTTTCAAACAGGACCCCTGTATGAGCGATTGCAAACCTTCGGTTGAGATTACCATGCGCGCCGCCGTGCTGGACGTGACGCCCGAGGAAACCGCCGCTAAAGCTGCCGCGGAGGCGAAGGCCGAAGAAGCCAAACCAAAGGCGGAACCTGCACCCGAAGAAACCCCTGCGCCGGCAGAGATGGCCGAAGCCCCCGCTGCTAACCCCGCGCAGATCAAAGCGGGGGAGAAGGTGTTTCGCAAATGCAAATCCTGCCACCAGATCGGCGCCAAGGCCAAGAACCGTGTCGGCCCGATGCTGAACGGCATCGTGGATGGCCCGGCGGGCGCGGTTGACGGCTTTCGCTACTCCAAAGCCATGCAGGCCGCGGCAGCGGAGGGGTTGGTCTGGTCTCACGATGAGTTGAGCGCCTTTCTGGCGGACCCTAAGGGCTTCATGAAAGGCACTAAAATGTCGTTCCGGGGTGTGCGCAAGCCCGAGGATATCGACGCGTTGATCGCCTACCTGCGCGACGCGTCGGAGTGATCGGCGCGATTAGCGCAGACTGTCGTGCCTGCCCCCCTTGAACCCCCATACCGGGGGGACTAATCTCTGGGTAACAGTTTTGCGGGTATGGTCCCGCGAACAGGAACTGAGGCAGGCACGCATGAACGATCCGATCAACACCTATATGAACACGCTTGTCCCGATGGTGGTTGAGCAAACCAGCCGGGGCGAGCGGTCCTACGACATCTTCTCGCGTCTGCTGAAAGAGCGGATCATCTTCGTCAACGGCCCGATCCACAGCGGGATGAGCCATCTGGTCGTCGCCCAGCTGCTGCACCTTGAGGCCGAGAACCCCTCCAAGGAAATCAGCATGTACATCAACTCGCCCGGTGGCGAGGTGACGGCGGGCCTGTCGATTTACGACACGATGCAATACATCAAGCCCAAGGTCTCCACCCTGATCTGCGGCATGGCGGCCTCCATGGGGTCGGTCATCGCGATCGGCGGCGAAAAGGGCATGCGTTTCGCGCTGCCCAATGCCGAGGTGATGATCCACCAGCCCTCCGGCGGCTCGCAGGGCATGGCCGAAGATATCCTGATCTCGGCGCGCCACATCGAACGCACCCGTGAGCGGATGTATCAGCTTTATGTCAAACACTCCGGCCAGCCGCTGGAAACCGTTCAAAAAGCGCTCGACCGTGATCTGTGGATGACGCCGGAGGAAGCCAAGGAATGGGGCCATCTCGATGAGATCGTCGAAAGCCGTGGCAAGGCCGATGAGGCTGCCGCCGGTGGCAAGGACAAGAAAGACAAGTAATCGAAGGGGCCCGGCGCTGCATATTTTGCGATTGTAGCGCCGGGGTCACTGGCCTAAGCTTGAGGCCAAATCTCGCGGCCCCAAGACCGGGGCGGACATACACGACAGACCTGAAAGGTTTGAGATGGCGAATAATTCCGGCAACGACAGCAAAAATACGCTCTACTGTAGCTTCTGCGGCAAGAGCCAGCACGAGGTGCGCAAGCTGATTGCGGGGCCGACCGTGTTCATCTGCGACGAATGCGTCGAGCTGTGCATGGATATCATCCGAGAAGAGACCAAAGCATCGGGCCTCAAGGCGACCGACGGCGTGCCCACGCCCCGCGACATCTGCGGCGTGTTGGACGACTATGTGATCGGTCAGGCGATGGCCAAGCGCGTGCTCTCGGTGGCGGTCCACAACCACTACAAGCGGTTGAACCACGCCCAGAAGGGCGGCGATATCGAACTGGCGAAATCCAACATCCTGCTGATCGGCCCCACCGGCTGCGGCAAGACGTTGCTGGCGCAGACGCTGGCGCGCATCCTTGATGTGCCCTTCACCATGGCCGATGCGACCACGCTGACCGAAGCCGGCTATGTCGGTGAGGATGTGGAGAACATCATTCTCAAGCTGTTGCAGGCGTCGGAATACAACGTCGAGCGGGCACAGCGCGGCATCGTCTATATCGACGAGGTCGACAAGATCACCCGCAAGTCGGAAAACCCCTCGATCACCCGCGACGTGTCGGGCGAGGGCGTGCAGCAGGCGCTCTTGAAACTGATGGAAGGCACCGTGGCCTCTGTCCCGCCGCAGGGCGGGCGCAAGCATCCGCAGCAGGAGTTCCTGCAAGTGGACACCACGAACATCCTCTTCATCTGCGGCGGTGCTTTTGCCGGTCTCGACAAGATCATCGCGCAGCGCGGCAAGGGCTCTGCCATGGGCTTCGGCGCCGATGTGCGTGACAATGACGCCCGCGGCATTGGTGAGATTTTCACCGATCTCGAACCCGAAGATCTGCTGAAGTTCGGCCTGATCCCGGAATTCGTGGGCCGTCTTCCGGTTCTGGCGACGCTCGAAGATCTGGACGAGGACGCTTTGGTCACCATCCTGACTGAGCCGAAGAACGCTTTGGTCAAACAGTACCAGCGTCTGTTCGAATTGGAGGACACGCAGCTGACCTTCACCGATGACGCGCTGCAAGCCATTGCCAAACGCGCCATCGAGCGGAAAACCGGCGCCCGGGGTCTGCGCTCCATTCTCGAAGACATCCTGCTCGACACGATGTTCGAACTGCCGGGGCTGGAGACGGTGAGCGAAGTGGTCGTCAACGAGGAGGCCGTCACATCGGAGGCCAAGCCGCTGATGATCCACGCCGACAGCGAAAGCAAAGAACCAGCCAGCGCGGGCTAATCGTGCTAGGCGAATTCATAGGGGCGGGCCATCTGGTCCGCCCTTTCGCGTTTCAGGGGAGGGTTTGATGCGGCGCATTTCATCGGGCGGCATCTATGAGGACAAGATCGGCTATAGCCGCGCAGTGGTGGCGGGGGGCATGGTCCATGTCTCGGGCACCGTGGGTGAGGGGGCAGAGGTGACGGCGCGATGCGCGGCGGCACTGGCAACGATCGAGGCGGCCTTGGCCGAGGCGGGCAGTGATTTCGCCCATGTGGTGCGCGTCACCTATATGCTGTTCGACGCGGCGGAGTTCGAAGCTTGCTGGCCGCTTCTACGGGCGGCCTTCGGCGCGCATCCGCCCGCCGCGACGATGATCGAATGCGGGCTGATCGACCCGAAATACCGGATCGAGATTGAATGCACGGCCCTTCTGCGCGCGGCGGCAGAAGGTTAACTTACGGCGGTGAATCCTGCCTTGCAGGGAACCTCCTGCGCGGTGAGGCTGGACGCCAAAGCCTCCATGGTGCATATAACGGGCAACAGGAACGGAGACCTCGATGGGCATTCTCAATTCACTTCTGCGCGGTGTCACATGGTGGAACGGCCAGACGCTGAACACCCAGCTTTTCACTTGGCGCAAGGGCAGCAAGGTGGGCGAAGACGCGCAGGGCAACGTCTATTACCGCAACGCCGATGACAGTAAACGCTGGGTCATTTTCAACGGTGAGGCCGAGGCGAGCCGCGTGAGCCCCGATTGGCATGGCTGGCTACACCGCACATGGGATGAGCCGCCGACCGACAAGCCGCTGGCGCATAAGCCGTGGGAAAAGGCCCATGTGGAGAATCGCACCGGCACTGCCATGGCCTATGCGCCCGCCGGGTCGCTGCGCCGCGCCGAACCTGTCGAGCGTAAGGATTACGAGGCCTGGCAGCCTGAATGATCGGTTGGCCGCGCCTTTTGCGCGGTCCCAAGTCTCACGCAATCCGGGTGGTCCCATGAAAAAGCTCCTCTTGGCCGCGCTTGTGCTGGCCGCGCCGCTTCACGCTCAAGAGGGGGGGCAGGTCGCCAGTGCCTCGGGCGGCGTGTTGCGCGCCTTGGACAAGATTTCGGGCGATACGACCGATCTGGAGATCGCCAAGGGCGACCGGCTTAGCTTGGGCAATTTGCAGATCACCATGGTCGATTGCCGCTATCCGGCTGGGGATCCGGCGGCCAATGCCTATGCCGCGCTTGAGATCACCGAAGAGGGCAGCGACAGCGCGTTGTTCTCTGGTTGGATGATCGCCTCCGCGCCCGCGCTGCACGCGCTTGAGCATTTTCGCTATGACATCTGGGTCATGCGCTGCAGCACGTCCTGAAAACTGTCCAAGCTGGGCGCGCTGAACCGCGCATTGCCCCGTTTCGCCACATCAAGCTGCGCGTGATAGTCCGCCCGTGAAATCTCCACCGCCCCGAGAGAGGCGAGGTGATCGGTCAGAAACTGCGTATCGAAGAGGGTGAACCCCGCGCGGCGCAGCCGATCCACCAGCGCTGCCAGAGCCATTTTTGACGCATTGGTGCGGCGCGAGAACATGCTCTCGCCAAAAAACGCGCGGCCCAGCGTCACGCCATAGACACCGCCCGCCAGCGCATCACCGTCCCAAACCTCAAGCGAATGGGCATAGCCCGCGCGGTGCAACGCAGTGTAGAGCGCGGTGATCTCGGCATTGATCCATGTGTCTTCGCGGTCGGCACAACCGGCGACGACAGCTTGAAAATCATGGTTGATCGTATGGTGGAACGTGCTACGCCGCATGGCGCGGGCCAGAGAGCGCGAGATGTGGAAACCATTGAGCGGTATCACCCCACGGCGCCGCGGATCGACCCAGAAAATTTCCGGGTCGTCGCGGTGTTCCGCCATGGGGAAAATCCCGATGGAATAGCCGTGGAGCAGGATCTCGGGCGTCAGATCCGACATGTCATTTCAGCCGTCGCCGAGGTTGGTTTCCAGCCAATGCTCAAGCCAATGGATGTTGTAGCCACCCGACTGGATGTCTTCCTCGGCCAGCAGCGCGTGGAACAGCGGCACGGTGGTGTCGACACCATCCACGATCAGCTCACCCAGAGCGCGCCCCAGTCGGGCCAGCGCCTCGGGCCGGTCGCGGCCGTGCACGATCAGCTTGCCGATCAGGCTGTCGTAGAAGGGCGGGATCGAATAGCCGTCGTAGAGCGCCGAATCCATCCGCACGCCAAGCCCGCCGGGGGCGTGGTACTGCGTAATCTTGCCCGGGCAGGGCGCGAAGTTCGGCAGACGTTCGGCGTTGATCCGCACCTCGATGGCATGGCCGTTGATGCTCAGATCGTCCTGGGTGAAGGACATCGGCAGCCCTTCCGCCACGCGAATCTGCTCGCGCACCAGATCGACGCCAAAAATCGCCTCGGTCACCGGGTGTTCCACCTGCAGGCGGGTGTTCATCTCGATGAAGTAGAATTCACCGTTCTCGTAGAGGAACTCGATCGTGCCGGCGCCGATGTAGTTGATATTGGCCACGGCGTCGGCGCAGGTCTTGCCGATGCGGGCGCGTTCTTCGGCGGTGATCGAGGGGCCGGGTGCTTCCTCGAAAACCTTCTGGTGGCGGCGCTGCAGCGAACAGTCCCGCTCGCCCAGATGCACGGCGTTGCCCTTACCGTCGCCAAAGACCTGAATCTCGATATGGCGCGGCGTGGTGAGATATTTCTCGATATAGACTTCGTCGTTGCCGAAGTTCGACTTGCCCTCGGCGCGGGCGGTCTGGAAGGCCTTTTCCATATCCTTCGCGGTCTTGGCGACCTTCATGCCCTTGCCGCCGCCACCGGCGGTGGCCTTGATGATCACCGGATAGCCGATCTCCTCACCAATGCGCTTGGCCTCTTCCAGCGAGGTGACCCCGCCGTCGGAGCCGGGCACGCAAGGCACGCCGAGCTTCTTCATCGTGTCCTTGGCGGTGATTTTGTCACCCATGACGCGGATATGCTCGGCGGTGGGGCCGATGAAGGTCAGGCCGTGATCCTCGACCACCTGCACGAAATTGGCGTTTTCCGACAGGAAGCCGTAGCCGGGGTGGATCGCCTCGGCGCCCGTGATCTCGCAGGCTGCGATGATCGCGGGGATCGAGAGGTAGGATTGCGTCGAGGAGGGCGGGCCGATGCAGACGGATTCGTCGGCCATGCGCACATGCATCGCGTCGCTGTCGGCGGTGGAATGCACCGCGACGGTCTGGATGCCCATCTCGCGGGCCGCGCGGATCACGCGCAGCGCGATCTCTCCCCGGTTGGCGACTAGGATTTTGCTGAACATGTCCGGCCCTTATTCCAGGATGACCAGCGGCGCGCCGAACTCGACGGCATCGCCGTCACCGACGAGGATGCGTTTGACGGTGCCCGCACGGGGGGCGGGGATGTGGTTCATGGTCTTCATCGCTTCGACGATCAGAAGCGTGTCACCTTCGGAGACAGAAGCACCGACCGAGATGAAAGCGGGCGCGCCCGGCTCACCTTGCAGGTAGACGGTGCCGACCATGGGCGATGTGACCGCGCCGGGGTGATCCGCGGGATCGGCATCGGCGGCAGGCGTCGAAGCGGCGGGCGCGGCTGCGGCAGGCGCCGGTGCCGCGGCAGGCGCGGGAGCGGCTTGGTACTGCTGCTGGGGGGCGGCCATGATCTGCTGCGGCGGCTTGCGGCTGACGCGCACGTTCAGGCTGTCATCCTCGGCATAGTCGCGTTTCACCTGAAGCTCGGTCAGGTCGTTTTCGTTCAGCAGCTCGGCGAGGGCCTTGATGAAGGCCACGTCAGCGTCATGGGTTTTGTTTGTCATTGGATCCTCGAAGATTTCGGCAGGCCTGCGGCCCGTCGCTGCGCGATTGATTGGCACGCTTATAGGGCATGGGCAAAGCCATGAAAAGCCAACTGTTGTCTAGGGGGTAGGATCGGTTTTTTGTCGCGCAAAGCAGTCCGGGGCGCGAGAAAAAGGCGGGGCCTCAGCCGCGCGCGCCGGACATGAGTGACCTTAGGTCAGATCGCGAGGTATTCCGCGCGCAGTTCCGCGTTGTCCAGCACCTCGGCGGCGGTGCCGTCAAAGACCACGCCGCCGGTGTCGAGGATCACCGCCCGGTCGGCCAGTTTTAGCGCCCGCACCGCGTTTTGTTCGACCAGAATCGTGGTGATGCCCTGCGCCTTGATCAACCCCAGCGTTTTCTCGATCTCATCCACGATCACCGGCGCCAGCCCTTCGTAGGGTTCATCCAGCAGCAACACCTTGATGTCACGAGCCAAGGCGCGAGCGATGGCGAGCATCTGCTGCTCCCCGCCCGAGAGGGTCACCCCCTCTTGATGGCGCCTTTCGCGCAGACGGGGGAAGAGGTCATAGAGCCGGTCGAGCGACCAGCCGATGGGCGGGGCGATCTGGGCGAGTTTGAGGTTCTCTTCGACCGTGAGGCCGGAAATGATGCGCCGATCCTCGGGCACCAGCGCCAGCCCCGCGGCAGAGGCTTGGTGGCTGGCCATATTGTGCAAAGGCTGATGGTCGAGCCAAACCTCGCCGCGTTTCAACTCCGGGTCGCTCACCCGCGCGATGGCCCGCAGGGTCGAGGTTTTGCCCGCCCCGTTGCGGCCCAGTAGGGCGAGAATCTCCCCTTCATGGACGTTAAAGCTCACCCCCTGCACGATGTAGCTTTCGCCGTAATAGGCGTGAATGTCCCAGACCGAGAGGAAAGCCGGGGCGGTTTGGGCATGGTTGGCGTTTTTGTCGAGCGTGCTGGTGGTCATATGCTGTCCTAGATCTGCGGCAAAGGGAGGGGGTCAGGCGGCGTCTTGGCTTTCGCCGAGATAGGCTTCGCGCACCTTGGGGTGGCCCTTGATCCGGTCGGGCGTGTCTTCGACCAGTGGCGTGCCTTGGGCCAGCACGGTAATCCGCTCGGCCAGTGAAAAGACGACATGCATGTCGTGTTCGATGATGGCGATGGTGATGTCGCGCTCGTCCTTGATCTGTTTTAGCAGGTCGATGGTGTTATTGGTATCGGCCCGCGCCATTCCGGCGGTCGGTTCGTCCAAGAGCAGCAGACGGGGGTCTTGGGCGAGACACATGGCGATCTCCAACCGCCGTTTGTCCCCGCGCGACATGGAGGCCGCGGGCATGTGCCGTTTGTCGATCATACGCATGTCGCGCAGCATTTCCTCGGCCTTGTCGATCATGTCGCGCTGGCCCACGACCCGCGACCAGCCGTTCAGTTGAAACGCCCCGTCGCGTTTGGCAAGGCAGGGGATCAGCATGTTTTCCATCACCGTCAGATCACCAAAGATTTCGGGCGTTTGGAACACGCGGGAAATGCCCAACTGGTTGATCTCATAGGGTTTGCGCCCCAGCACCGACTGCCCGTCGAACATGACCGATCCGGTATCGGGGATGAGCTTGCCCACCAGACAGTTCAGCAGCGTGGATTTGCCCGCCCCATTGGGGCCGATGATCGCGTGGACGGAGTTCTCCGCCACGCTGAGGTTTACATCGCTCAGCGCCTGCAACCCGCCAAAGCGCTTGCCGACATTTTTGACTTCGAGAATGGCCATGATGTCTCTCCTATTCCGCGGCTTCGCTGCGCTGTTGGGCGGCATCGGCCTCGACCGAGCCTGCGTTCTTGTCCCGGCGGCGGAAGACCCGGCCCAGACGTTGCCCGCCCTCGACCAGCCCACCGGGCAGGAAGATCACGACCAGCATGAACAGAAGGCCAAGGGTCAAGTGCCAGCCCTTGCCGACGAAGGGGTGGATGATCGCGACCATCGCGTCTTCGATCCCGTCGGGCATGAAGGCGAACCAGCCGTGCAGCACGTTGTCGTTGATCTTGGCAAAGATGTTCTCGAAATACTTGATGAAGCCTGCGCCCAGCACCGGGCCGATGAGCGTGCCCGCGCCGCCAAGGATCGTCATCAGCACCACCTCGCCGGAGGCGGTCCATTGCATCCGTTCGGCCCCCGCCAGCGGGTCCATCGCCGCCAGCAGACCGCCCGCCAGCCCAGCATACATGCCCGAGATGACAAAGGCCGCCAGCGTGTAGGGCCGCGTGTTCAGCCCGGTGTAATTCATCCGCTGCTGGTTCGATTTCACCGCCCGCAGCATCATGCCAAAGGGCGAGCGGAAGATGCGGATTGCCAGATAGAAGGCGAGGATCAGGAAGACCGCGCAGAAGTAGTAGCCGACCGAGAAGGTGAAGGTCCAACCACCGAAGAAGAGCGTCGTCGAGGAGTTCATCGCGGCACCGAAGAGATTCGGGAAGGTGGGTGCATCTACGGATTGGAGATATTGCGGATCGGAGGTGTAGATCTGCAACCCCGTCTCACCGTTGGTGATCGGCGTCAGCACCGAATAGGCGAGGTTGAAGGACATCTGCGCGAAGGCCAGCGTCAGGATCGAAAAGTAGATGCCCGAGCGCCGCAGGCTGATGTAGCCGATCAGTGCCGAGAACAGCCCCGCCATGATAACGGCCAGCACCAGCGCGGGCACGACGTTGTAGCTGAGCAGTTTGAACATCCAGACGGCAGAGTAGGAACCGACCCCCAGAAAGGCCGCATGGCCAAAGGAGAGATAGCCGGTCAGGCCAAAGAGGATGTTGAACCCAATGGCAAAGATGCCAAAGATCACAAAGCGTTGCATCAGGTCGGGGTAGCCCGCGTTGAACTGTGCAAGGCCCGAATCCGCCGGAAAGGGGTTGAGGATGAAGGGGGCGAAGAGCGTGAGAACGATCACAACCCCCAAAAGAAGCGTATCGCGTTTTTCCAGTCCGAACATGTCTTATTCCTCCATCACGCCGCGGCGCCCCATCAGACCGCGCGGGCGGACCAGCAGGATCACGATGGCAACGACGTAGATGATGATCTGGTCGATACCGTAGATGATGCTTTTGATTTCATTCATGGAAGCGAGGCTTTCGAGGATTCCCAGCAGGAACCCCGCCAGCACCGCGCCGGGCAGCGAGCCCATGCCGCCGACCACGACGACGACGAAGCTTAGCACCAGAAAGTCCATGCCCATGTGATAATTGGGCGAGTTGATCGGCGCGTACATCACGCCCGCAAGCCCCGCCACGGCGGCAGCAATGCCGAACATGATGGTAAAGCGGCGGTCGATGTCGATGCCCAGAAGGCCCACGGTCTCACGATCTGCCATGCCTGCGCGAACCACCATGCCGAAAGTGGTGAATTGCAAGAAAGCAAAGACCGCGGCGATGATGAGGGTCGAAAAGCCAAAGTAGACCAAGCGCCAATAGGGGTAGGCCAAAGACGTGTCCAAACCCAAGAGCGGCGCGAAATCGAAGCTGCCGACAAAGGCCTCGGGCGCGGGTGTGGGGATTGGGTTGGCGCCGTAGAAATACTTGACGACTTCCTGCAAAACGATGGCAAGGCCGAAGGTCACGAGGATCTGATCCGCATGGGGGCGCTTGTAGAAATGTTTGATCAGTCCGCGTTCCATGATGAAGCCAATGAGCAGCATCACCGGAATCGCGAAGAGGATCGCCAGCGGCACCGACCAATCGATAATCGCCTGTCCCGTTTCCGGCCCGAACCACTGTTCGACATAGGGGGTTTTGACCTTCAGCGGATTGCCGAGGAAATCCTTCTTGGTCTCGTCAATGGTCTCGACGCTGAGCGTCAGAATGCGTTGCAGCGTGACCGAACAGAAGGCCCCGATCATGAAGAGCGCCCCATGGGCGAAGTTGACCACGCCAAGGGTGCCGAAGATCAGTGTCAGCCCGAGCGCGATCAGCGCATAGGCCGAGCCTTTGTCGAGGCCGTTGAGTATTTGCAGAAGGATTGCGTCCATGGTCCCCACCTGTAAGGGAAGCGTTTACAAGCGGCTTGGCCGCTTGCAGCGATAAAAAGGGCGCGCAGGATCAGGCCCGCGCGCCATCTGATGTCAGCGGATCACGCGCCGGGGTTGCATTTGCCCAGATCACCGCCTGCGAACATCGGGTGATCGGGGGCATATTCGACCTGTGCACGGGGCGTCTGTTCGACGATCTCCAGCGTGTCGTATTCGCTGGTCGGGTTCTCCGCCCCCTTCATCACGAGCACGTCCTTGAAACACTGGTGATCGTCCGCACGGTAGAGCGTCGGCCCGTTGCCCAGACCGTCGAACTCATAGCCCTCCAGCGCCTCGACCACGGCGCAGGGGTTGAACGAGCCTGCGCGTTCCACCGCATCGGCATAGAGCAGCGTTTGCACGTAGCAGGTATGCGCCGAGTTCGACGGCGGCCGGCCATATTTCTCACCAAAGGATTTGGTGAAGGCTTTGGACCCTTCATCCTGCAGCTGCCAGTTCCAGTTCATCGAGCCGATCACGCCCTGCACGTTGGCCCCGGCACCGGCGGCCATCAGCTCGGAATAGAGCGGCACGACGATCTCGAATTTCTTGCCGTTGACCTGTTTGTCGAGCAGGCCGAACTGCACCGCATTGGTGAGCGAGTTCACCATGTTGCCGCCGTAGTGGTTCAGCACCAGCACATCGGCGCCCGAGTTCAGCACCGGCGCGATATAGGAGGAGAAATCGGTCGAGGCGAGCGGCGTCAGCACGTTCTCCACGGTCTCCCAGCCCATCGCCTCGGTCGCGGCGGCGATGGATTCCTGCTGGGTCCAGCCCCAGTTGTAATCCGCCGTCAGGTGATAGGCGCGACGCTCAGAGCCATAGGCGTTTTTGAGCACCGGGGCGAGGGCGGCGGCGGACATATAGGCGTTGAAGAAATGCCGGAAGCCATTGGCCTTGCGGTCTTTACCGGTGGTGTCATTGGCGTGGGTGAGACCCGCCATGAAGATCACCCCCGCCGATTGGCAAAGGTCCTGCACCGCCACGGCCACCCCCGAGGACGAGCCGCCGTTGATCATCACCGCGCCGTCTTTTTCGATCATCGATTTGGCGCTGGCGCGGGCGGCGTCGGATTTCGTTTGGGTGTCGCCGGTGACATATTCGACCTTTTTGCCCAGAATACCGTTCCCTTTCAGCGCCTTGGAGCTGAAGGTGTTCATCATGCCGCCGTCGCCCCCGCCATTGAGGTGTTCGACCGCAAGCTCCTGCGCGCGCAGCTCATCCAGACCTTCTTCGGCATAGGGGCCGGTCTGGGGCACGTTGAAGCCGAGCGTCACGGTGCTGCCCGTGGGGGCATTGGTGAAGCCCGCGTGATTTTCCGCGCGCAGATAGGTCGGCAGCGCCAACCCTGCACCGGCAACCGCGCCGGTCTGGATCAGCCCGCGGCGTGTCAGTTTCGTAAACGACATGAAGTCCTCCCATTTTTGTAAGTCGCGGCAGCGGAACCTCCCCCCGATGCCACAACACGCAATAGTGCAAAGAAACTATGGCGCGGAAAATGAAAACCGATCAATAAGGCGCTTGATCGAAACGATTTTTTTGTAAATATATTCGCAATCGCATCGGTGGGCCTGTAAAGAATATGATATTGCGGCGCAGAAAGACCTTGAAACAACGGGCGAAAAATCACGCGGGGCCGTCCCATGCGTGAGGGTCTGACCGGCAGCCGTATCCGTGAGCGGCGCGTGATGGCGGGGCTGAAACAGGCCGAGCTTGCGCAGCAAAGCGGCATCTCGGCCAGCTATCTCAACCTCATCGAGCACAATCGGCGCAGAATCGGCGGCAAGCTTTTGCTCAACATCGCCCATGCGCTTGGGGTCGAGCCGCAGGCGTTGACCGAAGGGGCCGAAGCCGCGCTGATCGCCACCCTGCGCGAGGCGGCAGAGGATGCGGGGCTGACCGGGCCAGAGAGCGACCGGGCGGATGAATTCGCGGGGCGGTTTCCGGGCTGGGCCAATGTGCTGGCCAACAGCCAGCGCCGCATCGCGGCATTGGAGCAGACGGTCGAGGCGCTCTCGGATCGTTTGGCCCATGACCCGCAGCTTGCCACCTCCATGCACGAGTTGCTCAGCACCGCCGCGGCGATCCGCTCCACCGCCGCGATTCTGGCCGAAACAGACAGTTTGCAAGCGGAATGGCGCGATCGGTTTCACGCCAATATCCACCAAGACAGCCGCCGCCTATCCGACAGCGCGCAGGCGCTGGTGACCTATTTCGACAATGCCGCCGAGACCCGCGACGTGGCCCATTCGCCCCAGGCCGAGGTTGAGAGTTTCCTCGCCGCGCATGACTACCGTTTCGACCCTTTGGAAGAGGCGCGCGCCCCGCAGGCGGCGATTGCGGCGCTGGTCGAACAGGCCGATACGCTCAAGACCAAGGCCGCGCAGCATATCGCGACGGGGGTGTTGCAACAGATCGCCCGCGATGCAGCGGCGCTACCCTTGGCGCGGCTGGAGCGGGCGGCGGGGGAGATGGGGCATGACCCTGCCGAACTGGCGCAGGCACTCGATCAACCGATGGGCCGGGTGCTGCGGCGCTTGGCATCACTGCCCGACCTCGGCGCGGGGCTGGTGGTCTGTGACCGTTCTGGCAGCGTGACATTCGCCAAGTCGATCGAAGGGTTCACCGTGCCGCGCTTTGGCGCCCTCTGTCCGCTTTGGCCGCTCTTCGCGGTGCAGGGGCAGCCGGGACTGGTGATGAAATCCCGCGTCATGCAGATGGGGCGCGGGCAGGCGGAGTTCGAGGCGATTGCCACCTGCGAAGTGCAGGCCGCCGCTGCCTATAACACGCCGCCGCTCAGCCAATCGGTCATGCTGCTCTTGCCGGTGCCCTCGGGGGCGGCACCTACGCAGCCCGTGGGCGCGACCTGTCGCATTTGCCCGGTCGAAGGATGCCGCGCACGGCGCGAGCCTTCGATCCTGCGCGAGGGGATCTGAGGCCGCGCGGCAGGCAGTTTTTGACAGGGCTGGCAAACCGATGCATGCTCGCCCCGGTGCGCGAGACCCCGCAGCAAGACGGGGCGGCCGCACACCGAGGGGGGAGACTTTTTGCCGATGAGCAAACTCGTAGTTCTGGTGGAGGACGAGGTGAATATCGCCGAGGCCATCCGCTTTTTGCTGAGCCAAGAGGGTTGGCGTGTGGAGACCCTGGCCAATGGGTCAGGCGCGGTGGAGGTGATCCGCAAGGCATCGCCGGATCTGGTGATGCTCGACGTGATGCTGCCGGGCAAGAGCGGTTTCGAGATATTGGATGAGCTGCGGGGTGACCCCGAAACCGGCGCGTTGCCGGTGCTGATGCTGACCGCGCGTGGCCAAAGCCGGGACCGCGCCATGGCCGAAAAGGCGGGTGTCAGCCGCTTCATGACCAAGCCGTTCTCGAATGCCGAGATGCTGGACGCGGTGCGCGACCTGATCGCCAGTTAACCCGCCATGCCCCGTAGGCCGATCTTTTTGGAAAAACGCGGCTACCGTCAGCGGCGGATGATGGATGCAGTGCGCCTGTTGCCGTTTCTGGGGCTGATGCTGTGGATGGTGCCGCTGCTTTGGCCCGTCCCAGCGGGCAGCCCGGACCCCACGGCGCCGACCATCCCGATGAGCGTGGCGCTGCGCTATCTTTTCGGGGTTTGGGCGTTGCTGATCTTGGCGACTTGGGCACTGTGGCGGCGCACGCGGGATGTGGCCTCGGGCGAAGGTGCCGATCACACGGATGGGCAGCCCTAATGGTCTCGCTCAACCAGCTGGTCGCGGTCTGTCTGATGTATGTGGCGGGGCTGTTCATCGTGGCATTCGCCGCCGAACGCGCGGCCCTGCGCGGGCAGGGCGGCTGGCTGCTGCGCTCGCCGTTGGTCTATACCCTGTCGCTGTCGATCTACTGCACCGCTTGGACCTTTTACGGCGCGGTGGGCTATGCGGCGCGCTCGGGGCTGGAATATGTGACCATCTACCTCGGCCCTTCGCTGGTGATGATCGGCTGGTGGTGGGGGCTGCGGCGTTTGGTGCGGATCGGGCGAAGCCATCGCGTCACCTCGATCGCGGACCTGATTTCATCGCGCTACGGCAAGTCCAACACGCTGGCGATTGTCGTGACCGTCATGGCCGTGATCGGTGTGACGCCCTATATCGCGCTGCAATTGCAATCGGTTATCCTGTCGCTGTCGATCTTCGCCGCCGCCGACGTGCCGCTGGCCGAGGCGGGGGGCGATGTGATCAACCGGGGGCAGGCGGCGCTTTGGGTCGCGGCGGGGCTGACGCTCTTTACCGTGCTTTTCGGCACCCGGAACCTGAATGTGAACGAACGGCATCACGGCGTGGTCATCGCCATCGCGGTGGAGGCGGTGGTCAAGCTCTTGGCGCTGGTGGCGGTGGGGGTCTACGTCATCTGGGGTCTGGCCGGAGGCTTGGGCGAAACCTTGGCGCGGATCGACGCCTCCGACATCGGGCAATGGGAGGTGCAGGGCAGCCGTTGGGCCGCGTTGACCGTGCTTTCGGGGGCGGCGCTTTTGTGCCTGCCGCGCATGTTTCAGGTCATGGTGGTCGAGAACGACGACGAGCGGCAGTTGCAGATCGCAAGCTGGGCTTTTCCGCTTTACCTGATGCTGATGAGCCTTTTCGTCGTGCCCATCGCGGTGGTGGGGCTGGATCTGATGCCCGAGGGCGCGAACCCCGATCTGTTCGTGCTGAGCCTGCCGCTCAGCCAAGGGCAGAACGGGCTGGCGATGCTGTCTTTCTTGGGGGGGTTCTCTTCGGCGACCTCAATGGTGATCGTCGCCACGCTGGCGCTGTCGACCATGGTCAGCAACCATATCGTGATGCCGATCTGGCTGGCGCTGCGCCGCGACGGGGCGACGCAATCGGGGGACGTGCGCAATATCGTGATCCTTGCACGGCGGCTGTCGATCTTTTGCGTGGTGGGCTTGGGTTATCTCTATTACCGCGCCTCGGGCGGAAGCGGGGCGCTGGCGGCGATTGGCACGATTTCATTCGGCGGAGTGGCGCAGTTTCTGCCCGCGATGCTTGGCGGCGTGCTTTGGCGCGGGGCCACGCGGACCGGCGCGCTTTGCGGGCTTGGCACGGGCTTTGTGCTTTGGGTTTTTACCATGTTGCTGCCGAGTTTCGGCGCGGATGTGGCCTTGTCGACCGAGACGTTGGAACAAGGACTTTGGGGCCTCGCTTGGCTGCGCCCCGAGGCGCTTTTTGGCATCGCGGGGATCGACCCGACGGTCCATGCGGTGGTGTGGAGCCTCGCGCTCAACACGCTGGTTTTCGTGATCGTCTCGCTTTTCAGCTTTCCTACACCGTTGGAACGGCTTCAGGGCGCGCAATTCGTTAATGTCTTTGACCATTCCGGCCCGGCGCGGGGCTGGACGGCATCCGTCGCGGGCAGCGAAGACCTGATGATCATGGCGCAGCGCATCTTGGGCGCGCGGGAGGCACAGGCGTTTTTCACCCGCGAGGCCGAGCGGCAGGGGCAGGGGCGGCGTCTGCCCGAGCCCACGCCACGATTCGTGCAGGCGCTGGAGCGGGAGTTGGCGGCCTCGGTCGGGGCGGCCACGGCCCATGCGATGGTGGCGCAGATCGTCGGCGGGGCCTCGGTCTCGGTCCAAGACCTGCTGGCTGTGGCCGACGAATCCGCGCAGATGCTGGAGTATTCCAGCCAGTTGGAGGCCAAGTCGCGGGAGTTGACCGAGACGGCAGCGCAGCTGCGCGCGGCGAATGAGAAGCTGACGCAGTTGTCGCTGCAAAAGGATAGTTTCCTCAGCCAGATCAGCCATGAATTGCGCACGCCGATGACCTCGATCCGCTCGTTTTCCGAGATCCTGCGCGATGCGCCCGGTCTCACGGACGCCGACAAGAACCGCTATGCCACGATCATTCATAGCGAGACGATCCGTCTGACGCGGCTGTTGGATGATCTGTTGGATCTGTCGGTTTTGGAGAACGGGCAGGTGACGCTGAACCAGCGCGAAGGCAACCTGCGCGATCTGCTGGATCTGGCGGTGACCACGGCGCAAGCGGGGGCCACGCGGCCGCTCAAGGTGCTGCGCGATCCGCAGGCCGAGGATATTGTGCTGACCAGCGATCTCGACCGGCTGGTGCAGGTCTTTATCAACCTCGTCACCAACGCCCGCAAATACTGCGCTGCGGATGACCCGCGACTGGTGATCACGCCGCGGGTGACGGCGCAGGGGCTGGTGATTGATTTCGTCGACAACGGCCATGGGATCGACGCAGGGTCGGAGGCGCTGATTTTCGAGAAGTTCTCGCGCATCACGGGGGAGGGCGATGGCGCGGGGCTTGGCCTTGCCATCTGCCGTGAAATCATGTGCCGCTTGGGCGGAGAGATCAGCTTTCTGCTGGATGTGCCCGGCACGGCCTTCCGTGTGCAACTGCCCGCCCGCGCCCTGACCGCGGCGGCGTAGAATACCGGCCCCCAATGGGACCGGCAGAGACCTCAGGTATAGCTTTGCCCCAGCATGGGGCGCATGTTTTCAAGGTCATACCCGCCTTGACGTGCGGCTTCGATGATCGCGTCGCTGTCCATCTCACCGGCTTGGCCCAAGGCCCAAGCGATGGTGGAGCGGGTGCCCGAGGCGCAATAGGCCAGCACGGTGTCATCGGTTTCCACGCCGAGGGCGCGGTTCTTGGCGATGACATCTGGGGTCATGGTCTGGTGGGTCAGCGGCTGTTCGGCAAAGGCAATCCCCGCGGCCTCGGCCGCGCTGCGCATGGCGGCGGCCTGATGGCTGGGCGGCACTTCCGCGTCGGGGCGGTTGCACAGGATGCGGGTGATGCCTTGGGCGCGCAGGCTTTCCATGTCACCGGGCTCGATCTGCGGGGCGACGAAATAGCGGGGGGTGATTTGGCGAATATCCATGGGCCGATTTAAGCAGATGCAGCGGCCCTGTCCAGCACCGCCGGGGCGGGCTGGTCAAACGCGCCGATCAGCCCAGCGAAATCCCGAGGATCACCAGCATCAGACCGATCACGGACAGAAACAGCGCGCCCATATTCAGCGGCACGACTTTGCGCAGCACCACGCGCATCTCCTCATCGTCGAGCTGCGCGCGTTTTGCACGGCTCACTTTGATGATGCACCAGCCCAGACCGAGCAATCCCAAAAGGGACAGACCCGCGCCGCCCCAGACCATGAGATCGAAAATAGATGTGTTTGCGCTTTCCATGGCGGCAGAGCTACGCCAAACCGCCAAGGGGGGCAAGTCCCGCTTGCGGGCTGGGCGTGCAGCCTGTAGTCAAACCCGCCAGAGCCAGCCATTCCGTGAGGACTTCCCATGAGCGATACCAGCACCAATCCCGATGTCGTCGAATCCCAAGGCGATGCGACCTACCGGGTCACCGCCAATGAGCTGCGCCAGTTCGTCGAGCGGATCGAGCGTTTGGACGCCGAGAAGAAAGACCTTGCCGAACAGCAAAAAGAGGTGATGGCCGAAGCGAAATCGCGCGGTTACGACACCAAGGTGCTGCGTAAGGTGATCGCCCTGCGCAAGCGCGACAAGGACGACATCGCCGAAGAAGAAGCGGTGATGGAAATGTACAAAGAAGCCTTGGGCATGTGAGCGCCCTGCCGCGGCGGGACTGAATTTTCCGCGCGGCCTTGAATGCCTCCGGCCCATCCCCATTTGCATCGGGCGTCTGCGCGGTCTCCGCGGCGCCCGATGGTCTGAGGCCGGTGAGATTTTTCCCGTGAACATTCTGTTTGTCCTTGGTGGTCTGCTGGGGCTCGTGCTCGGTGGTGAGTATCTGGTGCGCGGCGCCGTGGCGCTGGCGCAGAGGGTAGGCTTGTCGCCCTTAGTGATCGGGCTGACGGTGGTGGGCTTTGGCACCTCGGCCCCGGAATTGGTGACCTCGGTTCAGGCGGCTTTGCTGGGCGCGCCGGACATCGCGCTTGGCAATGTGGTGGGGTCGAACATCGCGAATATCCTGCTGATTCTCGGCCTTGCGGCGGTGATCGCCCCGGTGACCATCTCCGGGCGTAGTTTCGCGCGAGACGGGACGGTCATGCTGGCGGCGAGCCTGCTTTGCCTCGGCACTGTGCTGCTGGGGCAGGTGGATCGGCTTGCGGGGGGCGCCGCCCTCGTTGGGCTGGCGGCCTATCTGATTTACACCTTTCGCAGCGATCGAAGCGGGGCAGAGGCGATGGAGCCGCTGCCGGATCAAGCGCCGTCTTGGCTGGCGCTTGTCTGGCTGCTGGGGGGGCTTTTGCTAGCCATTGTCTCGGCGCATTTTCTGGTCACCGGCGCCGTGGCGCTTGCGCAGGCCGTGGGGCTGTCCGAGGCGGTGATCGGCCTGACCATCGTGGCCGTGGGCACCTCCATGCCGGAATTGGTCACATCGGTCATCGCCGCAAGGCGCGGGCAGAGCGATGTGGCATTGGGCAACGTGGTCGGCTCCAACATCTTCAACATCCTCGGCGTGCTGGGCATCACCGCGCTGATCCAGCCGGTGGGGGTTGCTGCGCAGATCGCCACGCTCGACATCTGGGTGATGCTGGGGGCCACGGTGGCGCTGATCGCCTGCGCCTTTGGCGGGCGCGTGACACGCGGGCAGGGGGCGCTCTTTGCGCTGGCCTATGTGGCCTATGTCGCCGTGCTTTTGGTCTAGCCCGACACTGGGTTGTCCGGCGGGGGTGGGGGCGATTTCTGCGGATGTGGCGCGATGGGCCGCGGACCCCCTTGCGCAGGCGGTTCAACACCCATAGAAGGACACAAATTTTCGCCCGCGCCCCCGCCGCGCGGCCTTACCCTATGGAGCACACATGCAGGTCAACGAGACGCTGAACGAAGGTCTGAAACGCGGTTACAACATCACCGTCACCGCCGATGAGCTTGAAGCCAAGGTCAACGAGAAGCTGGCCGAAGCGCAGCCCGAAGTCGAGATGAAGGGCTTCCGCAAGGGCAAGGTGCCGATGGCGCTGCTGAAAAAGCAGTTCGGCCAGCGGATCATGGGCGAAGCGATGCAGGAAAGCATCGACGGCGCCATGAACGAGCACTTCGAAAAGACCGGCGACCGCCCCGCGATGCAGCCCGAGGTCAAGATGACCAATGAGGACTGGAAAGAAGGCGACGACGTCGAAGTCTCCATGTCCTACGAAAAACTGCCTGAGATTCCCGAAGTTGATCTGAGCAAGATCGAACTGGAAAAGATGGTGGTCAGAGCTGACGATGCTGCTGTCGAAGAAGCACTGGCAAGCCTTGCCGAAACCGCGCAGGACTTCAAAGCCCGCGAAGAAGGTGCCAAGGCAGAAGATGGCGATCAGGTTGTGATCGACTTCAAAGGCTCCGTCGACGGCGAAGAATTCGAAGGCGGCGCGGCGGAAGATTACCCGCTGACACTGGGCTCCAACTCCTTCATCCCCGGCTTCGAAGAGCAGCTGGTTGGCGTGAAAGCGGGCGAAGAGAAATCTGTCGTTGTGAACTTCCCCGAAGAGTATCAGGCTGAGCATCTGGCTGGTAAGGAAGCGACCTTCGCTTGCACCGTGAAAGAAGTGAAAGAGCCCGTCGCGGCCGAGGTCAACGATGAGATGGCCAAGAAATTCGGCGCCGAGGATCTCGAAGCGCTGAAAGGTCAGATCGCTGAGCGCCTGGAAGCTGAATACGCTGGTGCATCGCGCGCCGTGATGAAGCGTAACCTGCTGGACGCGCTCGACAAAGAGGTCAGCTTTGACCTGCCGCCGTCGCTGGTTGACGCCGAAGCCAAGCAGATCGCGCATCAGCTGTGGCACGAGGAAAACCCCGATGTGGAAGGCCACGACCACCCCGAGATCGAGCCGACAGACGAGCACAAGACATTGGCCGAGCGCCGCGTCCGTCTGGGCCTGCTGCTGGCCGAGCTGGGCCAGAAAGCCGACGTTCAGGTGACCGACGCCGAGATGACCCAAGCGATCATGAACCAGGCGCGTCAGTACCCTGGTCAGGAGCGTCAGTTCTTTGAATTCGTGCAGCAGAACCAGCAGATGCAGCAGCAGATGCGCGCGCCGATCTTCGAGGACAAGGTCGTCGATCACGTGGTCGAGCAGGCCAAGGTGACCGAGAAGGAGATCTCGAAAGAAGTGCTCCAGAAAGCTGTTGAAGAGCTGGAAGACGAATAAGTCTTACCGGATCGGATTTTGGAGCAGGGGCGGCGGGAAACCGTCGCCCCTGTTTCGTTTGGGCTGGGTGAGAAGCGTGGCCTTTGCCTGTCACTCTGGATGGGCGTGAAGGATTACCGAACCTACTGTCGACGTCCCGCCCGGGGGCACCCCGGGCATCGACCTCCTTCTGTCCTGGGGGCGATTTGCAAGGTCTCGGAAATTCGCAGCAGTTGTGTGCGATGGGGGCGACCGCAGGCCACCATCGTTGCAACGCCCCCAAGGGAAGGCGCTGCTCTATGTGGCAATGTCAGATGCTGATACGCAGCGGGGACGTCACAAAGTAATCCGGAACTGCGCGAAGCCGTCTTCCGTGTCGCCTACCTGTTCCATCTCTACGCCTGTCACCTCATCGACGTAGTCCGCCGCCTTTGGCCCGGTTTCGAACATTACGCTCGTTTCCTCCAACGGCGCGAAGCGCCAGTTGGCATCGGCGCGGGGGCTAATGGTGCCTTTTTCGACGATATAGCGCACAATCACATCGCGGTTGGTGTCAGGCCCTTCAAAGACGATGGTATCGCCCATCGCGCCGGGGAAGGCCCCGCCGCCGCTGGCGCGGTAGTTGTTGGTAGCGATGATGAATTCGGCTTTAGGATCAAGAGGTTTCCCTTCGAACTCAAGGTTCACGATCCGGCTCGCCTCAGGGTGCGCCACGGCGCCCTTGGGGCTGAATTTCGAAGGCTGGCTGAGGTCGATCTGATAGGTGACCCCGTCGATCACATCGAAATTATAGCTGGGGAACTCGGGGTTCAGCAGCGGCTGGTTGGCCTTGCCGGGGGTGATCTGGTTGAACATGCCGGCAGAGCGTTCGAGCCAGTCTTTCACCTGCGCCCCGGTGACCCGCACCGCGCGGGCGGTGTTGGGGTAGAGGTAGAGGTCGGAGACATTCTTGATCGCCACATCGCCTTTCGGGACGTCAGTGTAATACTCCGGCCCGCCACGGCCACCGGCCTTGAAGGGGGCGGCGGCAGAGAGGATCGGCAGCCCCTCATGTTCGGTCCCCTTCAGCATCTGTTCGATATACCAGCGCTGCGCGTTGGAGACGACCTGCACGGAAGGATCATCCGCCACCAGCGCGAAATAGCTGTGCAGATTGGCGTCGGTCTTGCCCACGGCGCGGCGAACATAGGCCAGCGTCTCATCATGTTCCTGCTGGACGGAGGCAAGCACCTCGGCATCGCTTTCCACCAGCGGCATCACAGAGCGGTCTTCGTTGCGCTGCGAAATCGCGCGGGCCTCGGCGCTGTGGCTGGCGATGCGCCAGCCGCTGCCGTCACGCTCAAGCATCAGGTCGATCAGGCCGAGGTGGCTGCCCCAGAAGCCGCCCATGGTGGCGGGTTTGCCGTGGATCGTGCCTGCGCTAACGTCCACGCCCGGATAGTCCGCATAGCTGCCCGAGGGGAAGACGAGGTGGCTGTGTCCGGTCATGATGGCGTCGATCCCCTCTACGGCGGCGAGGGGGACAGAGGCGTTTTCCATCATATCCTCTTCCTTGGCCGCACCGATGCCTGAGTGCGACAGCGCGATGATGATGTCGGCGCCTGCCTCTTTCATCTGGGGCACCCATGCGCGGGCGGACTCGAGGATATCGCGGGCCTGCACCTTGCCTTCGAGGTGGCGGCGGTCCCAGCTCATGATCTGGGGCGGAACGAAGCCGATGATGCCGATCTTGATCGGATGCGTTTCACCGGCACCATCGGTCAACATCCGGTCGAGCAGGACATAGGGTTTGACCAGTGTTTCATCGTCGCTCGGCTTGGCGCCGACCTTTTTGACGACATTGGCACTGACCACCGGGAATTCGGCCCCGGCAAGGGATTTCATCAGGAAGTCGAGCCCGTAGTTGAACTCGTGGTTGCCAAGGGTCGAGGCGTCATAGCCAAGCGCGTTCATCGCTTGGATCACCGGGTGCATGTCGCCCTCTTTCATGCCGCGCTCATAAGCGATGTAATCGCCCATCGGATTGCCCTGCAAAAAGTCGCCGTTATCGAGCATCAGGGTATTGGTCGCCTCGGCGCGGATCGATTTGACGATGCTGGCGGTGCGGGCAAGGCCCACGGTGTCGACCTCTTTGTCGGCGTAATAGTCGTAAGGAAAGACATGCACATGCAGGTCCGTCGTCTCCATCAGCCGCAGATGCGCCTGATTGGCCGCGGCACGGAGAGAAAAGGGGTGGAGGGCCAGCAATCCGGCAGTGCCGGCGAGGAAGTGACGGCGGTTGAGGCGGAGGGTCATGCGGCGTTCCTTCTTGACGTGATTAACACCTACCTGAGGCGAAGCGAGAGGCCGCGCAAGCCCGAAAATTAATCACCCGTCCCGTAGGCCAGTTTCCACAAGCATGCCGCGACGCTTGGCCTCGTAATAGTAGCCGCGGGCGTACCATTTGATGGCGGTGCCATGGTCGCCGTCCGACAGGAGCCAGGCCCCGCGCAGGTACTTTAGCGCGTATTTCAGATTGGTATCGGCGTCCAAGAGATCGGAAGGTTTGCCCCGGAACCCCATCGACCGTGCGGTGGCGGGCAGGATTTGTAGCAGACCGTAATAGGGGCCGTTGCGGGCGCGGGGATTGTGGGTGCTTTCGCGGATGGCGAGACGGTGCACCAATGGGCGCGGCAGGTCGTAGAAGTCGGCCCAGTGGTTGATCTTGCGCCGCAACTCGGGCGTCTCATTCGGATGCAGGGGCAGGGCGGGGCGCTGCGGCGGCGTGGAGGAGACTTCGGGCGCGGCGTTGCAGGCGGTGAGCGTGCTGGCGGCGATGAGGGAAAGGAACATGCGGCGTGTGGTCTGAGGCATGATGCACCGGGGGTTGTTATTTCGCCCCGAGGATCGCCCCAAGGGGGCCATCGGGCAAGAGCGGAGGCGCAGGATACGCGGCCCCTTGCCCAAGCCTTGGACCCTCAGGCGCGGCTTTTCGCCATGCTTAAACGTCGGCGACGATTTCGCCTTTCATTTCGCCGGTCATGCGGCTCTGATCTTCGCGTTTTACCGAACGTCGGACCTCGTCGATCTTGAGTTCGGCGGCGTCGCGCGTGGCCCTGTCGGGCCATTCGGTGATTGCGGCACTCGTGCGCTCAGAGGTGCGGACCACGGTGATGCGGCTGGCGCCAAAGCCCTTGAGGGCGGGTAGGCGCCTTTCTTCGATGGCGCGCAGGGCCACGTCGTAATCCGCCCCGTCGGCGAGTTCCCAAGTGGTGATGGTGATGTAACGCATGTGTCATCCTCCATGCTTAATGGAGGTATCATAGCATAAATCGCGCTGTTTTTGCAGGGGTTTGCGTCAGAGGCGCGCGCGGGGCGGTTGGAGGGCTTGCGCAAAAGAAAACGCCGCGCGGAGGACCGCGCGGCGTTTCATGTCAGATCGGACAGGCCGGATCAGCTGTTGCTGTCGTCCTGTGCGTCGCCCTCGGGGGTGCGCACCACGTCCGAGTCGCCGTCTTCGTCAGCGGCAGAGCCGATGTCGTCGAAGAGTTCGGAGATCTCGAATTCAGCGGCGGCTTCCTCTTCGGCGGCCAGTTCCTGAATCGATTTGCCCGATGCCTGAAGCTCGGCCTCTTCGGGCGAACGTGCAACGTTCAGCTCGATTGTGGCGTCGACTTCGGGGTGCAGGATGATGCGCACATCATGCACGCCCAGTTCCTTGATCGGGTTGCCCAGAACGACCTGCTTGCGGTCGATCGAGAAACCTTCGGCAGTCGCGGCTTCGGCGGCGTCACGGGTGGTGACGGAGCCGTAGAGCGCGCCGGCGTCGGAAGCGGAGCGAATCACGACGAACTGCTGACCGTTCAGCTTCTCGGCGAGTTTCTCGGCTTCTTTCTTGGTCTCGAGGTTCTGTGCCTCGAGCTGGGCTTTCTGGCCTTCAAAGGCTTCGACGTTGGCCTTGGAGGCCGACAGCGCCTTGCCTTGCGGCAGCAGGTAGTTGCGGGCATAGCCGGGCTTTACGTCCACGACTTCGCCCATCTGGCCCAGTTTGGCCACACGTTCCAGAAGGATAACTTGCATGTGCTCTCTCCTTACTTGACGGCGTAGGGCAGCAGGGCGAGGAAACGGGCGCGTTTGATGGCACGGGCCAGCTCGCGTTGTTTCTTGGCCGATACGGCGGTGATGCGGGAAGGAACGATCTTGCCACGCTCAGAGATGTAGCGTTGCAGCAGACGTGTGTCCTTGTAGTCGATCGCAGGTGCGTTGTCGCCCGAGAAGGGGCAGACTTTGCGACGGCGGAAAAATGGTTTTGCAGCCATGGTTTATGTCCTCTTCTTCAAGCTGGCGATCAACGGCGCTCGCGACGGTTGTCGCGTTCGTCGCGTTTCTGCATCTGCACGGAGGGCAGTTCTTTGTGCTCGTCGACCTTGATGGTCAGGACGCGCATCACGTCATCATGCAGGCGCATCAGGCGTTCCATTTCCTGCACGGCGGTCGCGGGTGCGTCCGAACGCAGGAAGGCATAGTGGCCCTTGCGGTTCTTGTTGATCTTGTAGGCCATCGTCTTGACGCCCCAGTACTCGCTGTCGACGAGCTTGCCGTCGTTGTCCGCGAGAACGGTGCCGAAGTGTTCGATGAGGCCTTCTGCTTGCGTGTTGGACAGGTCCTGACGCGCAATCATAACATGCTCATAAAGCGGCATGTGCACTCCTATTTGTATCAAGGCGCATTTCATAGGCGGGGCGTTCATCCTTGCTCCCCACCACGAGAGTCTGCGCGGTTCATATGCTGTGCAAGGAAGCGCCCCGTATACACGGTTTCCCGGCCACGGCAAGCCCCGGCGCGGGCGCGCGGGCCGGGACGGGCTTGCCCTTGCGGCATGTGACGCGATACATCGGGTAAAACCGCTAATAAGAGGCTGCAACCATGAGCATCGCATTCGTTTTTCCCGGGCAGGGCGCCCAGACCATCGGCATGGGCCGCGATCTGGCCGAAGCCTATCCCGAAGCCCGCGCCGTATTTGACGAGGTCGACGCGGCCTTGGGCGAGAAACTGTCTGACCTGATCTGGGAAGGCGACATCGAGACGCTGACCCTGACCGAGAACGCGCAGCCCGCGCTGATGGCGACCTCTTTGGCTGCTATGGCCGCGCTGAAGGCCGAAGGTGTAAGTGTCGAGAAAGCGGCCTTCGTGGCGGGGCACAGCCTTGGCGAATATTCTGCGCTGTGTGCTGCGGGCGCGCTGTCGCTGGCTGACACCGCGCGGCTGCTGCGCATTCGCGGCAAGGCCATGCAGGCCGCCGTGCCAGTGGGCGAGGGCGCCATGGCGGCGATTCTCGGCCTCGGGATCGAAGAGACCGAGAAACTGGCCGAAGCCGTTGCCGAGGGCGCGGTCTGCCAGGTCGCCAATGAAAACGACCCGAGCCAGAACGTGCTCTCGGGCGAGAAGGCCGCGGTGGAGCGCGCTGTGGCCATGGCGAAAGAGGCCGGGGCCAAGCGCGCGTTGCTGCTGCCCGTCTCCGCCCCTTTCCATTGCCCGCTGATGGGGCCGGCTGCGGAAGAGATGGCGAAAGCACTGGGCGAGGTGACCTTCAACGATCCCGCCGTGCCGCTGGTCGCCAATGTCACCGCCGAGGCGGTTTCGGACGCCGCCCGCATTCGCGAGTTGCTGGTCGAACAGGTCACGGGCCGAGTGCGCTGGCGTTCCTCTGTTGAGTGGATGGCCGCACAGGGCGTGACCGAGGCATGGGAGATCGGCGCGGGCAAGGCGCTTTCGGGCATGATCCGACGCATCGACAAAAGTGTCGCCACCCGCAGCATCGGCGCGCCGGATGAGGTGAAGGCCGCGGCCGAATCCTAAGACATAGAAAAGTGGCATCTCGCCGCGCCGGGGCACAGCGCCTCGTGAGAGAATAAAGGAAGAGACATGTTCGATCTTACAGGAAAGAATGCCCTGATCACCGGCGCTTCGGGCGGCATCGGCGCGGATATCGCGCGCAAGCTGCACGCCCAAGGGGCTACCGTTGGCCTGTCCGGCACGCGGACCGAACCGCTTGAGGCGCTGAAGGCCGAGTTGGGCGAACGCGCCCATGTGCTGCCGTGCAACCTCAGCGATATGGAAGCTGTCGACGCGCTGCCGAAACAGGCGGCGGAGGCCATGGGCTCGGTCGATATTCTGGTGAACAATGCGGGCATCACCCGCGACAATCTTTTCATGCGCATGTCGGATGACGAGTGGAATTCGGTGCTCAACGTGAACCTCACCGCGACCTTCAAGCTCTGCAAAGGGGTGATGCGCGGCATGATGAAGGCGCGTTGGGGCCGGATCATCAATATCTCCAGCGTCGTGGGCGCCACGGGCAACCCCGGTCAGGCGAATTATGCAGCCTCGAAGGCCGGTGTCGTGGGCATGTCCAAGTCGCTGGCGTATGAGGTGGCGAGCCGCGGGATCACGGTGAATGCTGTGGCACCGGGGTTCATCACCACGGCCATGACCGACAAGCTGACGGATGAGCAAAAGTCTGGAATCATGGGGCAAATTCCCGCAGGCCGCATGGGCGATCCGGATGAGATCGCCGCCGCCGTGGTCTATCTTTCCAGTGCCGAGGCTGCTTATGTGACAGGGACCACCTTGCATGTGAACGGCGGTATGGCCATGTTGTGACCCTGCGCCTCAATAGCGTTTGCCAAGTCCGGCGCATGTGCTAAAGGGGGCGCAGAATCGAAACGGAGGGTGCTTGATCACCCCCTGCGCCTTGTGCGAACAAGGAAATAGCCGCCCCTTTTGGGGCATCCTCCAAACGCCGATTACCGGCGGGCGGAAACCAAAAGGGGCCTTGAATGGCCCGAAGACATGAGGACTTATTATGAGCGACGTCGCAGACCGCGTGAAAAAGATCGTTGTAGAACACCTGAGCGTGGAAGAGGACAAAGTGACTGAGAATGCGTCGTTCATCGACGATCTCGGCGCAGACAGCCTCGACACCGTGGAACTGGTGATGGCGTTCGAAGAAGAGTTCGGCATCGAGATCCCTGATGACGCGGCTGAGAACATCCAGACCGTTGGCGATGCGGTCAAGTTCATCAAAGAAGCCTCCTAAGGCTTTGCCGGGCAACCGGCGGATTTGAGTTTTGAAAACGGCGTTGTTCCTAGCGGAATGACGCCGTTTTTATTTGCCTGAACGGGGTGGGCTTGTCCCTTTGGAGCTGAGGTCGCATGTCTGCGCCAAGAAGTTTCAAGCGTGAAGGCAATTCACCCCATGTCCCGCACGATCCCGACCATCAACACCGCCAGACTGACCCTGCGCGCCATGCGCGCCGAGGATTTTCAGCGCTATGCCGAGATTTGGGCGATGCCCGATGTGGCGGACCGGATCCTCGATCAGCCCCGGCCCAAGGGGCAGTCATGGGACGCTTTTCTGCGCAACGCGGGCCATTGGCAGATCACCGGCTTTGGGCAGTGGGCGGTGCAGCTCCACCGCCAGCGCGAGATGTTGGGCCAGACCGGTTTCGTCTTTGGTTCCCGCAATTTCGGTGAGGATTTCGACACTTACCCCGAGGCGCGGCTGGTCTTGGCCCCTCAGGCCCAAGACCAGCGGCTTGGGGCCGAGGCCGCCCGGGCGGCGCATGAGTGGTTTGATCGGGTGATCACGGGCCGCACGGTCTGTATGATCTCGGCGGGGAATGAGGCCGCTTTGCGGATCGCGAGGGGGCTTGGTTATCAGGGGCTGCGCGAGGTCAAGACGGCGGGCGGTGCGGTGCATCTGATGACCCGGCGCGGCCCGCCGGGCTAAGCCCACAAGCCGCGAAGGCGCCTGAGATTCGACCCATCGGCGTTTTTGCGCTCTGCCTGCGGACCCCCGCCGATATGCTTGTGCCTACAGGCTTTTGCAGGGTAAGAGGTTCGCCGAGACATTATCGGCAAGGGGCACTGAGATGCGCAGAGTTGTAGTAACGGGTTTGGGTTTGGTTACCCCGCTCGCGGACGGCGTGGAAGAAAGCTGGAAACGGATCCTTGATGGGAAGTCCGGGGCCGGGCCGATCACCGGCTTTGATGCCAGCAAATTGGTGACTCAATACGCTTGCGAAGTGCCTTTGGGCGATGGCAGCGATGGCACCTTCGACGCCAATAAATACATGGAGCCGAAAGAGCAGCGCAAGGTCGATACCTTCATCCTCTTCGGCATGGCTGCCGCCCAGCAGGCGGTTGAGGATTCGGGTTGGAAGCCGACCGAGCAGGAAGATCAGGAACGCACCGGCGTTCTGATCGGCTCGGGCATCGGGGGGCTGAACTCCATCGCCAATACCGCCGTCATGATGCACGAGAAGGGCCCGCGCCGCGTGAGCCCCTTCTTCGTGCCGGGCGCGCTGATCAACCTAATCTCGGGTCAGGTGTCGATCCTCTATGGTTTCAAGGGGCCGAACCACTCGGTCGTGACCGCCTGTTCGACCGGCGCCCATGCCATCGGCGATGCGGCGCGGCTGATCAAATACGGTGATGCGGATGTGATGATCGCAGGCGGTGCCGAGGCGGCGATCTGTGAGATCGGCATGGCGGGCTTTAACGCCTGCAAGGCGCTCTCGACCAAACGCGGCGACGATCCGCAAAAGGCCAGCCGCCCCTATGACGTGGACCGCGACGGCTTCGTCATGGGCGAGGGCGCGGGCATCGTGGTGCTGGAAGAGTATGAGCACGCCAAGGCGCGCGGTGCCAAGATCTATGCCGAGGTGCTGGGTTATGGCCTGTCGGGCGACGCGCATCACATCACCGCCCCTTCCGAGGATGGCGAGGGCGGCGAACGCTCCATGCGTGCGGCGCTGAAGAACGCGGGGCTGGAGCCTGCGGATGTGGATTACATCAACGCGCATGGCACCTCGACCATGGCCGACACCATTGAGCTGGGCGCGGTCGAGCGTCTGATGGGTGATGCGGCGGGCAATGTGACCATGTCCTCGACCAAATCCGCCACCGGGCATCTTTTGGGTGCCGCGGGCGCGATCGAGGCGATCTTTTGCATGCTTGCGATCCGCGATCAGGTAGCGCCGCCGACGATCAACCTCGACAATCCGGCGGTGGAAACCCCGATTGATCTGGCGCCGAACAAGAAGGTCGAGCGCAAGATCGACGTGGCGCTCAGCAACTCCTTTGGTTTCGGCGGCACCAACGCATCGGTCCTGTTCGGGAAAGTCAGCTAAATGTGGCGTCATATCGCCTCTAACGCCGTGACGTTTCTGTTGGTCGGCCTGTTCCTGCTTGGGGGGATCATCCTCTGGGGCAAGTCGACCTATGTCTCTGAGGGTCCGTTGGAACAGGCGATCTGTGTGCAGGTCGAGCGCGGCTCGAACATGCGGCAGGTCAGCCAGAACCTTGAGGAACAGGGCGCGGTTTCCTCGCCCGCGATCTTTCGCATGGGCGCGGATTACGAGGAGAAGTCGAGCAGCCTGAAGGCGGGCAGTTTTCTTGTTCAGCCCGGCACGTCGATGCAGGGGATCGTGGATATCGTGACCCAAGGGGGGGCCAGTACCTGCGGCACGGAGGTTGTCTATCGCATCGGGGTGAACCGGGTGAGCGTGCAGGTCCGTGAGTTGGACCCGGTCACCAGCCGTTTTGTCGAACGCGCGGAATTCACTCCGAGTGAGGAAGAGGCTCCCGAAGCCTATACCGAAATCTCGAGTGCGAATGACACGCGGTTTCGTGTGGCATTGGCCGAAGGCGTGACCAGCTGGCAGGTTGTCGAAGCTCTCAAGCAGGTCGAGCAATTGACCGGCGAGGTTGCGGAGCTTCCAGCAGAGGGGAGCCTCGCGCCCGATAGCTATGAGGTGCGTCCGGGCGACGACCGCGCCGAGGTGATTGCACGGATGGCCGCGGCGCAGGAGGTGCTCTTGGCCGAAGCCTTTGAAGCGCGCGACCCCGATCTGCCGATTGAGACGCCCGAGGAGCTGCTGATCCTTGCGTCGATCATCGAAAAGGAAACCGGTGTCGCCGCCGAACGTGAGCAGGTGGCGAGCGTTTTCGTGAACCGTTTGAACCAAGGGATGCGGCTTCAGACCGACCCCACGGTGATCTACGGGGTGACCGAGGGCAAGGGCGTGCTGGGCCGGGGGCTGCGGCGCTCGGAACTGCGGGCAGAGACGCCATGGAACACCTATGTGATCGACGGTCTGCCGCCCACGCCCATCGCCAATCCGGGCCGGGCGAGCCTGATGGCCGCGGCGCAACCGGCGGAGACGGACTACGTCTTTTTCGTGGCGGACGGCACCGGGGGGCACGCTTTTGCGGAAACCTTGGACGAGCATAACCGCAACGTTGCGCGCTGGCGTCAGATCGAGGCGGAGCGCGGTGCGGAAGCGGCGGGGAATGCCTCAACCGGCGGAAACTGAGACCACTAAAAACCCCGCTGGAGACAGCGGGGTTTTTATTTGCGCGGGTGCTTTGCCGCGCGGTGCTGTAAGGTCTTGTTAATACAGTTTTTCTTGACTTTGCGCACGGTCTGGCGTAGGACTTGTGGCACGCTAGAGGACATGGGCGAACGGCCCCGGGGTAACCCGGTGGTCGTTTTTTTGTGTCTGCTCGGTTGGGGATAACCAACAAGAGGTAAAGCGATGACGATCATTACCCCGGAGCAAGAGACGGAAGACAGCGCGGAAATCCTGCGCGGTCTTCAAGAAGCTATCGGCGCGCTGCGTCGGGAAATCGAAGGTCTGACGGAACAGGCCCGGTCCGGGGGGGAACTCAAGGAAACTGCGGTGTCTGGCAAAACGTCCAAAGTGGCGGGACTGCTGGCGCATTGCCTGAAAGCGGAGAACACGCTGAATGACTGTCGAAACCGACAAGCTGGAATCGCGCGCGGGGGCTATGCCCTCGACATGGACAAAGCGCGGGCTGACATCGGGTGCAAGCTGGATCGCCTGCGCCGATGCTCAGACCCAAACGCAGTTTCTGAATGAACTCGGTGAGGGAGAGCTTCTGGCTCTCCCTTTTTTGTTTGAGTTCTGGGCGCTTGACCACCAACTGCCGCCTGAGGGCGATTGGCAGACATGGGTGATCATGGGCGGGCGCGGCGCGGGCAAGACGCGCGCCGGTGCGGAATGGGTGCGCAGCAAGGTTGAAGGGAGCGTGCCGCTCGACCCCGGTGCGTGCAGCCGCGTGGCGCTGGTGGGGGAGACCATCGAGCAGGTGCGCGAGGTAATGATTTTTGGCGACAGCGGCATTCTGGCCTGCAGCCCGCCGGATCGGCGGCCCGATTGGGAGGCGACGCGCAAGCGGTTGGTCTGGCCGAATGGGGCGATTGCCACGGTGCATACGGCGTATGACCCCGAAGGGCTGCGCGGGCCGCAGTTTGATGCGGCTTGGGTGGATGAATTGGCTAAATGGAAGCGCGGGCAGGAGGCTTGGGACCAGTTGCAGTTTGCGCTGCGTTTGGGGGAGCGCCCGCAGGTCTGCGTGACGACGACGCCGCGCAATGTGGATGTGTTGAAGGCGCTTTTGGCCGCGCCTTCGACGGTGACGACCCATGCGCCGACGGAGGCGAATGCGGCCAATCTGGCGGGGTCGTTCCTGGAAGAGGTGCGAGCGCGCTACCGTGGCACGCGGCTAGGGCGGCAGGAGTTGGATGGTGTTTTGTTGGCCGATGCCGAGGGGGCGTTGTGGACCTCGGCCTTGTTGGAGGCGGGGCGGGTGCGAGAAGCGCCGGAGCTGGACCGGATCGTGGTGGGTTTGGACCCGGCGACGACGAGTGGGGCGGGCTCGGACGAGTGCGGGATTGTTGTGGTGGGGGCGCAGACAAAGGGGCCGCCGCAGGAGTGGCGGGCGGTGGTGCTGGCTGATTGCACGGTGCAGGGGGCCACGCCCATGGGCTGGGCGCAGGCGGCGATTGCGGCGATGACGCGCTATGGGGCGGATCGGTTGGTGGCTGAGGTCAATCAGGGCGGGCAGTTGGTGGCTGAGGTGTTGCGGCAGGTCGATCCGCTGGTCTCGCTCAAGACCGTTCATGCGGCGCGGGGCAAGGTGGCGCGGGCGGAGCCAGTGGCCGCGCTTTATGAGCAGGGGCGGGTGTGCCATTTGCCGGGGCTGGATGCGCTGGAGGATCAGATGTGTCTGATGACGGCGCGCGGCTATGAGGGCAAGGGCAGCCCGGACCGGGTCGATGCGCTGGTCTGGGCGCTGCATGAGCTGATGATCGAGCCTGCCGCGCAGTGGCGCAGCCCGGGGGTGCGGAGCCTGTGAGCGGGCTGTTGCGTGGGACAGCGCACGGTGGGTTTCTTCAGCGTTAAGGGATTTCGGGGACAGTCTGACAACGCCGGGCAATGCGGGGCAGGTCTTCGCCGCCGGGGCCGGGCAGAATGAGGAGCGACGACATGGTATTCGATTTTCTACGGCGTGGCGCGGCAGGTGAGACAGCGGAGCGCAAAGCATCCGCCACGGGGCCAGTCGTCGCCTATCAGACCTCGGGCCGTGTCGCCTGGAGCCCGCGCGATAGCGTGAGCCTGACGCGTGCCGGGTTCTGCGGCAATCCGGTTGGGTTCCGCTCGGTCAAGCTGATCGCTGAGGCTGCCGCAGCGCTGCCGCTGGTCGTGCAGGACAGCGCGCGGCGCTACGAGGAACACCCGCTGATTGAGCTGATGCGCCGCCCGAATGCGGGCCAAGGCCGGGCGGAGATGTTTGAGGCGCTGTATGGGCAGATGCTTTTGAGCGGCGATGGCTATGTCGAAGCCGTGGGCGGTGAGAGCGGTTTGCCGGTAGAACTACATGTGCTGCGCTCGGACCGGATGAGCGTGGTGCCGGGGGCGGATGGCTGGCCTGTCGCCTATGAATATGCGGTGGGCGGGCGCAAGCACCGTTTCGATGCGAGCGGTGCGGCGACGCCGGTTTGTCATATCCGCAACTTTCATCCGCAGGACGATCACTACGGGTTCAGCCCCATGCAGGCGGCGGCCATGGCAATGGATGTGCATAATGCGGCGAGCCGTTGGTCGAAGGCATTGTTGGACAATGCCGCGCGGCCCTCCGGCGCGATCGTGTATCGGGGGGGCGAGGGGCAGGGCAAGCTGAGCGAGGATCAGTTTGACCGGCTGGTGAGTGAGATGGAGAGCCATCATCAAGGCGCGCGCAATGCCGGGCGGCCGATGCTGCTGGAGGGCGGGCTCGACTGGAAGCCGATGGGTTTTTCGCCCTCGGATATGGAGTTTCAAAAGACCAAGGAGAGTGCGGCGCGGGAGATCGCGCTCGCCTTTGGGGTGCCGCCGATGCTGATCGGGGTGCAGGGCGATGCCACTTACGCAAATTATCAAGAGGCGCATCGGGCGTTCTATCGTCTGACGGTGCTGCCGCTGGCGACGCGGGTGACGGCGGCGCTGGCGGAGTGGCTGAGCGGGTATCTGGGGGCGGCGGTGATGGTGAAGCCGGACCTTGACCAAGTGCCTGCATTGGCGGCGGAGCGTGATGCGCAATGGGCGCGGGTGTCTGCGGCGGCGTTCCTGAGCGATGCGGAGAAGCGCAGCCTGTTGGGGCTTCCGGCGGTGACCGATGATGCCTGAGCTGCGTGAGATCGAGCGCTTCGAATGCGCGCCGGGCTTGCGGCTTCAGGCGCATGAGACGCTCAGCGCGGTGCACCGCGAGAACATGCAAAAGCGGCTCGACCGGATTGAGCAGATGATGGAGCGGTTGGAACGGCGGCTGTGGCTGACGGTCTACGGCGTGGTGGCGGTGATCTTGGCGCAGGCGGTGCAATCCTTTCTGGCGGTGGCGCCATAGCGGGCTGAACGAGGGAAAATACGATGACTTATCAATTGGATGCCTCCGGCGGCTGGTCGGAGAACGGGGAAGCTGTGCCTTCGGGCTGCGGGTTGGAGCATAAATTTGCACGCTTCGGCAGCGTGACATCGGTGGAGGATGGGCTGGAGATCAGCGGCTATGCCAGCCTCTTTGGCGCGGTCGATCAGGGCGGCGATGTGGTCGAGGCGGGAGCCTATGCGGCAAGCCTTGCGGCGGTCGCGAAGGCGGGGCGCAGCGTCAAGATGCTGTGGCAGCACGATCCCGCCCAGCCCATCGGCGTCTGGGACGAGGTGTGCGAGGATGGCCGGGGTCTTTGGGTCAAGGGGCGCATCCTTAGCACTGTGGCCAAGGGCCGGGAGGCGGCGGCGCTGATCGAGGCAGGGGCCATCGACGGGCTCAGCATCGGCTACCGCACCGTGAAGGCGGGCAAGACCACCAAGGGGCAGCGGCTGCTGTCGGAACTGGAGCTTTGGGAGGTGTCTTTGGTGACCTTTCCGATGCTGCCATCGGCGCGGGTCGGGGCCAAGGGAGAGTTCAGGGCCGTAGGCCATGTCCTGCGCGAGATGGCGGCGGCCTTTGATGCCGCGCGGGCCGAGATGGTGCGGGGCTGAGCCTGAGTTTGACTGAGCAGATCGAAGGAAAAGCGATGACCAAGAGTGAGACGAGCACAAAGGCGGGCAAAGACCTGTCTCCGGCGGAGGAAGTGCGGCAGGCCGTGAGCGGTTTTGTCAGTGACTTCAACGGCTTTCGGGCCGAGATCAATACGAAACTTCAACAATCAGAAGAGCGAATTGCCATGATGGACCGCAAGATGACCCTGCCTGCCCGCAGCCCTTTGGGGGGCGCGATCGATCACGATGCGCCGCATAAGAAAGCCTTTGACGCCTATCTGCGCAACGGCGATGACGACGGGCTGCGGGGGCTGGAACTGGACGGCAAATCGATGTCGACGGCGGTCAATTCGGACGGCGGCTATCTGGTGGATCCGCAAACCGCCGACCGGGTGCAATCTGTGCTGAATGCGGGGGCGTCGATCCGCGCGATTGCCTCGGTGGTGCAGGTGGAGGCCACCTCTTATGACGTACTGGTCGATCACGCCGATGTGGGCGCTGGTTGGGCGACCGAAAGCGGCGCGCAGGCCGAGACGGACACGCCCCAGATCGACCGGATCACCGTGCCGCTGCATGAGCTGAGCGCGCTGCCCAAGGCGAGCCAACGTCTGCTGGATGACAGCGCCTTTGATATCGAAGGTTGGCTGGCGGGGCGTATCGCCGACAAATTTGCTCGGGCCGAGGCGGCGGCCTTTGTCAGCGGTGACGGCATCGACAAGCCCACCGGTTTTCTGAGCCACCCAGCGGTGGACAACGGCGTCTGGACCTGGGGCAATCTGGGCTATGTCCCCAGCGGCACCAACGCCAACCCCGAGGCCGATGCGATCATTGAGTTGGTCTATGCCCTTGGCGCGGCTTACCGCAAGAACGCGGTTTTCGTGATGAACTCCAAGACCACGGCCAAGGTGCGCAAGTTGAAAGACACCGATGGGCGGTTCCTGTGGTCCGACGGGTTGGCGGCAGGCGAGCCTGCGCGGCTCATGGGCTATCCGGTGCTGGTGGCCGAGGACATGCCCGATCCGGCGACCGATGCGATGGCGATCGCCTTTGGCGACTTTTCCGCAGGCTACACCGTGGCTGAGCGCCCCGATCTGCGGATCTTGCGCGACCCGTTCAGCGCCAAGCCGCATGTGCTGTTCTATGCCACCAAACGTGTCGGCGGCGACGTGAGCGATTTCGCGGCGATCAAGCTGATGAAATTCGGCCTGGCGTAAGCCGGTGCCGAAGCCGGGGCCGGGGCAACTTGGCCCCGGCCCGGACGTGCGCCTGCGAGGTTGCGTTGTCTAGCTGCTCCCCTCCGACCGAGCAATGCAACCGGTGCGCGTCCGGGAATAACCGCATGGCCCCAAGGGGCGCGGGAGCGATTTTTGGAGACGTTCGATGATGTTGATCGAAGAGACAAATGTGCCGGATGCGGTCTTGCCGGTTGAGGCCTTCAGAATGCATCTGCGCCTTGGCACCGGCTTTGCGCAGGACGGCCTTCAAGACCCGGTGTTGCGCAGCTTCCTGCGCGCGGCGATGGCGGCGGTGGAGGCGCGGACGGGCAAGGTGTTGATCATTCGGCGTTTTGCCCTGTCGCTGACCTTTTGGCGCGATGCCGCGGCGCAGGTCTTGCCCGTGGCCCCGGTGCAAGAGATCGTGCGGCTGGCGCTGGTGGCGCGGGTTGGGGTGGAGACGGCGGTGGACCCCGAGCGCTATTGGCTGGAGCGCGATGCGCAAGCGCCGCGTTTGCGGGCCAGCACCACCGCCCTGCCGCGCATCCCAAGCGCGGGGGCCGCGCTGATCAGTTTCGACGCGGGCATGGCCGCCGATTGGGGCGGGTTGCCGGATGATTTGGCCCAAGCGGTGATGCTGCTGGCCGCGCATTACTATGAATACCGCGACGACACGGCGCTTGGTGAAGGGTGCATGCCCTTTGGTGTCAGCAGCCTGATCGAACGCTACCGCCGGGTGCGCCTCGGCTTTGGGGGAACGGCATGAGCCGCCCGCAGTTGAACCGGCCCCTTGTATTGGAAGCGCCGCAGCGCGTGAGCGATGGCGCGGGAGGGCATCGCGAGGTCTGGCAGCCCTTGGGCACTCTCTGGGCCGATGTGCGCGCGCGGACGGGGCGGGAGACTGCGCAGGGCGGGGTGGCCGTCAGCCGGATGGGGGTCAAGATCACAGTGCGGGCGGCGCCGGAAGGTGCCCCGCAGCGACCAACCCCCGAGCAGCGGTTTCGCGAGGGCACGCGGGTCTTCGTGGTCCGGGCCGTGGCCGAGAGCGATGCGGGCGGGCGCTATCTGATCTGCTTTGCCGATGAGGAGGTGGCGGTATGACCTATGCGCTTTCAGGGGCATTGCAGGCGGCGGTTTATGACCTATTGCAGAGCGATCCGGGCCTCACCGCGCTGATCGGTGACGCGGTCTTTGACGCGGTGCCGGGGGGGAGCCTGCCAGAGACCTATGTGCTCTTGGGCCAAGAGGTGGCGAAGGACCTGTCGGACCCGCAGGGCGCGGGGGCGGAGCATCGCCTGACCCTGTCGGTGGTCACCAGCGCGCCGGGGTTCAGCACGGCGAAGGGCTGCGCGGCAGTGATCTCAGACCTGCTGCATGGGGCAAGACCCGCGCTCAGCCGGGGGCGCGTGGTGGATATGGCCTTTCTCAAAGCTACGGCGCGGCGGATCGACGGGGCCTCTGCCCGGCGGATCGACCTGCAATTCCGCGCCCGGGTCGCGGACGCATAAGACTTTAGATTTCAGATTGGTGCGAGGAGACAGTGATGGCAGTTCAAGCGGGCAAGGACCTTTTGGTCAAAGTGGATATGACCAGCGACGGACAATTCGAGACGATCGCCGGGCTCAGGGCCAAACGGGTGAGTTTCAACGCCGAAACGGTGGATGTGACCTCGCTCGATTCAAGCGGCGGTTGGCGGGAATTGCTGGCGGGTGCCGGTGTCCGCTCGGCCGCGATCAGCGGGTCGGGGGTGTTTCGCGATGCGGGCACGGATGAACGGGCGCGGCAGTTGTTTTTCAACGGGCTCACGCCGGATTTTCAGGTGATCATTCCGGATTTCGGCGTGGTGCAGGGGCCGTTTCAGGTCTCCGCTCTGGAATACGCGGGGTCGCTGAATGGGGAGGCCACCTTTGAGCTTAGCCTGCAATCGGCGGGGGAGCTGATCTTTACCCCCGATGTGGTGGTGTGAGCATGGCGAACCCATGGCGCGGCGAGGTGAGTCTCGTGATTGATGGTGAACGTCATGAGGCGCGGCTGACCCTTGGGGCCTTGGCCGAGTTGGAGGCCGCGTTGCAGGCCGACAGCCTCGTGGCTCTGGTCGAGCGGTTTGAAAGCAATCGTTTTTCGAGCCGCGATGTCTTGGCCCTGTTGCTCGCCGGGCTGCGCGGAGGCGGGGCGGAGATGGATGCCGCCACGCTTGAGCACGCGCAGATCGAGGGCGGGCCAATGGCGGCGGCGCGGGCGGCGGCGGAATTGCTGGCGCGGGCCTTTACGGTGCAGGCGTGAGCGCGGCAAGCGGCCTTGACTGGCCCGCGTTGCTGCGGGTGGGGCTGTCGCGATTGGGGCTGCTGCCGGATCAATTCTGGGCGCTGACGCCGGCGGAGTTGCAGTTGATGCTGGGGCCGAAGTCTGGCCCCACGCCGCTGCTGAGCGACGGTCTCGCCGCGCTGATGGCGGCCTATCCAGATGAGACGAAAGGGGCCGGTGATGGCTGACTTTGACGATTTCGAGAACCTTGAGAGCCGGGCCGAGGGGCTGAATGAGACGCTGGCGCAGACCAGCGGTTTGGTGGCCGGGTTCGACGGTGAGCTGCGGCGAATGCGCGGCGCGCTCGCCGCGACGGGCAAAGACGTGGCGACCCTTGAGAAAGGGCTCAGCCGTGGATTGAGGCGGGCCTTTGATGGGGTGGTCTTTGACGGGGCCAAACTCTCGGACGCGCTGAGCGACTTGGCGCAGTCGATGATCCGCACGACTTACAATGCCGCGATGCGCCCGGTGACGGACCATTTCGGCGGGCTGATCAGCGAGGGCGTGGGCAGCATCGTGGAGGGGATATTGCCCTTCGCCGATGGCGCGCCTTTCTCGCAAGGTAAGGTCATGCCCTTCGCGCAGGGTGGGGTGGTCAACTCGGCGACCGCCTTTCCCATGCGCGGCGGCACGGGGCTGATGGGTGAAGTCGGGCCGGAGGCGATCATGCCCTTGGCGCGGGGGGCGGATGGCAAGCTGGGCGTGCGCGGCAGCGGCGGCGGCGCGACGACCATCGTGATGAATATCACCACCCCCGATGTGCAGGGGTTTCAGCGCAGCCAAAGCCAGATTGCCGCACAGTTGAGCCGTGCCCTCAGCACCGGCAACCGCAACCGATAGGCCGCGCGGCGGATAAAGGAGCAGATCATGCAGTTTCACGAGGTCAGATTTCCCCCGTCGCTAAGCTTTGGCTCTGTCGGGGGGCCGCAACGGCAGACAGATGTGGTCACCTTGGCCAACGGCCATGAGGAGCGCAACACGGCTTGGGCCCATTCGCGGCGGGTTTACGATGCCGGGTTGGGAATGCGCTCGATCGACGATCTACAGGCGCTGATTGCCTTTTTCGAGGCGCGCATGGGTCAGATGTACGGGTTTCGCTGGAAGGATTGGGCCGATTATAGGTCGGGCAAGATGGCGCTTCCGGTGGCTTTCGACGACCAGAGCATCGGCTATGGGGATGGGGTGCGGGCGGCGTTTCAACTGACCAAGACCTACCGCTCGGGGGCGCAGTCCTATCGTCGTCCGATTACGAAACCGGTGGCCGGGACCGTGCGCGTGGGGCTGGAGCAGGATGAGCTGCGCGAGGGCGTCGAATATGAGGTCGACGGAGAGAGCGGGATCATCACCTTTGCCCATCCGCCCGACCCTGAGATCGAGGTTTTTGCGGGCTTCGAGTTCGACGTGCCGGTGCGCTTTGACACTGATCGCATTCTGGTCTCGGTCGAGAGTTTTCAGGCCGGACAGGTGCCCGATGTGCCGGTGGTCGAGGTGCGGGTCTGATGGCGGGGCTGGACAGGGATTTGGAAGCCCATATCGCGCAGGGTGTGACGACGCTCTGCCATTGCTGGCAGGTGACGCGCGCGGATGGGGCGGTGTTTGCCTTTACCGACCACGACATGCCGCTGATGTTCGACGGGGTCACCTTTCGTGCCGATACCGGGCTGAGCGCGCGGGCGTTGGCCCAGACCAGCGGGTTGTCGGTTGATAACACAGAGGCGCTTGGCGCGCTCAGCGATGATGCGATCCGCGAGGATGAGATCGAACAGGGCCGCTTTGACGGCGCCGATGTGCAGGCGTGGCTGGTGAACTGGGCGGACCCCGCGCAGCGGCGGCTGCAATTTCGCGGCTCAATTGGTGAGTTGCACCGCGCGGGAGGCAGCTTTCGCGCTGAGTTGCGCGGGCTGACGGAACCGCTCAACCGGCCCCTGGGGCGGGTCTATCAAAAGCCCTGTTCGGCGGTGTTGGGGGATAGCGATTGCCGGTTCGCTCTCACCGCGCCCGGCTATGCTGAGACGCGTGTGGTCGAGACGGTGTCGGAGGCGCAGTATTTCCGTTGGAGCGCGTTCCCGGGCTACGAGGAAGGTTGGTTTGCCCGGGGGCGGCTTGATGTGCTGGAGGGGCCGGCGGCGGGGCTCTGGGGCATGGTCAAACGTGACTACCATGAGGACGGGCAGCGCGTGATCGAGCTTTGGCAGCCGATCCGCGGCGCGGTGGCGGCGGGCACCCGTGTCCGGCTTACCGCAGGCTGCGACAAGCGGATGGAGACCTGTCGGCTGAAGTTCAACAACCTACTGAACTATCGCGGCTTTCCCGATTTGCCGGGGGAGGATTGGATGATGGCGGTGCCCCGGTCGGACGGTGCGAATGGCGGCGGGTCACGCCGATGAGTGCTGCGGGAGAGCGTTTGGTGCAGGCAGCCCGCGGATGGATCGGGACGCCCTATGTGCATCAGGCCGCAACGAAAGGGGCGGGCTGTGATTGTCTGGGCCTGATACGGGGGCTTTGGCGGGAGTTGCTGGGCGCGGAGCCTGAGGCGGTCCCGGCCTATTCGATGGATTGGTCCGAGCCGCAGGGGGAGGAGCGGCTCTGGGCGGCGGCGCTGCGGCACATGGCGATGAAAGACAGCGATGATGCGGCCCCCGGTGACGTGCTGCTTTTCCGGATGCGGCAGGGTGCGGTGGCAAAGCACCTTGGGCTGCAGGCGCGCGTCGGGGCCAGCGCCAGTTTCATCCACGCCTATGCGCGGCACGGGGTGGTGGAAAGCCCGCTCAGCCCGCCATGGCAACGGCGCATCGTGGCGCAATTTGTATTTCCTGAGGAGGTCTCTTGATGGCGACGATTGTTCTTTCGGCAGCGGGGGCGGCGGTTGGCGGCTCCATCGGGGGCACGCTGGCGGGGCTGTCGTCGGTTGCGGTGGGCCGCGCGGTGGGGGCGAGCCTTGGGCGGTTGGTGGATCAACGCCTGCTGGGCCAAGGCGGGGAGGCGGTCGAGACCGGTAAGGTGGATTGCTTTCGCCTGACAGGCTCGGGCGAGGGGGCGGCGATCCCGCAGCTTTACGGGCGGATGCGACTGGCGGGGCATGTCATCTGGGCCTCGCAGTTCCAAGAAGTCACCGAAGTCAGCGGCGGCGGCAAGGGTGGCCCGCCAACGCCGAAGACGACCGAATATAGCTATACCGTCAGCCTCGCCATCGCGCTCTGCGAAGGGGAGATCACCAGCGTCGGGCGCATCTGGGCGGATGGGGAGGAGATTGCCCCGGACGATCTGAACATGCGCGTTTACCGGGGCGCGGCGGACCAGCAGCCCGACCCGACCATCGCCGCGATCGAGGGCGCGGACCGGGTGCCGGCCTATCGCGGCACAGCCTATGTGGTGATGGAAGACCTCCCGCTTGCGCAATTTGGCAACCGGGTGCCGCAGTTCTCTTTCGAGGTGCTGCGCCCCGAGCAGCCGCAAGCGCCGGGGTGGGAGCATGCGCCCGCCTATGGTGTTCAGGGGGTCGCCCTGATCCCCGGCACGGGGGAATACGCGCTGGCGACGACCCCGGTGCATTACACCGACGGCCCCGGCAGCCGGTGGAGCGCCAATGTGAACTCGCCCGCTGCCAAGACCGATTTCGTGGTGTCCTTGGAAAGCCTGACCGAGGAATTGCCACGGTTGGAAGCGGCCTCTCTCGTTGTATCATCGTTTGGCGGCGATTTGCGCTGCGGCGACTGTCGCCTGCGGCCCAAGGTCGAAGACCAGGATATCGATGGGGAGAATATGCCTTGGCGGGTCTCTGACGTGACGCGTGGCACGGCGGAGGTGATCACCCAGCAAGAGGCGCGCCCGATCTACGGCGGCACGCCAGCCGATGCCGCGGTGATTGAGGCCATTCACGCGCTGAAGGCAGCGGGCAAGGCGGTGATGTTCTACCCGTTCATTTTGATGGATCAGATCGAAGGCAACGGGCTGCCGGACCCCTATAGCGATGCCGAGGACCAGCCCCGCTTGCCGTGGCGTGGGCGGATCACGCTTTCGGTGGCCCCGGGGCGGCCGGGCAGCCCGGATGGTACGGCGGCGGCAGAGGCTGAGGTGGCGGCGTTTTTCGGAACCGTCACGGCTGAGGATTTCGCGGTGGGCGAAGGCTCGGTCATCTACAACGGCCCCGAGGAATGGACCCTGTCGCGCTTTATCTTGCACTATGCCGCGCTTTGCGCCGCAGCAGGCGGGGTCGAGGCGTTTTGCATCTCCTCGGAGATGCGGGGGCTGACGCAGATACGCGCGGCAGGCAACAGCTTTCCCGCGGTGGCCGCGCTGCGGGCCTTGGCCGGAGAGGTGCGCGCCTTGTTGGGGCCGGAGGTTAAGATCAGCTATGCCGCTGATTGGTCTGAGTATTTCGGCTATCACCCGCAGGATGGCAGCGGCGATGTCTTCTTTCACCTTGATCCGCTATGGGCCGATCCGCAGATCGATTTCATCGGGATCGACAACTACATACCGCTAGCCGATTGGCGCGATGAGGAGGGGCATCTGGACGGCGAGAACTGGCCCGCGATCTATGATGTCGGCTATCTGAAATCCAACATCGAAGGCGGCGAGGGCTATGACTGGTACTACCATTCGCCCGAGGCCCGAGACGCGCAGGTCCGCACGCCGATCACCGATGGCGCGCATGATGAGCCTTGGGTGTATCGCTACAAAGACCTGCGCTGCTGGTGGGAGAGCCCGCACCACCCGCGTATCGGCGGGCAGCGGCAAGCCGCTCCAACGGAATGGCAGCCGATGTCGAAAGCGATCTGGTTCACGGAATACGGCTGCGCGGCCATCGACAAAGGGGCGAACCAGCCCAACAAGTTTCTCGATCTGAAGAGCTCGGAAAGCGCCTTGCCGCATTATTCCACTGGCGCACGGGACGATCTGATGCAGATGCAATATCTGCGGGCGATCTCGGATTACTGGCGCGATCCGGCGCATAATCCGATCTCGGAGGAATATGGTGCGCCGATGCTGGATATGACGCGCGCTTTTGTCTGGGCATGGGACACGCGGCCGTTTCCCTTCTTCCCCAACAATGTCGATCTCTGGAGCGATGGGGAGAATTACAGCCGTGGCCACTGGCTGAACGGGCGTGCCTCGGCGCGGTCGCTGGCCTCGGTTGTGGGGGAGATTTGCCGCCGGGCGGGTGTGGTGCATTTCGATACCTCCGCGCTGTTCGGCTATGTGCGCGGCTATACGGTGGCCGAGGTTGGCGAGGCGCGTGCCGCGCTGCAACCGCTGATGCTGCGCTATGGGTTCGATGCAATCGAACGCGACGGGGTTTTGCAGTTTCGGATGCGTGTCGGGGCGGATGCGCTGCCCCTCGACCCCGATCGCCTCGCGGTTCACCCCGATCTGAGCGGGGTGACCGAGCAGTCGCGCGAGGCGGAGGCCGAAGTCTCGGGCCGTGTGCGGCTGCGGTTCGTTCAGGCCGATGCGGATTTTGACCCGATTGCCGAAGAGGCGGTTCTGGCGGATGAGGCGACCCATGCGGTCACCGGGACCGAGCTGAACATGGCCTTGACCCGAGGCGAGGGGCGGCAGGTGGCCGAACGCTGGCTGACCGAAGCGCGCGTCGCGCGTGAGACGCTGCGGCTGGCATTGCCGCCGTCGCGGATGGCTGTCGGGGCGGGGGATGTGATCGAACTGCCGGGCGATGGGGCGGAGGGGCCGGGGCGCTACCGCGTCGACCGGGTGGAACAGGCCGGCTCCCTGCTGATCGACGGCGTTCGGATTGAGCCCGAAGTCTATGATCCCGCACCGCTTGATGAAGAACTTGGAGCGCTGCGCCCCTTCGTCCCGCCGCTGCCGGTTCTGCCGCAGTTCATGGACCTGCCGCTTTTGCGCGGGGATGAGGTGCCCCATGCGCCGCATCTGGCGGTGACGGCGACCCCTTGGCCGGGCTCCGTCGCGGTCTACCGCTCTGCCGTGGATTCGGATTATGCGCTGAACGCCATCGTGGCGAACCGGTCGATCATGGGCGTTACCCAAACGCCGCTAAGCGCGGCACGACCAGGGTTGATTGACGCGGGGCCGGTGCTGGAGGTCAAATTAACCAGCGGCAGCCTTCAGTCCGTTAGCAGAGAGGCGCTTTTGAATGGGGCGAACCTTGCCGCCATTGGGGATGGGAGCGCGGACCGTTGGGAGTTGTTCCAGTTTGAGGAGGCGCAGCTTGTCGCCCCGATGACCTATTGGCTGACGGGTCGTTTGCGCGGGCAGGCAGGCAGCGATGGGTTGATGCCCGAGGTTTGGCCCGCCGGGTCGCGCTTTGTGCTGATGAACGGGACACCGCAACAGGTCGAGCTGAGCCCGCATCTGCGCCGCGTGGCACAGCATTACCGCATCGGGCCTGCGCGGCGACCGGTGGATGACCCCTCTTACCTGCATCAGGTTCATGCCTTTGACGGGAATGGTCTGCGGCCCTACAGCCCCTGTCATCTGCGGGCCGAGGCTGGGGCCAGTGGCGATATCACCCTTAGCTGGATTCGTCGAACGCGGATCGACGGCGACCCTTGGGAGGGGCCGGAGGTGCCGCTTGGCGAGGAGAGTGAACGCTATCTCTTACGCGTTTACGAAGGCAGCGAGGAGCGGCGGGAGGTGCTGGTCGATACGCCGCGGTGGACCTATAGCACTGCGGCACGGGCGGCGGATGGCGTCAGCGGGGCGTTTGACGTGACGGTGGCGCAGGTCTCGGCCACATATGGCGCGGGGCCGACTACAGGTTTGACCGTCCCCGGATAGGCCCGCGCGTTATCACGATTTTGAGCATGGGCGGATTTACAAATGGTCCTGCGCTATTGCATGAGCTACCCTTACGGCAGAGTGAAGGAGCACGTGCCATGGCGCAGACACGCAGAAATATCTCGAAAGTGGACCCGGTCTGGGACCAGATTCAGCAAGAAGCCGAGGATGCGGTGCGTGATGAGCCGTTGATCGGCGGCTTTGTGCATGCCTGTATCCTGCACCATAAATCTATCGAGAATGCGCTCTCCTACCGCATCGCGGCCAAGCTTTCGTCGAACGAGATGTCGATGATGGTCGTGCGCGAGATGGTCGAGGAAGCCTATGCCGAAGACCCAGACCTCGTCGCCGCGGCGCGCGCGGATCTGGTGGCCATCTATGACCGCGACCCGGCCTGCCACCGGCTGTTGCAGCCGATTCTGTATTTCAAAGGCTATCAGGCGGTGCAGGCCTACCGTGTGGGCCACCACCTTTATACCAAGGGCAAACGCGATCTGGCCTATTTCATCCAGATGCGGGTGAGCGAGATTTTTGGCGTGGATATCCATCCGGCGGCCAAGATGGGCAAGGGCATCATGATCGACCACGCGCATTCCATCGTCATCGGTGAGACGGCGGTGGTGGGCGACAACGTCTCGATGCTGCATTCGGTGACCCTTGGCGGCACCGGTAAAGAGGAAGAGGACCGTCACCCCAAGATCGGCAATGGCGTGTTGATTGGCGCAGGCGCGAAGGTTCTGGGCAATATCTCTATCGGCCATTGCAGCCGCATCGCGGCGGGGTCGGTTGTGCTGGAGCCGGTGCCTGCCTGCAAGACCGTTGCCGGGATCCCGGCGCGGATCGTTGGAGAGGCGGGCTGCGATCAGCCGTCGATGTCGATGAACCATCTTTTTGGGCCGGACGCCGAATAGGGGCAGTTGCCAGTATCGCAATAAAAAGCCGGGGCATGCCCCGGCTTTCTTCGTTTGTGAGGTGCAGCCCTTAGGCCAGCATGATCATCGGATTTTCAAGGTTCTCGACAATCGCGTTCAGCAGTTGGGCCCCGAGCGCCCCGTCGATCACGCGGTGATCGACCGAGAGGGTCACGGACATGACTGTCGCCGCCGTGATCTCACCGTCCTTGCCGATGATCGGTTTCTTCACGCCCGCGCCCACGGCGAGGATCGCACCATGCGGCGGGTTGATGACCGCGTCGAAGTTGTCGATCCCGAACATGCCGAGGTTGGAGATGGCGAAGCTGCCGCCCTGATACTCATGCGGAGCGAGCTTGCGGTCGCGAGCGCGGGTGGCGAGGTCTTTCATCTGCGCCGAGAGGGTCGAGAGCGACTTGGTGTCGGCGTCCTGTAGCACGGGGGTGAACAGCCCGCCTTCGATGGCCACGGCCACGGCCACATCCGAAGGCTTGAGCTTCAGGATACGATCCCCGGCCCAAACGGCGTTGGCATCGGGCACCGATTGCAGCGCCAGCGCGCAGGCTTTGATAATGAAATCGTTAACCGAGAGCTTCACGCCGCGGGCTTCGAGCTGCTTGTTCAGGTCGCTGCGGAAGGACAGCAGCGCGTCGATCTGGATATCGCGCCGCAGGTAGAAATGCGGGACCGTCTGCTTGGCCTCGGTAAGGCGCGCGGCGATGGTCTTGCGCATTCCGTCGAGCTTGACCTCTTCGATCTCGCGGTCCTCGTACATCTTGCGCACGGCGTCGGAGGAGGGGCCGGCGGGAGCAGGCTGTGTCACCGGCGCGGCGTCCTTGGCGGCGGCGGGGCTGCCGGCCTTGGCAGCCGTCGGCTGGGCGCTTTCCACATCGGCTTTGACGATCCGACCACGCGGGCCGCTGCCTTCGATTTGGGTGAGGTCCAGCCCCTTGTCCGCAGCGATCCGGCGGGCGAGGGGGGAGGCGAAGATGCGCCCGCCCTTGTCGTCCTTGGGCGCGGCGGGGGCTTTGGCGTCGCTGTTGGTCGGCGCGTCATTCGCATCCGTCGCACCGCGGCCATAGCCCGCTCCGGGCGTTTCGGCCTCGGCTGCTTTGGGCGCTTCCTCGGCCTGAGGTTTCTCTTCTTTGGCCGGGGCGGCGCTGTCGATGTCGTCGGCGCTTTCGCCTTCCTCGAGCAGCACCGCAATCGGCGTGTTTACCTTCACGCCTTCGCTGCCTTCTTCGATCAAGATCTTGCCGATGGTGCCTTCGTCGACAGCCTCGAACTCCATCGTGGCCTTGTCGGTCTCGATCTCGGCGAGGATGTCGCCCGAGGCGACTTCGTCCCCCTCTTTGACCAGCCACTTGGCGAGCGTGCCTTCCTCCATCGTGGGCGAAAGGGCGGGCATGAGAATTTCTGTTGGCATGATCCGCTCCTTACCGGTAGGTGACTTTGCGCACGGCCTCGATCACCTCGTCGGTGGTGACCAGAGCGTGTTTTTCGAGGTTGGCGGCATAGGGCATGGGCACGTCCTTGCCGGTGCAGGTGATGACCGGGGCGTCGAGGTAGTCGAACGCCTCCTGCATGATCACGCCGCTGATGTAGCCGCCGACCGAGCCCTGCGGCCAGCCTTCTTCGACCGTCACGCAGCGGTTGGTCTTCATCACGGATTTCAGGACCGTTTCGGTGTCCATCGGGCGCAGGGTGCGCAGGTCGATGACCTCGGACTCGATACCGTCCTCGGCCAGTTTCTCCGCTGCTTCCAGCGCATAGGTCATGCCAATGCCGAAGCTGACGATGGTGACATCCGCGCCCTCGCGCCAGAGCCGGGCTTTGCCGAAGGGGACGGTGTAGTCCTCGATGTCAGGCACATCGAAGCTGCGGCCATAGAGGATTTCGTTCTCAAGGAAGATCACCGGGTTCGGATCACGGATCGCGGACTTCATCAAGCCTTTGTAATCGCTGGCCGAATAGGGCATCGCGACCTTGAGGCCGGGGATCTGCATGAACCAGGCGGCGTAGTCCTGGCTGTGCTGGGCGCCGACGCGGGCCGCAGCACCGTTGGGGCCGCGGAAGACCATGGGCGCGCCCATCTGGCCGCCGGACATGTAAAGCGTCTTGGCCGCGGAGTTGATGATCTGGTCCATCGCCTGCATGGCGAAGTTGAAGGTCATGAACTCGACGATCGGGCGCAGACCGCCGAAGGCCGCGCCGACGCCGATGCCGGCAAAGCCGTGTTCGGTGATCGGCGTGTCGATCACGCGCTTGGCGCCGAATTCGTCCAGCAGACCTTGGGAAATCTTATAGGCGCCTTGGTACTCGGCCACTTCCTCGCCCATGAGGAAGACGTTCTCGTCGCGGCGCATTTCCTCGGCCATGGCGTCGCGCAGGGCCTCGCGCACGGTCTGCTGCTTCATCTCGGTGCCCTCGGGCCAGTCGGGGCTGGTGTCGGGCTCGGGCTGCTTCTTGCCCTCGGCAGGCGCTTCGCGGTCATCGTCGGAGGATTTGGCCTGCGCGGGCTTAGCCTCCGCGCCCTTCTCCTCGGCGGGGGCGGATTTCGCGGTGTCGATGTCGCCGGCGCTTTCGCCTTCTTCGAGCAGCACGGCGATGGGGCTGTTCACCTTCACGCCTTCGGTGCCTTCTTCGATCAGGATCTTGCCGATGGTGCCTTCGTCCACGGCTTCGAATTCCATCGTGGCCTTGTCGGTCTCGATCTCGGCGAGGATGTCACCGGAGGAGACTTCGTCGCCTTCCTTGACCAACCATTTCGCCAGCGTGCCTTCTTCCATGGTGGGGCTGAGGGCGGGCATGAGAATTTCGGTTGCCATTGCTTCAGGCCTCCTGCGGAACTTCGGTTGCGTAGATGTCGGTCCAGAGCTCGTCGAGATTGGGCTCCGGGCTCTCCTTGGCGAAATCGGCGCTTTCGTTCACGATTTGCTTGATCTCCTTGTCGATGGCCTTGAGATCTTCCTCGCTCGCGTGGTTGCCCTCCAAGAGCAGGCTGCGCACGGCCTCGATCGGGTCGCGTTCGTCGCGCATTTTCTGCACTTCCTCGCGGGTGCGGTATTTCGCGGGGTCGGACATGGAGTGACCGCGATAGCGGTAGGTCTTGATCTCCAGAATATAGGGGCCGTCCTTGCGGGCGTGTTCCACGGCCTTCTGACCGGCTTCCTTGACCGCCAGCACGTCCATGCCGTCGACCGCCTCACCGGGGATGCCGAAGGCGCGGCCGCGTTCCCAGATCTCGGCCGAGGAGGTCGAGCGCTGCTGCGAGGTGCCCATGGCGTATTGGTTGTTCTCGATCACGAAGATCACCGGCAGTTTCCACAGAGCGGCCATGTTGAAGGTCTCGTAGACCTGGCCCTGGTTCGCCGCACCATCGCCGAAATAGGTGAAGGTGACGCGCCCGTTGCCCTTGTATTGATCGGCAAAGGCAAGGCCCGCGCCAAGCGGCACCTGCGCCGCGACGATGCCGTGACCGCCATAAAAATGCTTCTCTTTCGAGAACATATGCATCGAGCCGCCCTTGCCCTTGGAATAACCGCCCTCGCGGCCCGTCAGCTCGGCCATGACGCCGTTAGGGTCCATGCCGCAGGCCAGCATATGCCCGTGGTCGCGGTAGGAGGTGATGCGCTTGTCGCCTTCCTCAGCAGCGGCCTCAAGGCCGACAACAACCGCTTCTTGTCCGATATAGAGGTGACAGAACCCCCCGATCAGCCCCATGCCGTAAAGTTGTCCGGCTTTCTCTTCAAACCGCCGGATCAGCAGCATGTCGCGGTAGTAGCTGGTCAGCTCCTCCGCCGAGACATTGGGTTTCTTGCTCGATTTCCTCGCGGCCATGGACGTCTCCTCCGTCGGCTTTGGTCAGGTGCCAAAAGTAGTTTAGCGTTAAACTATTCCCTAACGCATTCCAGAATGGATTGCGAGAGACTTTGTGACGTGGTGCGCGCACCACGGCTGACAAGGCGCAGGAGGCCAGAGATTTCGTATGATTGCAAGGCCGCAGGCGCAGGGCAGGGGCCGATAGACGATAAGCCGCGAAAGCTTAGCGAATGACGATCTCATCGGTGCGGACCATGCCCAGCACTTTGCGCGCGCGTTCGTCCAGAAGATCAAGGTCAAGGTAGTCGTCCGACAGGCGGCGGGTCAGGTTTTCCATCCGGGCAACTTCGGCGCGGACCTCGGCCAAACGGTCGCTCAGCTTTTGGTTCTCGGCCACGATCTCGGTCCGACGGAACAGGCCGAAATCCCCCTGGACGGCGGCAAAAGTAAAATACAGGCTCAGCGCGAAAGCGATTGCGAAGAACAGTAATGTGCCGAAAGCCGGTCGGGTGTTGCGTGTCATGGTTCTGCCTCTGCGTCTCTTGGCGGACGTGACACCAGTATGCCACAGACGATTCGTCATGGGAATCCCACAATTGCGGGAAACCCGTTGTTTTTAACGGTAAATCGGGTTTTTGTGCGACTTAGCCGCCCAAAGCGGCGACGCCGGGCAGGGTCTTGCCCTCCATCCATTCAAGGAAGGCGCCCCCGGCGGTGGAGATATAGGTGAAATCATCCGCCACGCCCGCTTGGTTCAGCGCCGCGACCGTGTCACCGCCCCCAGCGACGGAGGTCAGTGTGCCTTCGCGGGTCTTTGCGGCGGCGGCTTGGGCCGCGGCGACGGTGGCGGTGTCGAAGGGCGGGATTTCAAAGGCTCCCATGGGGCCGTTCCAGATCAGGGTGCGCAGCTCGGCAAAGGCCGTCTCAACCAATGCGACAGTCTCGGGGCCGGCGTCGAGCACCATCTGATCTGTCGCGAGTTTTGCATCAGGCCCAAGCGGGGCGACCTCATGGGCCGCACCCTTGGCGAACTCCCGCGAGACCAGACCGTCGACCGGCAGGATGACCCGGCAGCCTGCCTTTTCGGCCTGCGCCATGATGTCCTTGGCCGTGTCGTAATAGTCCGGCTCTTCCAACGATTTGCCCAAATCGGCCCCGAGTGCGGCGAGGAAGGTGTTTGCCATGCCGCCGCCGATAACCAAGACGTCGAGCCGGTTCACGAGGTTTTCCAAAAGCGCGATCTTGGTCGAGACTTTGGCCCCGCCCACGACAGCGCCCACCGGGCGCTCGGGCTTGGCCAGTGCCGCCTCCAGCGCCGAGAGCTCCGCCTGCATCAAGCGCCCCGCGCAGGCAGGCAGCAGCCGCGCCAGCGCCTCGGTCGAGGCATGGGCGCGGTGCGCGGCAGAGAAGGCATCGTTGCAATAGATATCGCCGAGCGTGGCCAACCGGCGGGCGAAATCTTCGTCATTGGCCTCTTCACCGGGGTAGAAGCGGATGTTTTCCATGAGTTGCAGATCGGCCTGCGCGTCGCCTGCGGCGTCCAGCGATGGCAAGAATGCCACGTCGCGGCCCAGTGCCTTTTCCAGCGTGGGGAGGACTTGGCGCAGGCCCATTTCCTCGACGACCTTGCCCTTGGGCCGTCCGAAATGCGCCAGCAGCGTCACCTTGCCACCGCGCGACAGGATGTCGTTCACCGTGGGGACGATCCGCTCGATCCGCGTGGCATCGGTGACGCGGCCCTCTTCGACCGGCACGTTGATGTCGACGCGCAAGAGCACCCGCTTGCCGTCCAGTTCCATATCGTCCAGTGACTTCCAGCCCATCGATCTTCTCCCAATCCAATCTCTTGCGCTGTGTTTTGCTGTTATCGGGCCTCAGGTCAATGCGCGGCTTGGCAATCGCGGCCAAGCTCCTTAGGTATCTGGCAAAGACAAATCAAAGGATTGCCCCATGGCCGAGATCAAAGACCCCGAGAATACCATCCTGATGGAACTGAAGGACGGCACCGTCACCATCGAACTGATGCCCGACCTCGCGCCCAAGCACGTGGAGCGCATGAAGGAACTGGCGCGCGCCGGGAAATACGATAATGTCGCCTTCCACCGCGTGATCGAAGGGTTTATGGCCCAGACTGGCGACGTGGCCAATGGCAACATGGAAGACAACTTCAACCTGCGCGCGGCGGGCACTGGCGGCTCGGACCTGCCGAACCTGCCCGCAGAATTCTCCAAGGTTCCGCACGCCCGCGGCACCATCGGTGCGGCCCGTTCGGCCAACCCCGACAGCGCCAACAGCCAGTTCTTCATCAACTTCAAGGACAATGACTTCCTCAACGGTCAATACACCGTTTACGGGCAGGTCATTTCTGGCATGGAGCATGTCGACGCGATCACCCGGGGCGAGCCGCCTGCGAACCCTGACCGCATGATCTCCGTCAAGGTGGCCGCAGATGCGTAAGATCGCCACCTCCAGCGCCGTTCTGGCGCTTCTCGGCTCGGCGGCCATGGCCACCGGGCTCGAGATCGAGGTCGCGGGCGAGGCCAATGGCACCGTCAAGATCGACCTGCTCGAAGACGTCGCGCCCAACCACGTGGCGCAGATCACCGAACTGGCCGAGGAAGGCGCCTATGACGGGGTGGTCTTTCACCGCGTGATCGACGGTTTCATGGCGCAGACCGGCGATGTGCAGTTTGGCCGCGCCGATGGCGACACTGCGCGCGCTGGCATGGGCGGCTCCGAGAAGCCTGACCTGAAAGCGGAGTTCTCGGACATTGCCTATGAGAAGGGCGTCGTCGGCATGGCCCGTAGCCAGAGCCCCGACAGCGCCAACAGCCAGTTCTTCATCATGTTCGACGAAGCACCCTTCCTTAACGGTCAGTACACCGTGGTTGGCAAGGTCACCGAAGGGCAGGACGTGGTCGATGCCATCAAGCGCGGCACCGGCCCGAACGGCGCCGTCGTGGGCACGCCGGACGTGATGCAGAAGGTCACTGTGACTGAGTAACGTTCCGACTAGCATCGCGTGGGGTGGGCTTGCTCACCCCGCGCACCGGCCAGCTCAGGCCGTGATGAAATGAGCGTTATCGCCAGTGGCCTGCCCGCAGAGCAGCGGGGTGCATATTCCAAGCTATTGATATTGGCGAAGCGGGCAGGGCGCAGCGTAGACCGCCCCCCCCCAAGCAAACAGGCGCCGCATTCCCTGCGACGCCTGCGAATGTTTAGCCTGCCGAAACCTTATGACGCGGGGTTCGGCTTCTGCGCGGGTGCGGATTTCGCGCCGGGGTTCAGCGGGTCGTCCTGACGCTGCACGGAGCCTTCGAAATGCGCGCCGGATTCGATCGCGATGGTTTTGTGGATGATGTCGCCTTCGACCCGCGCGGTCGATGTCAGGCGCACCTTGAGGCCACGCACGCGGCCCACGATGCGGCCATTGATCACCACGTCATCGGCAACCACTTCGCCCTTGATCGTCGCTGTCTCACCAATGGTCAGCAGATGGGCGCGAATGTCGCCTTCGACTGTGCCTTCAACCTGAACGTCGCCCGTCGTTTTCATGTTGCCGGTCACATGCAGGTCCGAAGACAGAACGGATGCGGGCGGCTTCGCCTTGGGCGCGCTGGCCTTGAACTCGCTCTGCTTAGCGGGCGCGGGGGACGCCGAAGCATTGGAAGGTGCCGGTTTGGACACATCTGCATCCTGAGGGGCGGGATCGTTGATTTTGCTTTTAGAAAACATCGTTTGCAGCCTTGATATAGATCATGGGGTTAACAGCCTTGCCACCTACGCGGACTTCATAGTGGAGATGGACACCGGTGACCCGTCCTGATGCTCCCATATCACCAATATGCTGCCCGCGCGAGACTCTTTGACCAACTTTCACGCGCAGCTTGGACATGTGGGCATAACGGGTCTCGATGCCGAACTCATGCTGGATCTTGACCAGACGGCCATAGCCCGAGGACCAGCCTGCGTGAATCACCACGCCATCGGCGGTCGCATAAAGCGGCGTGCCCATGCCGGCGGCAAAGTCGACGCCCTTGTGCATGCGGCGGCCACCTGTCTTGGGATCGCGGCGATAGCCGAACTGGCTGGTGAAGCGGAAAGCGTTTTTGACCGGGTTTGCGAAAGGCGCCTTTTCGGCGGCGATGCGGTAGAGGTTCAACCGGTCCATCTGGCCCAGCAGCTTGTTCGCACGCAGCGTGTCGGGGCTCAGCTCTTCGCCGCGGGTGGTGAAGGACAGCGGTGTCATTGGCCCGCCTTGGCCGGAATAGCCACGGCGCACGGTGGCGAGGATACGGTCAGTCGGCATGCCCGCGCTGCGGAACATCTTGTCAAGCGGGGCGACAGAGACGCTCATCGCTTCTTCAAGCTGGCGGAAGATCGCGTCGTTCTGGTCGCGCATCAGCGCGATTTCCTGCGCCATCTCATCGGCCTGCAACAGCGCATCCTGCGCGTCGACCACGACCTTGTCGCGCTCCGCCGCGGTCCGGGCAAGGGCTTGGGCAAGGAAATCGACCGGTGCTTGATCGGCATCGGCGCGCAGGATGCCTGCTTCGCCATTCTCAAGGCTGCCTTCCAGTTCGGCCAGTTTCAGCCGGGCCTTCTGGCGGTCTTTCATCGTGTCACGCAGGGTGGATTGGATCACCTCGATCCCGGTTTCCAATTCGCGGCGGCGCGTCTCAGAGGCCAACAGTTCGGACTGCATGACGGAAATCTGTGTCAGCGCGGCGTTAAAGCGGTCTTGGGCGGCAAGCGCCTCTTCGGCGCGCAGGTCGCGCTGCGCGGAAAGCTCGTTCAACCGGGCCTGATAGGTGCGCTGGTCGCGTTTGGCCTGTTCGCGGAAATTGCCGGAGCCAATGCTGTCCATCAAGATGATGGCGGTGGCGATGATGGCCCAAGAGACCAGAAAGGCCGATCCCGCCAGCCCAAGGATCTGGGTGCCGGGCCGCAGGCGGATGAAACGTGTGTCGCTGTCGGATTTCAAAAAGACGCGGCGTTCGGGAAAATACTGCTCAAGCAGAGCATGCGTCTTGATGGCAATCCGTGTGCGCACGTTTTCGTCCTTTGTCCCGTCCCGTCGGTGCGCGGGGCTCGGCCCCTTCGCGCCCAACGTCAATAGCCAGTGCCCGCGAATGGGGCAACCCTATTGACCCGCGCCTGCGCGGCATTCCCCCATTCGCCCAAAAAAGCGCTTTTTCATTGGCAAAAAACCGCCGATACCAAGCACTTGCTGCGTCAGGCCCGGTTCAGCTTGGCCCGCCATCCGCGGTCAGGGGCCAGTAGAAATCGGGCGGGATTCCCGCCTCGGCGCGCTTTTCCTCGTTGAAGGGCGGCTTCAGATCGCCATGGAAATACTTGCGCACGAGGGCATGAAAACGGTCCTTTGGGTCGTCGTCATGGCGGCCACAGAGGAAGTGAAACCACTTGCTGCCATAGGCCACATGGGCGACCTCTTCGGCATAGATCGTCTCAAGCGCGGCCACGGCGCTGTCGGCCTTTGCTTTGCGGAAAATCTCGATCATCCCGGGGGTCACATCAAGGCCGCGCGCCTCCAGCACCATGGGCACCACGGCGAGGCGGCCCATCAGATCGTCCACCGTGTCTTCGGCGGCGCGCCACATGCCGGCATGGGCGGGCATGGCACCGTAATGGCTGCCCATTTCCTCAAGACAGTCGCACATCAGGTTGAAATGTTTGGATTCGTCATCAGCTGCTTTGACCCAATCGTCATAAAAGCCCAAGGGCAGCGGCACATGGGAGAAGCGGGCGATCACATCCCAATGCAAATCCACGGCGTTCAACTCGATATGCGCCACGGCATGGAGCAGCGCCGCGCGGCCTTCGGGCGTGCCGGGACGGCGGCGCGGGACGTCGCGGGGCGAGAGCAACTCGGGCTGTGCGGGCCGGGCAGGGTGCAGCGGCGGGTCGGCGCGGCCCACCTCGGGGCGTTCACCGGCCTCGCGGGCCGAGAGCCACTGCGCCGCATATTTCCGCGACAGCGCGGTCTTCTCGCGCCCATCTGCCGTGCGCAGCACCGCCTCGGCCATTTCCGCCAGCGGCATCATGCGCCGCGCACCGCGTCGAGCACGGCATCCACATGGCCCGGCACCTTCACCTTGCGCCAGACCTGCGCGATCTGCCCTTCGGCGTCGATCAGATAGGTCGCGCGTTCAATGCCCATGGATTTCTTGCCGTACATGTTCTTTTCGACCCAAACCTCATAGGCTTCGGTCACCGCGCCATCGGTGTCTGACAAAAGCGGCACCGTCAGCGCGTGTTTGGCGGCGAATTTGTCGTGTTTGTCCATACTGTCACGCGAAATGCCAAAGACCTGCACGCCTGCCTCGGCGAACTCAGAAAAACGCTCGGAAAAGCCGATCGATTCCTTGGTACAGCCGGGCGTGTCGTCGCGCGGGTAGAAGAACAGAACAACCGGCGCGCCGCGCAAGGCAGAGAGCGTGATCTCGCCACCGCCGGTCACGGGAAGGGTGAAATCCGGGGCCGGTTGGCCGGGCTGGGGTCCGATCTGCGACATGGGGCGGTTCCTTTGGCTTGTGAAGGGTCGTTCAGGGCTGTCATACTGCATCTGATTTGACAACGTCAAAGCCGCCCCAGAAAGCCGCCCCAGTCGAACCGGAGCCCGATGCGCGACCCGTCCCTTTCCAGTCCCCCTGCGCCAGATGGCGAAGGGCCGCCGCGCCGCCGGTCGCGCCGCCGCGCGGGGATCGTCTCGGCTGTGGTGCTGGTGCTCTTGGCGGCGCTGGCCACCGGGGCGGCGGTCTATTTCACCGGGCGTCCGATTCCGGCGCCGCTTTGGGTGCAGACACGGATCGAGGCGCGGATCGCCTCGGCCCTGCCGCAAGCGCGGGTGGATTTCGGCGCGATGGAATTCGTCGTCGATGAGGGTTGGCGCCCCCGCGTGCGTTTGCAAGACATCTTTGTCACCACGCCCGAGGGCGATGAGATCGTCAGTTTTAATGAGTTCAAGGCCAGCCTGTCGATGCAGTCCCTGCTGCGCGGTGTGGCGCAGCCGCGGGCGATTTCGCTTTCGGGCGTGGTGGCCAACCTGCGCCGCGGGGCGGATGGCCGGGTGAGCCTGAGCGCCGGAGCCGGGATTGCCCCACCCGAGCGGGAGGCGGCGACCCTGCCGCAACTTATCGGCCAGATCGACGAGGTGCTGGCCGCACCCGCGCTTTCCGCCCTACGCTCGGTCGAGTTGCGCGCGCTGACACTGCGGTTCGAGGACGCGCGCGCAGGCCGCGCTTGGACCGGGGACGGCGGGCGGCTGCGCCTGTCGCGTAGCGGCGATGCGCTTGACCTCTCCGCCGATCTTGCGGTGCTGAGTGGGGGCGCGGGAGTGGCCACGTTGACCGCGAATTACAGCAGCCAGATTGGAGAGAATGCGGCGACCTTCGGCGTGACATTCGACGGGGTCGATGCGCGCGACATCGCGGCGCAGGGGCCAGCGTTTTCGTGGCTTGAGGTGCTGCGGACCAATATCTCGGGCGCGGTGCGCAGCGGCATCGACAGCGCGGGCCGTTTCGCGCCGATCAACGCCTCTCTGCAGATCGGCAAGGGTGTGTTGCAGCCCAATGCGCAGACCAAACCGATCCCCTTCGATGGGGCGCAGAGCTATTTCAGCTATGATCCCGCGCGCCATTTGCTGCGCTTTGACGAGATGTCGCTCGATAGCCCTTGGGTCTCGGGCAATATCACCGGCAGTTCGCAACTGGGCGACGTCACGGGCGGCATTCCGGGGCGGATGGTGGGGCAGTTCAGCCTGCGCGACCTGCGGGCCAATCCGGCGGAGGTCTATCCTGAGACGGTGGCCTTGGATCAGGCGGATATCGACTTTGAACTCAGCCTAAACCCGTTTCGCCTGAAACTGGGCCGTCTGGAGATCAGCGATCAGGGCCGCAACCTGCGCCTTGATGGCGCGCTGGTGGCCGAGGCGGAGGGCTGGAACCTGTCGCTCGACGGGCGGATGGACCGGCTCAGCCCGGAACGCCTGTTGGCGCTCTGGCCCGAGGGGGTGAAACCCAAGACCCGCAAATGGCTGGACGAGAACCTTCACGCGGGCCGAATGCGCAACCTCGATCTGGCGCTGCGGATGGCGCCGGGGGAAGCGCCGCAGACCTATGTTGCCTTCGACTATGCCGGGGCCGAGGTGCGGTTTCTGAAGACCCTGCCACATATTATGGACGGCAGCGGCCATATGAGCCTGCTCGACAACCGCCTTGTCGTCACGGTGGACGCGGGCGAGGTGATCGCGCCGCAGGGCGGGGCGGTGACTCTGGATGGCTCGTCCTTCATCATTCCTGACGTGCGGGTGAAAGACGGCAGCCCCTCGGTTATCCGGCTTAACACGCGCTCCACCCTGACCGCGGCGCTGTCGCTGCTGAACCAGCCGCCGATGCGGGTGATGGAAAAGGCCGGGCTGCCCGTGACGCTCGCGGATGGGGAGGCGGTGCTGAAAGGCACGCTGGCGCTGCCGTTGAAAAAGGGCGGCAAGCCCGAAGACGTGCGCTATCACTTTGCGGGGGATTTGCTGGCGCTCTCGACCGATACGCTCGTTAAGGACCGCAGCCTTCAGGCCAGCAAACTGGCCATCACCGCCGACAATGACCGTATCACCATCGGCGGCGCGGGACGTATCGACGGGGTAGGCTTCGACGGGGAATGGTCGCAGGCAATCGGCCTCGGCTCGGACGAAAGCCGCCTGACGGCTCAAGTGGCGCTGACCCCGGCGGGGCTCGAAGCCTTTGGCGTGGCACTGCCCCCCGGCAGCCTGCGCGGTGAAGGGCGCGGGCAGATTGCCGTGGACCTCAAGAAGGGCGAAGCGCCGCGCTTCACCTTGCAAAGCGATCTGGCGGGTTTGGGCGTCTCCGTCCCGCAACTGTCATGGAGCAAGGCGCCGGGCACCAAGGGCGAGTTGCGACTGGCGGGGCGTTTGGGCGAGACGCCGAATATCGACGCCTTTCAATTGAACGCGCCGGGGCTGCGGGTGGCGGGCTCCATCGACCTCGCCCCCGGCGGCGCATTGGACCGGGTGCGGATCGACCGGCTGCGGCGGGGCGACTGGCTGGATATCCCGTTGCAACTGATCGGGCAGGGCAAGGGCAACCCGGTGCAGGTGGTGCTGGGCGGCGGCACGCTCGACATGCGCCGGGCCGAGTTCGGCGGGGCCGAGGGGCAAGCTGGGCCGCCGATGCGCGTGGCGCTGGACCGGTTGCAGATCACCGACACGATTTACCTGACCGATCTTTCGGGCACATTCGACACCGCCAAGGGAATGGACGGCGCCTTTACCGCCCGGCTCAATGGCGGCACGCCGGTGCAGGGGCGGGTGCTGCCCCAGGCGGGGCGCAGCGCGGTGCGGGTGGTCTCGGACGACGCAGGCGGGGTGCTGCGCTCTGCCGGGTTGGTTAAACAGGTGGTCGGGGGCAATCTGTCGCTCACCCTGCTGCCGGTCGGCTCGGGCGGGGCCTTTGACGGGCAGATCACGGTCAGCGATGTCGCCATTCGCGATGCGCCGGGGATCGCGGCGCTGGTCAATGCCATCTCGGTCGTCGGGCTAATCAACGAGCTCAACGGCGACGGGATTTACTTCGACGATGTGGAGGCGAATTTTCGCCTGACCCCGAACCGCCTGACCTTGACCGAGGCCAGCGCCGTGGGCGCGTCCTTGGGCCTGTCGATGGACGGTGTCTATGTGCTCGACAGCGGGTTGATCGACATGCAGGGCGTGATCTCTCCAGTCTATATGTTCAACGGGATCGGGTCGCTCTTTACCCGCAAGGGCGAGGGGCTGATCGGGTTCAATTACCGGCTCACGGGGGCCGCGAAAGACCCCAGCGTTTCGGTCAACCCGCTCTCGGCGCTCACCCCCGGCATGTTCCGCGAGCTGTTTCGCCGTCCGCCGCCCCAGCCGCCACAGGTGCAGGGCCAAGCGAATCCGGTTGCCCGGGTGCCGGAGGAACGCTAAGCGCCAAAGCGACCCTGCCGCCAGACCCGGAGCCGCGCCGATGAAGCTTTCCGATTTCGATTTCGATCTGCCTGAGACCCTGATCGCCACCCGCCCCGCCAACCCGCGTTCTTCCGCGCGGTTGCTGGTGGCCGAGGGCGACGCTCTGCACGACCGGCGCGTGACCGACCTGACCGACTGGCTGCGCCCCGGCGACCGATTGGTGCTGAACGACACCCGCGTGATCCCCGCACGGCTGAGCGGCATTCGCCGCCGGGCCTCGGCCCAAGGGGCGGTGCAGGCCAAGATCGAAGTCACCCTGTTGGAGCCGCGCGGGAACGGCACTTGGTCGGCGCTGATTAAGCCGCTGCGCAAGCTGAAGATTGGCGAAGAGGTCGTCTTTTCCGACGATCTGCGCGCCACGTTGGAAGCAGTGGAAGACGGGCAGGGGCATCTGCGGTTCAATTGCGCGGGCGATGATTTCGATGCGGCGCTTAATGCCGCGGGGGCGATGCCGCTGCCGCCCTATATCGCCGCCAAACGTGCCGCTGATGCGCAGGACATGACCGATTACCAAACCGTCTTTGCCCGCCACGCGGGCGCGGTCGCGGCGCCTACGGCCTCGCTGCATTTCGACGAGCCGCTGCTCGAAGCACTGGCCGCGAAGGGCATCACATTTAGCCATGTCACCCTGCATGTCGGCGCGGGCACCTTCCTGCCGGTCAAGGTCGACGACATCTCGGAACACAAGATGCACGCCGAATGGGGCCGGGTTAGCGCAAAGGCCGCTGAAGAGATTGCCGCCACCCGCGCCGCCGGAGGGCGCGTGATCCCCGTGGGCACCACCGCCCTGCGCTTGATCGAGACGGCGGCCCGTGGTGGTGAGATCACCGCTTGGGAAGGCGACACCGATATTTTCATCACGCCGGGGTTCACGTTCAACGTCACCGACGGGCTGATGACGAATTTCCACCTGCCCAAATCCACGCTGATGATGCTGGTCTCGGCCCTCATGGGGGTGCAGCGGGTGAAGGGTATCTATGCCCATGCCATCGGCGAGGGCTATCGCTTTTTCTCCTACGGCGATTCCTCCCTTCTGCTGCCTGAGGCGCAAAAACCCGCTTGAATGTCGCACTAGGGGGTGACTAGCCTGCGATTGCCGTCCATGGGAGGGCTTGGGCGAACAAGGAATTGACTGATGGTTCAAGTGGTTTCAAGCGCATGGGCGCTTTTGCTGGGCATGTGCCTGTTGATGGTCGGCAACGGCATGCAAGGCACGCTGCTGGGTATCCGCGGCGGCATCGAAGGCTTCTCGACCTTCCAGATGTCGATCGTCATGTCGGCCTATTTCGTGGGCTTCCTCGGCGGGTCGCGCATGGCGCCGGGGATGATCCGGCGGGTGGGCCACGTGCGGGTCTTTGCGGCATTGGCCTCGCTGATCTCGGCGGTGATGATCATCTATCCGACCTTCCCCAATACCATCGTCTGGTCGCTGGGCCGGGTGCTGATCGGCTTTTGCTTCTCCGCCGTCTACGTGACCGCGGAAAGCTGGCTGAACAACGCCGCCACGAATGAGAACCGTGGGCAGGCGCTCTCGGCCTATATGATCGTGCAGACACTGGGCATCGTGATCGCGCAGGCGCTCTTGCTGACCGCCGACCCCTCGGGCTTCGTGCTCTTCGTCATCCCCTCGGTGCTGGTGAGCATCGCGGTGACCCCGATCCTTTTGTCGATCAGCCCGACACCGCCTTTTGATACCACCAAGCCGATGAGCCTGCGCGAGTTGATGGATTTCTCGCCCTTGGGCTGTGTCGGCATGTTCCTTCTGGGCGGCGTCTTCTCCGCGCAGTTCGGCATGGCGGCGGTTTACGGCGCCGAGGCCGGGCTGAGTGTCGGGCAGATTTCACTTTTCGTGGCGATGTTCTTCGTCGGCTCCGTGATCCTGCAATACCCCATCGGCTGGATCTCGGACCGCATGGACCGCCGCAGCCTGATCGTCATCGTTGCCACGCTCGGCGGTATCGGCTCGGTCATCGGGATGACGCTGGGCCATATCTTCCCGATCCTGCTGGCCACGGCCTTTCTGGTGGGCGGCATGTCGAACCCGCTCTACTCGCTGCTCATGGCCCACACCAACGACTTTCTTGAGCATGAGGACATGGCCTCGGCCTCGGGCGGGATGATATTTATCAACGGCTTGGGCGCGGTTCTGGGCCCGGTGATCACCGGTTGGATGATGGGCACGGCGCTTGGGCCGGGGGGCTTTTACCTCTTCACCGCCGTGCTTTTCGCCGCTCTGGCCGCCTATGCCTCCTACCGTAAGACACAGCGTGCCGCGGTACCGGTCGACGAGACGGGCAACTACGTGCCGATCTACCCTTCGGCCACTGCCGTGGCCGTGGAGATCGCGCAGGAATATATCATTGAAACGGAACAGGAGGCCGCCGAGGAGGCTGCCCAAGAAAACGCCGAAGCAGAGAAAAACGCCCCTGATAGCGATAACGATGTCGCGGATGACATAAAACGTGACTAGGCTTTTGCGGTAAGACGTTCTTAACTTTAACGAAACGCCCAGATTGCGGCAAAGGAGTGTGCGGGATGGCTGCTACAAATGCAGAACCCCAAGATGTACTGAATTTCTGGCTCGAAGGCGTAGGTCCGGCCGGATGGTACAACAGTTCCGAAACGTTGGACGCTGATATCCGCGCGCGTTTCGAGGGGCTTTGGAATGAGGCGCAGGCGGGCAAGCTGAACCACTGGCTGACCAATCCCACCGACGCGCTGGCCTTTCTGATCCTGACGGATCAATTCCCGCGCAACATGTTCCGCGACACGGGCAAAGCCTTCTCCAGTGACCGGACCGCGCTGGCGGCGGCAAAGCTGGCGATTGAAAAGGGCTGGGACATGCGGGTTGAGGCGCCCGCGCGGCAGTTCTTCTACCTGCCGCTGATGCATTCCGAAAACCTCTGCGATCAGGACCGCTGCGTGCGTCTGATGTGCGAGCGAATGCCGAAAAGCGACGGCAGCAACCTGTTGCATGCCCGCGCCCACCGCGAAGTGATCCGCCAGTTTGGCCGTTTTCCCTATCGCAATAAGGCGCTGTCACGCAGTTTCACCGCGCAGGAGACCTCCTATCTCGACGCGGGCGGCTATGGGCGGACGGTCAAGGGCCTGCGCGCGGAACTTCAAGCGGCCTGAGCCTTGGGCAGGCCGGGGCAACACGCGTGGTTGTGGCGATTGCAAATATGGTTTAGCGGTAAACTATATTTGCAAACCCTAACGCGAGGTCCTTGCCATGGCTGCCAAATCCTTTGATCTGATCGTGATCGGTGCGGGGCCGGGCGGCTATGTCGCCGCGATCCGTGGCGCACAGCTTGGCCTTAAGGTCGCGGTGGTTGAACGGGAAAATCTCGGCGGTATCTGCCTCAACTGGGGCTGTATCCCCACCAAGGCGCTGCTGCGCTCTGCCGAAGTGTTCCACCTGATGCACCGGGCTAAGGACTTCGGTCTGGCCGCCGACAAGATCGACTATGATCTTGAGGCCGTGGTCAAACGCTCGCGCGGCGTGGCCAAGCAGATGGAAGGCGGGGTCAAACACCTGCTGAAGAAAAACAAGGTCGAGGTCTTCATGGGCGAGGCTTCGATCCCCGCGAAGGGGAAGGTCTCCGTCAAAACCGAGAAGGGCGGCGAGGAGCTGACGGCCAAGAATATCGTGCTCGCCACCGGCGCACGGGCCCGCGAATTGCCGGGGCTGGAGGCGGACGGCAAGCGCGTCTGGACCTACCGCCACGCCCTGCAACCTGTGCACGACCCCAAGAAACTGCTGGTCATCGGGTCCGGTGCCATCGGCATCGAATTTGCGAGCTTTTACAACACCCTTGGCGCCGATACCACGGTGGTCGAGGTGATGGACCGCGTGCTGCCTGTCGAAGACGAAGAGATTTCGAAGTTCGCCAAAAAGGCATTCGAAAAACAGGGCATGACCATCATGCAAAAGGCCACGGTCAAGAAGCTCGACCGTGCGGACGACAAGGTCACCGCCCATATCGAGCGGGACGGCAAGGTCGAGAAGCTTGAGTTCGACACCGTGATTTCCGCCGTTGGCATTGTTGGCAATACCGAAGGGCTGGGGCTGGAAGAGCTTGGCGTCAAGGTCGACCGCACCCATGTCGTGACGGATGAATATTGCCGCACCGGGGTCGATGGGCTCTTTGCCATTGGCGACATCGCGGGTGCGCCCTGGCTTGCGCATAAGGCCAGCCACGAGGGCGTCATGGTGGCCGAGCTGATCGCGGGCCAGAAACCCCATCCCGTCAAACCCGAAAGCATCGCCGGCTGCACCTATTGCCACCCCCAAGTCGCCTCCGTCGGGCTGACCGAGGCGAAGGCCAAAGAGCAGGGCTATGACATTAAGGTCGGGCGTTTCCCCTTCATCGGCAATGGCAAGGCCGTGGCTTTGGGTGAGCCTGAGGGGCTGGTGAAAACCATCTTCGACGCCAAAACCGGCGAACTTCTGGGCGCGCATATGGTCGGGGCCGAGGTGACGGAGCTGATCCAAGGCTATGTCGTGGGTCGCCAGTTGGAGACCACCGAAGAAGACCTGATGAACACCGTCTTCCCGCATCCGACGCTCAGCGAGATGATGCATGAATCTGTGCTCGACGCTTTCGACCGCGTGATTCATATGTAAAGCGCGCGGGGCAGGGCGCGCCCAACGCGCCTCGCCCCGCCGTACTTCGGCCAAACCGTCGGGAGCCATGTCGTGGTCAGCCTAAACCGTGTCGTCATGCACCGAAGCACCCGCCGGATGATTGACCGTTTGAACCCTGAAACGCTGGACGCCGCCGAAATCTCCGGCAAGTTCGGCAAACGGTTCACGTTCAAGAGCTACACCCAGTTCGCCTATCCGACCTACGACATCTGCGCAGGGCCCTTCACCGATCCCACGAGCGGTGCCGTGCGGCAGTTCAATCTGATCCTCGCCAATCAGGTTTGGGAGCATCTCGACCGGCCCTATACGGCCTTGGGGCATGTTCAACAGATGCTCAGGCCGGGTGGATATTTCTGGATCGCCGTGCCGTTTTTCATCCCCTTTCATGCCGCCCCAAATGACAACTCCCGTTGGTCCGCCCGGGGCCTGCAGAACCTGCTGATCGAAGCCGGGTTTGAGGTGCATCGGATCACCGCCAAACAATGGGGCAACCGTGCCGCCGCCGCCCGCAATCTGGAGCCTGACGGGCCCCCGGCTTTCGACAAGACCACAGATGATTTGACCAACGACCCCGAGATGCCGCTCTGCGCTTGGGCGCTGGCCCAGAAGGCTTGAGGGGAGATGGCTGAACACACCTCCTTTCTGCGCGTCTTTGCGCTTTGGGCCGCGGGGCTGGGGGCGGCAGCGCAATATGGCAAGATGAGTGTCATCTTCGACCTGCTGCCGGATATCTACCCGCAGGCCGGGGCGGCGCTCGGGTTCTTGGTCTCCTTGGTGGGCGGAGTCGGAATCCTCCTTGGTGTCGTGGCGGGGCTGGTGGTCGCCCGGGTCCGCTATCGCCGCGCGCTTCTCTTCGCCCTTTGGCTTGGCGCGGCTGTGTCGGCATTTCAGATGTTCTTGCCGGGCGTTGGCTGGATGCTGGCCAGCCGCGTGGTCGAAGGTCTGTCGCATCTGGCCATCGTCGTCGCCGCGCCGACCCTCATCGCGCAGCTCAGCACCGTGAAAGACCGCGGGTTTACCCTGACCCTCTGGGGCACCTTCTTTGGCGTCGCCTTCGCGGTCCTGACGCTTTTCGGCCGCCCGCTCGCATTGAACTGGGGTGTGCCAGCGCTCTTCGCCGTTCACGCGGTCTATATGGCGGGCTGCGCGCTGGTGCTCTCCACCAGTCTGCGTAGCTTGCCGGAGGAGGGCGCGCAGCCGCCTTTCTCCCTGCCGCAGATACTCCGCGATCACCTTGCGATTTACCGGTCACCCTTCCTCTCTGCCCCGGCGGCGGGTTGGCTATTCTATACATTCAGCTTCGTCTCCATCCTCACTGTCTTGCCGCCCTACCTCCCCGAGGCATGGCGCGCGGTCACCATGGCCGCCATGCCGCTCACCAGTATCGCGGTGTCGATGACCATTGGCGTGGCGCTGCTGCGCCGCCTGCCAGCGGTCTACGTCGTGCAAACGGGCTTTGGCCTCTCGGCCCTTTCCATGGTTTGGCTCTGGCTCGCCCCCGGCACCCCGCTGGCCTGTCTGGCGCTTGCTGGGGCCATGGGGCTGATCCAAGGGGCAAGTTTCACCGCTGTGGCGCAGCTGAACACCGGCCCTGCCGCGCAGGCACAGGCCAACGGCGCGGTGGCGCAGATGGGCAACCTCGGGAACAGCCTCGGCACGCCGGTCATGGCCTTCGGCCTGGCAAGCTTCGGCGCCGCGGCGCTGCCGCTACTCGCGGGCGGGGCTTTCGTTATGGGGCTTGTGGCACATCTTCTCCTCGGTGCGGCCCGACGTCGCAGGCGGCACGTTCCTGTTTAGTTCTCACTTTTCCGTTGGAAAACACTGCATCAGCACCTATGTACAAATCGTTAAGAGGGGCATGTGATGGCTGAGCTGAAGAATATTGAAGTGCGCGGCGCGCGCGAGCACAATTTGAAGAACATCGACGTGGATATTCCACGGGACCAACTGGTTGTAATCACCGGGCTTTCTGGTTCCGGCAAGTCGAGTCTTGCCTTCGACACGATCTATGCCGAAGGGCAGCGGCGCTATGTGGAATCGCTCTCGGCCTATGCGCGGCAGTTCCTTGACATGATGCAAAAGCCGGATGTGGATCACATTTCCGGCCTCAGCCCCGCCATCTCAATCGAGCAAAAGACCACGTCGAAGAACCCAAGGTCGACCGTCGGCACGGTAACCGAGATTTACGACTACCTGCGTCTGCTCTTCGCCCGCGTTGGCACGCCCTATAGCCCCGCCACCGGCAAGCCCATCGAAGCGCAGCAGGTGCAGGACATGGTCGACCGGATCATGACGATGGAAGAGGGCACGCGGGCCTATCTGCTGGCCCCCATCATCCGCGACCGGAAGGGGGAATACCGCAAAGAATTCATCGAGTTGCGCAAGCAGGGCTTCCAGCGGGTCAAGGTGAATGGCGACTTCTACGACCTGGATGAGCCGCCGACCTTGGATAAGAAATTCCGCCATGACATTGACGTCGTCGTAGATCGGATCGTGGTGCGCGAAGGTTTGGAAACGCGGCTTGCGGACTCGCTTCGCACCGCGCTCGACCTTGCCGACGGGATCGCTGTGCTGGAAACGGCCCCCAGCGAAGGAGAGGCAGAACGCCACACGTTCTCCGAGAAATTCGCCTGTCCCGTCAGTGGCTTCACCATCCCCGAGATTGAGCCGCGGCTGTTCTCTTTCAACGCGCCCTTCGGGGCTTGCCCGTCTTGCGACGGCCTTGGCGTCGAGCTTTTCTTCGACGAACGTTTGGTGGTGCCGGATCAAAACCTAAAGATCTATGATGGGGCGTTGGCACCATGGCGTAAGGGGAAGTCTCCGTACTTTAAGCAGACCATCGAAGCCATTGCGAAGCATTACAATTTTGACCAGAAGACCCGTTGGAAAGACCTGCCTGAGAAAGTGCAGAACGTCTTCCTCCACGGCTCCGGTAAGGAGGAGATCACCTTCCGCTATGACGAGGGCGGCCGCGTCTATGAGGTGAAGCGGGTGTTCGAGGGCGTCATCCCCAACATGCAGCGGCGCTACCGCGAAACCGATAGCAATTGGGTGCGCGAGGAGTTTGAGCGCTATCAGAATAACCGCCCCTGTGGCACCTGCGGCGGCTATCGCCTGCGGCCCGAAGCGCTGGCGGTGCGGATTGGCCCCCGGGACGGCGGTGAAGATGAATTGCTTCATATCGGCAAGGTGGTCGAGATGTCGATCCGCGAGGCTTTCGACTGGTGCAAGACGGTGCCAGACCATCTGACCGATCAGAAGAACGAGATTGCCCGGGCCATTTTGAAGGAAATCCGGGAGCGTCTCGGCTTCCTTAATAACGTTGGTCTTGAGTACCTTACGATGTCACGTTCAAGCGGTACTTTAAGTGGTGGTGAGAGTCAGCGCATTCGTTTGGCGAGCCAGATCGGCTCGGGGTTGACGGGCGTTCTCTATGTTCTTGATGAGCCGTCGATTGGTCTGCACCAGCGCGACAATGACCGTCTCCTCGATACACTGAAGAACCTGCGCGATCAGGGGAACACTGTGATCGTGGTTGAGCACGATGAGGAGGCCATCCGCGAGGCGGATTACGTCTTTGATATTGGGCCGGGGGCTGGGGTCCACGGCGGGCAGGTTATCAGCCATGGCACGCCGCAAGAGGTTGCAGCCGATCCGAATTCTGTCACGGGTCAATACCTTACCGGCGTTCGCGAAATCTCGGTCCCGGCGAAGCGGCGCAAGGGGAATAAGAAGAAGTTGCAGGTGGTAAAGGCCACCGGCAACAACTTGCAGAATGTGACGGTGGACTTTCCGCTGGGGAAGTTCGTCTGCGTGACGGGCGTGTCAGGGGGCGGTAAATCGACCCTGACGATTGAGACGCTGTTCAAGACCGCTTCGATGAATCTGAACGGTGCACGACAGACGCCTGCGCCGTGTCAAACGATCAAAGGGTTGGAGCATCTCGATAAGGTCATCGACATTGACCAACGCCCGATTGGGCGAACTCCGCGTTCTAATCCAGCAACTTATACGGGGGCCTTCACCCCAATCCGCGACTGGTTTGCCGGGCTGCCGGAGGCCAAGGAGCGCGGCTATAAGCCCGGGCGCTTCTCCTTCAATGTCAAAGGGGGTCGTTGCGAGGCCTGTCAGGGCGACGGGGTCATTAAGATCGAGATGCACTTTCTGCCGGACGTCTATGTGGAATGCGAGACCTGTAAGGGCGCGCGCTATAACCGCGAGACGCTAGAGGTGAAGTTCAAGGGCAAGAGCATCGCCGATGTCCTTGATATGACTGTGGAAGATGCGCAGAGCTTCTTTGCCGCGGTGCCGTCGATCCGTGAGAAGATGGACGCCCTGATGCGGGTTGGTCTTGGGTATATCAAGGTCGGTCAACAGGCGACGACGCTTTCGGGCGGTGAGGCGCAGCGGGTGAAGCTCAGCAAAGAGTTAAGCAAACGCTCGACCGGGCGTACGCTTTACATTCTGGATGAGCCAACCACCGGTTTGCATTTTGAAGACGTGCGTAAGCTTCTGGAAGTGCTGCATGAATTGGTCGATCAGGGCAACTCGGTCGTGGTGATCGAGCATAACCTCGACGTGGTGAAAACAGCCGACCACATCATCGATATCGGCCCTGAGGGCGGTGACGGTGGCGGGCGCGTTGTGGCCACGGGGACGCCCGAAAAGGTCGCGGAGGTGGCCGAGAGCTATACGGGTAAGTACCTAAAGCCCATGCTGCGGAAGGAAACGAAAGTGGCGGCGGAATAACCGCCGCCACTTCATCGGGTCGGTTGTGGTAGGGGCTTAACCTTGATGCCCGCGCTGCTCGAACCGCGGGAGCATGGCAGAGAAATCCTTGCCCTTGCCGCCTTCTTCTTCGACGAAGCGGGTGTAGAGTTCTTTCGCCAGTGCGCCCATGGGCGTGTCGGCATTGGCCATTTCAGCGGCTTGCTGCGCGAGGCCGAGGTCTTTCAGCATCAGCTCCGCTGCGAAGCCCGGTTTGTAGTCATTGTCGGCAGGCGACTGCGGACCGACGCCGGGGGCAGGGCAATAGGCGTTCATTGACCATGAATAGCCGGAGGACGTGCTAACCACGTCGAACATGCGCTCACGATCAAGGCCCAGCTTGTCGGCGAGTGCGAAGGCTTCGCAGGTGGCGATCATCGTGGCGCCGAGGATCATGTTGTTGCAGATCTTCGCGGCTTGGCCCGCGCCCGCGTCGCCGCAGTGCACGGCCTTTTGCCCCATGATGTCGAAGAGCGGTTTGGCTTTCTCGAAGGCCGCCTCCGCACCGCCTGCCATGAAGGTGAGCGTGCCGCCCTGCGCGCCGCCGATGCCGCCGGAGACGGGGGCGTCGACGAAAAGCAGCCCGGCTTTCTGCGCTGCCTCTGCCGCGAAACGCGCGCTTTCTACATCGACGGTGGAGCAGTCGATCAGCAGCGCGCCGGGGGCCATATGGGCGACCGCTTCTTCGGCGACTTGGCGCAGGATCGCGCCATTGGGGAGCATGGTGATGACGACTTCGGCGTCGGTGACCGCCTCGGCGATGGTCTTGGCCTCGGCGACCCCTTCGGCGGTGGTGCCAGCCACGTCATTGCCGCGCACCGTATGGCCCGCGGCAGCGAGGTTGGCCGCCATCGGGCCGCCCATATTGCCCAGTCCGATGAAACCGATTGTGAGTTTGCTCATGAATTTTCCTCCAACTTCAATTCGTTGTCGCCCAAGGGGGCGAGCATGGCTGCGACATCGGCCTGCGGTACGTTCCAATCGGCATGTTGCCAGTTGGGGCTGCGATCCTTCTCGATGATCGCGGCGCGCACGCCTTCGATGAAGTCGCCTTTCTCCAGTGATCGCGCGGTAAAGCGGTATTCCTGTTGCAGCGCCGGGACCATGCCGATGCCCGGGCCGCGCAGACGGCGGAGCATTTCCAGCGTGCAGCCCATCGACAGGGGGGAGTTGCGGCGCAGGGTCTTCAGCGTCTCGGCGGCGAAGGCGCTTTCCGATATGGAAAAGGTGGCTTCGATCTTTGCTAAACTCTCCGTGGCGAAGAGGTGGTCTACCTCCTCCTGAACCTCGGCTAGTTTGGATGGGGGCGGGGTCGTCGCCGCGCGGTCGAGGATGAAGGGATCGCCGTTTTCTTCCAACCGCGCGATCAGCTCGGGCCATTGGTCTTCGGGGATGAAGTAGTCCGCAAAGCCCGCGTGCAGCACATCCGCCGGACCCATGCGCGCCCCGGTGAGGCCGAGGTATTCGCCCATTCGCCCCGGTGCCTGCGCCAGCAGCAGCGTGCCGCCGACATCTGGCACCAAACCGATGCCGCATTCCGGCATGGCGATCTTGCTCGTCTCACCCACGACGCGGTGCGAGCCGTGGCAACCGATGCCGACGCCGCCGCCCATGGTGAAGCCCTGCATGAAGGAGATCACCGGTTTGGGGTAGCCATGCAGCTTGTTGTTGAGCCGGTATTCATCGGCCCAGAACTGCCGGGCGAAATCGTAATCGCCCTCCTTGCCGGTCTGGTAGAGTTGCGCGACGTCGCCGCCAGCGCAGAAGGCTTTCTCGCCCTCTGCGTCTAACACGACGACCGCGACCTCCGGGTCGTCGCGCCAAGCATCAATGGCCTTCTCGATGGCGATACACATGTCGTAGCTCAGCGCGTTCAGCGCCTTGGGCCGTGTTAGGGTGATGCGGCCCGCGCGCCCCGTTTTGCGGATGTTGATGTCACTCATAGGGGCCTCAGCGGTTCTTGAGCATGTCGCGGGCGACGATCACGCGCATGATCTCATTGGTGCCTTCGAGGATCTGGTGTACGCGCAGGTCGCGGACCAGCTTCTCGATGCCGTAGTCGGCAAGGTAGCCGTAGCCGCCGTGTAGTTGCAGGCACTGGTCGACAACCTTGCTGCCGGTCTCGGTCACGAATTTCTTGGCCATTGCGCAGAACTTGGTGGCGTCCGGCGCGCCGGTGTCGAGCTTCCATGCCGCCTGACGCAGGAAGGTGCGGGCGGCCTGAAGCTCGATCTCCATGTCGGCAAGGCGGAACTGCAGCCCCTGGAACTGGTCGATGGTCTGGCCAAAGGCCTTGCGGTCGCCCATGTATTCCAGCGTCTTGTTCAGCGCGGTCTGCGCGGCACCGAGCGAGCAGGCCGAGATATTGAGCCGCCCGCCGTCAAGGCCCGCCATGGCGTATTTGAAGCCCTTGCCCTCTTCGCCGACAAGGTTCTCGGCCCCGATCTTGCAATCGTCGAACTGCACCAGCGCCGTCGGCTGGCTCCGCCAACCCATCTTGTCTTCCAGACCGCCGAAGCTGAGGCCCGGGGTGCCGTCCTCGACATAGACGGTGGAGACGCCGCGCGCGCCCTCGTCGGAGGTGCGGACCATGGTGACATAGGCGTCCGAATAGCCGCCGCCCGAGATGAAGGCCTTGGTGCCGTTCAGGGTGTAGCCTTCGTTGGTCCGCTCGCAGCGGGTCTTGAGCGCAGCGGCGTCGGAGCCGGAGCCGGGCTCGGTCAGGCAGTAGCTCAGAACCGTCTCCATGGTGAGCACCTTGGGCATCACGCGCTCTTTCATCTCATCACTGGCGAAAGTGTCGAGCATCTTGGCGCACATGTTGTGGATCGAAAGGAACGCCGCGACCGAGGGGCAGGCCATCGAGAGCGCCTCGAAGACCAGCGTGGCGTCGAGGCGCGTGAGCCCCGCGCCGCCGGTCTCTTCGGAGACATAGAGCCCGCCGAAGCCCAGCTCGCCGATCTGCGGCCACAATTCCTTGGGGATGGTGCCGTCCTTTTCCCACTGACGGGCATGGGGGGCGATATTGTCCTGCCCAAAGGCATGGGCCATATCGAAAATGGCGGTCTGTTCCTCGTTCAATGCGAAATCCATCGCGGCTCCTCCCTGAAGTCATGTGTCCTTGGAACTGAACACTTGTTTAATTCTATCAGCCGAAAGGTATCGCAACAAGCGTCACAGATCGGCGTGGTATTCCTCGATCAGATTGCGGACGACAGCCTCGCCGCCTTTGCCCTCGGGCGCGTCGGCCCAGACTTTGCGCTGGCGGTCGGCAGAGGTGCCCTCTTTCACCACATCACGCAAGGCGCAGACCTCATCCAGACACCCGAGCGCTTCGGCATCCTCAGCGATCAGGCCGATGATCTCTTCGAACAGTTGGTCGAAGGGTTTGAGGGTCGGCCCGCCAAAGTCGATCAGCGTCTCGTTCACCCCGTAGCGCTGCGCGCGCCAGCGGTTTTCCTCGATCAGGAAACGGTCATACTCGCGCCAACGCAGGTTGCTGTCGCGCAGGCGCAGGAGGAAGCGCGCGATAGACTGGGTCAGACCCGCCAGCCCAAGCGCATGCGACAGGCGCGGCTGCACATCGCAAATGCGGCTTTCCAGCGTGGGGTAATGGGTCGAGGGGCGCAGGTCCCACCAGATTTTCGATTGATCGGGAATGATGTCGAGGTCGATCAACGCCTGCGTGCTGCGCTCATATTCCCCCCAGCTATGAAGCAGCGGCGGCAGGCCGGTGCGGGGCATGCTCTCCATCACCGCAAGACGGTAGGAGGCCAGTCCGGTGTCTTCGCCCTGCCAATAGGGCGAGGACGCCGAAAGAGCGAGCAGATGCGGCAGGAAATAGGAGAACTGCGGCATCAAGTCGACCCGCAGGTCGTCGCCGTCGATGCCGACATGCACATGCATCCCGCAACTCAGCATCCGGCGGGCGATGTTCTCCAACTCGCTCTCGATCTTGGCGTAGCGTTCCTTATGGGTGATCTCTTGGTTCTTCCAATCCGAGAAAGGATGGCAGGACACGGCGATGGGGGCGAGGTTATGTTTGGCGGCATGTTTGGCGATGGTGCTGCGCAGGTGGCGCAGATCGTCGCGGGCCTCGGCCACAGTGGCGCAGGGTTTGCTGCCAATCTCGATCTGACAGAGCAGCATCTCGGGGCTGACCTGATCGCCGAGGTCCTTGCGGCAATCCTCCATCAGCCCTGCGGGCGTGTCGGCCAGCGCCAGTGAATCCTTGTCGACTAGAAGGTACTCTTCTTCGATACCGATGGTGAATTCTTTTTGCATGGCGCTGGCCTCGTTCAATGGGGCCGACTGCCGCGGGGGCAGCCGGCGTGATGGATCACTCCATCACCGGGATGGAGAACTCGCCACCCTCCTTGATGCCCGACGGCCAGCGGGCCGTCACGGTCTTGGTGCGGGTGTAGAACTTGAACGCATCCGGGCCGTGCTGGTTCAAATCGCCGAAGACGGATTTCTTCCAGCCGCCGAAGGTGTGGTAGGCCAGCGGCACCGGGATCGGCACGTTCACACCGACCATGCCGATGTTGATGCGGTTGGCGAAGTCCCGCGCCGCATCGCCGTCACGGGTGAAGATCGCCGTGCCGTTGCCGTATTCGTGGTCCATCGCAAGGCCAAGCGCCTCTTCGTAGTCCTTGGCGCGGACGCAGGTCAGCACGGGGCCGAAGATTTCCTGCTTGTAGATGTCCATGTCCTTGGTCGCGCGGTCGAACAGGTGCGGACCGACGAAATAGCCGTTCTCATAGCCCTGTAGTTTGAAGTCGCGCCCGTCGACGACCAGTTCGGCGCCCTGATCGATGCCGGTCTGAACCAGACGTTCGATGTTGGCCTTGGCGGCGGCGGTGACGACGGGGCCATAGTCCACGTCGTTGCCGGCGGTGTAGGGGCCCACTTTCAGCTTTTCGATGCGCGGCACCAGCTTCTCGATCAGACGGTCGGCGGTTTCCTCGCCCACCGGCACGGCGACCGAGATCGCCATGCAGCGTTCGCCCGCGGCACCGTAGCCCGCACCCACCAGCGCGTCGGCGGCCTGATCGAGGTCGGCGTCGGGCATGATGATCATGTGGTTCTTGGCACCGCCGAAGCACTGCACGCGTTTGCCGTTGGCGCAGCCGGTGGCATAGATGTACTCGGCGATCGGGGTGGAGCCGACGAAGCCGATGGACTGGATCACGTCATGGTGCAGGATCGCGTCGACCGCTTCCTTGTCGCCGTTGACGACCTGCAGGATACCCTTGGGCAGACCGGCTTCTTCCAGCAGTTCGGCCAGCATCAGCGGCACGGAGGGGTCACGCTCGGACGGCTTGAGGATGAAGGCGTTGCCGCAGGCGATGGCGGGCGCGAACATCCACATCGGGATCATGGCCGGAAAGTTGAAGGGCGTGATGCCCGCGGTGACACCCAGCGGCTGGCGCATGGAGTACATGTCGATGCCGGGGCCTGCGCTGTCGGTGAAGTCCCCCTTCAGCAGTTCCGGCGCGCCGATGCAGTATTCCACCACTTCGAGACCACGCTGCACGTCGCCGGCGGCGTCGGGCAGGGTCTTGCCGTGCTCGCGGCTCAGCGCTTCGGCGAGCTTGTCCATGTCGCGGTTCAGCAGGGCCACGAATTTCATCAGCACGCGGGCGCGACGCTGCGGGTTGGTGGCGGCCCATTTCGGCTGCGCGGCCTGCGCGTATTCCACGGCCTTGTTCAACTCGTCGCCATTGGCCAGCGGCACCTTGGCCTGCACCTCGCCGGTGGCGGGGTTCATCACGTCGGCAAAGCGCCCGGAGGTGCCCTTAACGTGTTCGCCGTTCAGGTAATGCGTCATCTCTTGCATGATCGGTCTCCTCTATGGTTGGCGGCACGATAGCCTTGCAAAAAGAACCGGAACAGAGGAAGGATGGCAAAACCGTCTTGCATTTTTGCAAAACGTAAGAGGGCAGGTAGATGGATCAGAATTGGGACGACCTGCGGCTGTTTCTCGCCGTCGCACGAGAGGAAAGCCTGTCTGGTGCGGGCAAGCTGCTGCGGCTCGATCCCGCGACGCTGGGCCGCCGCATGGCACGGTTGGAAAAGGCGTTGCAAACCGTCCTCTTCGTGAAATCGCCACAGGGCTATATGCTGACCGAGGCGGGGCGAGACCTGATGCAACGGGCAGAGCGGGCCGAACAGGCGATGCGCGCGGCCACCGCCGGGGTGCAGGTGCAAAGCGATCAGCTTTCGGGGCAGATCCGTGTCGGCGCGCCCGACGGCGCGGCGAACTATCTGCTGCCACAGGTCTGTGCGGCGATTGCCGCGAAGAACCCCGATCTGGACGTGCAGATCATCGCATTGCCGCGCGTTTTCAACCTGTCCCGGCGCGAGGCGGATATGGCCATCGGGGTGAGTGCGCCCACGGCGGGGCGGCTGGTGGTGCAAAAAGTGACGGACTACCACCTCCATCTCGCCGCCGCGGAAAGCTATCTGGCGCAGCATCCTGAGGTGACCGCTGTGGGCGATCTGCAAGGGCACCGGATGGTCGGCTATATCCCCGATATGATCTTTGACCGTGAGTTGGACTACCTTGCGGACCTTGGCATCAGCCGGGTGGCGCTGGCGTCGAATTCCGTCTCCGTGCAGGTGCGGATGATCCAGCAGGGCGGGGGGATTGGGGTCGCGCATGACTTCTCGCTCGCCGCGACGCAGGGGGTGCGGCGCATCCTCACCGATGCCGTGAGCCTCAAACGCGCCTTCTATCTGATCCGCCACGCAGATGACCGCCGCAATGCCCGGTTGGCGGCCTTTGCCGAAGCGCTGGCCACCGGATTGCGGGCCGAAACCGCGCGGCTGGAGGCGCTGGCCTCGGGCCGGGCTGCGCCAAAAGCTTGACAGAAAAGGATTTCGCGGTGACGCTGGAGGTGACTTTGCCCTGTACCCAAGGAGGCGCCAGATGCTCGTATCGCAGATTCTCAAGACCAAGCCCGATGACAAGGTGGTGACGGCCAAACCCGGATTGGCGATCTCCGAGGCGGCGGCGATGCTGGCCGAGAAACGGATCGGGACGCTGGTGATCTCGGCCGATGGCAAGACGCCTGATGGGATCCTGTCTGAGCGGGACATCGTGCGCGAGCTGGGCCGCTCAGGCGCGGGCTGTCTGGAGCAGGCGGCCGAAACCCTCATGACCCGCAAATTGGTGACCTGTAGCCGCGACGACCGCTCCGACGCGGTTCTGCAAAAGATGACCGATGGGCGGTTCCGCCATATGCCGGTGCTTGAGGACGGCGAACTGGTGGGGCTGATCTCGCTCGGCGATGTGGTCAAAGCACAATTGCAAGAGCTGTCGATGGAGAAACAGGCCCTTGAAGGCATGATCATGGGCCACTGAAGCGGCCTTTGAACTGTGATCCCCGCCGACTGACGGCGGGGCAATGCTACCGCTAACCGACTTGCGCTTGGGGCGGTGAAATGATTGGCTGTGCCGCAACGCAGCAGATACGCAGGACAATTACATGCGCATAGCCCTTTACCCCGGTACGTTCGACCCGATCACGCTGGGGCATATCGACATCATCCGCCGCGCGGCCCGTATGGTCGACCGGCTGGTGATCGGCGTGGCCATCAACCGCGACAAGGGGCCGTTGTTCACCCTCGAAGAACGGGTCGCCTTGATTGAAGCGGAATGCGCGCAACTTGCCGAAGAGACCGGCGTCGAGATCGTGGTGCATCCGTTCGAGAACCTGCTGATCGACTGCGCCCGCGATGTCGGGGCCCAGACTATCGTGCGCGGCCTGCGCGCCGTGTCCGATTTCGAATATGAGTTCCAGATGGTCGGCATGAACCGGCAGTTGGACGATTCCATCGAGACGGTCTTCTTGATGGCCGAGGCCACTCATCAGGCGATTGCCAGCAAATTGGTGAAAGAGATCGCGCGGTTGGATGGGGATGTCAGTAAATTCGTGACGCCGGCTGTGAATAAGGTGCTGATTGAGCGGTTTTCGCAGAGGTAGCGTTTGGAGTGGTGAGTGGGCCGCGTGAGGCGTGGTTCTGCGAGGTATTTTTAAAAGGATGAAGGGGAGGGGCGTGGCGCTTGATTGGCGGCCGCGTCTTTTTTTGGCTATGGGGGCGAGCGATTGGGGGAAGGTTACCGCCAGAAGGCCATCCATTCGATCAGCGCGAAGAGTTTCTTGCCGAGATAGATCATATGGTCGGCCCCATAGACATAGAGGTCGACCGCCATCGCCCCGGCGATGACGAGGGCCAGCACGATGGCGATGGGATTGGTCATGGTGTGGCTCCGGCCGGGGAATGGCCTGATATTACAGGCACATCCCCGCCGTGCAAGCCTCAGCCCAGTTTGCCCATGGCCACGGCCACATCGGCCATGCGCACCGAGAAGGCCCATTCGTTATCGTACCACCCCAGCACGCGCACCGTGCGGCCTGCGACGACGATGGTCTGGTCGGGGGCGAAGATGCAGCTTTCCTCAGTATGGTTGAAGTCGATGCTGACCTTCTGCTCGGGGTCGTAGGCCAGCACGCGTTTCATCGGGCCGTCGGCGGCGGCGCGGGCGGCGGCGTTGATTTCCTCAACAGTCACGTCGCGGCTGGCCTGGAAGGTGAGGTCGACAGCGGAAACATTGGGCGTGGGCACGCGCATTGCGGTGCCGTCGAGTTTGCCCTTCAGCGCGGGAAGCACTTCGCCCAGAGCCTTGGCGGCGCCGGTGGAGGTGGGGATCAGCGCCATGGCGGCGGCGCGAGCGCGATAGAGGTCGTTGTGGCGGCGGTCGAGCGTCGGCTGGTCGCCGGTGTAGCTATGGATCGTGGTCATCAGGCCGCTTTCGATGCCTACGGCCTCATGCATCACCTTGGCCAGCGGGGCGAGGCAGTTGGTGGTGCAGGACCCGTTGGAGATCATCCGGTCGGAGACTTCGAGTTGGTCATCGTTGACGCCATAGACGATGGTCTTGTCGACGTTCTTGCCCGGCGCCGAGAGGAGCACGCGTTTGGCGCCGTTTTCGAGGTGCACATTGGCCTTGTTGCCGTCGTTGAACTTGCCGGTGCATTCCAGCACGACGTCGCAGCCGGACCAGTCGAGCTCTTCGAGGTTGTAGGTCGACATCATCTCGATGTCGTTTTGGCCGAGGTTCATGTAGCCGTCGTCGATCTGCACCTCGCCCGGGAAGCGGCCATGGACGGAATCGTATTTGATGAGATGTGCCGCGGTGCTGAGCGGGCCGGTGGCGTTGACCTTGATCACCTCGATATCATCGCGCCCCGAGGCCGCGATATGGCTGAGCGTGCAGCGGCCGATGCGGCCAAATCCGTTGATGCCAACTTTGATGGTCATGGTGCATTCCTTGTCTCGGGCCGCGCGCGTGGTGGGCCGTATGTCGGGGTCGCGGGTTCTATATCCGGCAGGGGCGGTCAGGGGAAAGGGGCAAAACCAAATGATTTCCATATGTTAGCGTTAAACTTACATGTTAGCGGTAAAGGTCGCAGCGGCTTCGGACTTGCCAGATGGGCTGCACATGCTACTTCGGATGCAGCACGCAAAAAGGGGCATGGAATGAGCGGTTTACTGGCACTTGTGGATGACGTGGCGGCCATCGCCAAGGTTGCAGCGGCGAGCGTGGATGACGTGATCGGGCAAGCGGCCAAGGCGGGCTCCAAAGCCGCGGGCGCGGTGATCGACGATGCCGCCGTGACGCCGAAATATCTGCATGGGTTCAAGGCCGAGCGTGAATTGCCGGTGATCTGGCGGATCACCAAAGGATCGTTGCGCAACAAGCTGGTCTATTTGCTGCCCGTAGGTCTGCTTTTGGCGAATTTCGCGCCATGGGCGATCCCGCCGCTTTTGATGCTGGGCGGGGCTTACCTGTGTTTCGAGGGGGCCGAAAAGGTCGCCCATGCGCTTGGTTGGGGGCATGGACATGAGGATTATCCCGATAAGGAGAAGGTGGTCGAAGACCCTGCGCAGCTGGAAGAGAAGAAGGCCGCAGGCGCGATCAAGACTGACTTTATCCTGTCCGCGGAGATCATGACCATCGCTCTCTCCGCGATCCCGGAGAGCAACTTTTGGATGGAAGCGGCGACGCTTGCGGCGGTGGCGATCATGATCACCGTGGCGGTCTATGGCGCTGTCGCCTTGATCGTCAAAATGGATGATGTGGGGCTTGTGATGGCGAACCGGGGGCGGTTTGGCCTGACGCGGAGCTTGGGCCGCGGTCTGGTCCGCGGGATGCCGGGGTTCCTGAAGCTGCTGACCATTGTCGGGACCGCGGCCATGCTTTGGGTCGGTGGGTCGATTATCATCCACGGGTTGGAGCAGATGGGTTATGCCGCACCTTACAAATGGATTCATGAAATCGCCGTAACTGTTGGTCATGCGGTACCAGTGCAGTTCCAAGGGGCTGTCGAATGGATCACCACGGCAGGGTTTGACGGGATCTTTGGTCTGGCGCTTGGTCTTGTTCTGATCCCGATCGGCGAAAAGATCGTGACGCCGATCTGGCGCAAGGTATTCCACAAGGCCGCCGTGTAGGAGGCGACCTTAGTTGGCGCATTAAAAAGGGGGCGACGGATGAACCGTCGCCCCCTTTTTTGACGTCTTGTGAACTTTGGCTCAGAGCAGCGCTTTGGCCTTCTCTGCCACGTTCTCTGCGGTGAATCCGAAGCGCTCGAAGAGTTCTTCCGCCGGGGCAGAGGCGCCGAAACGGTCCATGCCGACGAAATCGGCTTTGCCGTATTTGCCACGCTCGCCAAAGAGCCACTGGTCCCAGCCCTGACGGGCACCGGCCTCGATCCCGACGCGCACGGCGCCACCGGGCAGGACGCGCTTGCGGTAGGCTTCGTCCTGCGCGGCGAAGAGTTCCATGCACGGCATGGAGACGACGCGGGTGCCAATGCCTTCGGCTTGGAGCAGCTCGCGCGCGGCCAATGCGACATGCACCTCAGAGCCGGTGGCAATCAGGATCACCTGACGTTTGCCCTCGGCATCGGCCAGCACATAGGCGCCCTTTTCGGTGAGGTTGTTGTTTTTGTGCTCCAGACGCACGGTGGGCAGGCCCTGACGGGTCAGCGACAGCACCGACGGCGTGGTTTTCGCGGTAAAGGCGATCTCCCAAGCCTCTGCGGTTTCCACCGCGTCGGCGGGGCGGAAGACGTAGGTGTTGGGCGTGGCACGGCTGATCGCCAGATGCTCGATCGGCTGGTGGGTCGGACCATCTTCGCCAAGGCCGATGCTGTCATGGGTCATGACGAAGGCCGTGGGGATTTGCATCAAGGCCGCCAGACGCATCGCGGGGCGCGCGTAGTCGGTGAAACACATGAAGGTGCCGCCATAGGGGCGCAGGCCGCCGTGCAGCGCCATGCCGTTCATTGCCGCCGCCATGCCGTGTTCGCGAATGCCCCAGTAGACATAGCGCCCGCCTCGGTTGTCGGTGTCGAAGATGCCGAGATCGCTGGTCTTGGTGTTGTTCGAACCGGTCAGGTCAGCCGAGCCGCCAACGGTTTCTGGCAGGATCGGGTTCAGCACTTCGAGGGCTTTCTCGCTTGCCGCGCGGGTCGCCATCTTGGGCGCGCCTTCGGTGATCTGCTTTTTGAAGGCCTTGACCGTCGCGCTCATCTTTTTCGGCGCGTCGAGGGCGAGGGCACGATTGAAGGTCTCGCGCTTGGCGCGGGGCAGTTTGTCGAAACGCTCTTCCCAGTCGCGGCGGGCATCGGCGCCGCGTTTGCCGATCTCTTCCCAAGCGGATTTCACGTCAGCGGGCACTTCGAAGGGGCCGGTGGTCCAGCCATAGGCGGCTTTGGCTTCGGCCATTTGGTCGGCGTCGGTCAGCGCGCCGTGGCCTTTCGAGGTGTCCTGCGCGGCGTGGCCGAGCGCGATATGCGTCTTACAGGCAATCATCGAGGGCAGGTCAGTGGATTTCGCTTCGGTCAGGGCGGCGTCGATTTCATCGGGGTTGTGGCCGTCGATCTCAATCACATGCCAGCCTGCGGCCTTGAAGCGGGTGACCTGATCGGTGCTGTCCGACAGGGTGACGGGGCCGTCGATGGTGATGTTGTTGTTGTCCCACATCACGATGAGCTTGCTCAGCTTGTGACGGCCCGCCAGCGTGATTGCCTCTTGGCTGACGCCTTCCATCAGGCAGCCGTCGCCAGCGATGACATAGGTGTAATGGTCCACGACCTTTGCACCGTATTGCGCGCGCAGCATCTCTTCGGCCATGGCGAAACCGACGGAATTGGCGATGCCTTGGCCCAGCGGGCCGGTGGTGGTCTCAATCGCATCGGCGAGGAAGTTCTCCGGGTGGCCCGCGGTGCGCGCGCCCATCTGGCGGAAGTTCTTCAACTCTTCGATGGGAAATTGCTCATAGCCCGTCAGGTGCAGCAGCGAGTAAAGCAGCATGGAGCCGTGGCCCGCCGACAGGATGAAGCGGTCGCGGTCGGGCCAAAGCGGGTTGGACGCGTCGAACTTCAAGTGCTTCTCAAAGAGGACGGTGGCCACATCGGCCATGCCCATCGGCATGCCGGAGTGGCCGGAATTGGCGGCGGCCACGGCATCGAGGGTCAGCGCGCGAATGGCGGTGGCCTTGGACCAGTGGTCGGGGTTTGCGCTTGCAAGGGCTGTCAGATCCACGGGGGCTTCCTTTGGGGCTGTGGCAGATTGGGCTCGTGCATACCAGCGATGGGGCAAAGTTCAAGCACAACTGGGGTGCGCGGGCGGGTCCGGGGCGGCCCGTAGCGGGGGCGAGAGTGAACTTGGCGGCTCAAGTCGCTGAAACGAAAGGGGGGCGCAATTTGAGCGCGCTTTGGCTAGGATTGCGAAAACCGGCTGATACGGGCGATTCGCGCGCGTGACATTGGGTGGGGCGCGCGCTATCTGCGGGACGGGCCGCCGCAACAGGGCGCAGCCCGGGGCACGGCAGGCGAAAACGCCGCCGAGAGAGCAGGACGAGTGAGGAGAATTCATGCGGATGAGTGAACTTGAAGACTATCAGCGCCGCATCACGGCCGCGATGGACCAGATGGCGAAGGGGGTGGACCGGCTGAGCGCCGCGCCCGCAGAACCGGATGAGGATATCGTGCAGGCCTTGGAAGAGGAGCGGCAAGCCAACGCTCAGCTGACCGACCGGGTCAAGACGCTGAAGGAAAGCCATCAGGACGAATTGAACGACCTGCGCGCGCAGATGGACTTCAACAACGACCGGGTGACCCAGCTTGATATGGACGTGCAGCGTCTGCGTCAGGCGAATGAGCAGCTGTCGGCGGCTTGCGAGCAGTTGCGGCTGGCCAATGCGGAGGGGCTGGCCGATCCCAAACTGGTCGACACCGCCGTGATTGCAGAGTTGGAGAGCCTGCGCGCCACCCGCGCGATCGAGATGGCCGAGATCGACGCGGTATTGACCGCGCTGGCCCCCTTGGTCGAAGAAGGCGAGCCGGAAGTTCAAGCTGCGGATGAAACGGGGGCAGAGGCCAAAGCCGAAGCGCCCGCGCCCGAAAGCGCTGCGCAAGACGACAGCGCCGAAGAAGAACCCAAGTCAGGAGGGGCCGACTGATGCCCGAGGTACGGATCACCATTGGCGGCCGCCATTTCGAGGTCGCCTGTCAGGAAGGTGAAGAAAGCTATCTGCAAGCCGCCGCCAAGATGCTGGACGACGAAGCCCGCGTGCTGAGCGATCAGGTGGGCCGCATGCCCGAGGCGCGGATGCTGCTGATGGCGGGCCTGCTTTTGGCCGACAAGACCGCCAGCGTCGAGGACCGCATCGCCGAGCTGCGCGCGGAACTGGCCGAGCGTGAGGCCGAACTCACCAGCCTGCGCAACGTCAAGGTCGAGCCTGAGCGGATCGAAGTGCCGGTGGTGCCGCAGGGGGTGAAAGACACCCTTGCCGAAATCGCCGCCCGGGCCGAGGCGCTGGCCGCCGAGATTGAGGAGAAGGCGGGCAAATGAGCCGGGTCCTCAGGGCAGCCCTTTGCGCGCTGCTCTGGGCCGCGCCTGCGGGCGCCGAAACCTCCGCCGTTACCTACATTTGTGAGCGCGGCGTTTCGGTGCCGGTGGTCTATGTGCCCGGTGCCGATCCGGGCGTGGCAGTGCTCTATGTCGAGGGGCGGTTGATCCAGTTGCGCCGCCTGCCGTCCGCCTCTGGCGCGCGCTATGGCTGGCCTTCGGACGGTGCGGGCTATGAGTGGTGGGAGCATCAGGGCCGTGCTTCGCTGGCTTGGCGGGCAGGGGCGGGCGACGGGGTGACCCCGATTTATAGCGACTGTTTGCCTCAGGACTAACAGCGCGGGATTGCGGCGCGGGCTGCAATATGCTCTGGGAGGCGCGAAACGCGCCCCTGCGGCGCGACCAGCTAACGCGCCCCAACGGGGCGACCCTCCATGACGCAAAATCAGGACGCCCTCAGATGACCACCAAACCCCGCATCATCGTCTCAAGTGACCACGCCGACATCGCCCTGCGCCAAGACATCGCGCGCCATGTGGCCGAACGCGGGTTCACGGTTGAAGACATCGGTCCCGCCACGGCGGAAAGCACAGATTACCCCAAACATGGCGAAGCCGCCGCACGGCGCATCGCGGCGGGGGAATTCGATCTGGGCATTCTGATCTGCGGCACGGGGCAGGGCATCATGATGGCGGCCAATAAGGTCAAGGGCATCCGCTGCGGCGTGTGCAGCGATACCTTCTCGGCCAAGATGATCCGGGCGCATAATGACGCGAATATGCTGTCGATGGGCGCGCGGGTGATCGGCGGCGGTCTCGCGCTTGAGATCGTTGATGCCTTTCTTGACACCGAATTCGAAGGCGGGCGGCATGGCCGCCGTGTCGATATGATCTCGGCCATCGAAGACTGAGGCGCCGTCCGGCCTTAGATGCAAAAACACCCCGGAGCGCGAAACCGCTCCGGGGTGTTTTGTTTGACGCGGGCGCCCGGCTTAGCCGTTGGCTTCGCGGATCTTATCGGCGGCTTCCTTGTCAAAAGCGACACCGTTTTCGTCGAAAAGCGTGTCCAATTCGCCCGACAGCGTCATCTCGGTGATGATGTCGCAGCCGCCGACGAACTCGCCTTTGACGTAAAGCTGCGGGATGGTCGGCCAGTCGGAGAAATCCTTGATCCCCTGACGCAGGTTCTCATCCGCCAGCACGTTCACGTCGCTGTAGTTCACGCCCATGTAGTTCAGCACCCCGGCCACGCGGCTGGAGAACCCGCACTGCGGCATCTCTTTGGTGCCCTTCATAAACAGAACCACGTCGTTCTTGGTGATCTGTTCTTTGATCTGGCTTGCGGCATCGCTCATGTCATTTGTCCTTCGTATCTGGTTTCTTGAACGCAGCGTGATAGCGCCGCGCATAGGTTTCGTCGTCGGCCCAGGGTTTGACCTCAACTTCGGCCCCACCAAGGAAAAAGCCGCCCCGTTTCTTGGTCCAATTCGTATGCCCGCGCTCTAGGCTTTCGTTGCGCCGCGCGGTGCGGGCCACGGCATCCAAATCCAGCGCCTCCATCCCCAGCGGCACCTTGCCGGTCTCAGGCCGGGGTGGCTGGCGCCGCGACAGCGGCACATGCTGGCCGCGCCGGGCGCGGTGCTGGGCATAGGCGGTGGCGGCGATCCCGCCCACGACAGCCGCAGCGACCCAGCCCCACATGATTAGTCCGGGGTCCGGGTGGTAAGCGCCAGCGCGTGCAATTCGCCGTTTGACCCGTCCATCTTGCCTTTGAGGGCCGCATAGACGGCGCGCTGCTGTTGGACCCGGTTCATGCCGCGAAAGCTTTCGTCCACGACCATGGCCGCCATATGCACGCCATCATTGCCTTCGACGGTGATCTTGGCATCCGGAAAGGACGCGCGGATCAGGTCTTCGATTTCGCTGGCTTGCATGGGCATGGGGTGGCTCCGGCTGTTGTGAGTGCTTGGGCTAGATGTAGTGCCGCAGGCCATGGCGTGCAAGGCGAAGCCGAAGGCCGGATCGGCCATTGACCTTTGCCCCTATTGCGACACACTTTGCGCCCTCACGTTGAAAGGACAACCGATGGACCGGATCCCCGAACAAGCGCTCGACTGGGCCGAGGCCGGACAGCCTGTGGCCCTTGCCACAGTGGTGGAAACATGGGGTTCCGCCCCCCGGCGCGCTGGTGCGCAGCTGGTCGTGGCGGGCGATGGCACGATGATGGGGTCCGTCTCGGGCGGTTGCGTCGAAGGGGCCGTGGTGGTCGAGGCTTTGGAGGCGCTGGAGGACGGCCGCACGCGGCTGTTGGAATATGGCGTCAGCGATGGTGACGCCTTTGCCGTGGGGCTGGCCTGCGGCGGCACGATCAAGGTGCTGGTGGAGCCGGTGGGGCCGGAAGCGCTCAGCCTTGAGATGCTGCGCGAATTGGTGGCACGGCGCGCGGCCCGTAAGCCGGTGGCCTATGAGGTGGCGTTGGACGGCAGCGACCGTCGGCTGACAGGGGCGGGGCATGAGGACCGCTTTCGCCGCGACCGCTCTGGCGTGGAGGATGAAACCGGGCGGTTCATTGCCATCCACAATCCGCCGCTGCGGCTGGTGATCGTGGGCGCCGTGCATATCGCGCAGCATCTGGTGCGCATGGCGACAGAGGCGGGGTTCGCTCCGATCGTCGTCGACCCGCGGGAGGCTTTCGGCTCACCCGCCCGCTTCCCCGATTGCCAAGTGGTGAACGATTGGCCCGACGCCGCCCTGCGTGAGATCGGGGTTGATGCGCGCACCGCCGTGGTCTTGCTGACCCATGACCCGAAACTCGACGATCCGGCGCTGCATGTGGCGCTCGGGTCCGAGGCTTTCTATATCGGCGCGCTCGGCTCGACCCGGACGCAGGCCAGCAGGCTTGATCGGCTGGCGGAAGCAGGTGTGGCGGCAGAGCAGGCGGCGCGTATCCACGGGCCGGTCGGCCTTGATATCGGCGCGGCCAGCCCGGCTGAGATCGCCGTGTCGATCCTTGCCCAGATGATCCAAAGCCTGCGCCGCCCATGAGGTTTGGCCCGGTCCCTTTGAGCGCGGCTTTGGGCGCGACGCTGGCCCATTCCGTTGCGGTTGAAAAGGGGCGGCTGCGCAAGGGCCGCGTGCTGACCCAAGAGGATATCGCAGCACTGGAAGGCGCGGGCATCGAAGAGGTGATCGTCGCCCGGCTCGACCCCGGTGATATTGACGAGAACGCAGGCGCCGCGCGGCTGGCCGAAAGCCTCTGCGGTGCGGGGCTGCGGATGTCGAAACCCTTCACCGGGCGGGTGAACCTGCTGGCCGATGGGCCGGGGGTGGTGGTGATGGACCGCGCGGCGCTTGAGGCGGTCAATGCGGTGGACCCGATGATCACGCTGGCCACCGTGCCACCCTATCAGCAGATGGGCGAGAGCGGCATGGTGGCGACGATCAAGATCATCTCCTACGCCCTGCCTAAAAGCACAGTCGTGGCCGCCTGCACGGCGGCGGGAGAGGGCGCCTTGCGCCTTGCGCCGCCTCTGCTGCGCGATGCCACGCTGATCATCACAGACGTGCCCGGCGGCGCCGGGGACAAGGGCCGCGCCGCGGTGGAGGGGCGGCTGACGGCGCTTAATGTGACCCTTCGCGATGTCGTAACCGTCCCCCATCGCAGCGCCCCGCTGACCGAGGCGATTGCCGCGGCTGAGACCGATCTGGTCCTGATCCTCACCGCCTCCGCCACTTCGGACATCAATGACGTGGCCCCCTCCGCCCTGCGCGCGGCGGGGGGCGAGGTGACGCGCTTTGGCATGCCGGTCGATCCGGGCAATCTGCTCTTTCTCGGCCAACTTGGCGCCCGCGCCGTGATCGGCCTGCCGGGCTGCGCCCGTTCGCCCGCGCTCAACGGGGCCGATTGGGTGCTGTCGCGGCTGGTTTGCGGCATTCCCGTCACCAGCGCGGATATCGCGGCGATGGGGGTGGGCGGCCTGCTGAAAGAGATCCCCACGCGCCCGCAGCCGCGCAACCCCGGCAAAAGCGCGGGCAACGGCTGAGGAAAAACCTTAGGAAAATATATGTTCTCAACTAGGGCTTGTCGTGCTTAACTGATCTCAACAAGCGTCAGACTGGGAGGAAGAACATGACACAGGTCAAGATGACCGTGAACGGCAAACCCGCGTCGGGAGAGGTCGAGGGCCGCACTTTGCTGGTGCATTTCCTGCGCGATGATCTGGAACTGACCGGCACCCATGTGGGCTGCGACACCAGCCAATGCGGCGCCTGCGTGGTGCATGTGAACGGCAATGCGGTCAAAGCCTGCACCATGTTCGCGGTCGAGGCCGATGGCGCCGAGGTCGAGACCATTGAAGGGCAGGCGGCCCCCGATGGCACGCTCAGCACCATCCAACAAGCGTTTCAAGATCACCACGGGCTGCAATGCGGCTTTTGCACGCCGGGCATGGTGATGTCGGCAGCGGCGCTGCTCAAGGAAAACCCGAAACCTTCGGAGGCCGAGGTGCGCCATTACCTTGACGGCAACATCTGCCGCTGCACCGGCTACCACAATATCGTCAAAGCGATCATGGCGGCCAGCGGCCAGGAGGTCAGCGCGCTGGCGGCAGAGTAACGTTGGAAGCAGTGTCGCGCTGAGCAGACCGGTGATGGCGGAGGGAGGACCGCCAGAACCGGAACCCGCGTGACGGATCAGGTGCATCCGCACCGCCACCAAACGGGAGGATATTATGCCAAAGGATTTTGAACCGACGAGCGGTATTGGGGCCAGCAGCAAACGGCGGGAGGATGTGCGCTTTCTCACCGGGTCGGGGCGCTACACCGATGACATCAACCTGCGCCGCCAGACCCATGTATTTTTCCTGCGCTCGGATGTGGCCCATGGGCGGCTGACCGGGGTCGATACCTCTGCCGCCGAAGACATGCCCGGCGTGCTGAAGATTTTCACCGGCGCGGATTTCGCCGAAGTGGGCGGGATGCCCTGCGGCTGGGAGATCACCGACAAACACGGCCAACCCATGCAGGAGCCGAAACACCCCGTGCTGGCGCATGAAAAGGTCGGCCATGTGGGCGAGCCCATCGCCGCCGTGGTGGCCGAGACACTGGCGCAGGCCCGCGACGCCGCCGAGGCGATTGTCGTCGATATCGACGAGTTGCCCGCCGTGGTGAACATGAAAGACGCGGTGAAAGACGATGCGCCCAAGGTGCATGACGACCTGACCAGCAACCTCTGCTACGACTGGGGTTTCGTGGAAGAGAATAAGGAGGCGGTGAACAAAGCCTTTGACGAGGCCGCCCATGTCACCACGTTGGAACTGGTCAACAACCGCCTCGTCGCCAACCCGATGGAGCCGCGCGTCGCCATCGGCGATTACAACCGCTCGGACGGGGAGCATACGCTCTATACCACCAGCCAGAACCCGCATGTGATCCGCCTGCTGATGGGCGCCTTCGTGCTGGGCATCCCCGAGCACAAGCTGCGCGTGGTGGCACCTGACGTGGGCGGCGGCTTCGGCACCAAGATCTTTCACTATCAGGAAGAGGCCTTTTGCACTTTCGCGGCCAAGGCGGTGGGGCGTCCGGTGAAATGGACCTCGAGCCGGTCGGAAGCCTTCATGTCCGACGCCCATGGCCGCGACCATGTGACCAAGATCGAGCTGGCTCTGGATGCTGAGAACAACTTCACCGCCCTGCGCACCGATACCTATGCCAATATGGGGGCCTACCTGTCGACCTTCGCGCCTTCGGTGCCGACCTGGCTGCACGGCACGCTCATGGCGGGGAATTACAAAACGCCGCTGATCTACGTGAACGTTAAGGCGGTCTTTACCAATACCGTGCCAGTAGATGCCTATCGCGGGGCCGGTCGGCCCGAGGCGACCTATCAGTTGGAGCGTTTGATCGACAAGGCTGCGCATGAGTTGCAGGTCGACCCGATCAAACTGCGCCGCCAGAACTTCGTGACGGAGTTTCCCTATGCCACCCCGGTGGCGGTGGAATATGACACGGGCGATTACAACGCCACGATGGACAAGCTCGAAGAGATCGCGGACCACGCGGGTTTTGAAGCGCGGCGCCGTGAGAGTGAGGCGAAGGGGAAGCTGCGCGGCTTTGGCGTGAACTGCTATATCGAGGCCTGCGGGATTGCACCGTCGAACCTTGTGGGCCAACTCGGGGCGCGGGCGGGGCTGTATGAAAGCGCCACGGTCCGGGTTAACGCCACCGGCGGGCTGGTCGTGATGACCGGCAGCCACAGCCACGGGCAGGGGCATGAGACCTCATTCGCGCAGGTGGTGGCCGATATGATCGGCATCGACGAGAATATGGTCGAGATTGTCCATGGCGACACCTCCAAGGTGCCGATGGGCATGGGCACCTATGGCTCGCGCTCGCTCGCGGTGGGCGGCAGCGCCATGGTGCGCGCGACCGAAAAGATCATCGCCAAAGCCAAGAAGGTCGCAAGCCACCTGCTCGAAGCCTCGGAAGGGGATATCGAGTTGAAGGATGGGGCCTTTAGCGTCGCGGGCACGGATAAATCCGTGGCGTGGGGCGATGTGACGCTTGCCGCCTATGTGCCGCATAACTACCCGTTGGAAGAGATCGAACCGGGGCTTGAGGAAACCGCCTTTTACGACCCGTCGAACTTCACCTATCCGGCGGGGGCCTATGCCTGCGAGGTCGAGTTGGACCCTGAAACCGGCCATGTCACTGTCGAACGTTTCACCGCTGCGGATGATTTCGGCAATGTGGTGAACCCGATGATCGTGACCGGCCAAGTCCACGGCGGTTTGGCCCAAGGCATCGGTCAGGCGCTTTTGGAAAACTGCGCTTACGATGAAGACGGCCAACTCCTCAGCGCGTCCTACATGGATTACGCCATGCCGCGCGCTAGCGATTTGCCGTTCTATGACGTGGATCACTCCTGCCAGACGCCCTGCACCCACAACCCCTTGGGGGTAAAAGGCTGCGGGGAGGCAGGGGCCATCGGTTCGCCGCCTGCGGTGGTTAACGCGGTGCTCGACGCCATGCGCTCGGGCGGGAAGGACATCGGCCATATCGACATGCCGGTCAGCCCCGCGCGGGTCTGGGAGGCGATGAATGGCTAAGCGCCTGCTGAAGATTGGTTTGAGAAAAGAGGCGACGCTCGGGCGGCCTCTGGGAAGGATGAAAGATGTATGATTTCGAAGTAGAGCGCCCCAGCAGCGTGGCGGATGCGGTCAAGGCTTTGGGGCAGGAGGATGCGCAACCGCTCAGCGGCGGTCAGACGTTGATCCCCACGCTGAAGGCGCGGCTGGCGATGCCCTCGGTTCTGGTGTCGCTGGCGGGGATCGATGCGCTCAAAGGGGTTGAGATGCGCGATGGCGCGCTGTGGATCGGTGGCGGCACGACCCATGCCACGGTCATGCGCGAGGCGGCGGAGAGCTACCCGGCGCTCGCCAGCCTCGCCGCACGGATCGGCGACCCGGCGGTGCGCAACCGGGGGACCATCGGCGGATCGCTCGCCAATAACGACCCCTCTGCCTGCTACCCGGCGGGCGCTCTGGCCAGTGGCGCGACGATTGAGACCGACCGCCGCGAGATTGCCGCGGATGACTATTTCCAAGGCATGTTCACCACCGCGTTGGAGGAAGGGGAGATCGTCACCGGCGTCCGTTTCCCCATTCCTAAGGCCGCGCATTACGAGAAATTCATCCAGCCCGCCTCGCGCTTCCCGCTGGTCGCGGCCTATGTCGCGCGCCTCGGCGATGGGGTGCGCGTGGCGATCACGGGTGCGTCGAACGACGGTGTCTTCCGCTGGAGTGAAGCCGAAACTGCCCTGTCGGAACGGTTCGCGCCGGAAGCCTTGGAGGGGCTGACACTCGACGCGGGTGACATGATCAGCGATCTGCACGGCAGCGGCGCCTACCGCGCCCATCTGTGCGGCGTGATGACCCGCCGCGCTGTGGCCGCCATCGCCTGATAGCCGATAACAGCAGCGTAAACCTTTGCCGCGTCCTTATAGGGGGCGCGGTATTTTCATGGGGTAAGCTCTTGATATTGGATAGCGGAACCAGCGCCCCCATCATGCGTTGGGTGACAAGCGCTGCCCGAACGGCGTTCCCGTAATGATGAGGACGTGAACATGAAAAACCTACTGAGATCTACGACTTCGCTGGGTCTGAGCCTTGCCTTGGCTTTCCCGCATGGCGCCTTTGCGCAGGAGCAAAATCTGAATGAATGCGGCCCCGTGGGCGAAGCGACCGAATTCCCCTGCGCATTCGACGATCAGACGGTAGAAAGTGCCGAAGAGCTTCGTGTTATGGCCGGGCTGAGCGGTGAGGCCGAGGCGGAAGTCGAAGCCGAAGGTGAAGCAGAGGTCGAGGCCGAGGCAGAAACCGAAGCCGAGGCGGGTTCGCTGCTGGATCAGGCGACCGGCGCGGTTGAAGCGACGGGTGAGGCGGCCGCGGCTGCTGTGAACGACGTGACCGAACAGGCCGAAGAGGCCGCCGACGCAGCTGAGGCGCAGGCTGAAGCCGCAGCCGAGGCGGCAGAGGAAACCGCAAGCGAAGCGGAAGCGGAGGCCGAAGCCGAAATGACCGCCGAGGCTGAGAGCGAGGTTGAAGTCGACGAAGAGGTTGAGACCGAAGCGGAAGTTGAAGCCGAGCAGGAAAGCGAAGCCGAGGTTGAGGAAGAGGCCGAGGCCGAGATCGACGAAGACGTTGAGGCTGAGACTGCGCAGGACGTGGAAGCTGAAGCCGAAGCGACCGCTGAAGTTGATGCTGAGGCGACCGGGAACGTAGAAACCGACGGAAACGCCGAAGCTGCGACTGACGCGGAAGACAATGAGACTGTGGTCGAGACCTCGGAAGAGACCGACGCCGAAATGGAAGCGGAAACCAGCGGCGAAGCGGTCGGCGAGGAAGACAACGCCGGTCTGACCGAAGAGCAGATCCAAGCCCGTGAAGAGCGCCGCGAAGCCCGCCGTGCCGAACGCCGCGAAGAGCGCCGTGAGCAACGCCGCGCCGAGCGTGAAGCTGCCGCCGCCGCCGCCGCTGCCGCCGAAAACGAGGCGGACGCCGAAGTAGTGACCGAGGAAGTGACCGAAGAAGACGTGCGCAGTTCGGACGAAGACTTCGAGACCGAAGTGGCTGCCGCAGGCGAAGCCGATGCCGCCGCCGCCGACGACGACGACAGCGGGATGTCGGACTTCGAAAAAGCGCTGCTCCTCGGCCTTGGGGCCGTGGCTGTCGGCTCGGTTCTGAACAATGGTGAGAAAATCGTCAGCCGCTCCGGTGACCGTGTGGTCGTGCAGGACGACACCGGCGAGCTGCGCGTGCTGAAGGACGATAACGCTCTGCTCCGCCGCCCCGGTGACGAGGTGCAGACCCAGACTTTCGACGACGGCTCTACCCGGACCATCGTGACCAAAAGTGACGGAAGCCGGGTCGAGACCATCCGCTCGCGCGATGGCACCGTGCTGCGCCGGACGAACTTCGATGCGCAGGGCCGTGAATATGTGCTGGTCGATGACCTCGTGGAAGAGCGCGAAGTTGTCGTGAACGATCTACCGCAGGTTCAGCAGAACCAGCAAGCACAGCGCGCCAGCACCCAAGACGAAGCCGCGCTCCGTCAGGCGCTGCAAGCTGAGATGCGCAACGATCAGGGGCGGACATTCTCCCTGCGTCAGGTGCGTGAAATCCGTGAGGTACGCTCCCTCGCGCCGGAACTGGAACTTGATGCCGTGCGCTTCCCCACCGGCTCCGCCGCGATCCAGCCTGAACAGGCCCGCGCGCTTGCCAATATCGGCACCACACTGCGTGACCTGATCCAGAAGGACCCGCGCACCGTGATCCTGGTCGAAGGTCACACCGATGCGGTTGGCGATGCGAGCTATAACCTCGCCCTGTCGGACCGCCGCGCGGAGACCGTGGCCCTGGCGCTGACCGAGTACTTTGATGTGCCGCCCGCCAACCTGATCACGCAAGGCTATGGCGAGAGCCAGCTGCGCGTGCCGACCACGTCGGCGGAACCCGCGAACCGTCGTGCCGTGGTGCGCAACATTACCGGTCTGCTACGCTAAGCAAACCACGCCCCCAAACAGAAAACGCCCCCGGAGCGATCCGGGGGCGTTTTACGTTATTGGATGGCGAATGTGCCAGTCGGGCCCGTCATGCGGGCCCGATTGAGCCTGATCACTTGTTGGGCAGGGGCCCGATCACCATGACCATTTGGCGGCCTTCCATCTTGGGGAAGTTCTCCACCCGGCCGATCTCTTTGGTGTCGGCAGCGACGCGCTCCAAAAGCTCACGACCGAGGTTCTGGTGCGCCATCTCACGGCCACGGAACCGGAGGGTAACCTTCACCTTGTCGCCACCTTCAAGAAACTTGAAGACATTGCGCATCTTCACATCGTAGTCGTTCTTGTCCGTATTGGGACGGAACTTGACCTCTTTGATCTCGATGATCTTCTGTTTCTTGCGGGCTTCGCTCTCGCGCTTTTGCTGTTCATATTTGAACTTGCCGAAATCCATGATCTTGCACACGGGCGGCTTGGCATTGGGCGAAATTTCAACAAGGTCGAGGCCGGCGTCATCGGCCATTTCCATGGCGCGCTGCGGCGAGACAACGCCGACGTTTTCGCCATCGGCACCGATCAGGCGGATTTCGGGGGCACGGATCTTGTCGTTGACGCGCGGGCCGGTGTCACGTTGGGGCGGCGCGTTATGAGGTCTGCGAGCGATGGTGATGGTCCTTTGATTGTTACCTAATTCGAGAATGCAAGGTAAACCCGCGTGGGGCCATCTTCAAGTCGCAAAATCACGCTATGCGTGGGGTTTGGGGCGATTTACCCTTGATCTGGGGCGATTGTGGCGCAATTCACGGCTATGCGGCCCCGGGGGAAATCTTTAACCTCGCGGGGCGTAGATTAAGGGGAATGGAATGAAGAATCTGGTCTGGTTGGTCGTGGCGGCGCTGATTGCGCTGGCGGGCTATATGCTTTTCACCGGCAAGGGGCCGCAGGAAGTGGCCATCGAAGCTTCTGAGGCGATCAATGCGCCCGAGGTGGCCGAAGATATGACCAACGCCGCTGAAGACGCCGCCGATGCAATCGCGGGCAGCGTGGATGCCGCCGGGGAGGCGATCAGCGATGCCGTGGATGACGCAACCGAGAGCGCCAATGACGCGGCGGAGCCTGCGGCACAGAATTAAGCGGCTCCGCGCAATGCGGAAAAGCAAAGGCCGCGTCCGGGGAACCGGGCGCGGCCTTTGCTTTGGTTTGATCCGTCTGGCGGGTTACTCGGCGGCGGGCTTCATCTGGAAGCCTTCCTTAACCTGATCGGCAGGGGTGACCGGGTAGTCGCCAGAGAAGCAGGCGTCACAATACTGCGGGCACTCGGCGTTGCGGCCTTCGTCTTCGCCCACCGCGCGGTAGAGACCGTCGAGCGAGATGAACTTGAGACTGTCGACCTGCAAGTGGTCGCGCATCTCATCCTCGGACATGGTCGCCGCCAGCAGCTTTTCGCGCTGCGGGGTGTCGACGCCGTAGAAACAGGGCCAAGCCGTGGGGGGGGAGGCGATGCGGAAGTGCACCTCTTTCGCGCCCGCGTCGAGGATCATCTCTTTGATCTTGCGCGAGGTCGTGCCGCGCACCACCGAGTCGTCGACCAATATCACCCGCTTGCCCTTGATCAGCGCGCGGTTGACGTTGAGCTTGAGGCGGACCCCCATGTTGCGGATCTGCTCGGTCGGCTCGATAAAGGTCCGGCCCATATATTGGTTGCGAATTATGCCCATCGCGTAGGGAATGCCGGATTCAAGGCTATAGCCAATCGCCGCCGGGGTGCCGCTGTCAGGCACAGGGCAGACGAGATCGGCCTCCACGGGGCTTTCCTTGGCCAGTTCGCGGCCAATATTCTCACGCGTTTCATAGACCGAGCGACCGCCGAGAATGCTGTCGGGGCGGCTAAAGTAGACATGTTCGAAAATACAGAAACGCGAGGCGACACGGCGGAAGGGGAAGTGGCTCTCGACCCCTTTCTCGGTGATCACCACCATCTCGCCGGGTTCGATCTCGCGGACGAATTCCGCGCCGATGATGTCGAGCGCGCAGGTCTCCGAACTTAGCGCCCAGCCATCGCCGACACGGCCCAGCACGAGCGGGCGCACGCCCAGCGGATCGCGCACGCCGATCAGTTTGGTGCGCGTCATCGCCACGACAGAGAAGGCCCCTTCGACTCGGCGCAGCGCATCCTCCATCCGCTCGGGGATGTTCTGTTGTAGCGACCGCGCCATCAGGTGAATGATACACTCACTGTCCGACGAGGACTGAAAGATCGAGCCGCGTTCAATCAACTCACGGCGTAGGGCGTTGGCATTGGTGATATTGCCGTTATGGGCAATCGCGGCCCCGCCCATGGCGAACTCGCCAAAGAAGGGCTGCACGTCGCGGATCGCGGTGGGGCCCTTGTTGCCGGAGGTCGAATAGCGAACGTGACCGATGGACAGCTCGCCGGGAAGGGTTTGCATGACATCCTGCGAGGTGAAGTTGTCGCGGACATAGCCAAAGCGCCGGGCCGATTGGAAACCGGCGGCGGGATCGTAGCTGACGATACCGCCAGCCTCTTGTCCACGGTGCTGGAGGGCGTGCAGGCCAAGGGCCACGAAAGTGGCGGCATCGGCAACGCCAACCACGCCAAAGACGCCGCATTCCTCCTTCAGTTTATCCTCATCTCCGCTGTCGCGCAGATAGGAAGTGTCAAAGGGATGGGCGGGCGGCATGTGCTTGGACAACGGGGCAACTCCGAATCCGGGTGAGGTCGCTGCCTATGTAGGGGCTTCGTAAGCGGCTGTCACCCCGCATGTCGCCTGCGGGGGGCATGAGGCAGGATAAAGCGCCGCATTGCCAGCCAAGGAGGCGGCTCCCGTAACCTGCCAAGCCCAAACGCAAAACAGGCGGCCATGATGCACTGGCCGCCTGTTTAAAAGGATTGTGTTAAGAGATTATGAAGGCCTTAGGCGCTACATTTGCCCACCAGCGCCTCATAGCGGTTGGTGATCCAGCCGAGCGCCTCTTGCGGGTCTTTTTCTTCGATCTGGCCGGTGAAGCGCGAGAATACGGCGGCGGAGCGGCTGTTTTCGACCATGGTGGTCCGCTCACCGGTGATGACAGTGTCGTAGACAAAGAAGGCAATCGCGACGAGCAGCACGCCGCGCACGACGCCAAAGATGAAGCCAAGCCCTTGGTCCACGCCGCCCAGCATCGAGCGGTGCACAAGCGAGGAGAAGAGCGGCGTGAAGAGCGAGACCACGATCAGTGCTGCGGCAAAGACCAGCGCAAAAGCGCCAATCACCGACAATTCGCAGCTATCGGCCAAGAATTCGCCCACATAGGGCAGTTCACGCACCAGCGGTTCGACCTGCGGCGCAAAGAGAAAAGCCAGCACAGCCGCTGCAATCCAGCCGACAATCGCCATCAACTCGCGCACCAGCCCGCGGCCATAGGCCAGCAATGCCGATAGCACGATGACAACCGCGACCACCCCGTCAATAATGGTAAAACCGTCCATGCGCGTTCTCGCCCTCGTCTAAGGGGGGATCAGCCCGCCCCGAAAATTTCGCCAACAAATCCGGTCAGATCGCTCATCGTATTCAGCGCAATTCCGGTCACACCCACAGCCTTGCCGCCGCGCGGTGCAATAGCGCTCGTAAAACCAAGTTTTTGCGCCTCTTTCAACCTGTTTTCCGTCTGGCTGGCGGGGCGCAGCGCACCGGAGAGGCTAATCTCTCCGAAAACAACGGTTTCGGCGGGCAGGGCCGCGTCTTCCCGCGCCGAGAGGATTGCGGCGGCCACGGCGAGATCGGCGGCGGGTTCGGAGATCTTCATCCCGCCCGCCACATTGAGGTAGACATCCAGCCCCGCGAAAGGAATTCCGCATCGCGCTTCCAGCACCGCAAGGATCATTGCCAGACGCCCCGAATCCCAGCCCACCACCGTCCGGCGCGCTTGGGAGTGGGGTGAGGGGGCCACCAGCGCCTGAAGCTCGACCAAGACAGGCCGGGTGCCTTCGATGCCCGCAAAGACAACCGAACCGGGGGAGGGTTGCCCGCGTTCTGACAAGAACAGCGCCGAGGGGTTGATCACCTCTGACAGACCGCCGCCCGTCATCTCGAAAACGCCGATCTCATCCGCCGGCCCAAAGCGGTTTTTCACCGCGCGCAGGATACGGAACTGGTGGCCACGCTCGCCTTCGAAATAGAGCACGGTGTCGACCATATGCTCCACCACGCGGGGGCCAGCGATCTGGCCTTCTTTGGTGACATGTCCCACGAGGATCACGGCGACCCCGCGGCGTTTGGCGAAACTGGTCAACTCATGCGCCGCGGCGCGGACCTGACTGACCGATCCGGGCGCGCTTTCGACGTTGTCGGCCCACATGGTTTGGATCGAGTCGATGATGGCAAGCTGCGGGCGCTCGGCCTCAAGCGTGGTTAGGATGTCGCGCAGGTTGGTTTCCGCGGCCAGTTTCACCGGCGCTTCGGAAAGGCCCAGTCGTTGCGCGCGCATGCGGACCTGCGCGCTGGCTTCCTCCCCGCTGACATAGATCGTCTTGAGGCCGGAGTTGGCGAAATGCGCGGCGGCTTGCAGCAGGAGGGTCGATTTCCCGATGCCGGGATCGCCGCCCACGAGGATCGCCGAAGCAGGCACCAGCCCGCCGCCCAACACGCGGTCCAACTCCGCAATGCCCGACTGTGCGCGCGGGGGCGGGGTTTCTTGTGTGGCAAGATCGGTGAGTACAATGGCAGAGCCGCGCCTTGCGCCCAAGGATTTACTGGGCGGCCCTGCGGAGATGCCTTTGTCTTCGACGATGGAATTCCACGCGCCGCAGGCGTCACAGCGCCCGGACCATTTGGAATGTTTCACGCCGCATTCGGCGCAGGAAAAACTGGAGGAGGATTTGGCCATGGGCCCTTTTCGCGCAGGTGCCCGATGGCGTCAAAGGAAAAGCATCCGGCCCTTGGGTGATGATCCCGGGGGGGAACCCAATGGGCCGGATGCCGCCGCTGGCATTACTCAGCGGCTTTGGGCGGCAGGTCGATCACGATATTGTCGAGCGATGTCGTCTCGGGCTTGCGCTCGGGCGTTTCGGTCTGGACCACACGTTCAAGGCCAAGCTCGGGCATGATCTCACGCATCTCTTCACGCAGACGCTCAAGCTGGGCCACGGCGACGCTTTCTTCGAGTTCGACTTCGTGCAGCCAATGTTTAATCTCGGTCGAGATCGCTTTTGCCTGATCGAGGCGGCTGTTGAAAAGTTCGACCTCTTCTTGACGCTGCTTGAGGAAGCTGCGGGCACGGGCCAGTTTCTCATCCGAATAGGCTTCGGCCAGATCGCGGGCCACGTGGCTCATCTGAGCGGCCATTTCCAGCACGGCAGGCTCCAGCGTGGCGAGGTCGGGATGATCGCGCAGATAGGCCAGACGTTCGCGCACCGAATCGAATTCCGAGCTCATCTGAAAGGTTTCGGCCCGGTCGGCGGCGTGCACGGCGGCATAGGCGCGGGCCACGTCCTGCATGCCGACATTGAATTGGCGGTGCGAGGTCTCAAGCTGCATGACACGGCGGTTAGTGGGCAGGAAAAAGCACAGGCCCACAGCAAGGACGGTCAGCGCCAGTTGGGCGTACATCCCGGCGTTTTCGACAGGCTCACCGGCGTATTGCAGATCAAGGCTGATCCAATTCCAAAGGCCGAGGGCCGCCATGATGCTGGCCCCGGTAAGGGCAAGCGCGGCGAGGGCAAAGACCACGACGGCGAGCCGCTGAAAGGCGAATTGGATGAGGTAGGCAAAGGAACGAAGCTGGGACATACTTTCTCCCCCCTGGAAGAGCTACTAAGCAAGTTTCTGCCGACCAACGCCTCCTTATCCTTCTTTGTTCCCATTCCCTGCGGGATTATGCTGAGGATTTAACGTAGTTTTGCCGAGATTATGGCACAACCGCAGGTTTTTCGGAAGTTATTTGCGCCTGCGCAGTGCAATTTCGTGATCGGCAGCGCAGGGCAGGGACGATGCGTACCCTGGGGAAATGGCAGTGAGTCGCGCAGCATCTTTCGCGGCGGCGTGCTGCGACGCGGGGAAAATCGCCGACCTAACCGGCGTAGTTTCGCGCATATCTTGCGCCCAAAGAGGTGAGCACCTCATAGCCGATCGTGCCCGCCCAATCCGCCAAATCGTCAACGCCTTGGCTTTGCCCCAGCAGTTGCAAGGTCGCGGGCACCTCCTCCAATGCAGAGACATCCACCGTGATCAGGTCCATCGAGACGCGGCCAAGGATGGGCAGGGTAACACCCTCATGCTGGAAACAGGCGGTGCCGGTCGCATTGCCCATCGCGCGCAGAAGGCCGTCGGCGTAGCCCGCGGCCACGGTGGCGAGCGTCACGGTGCTCTCCGCCGTCCATGTGTTGCCATAGCCCACAGTCTCCCCGGGGGTGACGCTGCGGCTCTGGATCACTGGCACGTCGAGGGTAACCACTGGTCGCGCCTCTGTGAATGGGCGCCCGCCGTAAAGACCGATGCCGGGCCGGGTGACGTCGAAATGATACTCCGGCCCCAGCAGAATGCCCCCCGTGGCGGAGAGCGAGCGCGGCACCTCGACCCCTTGGGTCATGTCGCGGAAACTGTGCAGTTGCGCGTCGTTCATCTCGTGATCCGGCGCGTCCGAGCAGGCCAGATGCGACATGATCAGCCTGGGGTTCTGGCTCAGCGCGATGTCGCGCAGGGCTGCCCATTCCGCAGGCTCCATCCCCAGCCGGTTCATCCCGCTGTCGAGTTGTATGCCGAAAGCATGGCCGGGCAGGGTCTCTAGCTGGCGCAGAAGCTGCTCTGTCGAGTTGATCATCGGCGTCAGCGCGGCACCGGCAATCGCCTCTGCATCGCCCGGCATATGACCGGAAAAGACATTGATCACCGGGCCTTCGCCCAAGGCTTGGCGCAGGGCCACGCCCTCTTCGGTCAGAGCCACGAAGAACTGCCGCGCACCGGCCTCGGCCAATGTCTTGGCCACACGGGCGGCGCCCAGCCCATAGCTGTCGGCTTTGACCACGGCGGCGGTCTCGGCCTTTGTCATACGGTCGAGGGCGCGCCAGTTGTCGGCGATGGCTTGTAGGTCGATGGTCAGGGTCGATTTTGTCATGCGCGGATGTGGGCCGGAATGAGGGGGGAGGTCAAGCGGCCAAGGGCACCTAACGTCATGCGCGACAGGCAGGCGGGGGATTTGTTACAGTTTTGCCTACCGGATGCGCAGGATGGGGAGGTCAGACGGATGTCACGGATCAAGATCATGTTCGGCCATGCGGGCGTGTCGCTCATGGCGCTGGCCGCTGTGGTGGCCTTTGTTGCGATGCTTTGGGGGGCGCCGCTGTGGTCTTGGGCGCTGGTGCCGCTGGGGGTCGCGGCGCAGATGCTTAATGAGTACAACCTGCACCGACATGTCTTTCACCTTGCCCCGCCGAAGCGGCAGTGGGCCTTTGATCTGCTTTACCGCGCGCATTACGGACACCATGATTTCCCGACCAATCACGGGCTGTTCTTCGTGCCGGTCTGGGTCGCGGTGCCGATGCTCGTGGGGAACTTCCTTCTGGTCTGGGGCATCGCGGCGCTTTTGGGGTTCGAGACCAGCATCTGGATCGCCACGGCGATCGTGCCTCTGGGCGGGGTGCTGACCTTTTTGGGCTATGAGTGGTTTCACATGACGGCGCATCTGACGGTGCCAAAAACGGCGGTGGAGCGGCATGTCACACGGCTGCACAACCAGCATCACTTTCGCGACTTCAACAAATGGTTCCACGTCAGCCCGGGCGGGGAGATCATCGACCGGGCCATGGGCACCGATATCGACACCGAGGCTTTGAAACAGCAGCAGCGGGTGGCTTTCATCCGCACCTTGGGGATGCAGCCCGATGACCCGAGGTTGCTGGCCGCCCGCGCGAAATTCGCCGGGAAATACGGGCTGAGCGAGGCCGAAGTGGCGCGCGCCGCGCGGGGGTAGGTGTGAAACTTCCGTAACGTTACCCGAAGGGCGCTTGCCTGTCCCCGTGGCGCGGGTAGGCTCGGCGCAATTCAAGGGAGGACGAACCATGCACCGACATATGACCACCACAGCCCTGCTTGCCGCGGGCCTTACCGCTGGCGCGGCGCAGGCGGAGAACCGGATCGACCGGCAATTGCCGAACGCGCCCGAACTTGCGGCCTATGGCGACCATGCCGTGGGGGTGCGCACTTTGGAGATGGTCAACCCCGACCAGATCGACATCCTCGCCATCGACCCCGCCGCCGACAAGCCCGAGGAGATGCCGCGCTACGACCGGCCGCTGACGGTGGAGATGTATTACCCCGCCGCCGTGGGGGCGGAGGGCGAGACCGCCTTCAAGGCTTATCTCCGCGACGGCACCACCGAGGTCACGCTCGAGGGACAGGCCATGCGCGACGTCGATCCGGCGGAGGGCGAGACCTTTCCGCTCGTGCTGATCAGCCATGGCTATCCGGGCAACCGGTACCTCATGTCGCATCTGGCAGAGAACCTCGCCTCCAAAGGCTATGTCGTGGCCTCGATCGACCATACTGACAGCACCTACCGCACGCAGGCGGCTTTTGGCTCGACACTGGTGAACCGCTCGCTGGACCAGCTTTTCGTGCTTGAGCAGATGGCGCAGAAGGCCGCGGAGGGCGGTGATTTCGCGGGGCTCTATGATGCCGAGAACACAGGTCTGATCGGCTATTCCATGGGCGGCTACGGCGCGATCATCACCGCCGGGGGCGGGGTGACGGAGGCTTCGGTCGGCTATACATGGGGCGGGCCGCACGGGACGCTAGGCATTCATCAGGCCGGCTCCGAGACGCATGACGCGCTGCCCGACCCGCGCATCAAGACCGCCGTGGCCTTCGGCCCCTGGGGCATGAACCGCGGCTTTTGGGATGCCGAGGGGCTGGCGGGTGTGCAGATCCCGATGTTGTTTATCGCAGGCTCGCAGGACGATACCTCGCTCTACGAAAACGGCATCCGGGCGATCTGGGAAAACACCTCGAACGTAGACCGCGCGCTGCTGACCTACATGAATGCGGGCCACAACGCGGGCGCGCCCATGCCGGCGCCGGAGGAGGCCTATTACTTCAGCGAGGACAAGGGCTTCAACATTTCCGAGCATTACACCGACGCGGTCTGGGACACGGCGCGGATGAACAATATCGCGCAGCATTTCGTGACCGCGTGGATGGACAGTCATTTGAAGGGTGAGAGTGAGAAGGCGGCGTATCTCGATCTGGTAGAGAATTCGAACGACGGCGTTTGGTCGGTCGAGGAGGATGGGACCGAGAAGGAGGACCACAGCTACTGGAAGGGTTTTCCGGAGGGGACCGCCAAGGGGCTGATGTATGAGGTGAAACCGGCGTCCGAGTGAGGCTGGGGCCCGGTAGCGTTGCCGGGCCTCTTTGCCACTAGGCCCGGAATCAAGCCGTAGGCGCCGGTCCATCGCCCGCCCGCCCCGTCACGCCGGAGGCGTGCCGGATTATGATCGGCGCACCTTCGGTGCGACCGGGTAGGCGATTTGGTGAGGCTGGGTGGTACCTCGCGGAACGCACATCATGGTTGCACCATAAAGTGGCGCGAGGCTACCGGGGATCGCCAACCCATGGGCAGGCGATGGCCCTTGTTCCTAAAATTCCCGTTGGGGAAAACTGCAGACGCCAGCCCTCAAAACTCCTGATCGTCCCCGCCGCCCTGCTGCCAAGGCTGCACGAGGTTGCCGAACCGGGTGAACTTGCCCTCGAAGCTGAGGTCTACCGTGCCGATGGGGCCGTGACGCTGCTTGCCGATCACCACCTCGGCGCGGCCGTGTAGACGCTCCATCTCTTCCTGCCAGACCGCCATCTTGTCGAGCTCGTGATCGCCCGGCTTCTCGCGCTCCTTGTAGTATTCCTCGCGGTACACGAACATCACCACGTCGGCGTCCTGTTCGATCGAGCCGGATTCCCGAAGGTCCGAGAGCTGCGGCCGTTTATCGTCGCGGCTCTCCACCTGACGCGAGAGCTGCGACAGGGCGATCACCGGGATGTCGAGTTCCTTGGCGATGGCCTTGAGGCCCATGGTGATCTCGGAAATTTCGTTCACCCGGTTCTCGGATTTGCCGGTGCCGCGCACGAGCTGGAGGTAGTCGATGATCAACACGTCGAGCCCGTGGGTCCGCTTCAGGCGCCGCGCGCGGGCGGCAAGCTGGCTGATCGGCAGGGCAGGCGTGTCGTCGATGAAGAGCGGGCAAGCCTCGAGCGCCTTGGCGGCATCAACGAAACGGCGGAACTCGGCCTCTGTCATGTCGCCCGAGCGGATCTGGTGGCTGGGGATCTCGGCAGCTTCCGACAGAATCCGCGAGGCAAGCTGTTCGGCGCTCATCTCGAGGCTGTAAAAGCCCACGACGCCGCCGTCGATAGCACCCTCGGTGCCGTCGGGCTTCATCCCGCGCTTGTAAGCCTTGGCCACGTTGAAGGCGATGTTGGTGGCAAGCGATGTTTTACCCATCGAAGGGCGCCCGGCGAGGATCAGAAGGTCCGAGCGGTGCAGACCGCCCAGTTTCTTGTCCATGTCGATCAAACCGGTGGAGACGCCCGAAAGCCCCCCGTCACGCTGATAGGCAGCATTGGCCACGTTGACCGCATCCGTGACGGCCTTCAGGAAGGACTGGAAACCGCTTTCCACCTGACCCTGTTCGGCCAGCTTGTAAAGCTCCTGCTCGGCCTCGACGATCTGCTCGCGCGGCTCGGAGGAGACATCGACCTGTGCAGCCTTGGCCGAGATGTCGCGGCCCAGCTGGATGAGGTCGCGCCGCACGGCGAGGTCATAGATCATCTGCGCGTAGTCGCGCACGGCGAAGGCGCTGATCGCCGCACCGGCAAGGCGGGCCAGATAGGCCGGGCCGCCCAGCTCCTTCAGCCCCTCATCGTCCTCCATGAAGGCCTTGAGCGTGACCGGCGAGGCGAGGTTGTTCTTGGCGATCCGCTGGGCCGCGATGTCGAAGATGCGGGCGTGGACCGGCTCGTAGAAGTGCTTGGGCCCGATGACCGAGGCGACGCGGTCGTAGACGTCATTGTTGGTTAGGATCGCGCCCAAAAGCTGCTGTTCGGCCTCGATCGAATGCGGCATCGATTCCGGTGCCTGCACGGCCAATTGGTTCGCGTTCAGCGATGTAATCTCGTTCATGACCTCACCCATTTCTACCCAGATGGACCTCATAGCCAGTGGGTTCGTCCGGCGCAAATTGTATCTTTTGTGGATATCTTTACCGACAAAAGGCCCCACCACATTTTGCCTTGTGGTGGGGCCTTCGGTCAACATCTTGCGGAATTTCGGTTAACTTTTGCGGGATTCCTGCCAATCGCGCGGGGCGTTCAGGAAGGCTTCGACCTCCGTCAGCGTGGCTGCGTCAAAGGCCCCTTGGGTGCGGGCCTCGGCAAGCACGTCCCACCATGTGCAGAGCGCATGGAGCGTAACGCCATGGTCGCCAAGGGTCTTTTCGGTCTGGGGGAAGATGCCGTAGTGAAAGATCACCGCCGTATGGGCGCAGGTCGCCCCGGTTTCGCGAATCGCGTCGACGAAGCTGAGTTTCGAGCCGCCATCGGTGGTCAGGTCTTCGACCAGCAGCACGCGCTGTCCCGGCGTCATCTCACCTTCGATCCGCGCGTTGCGACCGTAGCCTTTGGGCTTTTTGCGCACATAGGTCATAGGCAGGGCCATGCGTTCGGCGACCATGGCGGCGAAGGGGATGCCCGCCGTCTCGCCCCCGGCGATATTGTCGAAGGCCTCAAAGCCCGCGTCGCGCATGACGGTGACGGTGAGGAAATCCATCAGCGTGGACCGGATGCGCGGGTAAGAGATCAGCTTGCGGCAGTCGATATAGGTGGGCGACGGCAGTCCCGAGGCCAGCGTGAAGGGCTCCTCCGCGTTGAAATGCACCGCGCCGATCTCCAGCAGCATGCGCGCGGTGAGGCGGGCCATTTCTTGGGGGCTTGGGTGGCTGGTGGGGATCATGGCAGGCGTCCTTGGGTGGGGAGAGGTCGGAGCGGTATTTAAGAAAGGATGAAGATCAGGTGGTCCAGTGCAGATCGAAACCGGGGTCGAAGACCGTGACCGGGCCGTCGGGCGTGTCGATGCTGTCGGGGTGCTGGGGCGCTTCGCGGCGTAGGGTGATCTGTGTCTCGTTCGGGGGCAGGCCGTAGAAGGCAGGGCCGTTGAGCGAGGTGAAGGCTTCGAGCTTGTCGAGCGCGCCGTCTTCTTCGAATACTTGAGCGAGGATGGACATCGTGTTGGGCGCGGTGAAACAGCCCGCGCAGCCGCAGGGCTGCAGCTTGGCGCCATCGGTATGGGGCGCGCTGTCGGTGCCGAGGAAGAAGCGCGGATCACCGGAGGTGGCCGCTTGGCGCAGGGCGCGGCGGTGGGTCTCGCGCTTCGCGACCGGCAGGCAGTAGTAATGCGGGCGGATGCCACCGGCGAGAATGTGGTTGCGGTTGATCACCAGGTGGTGCGTGGTGATCGTGGCGGCAAGACCGCTGTCGTTGCTGCGCACATAGTCGGCGGCGTCAGAGGTGGTGATATGCTCCATGATCACGCGCAGCGAAGGATGCGCGCGGCGGATCGGGTCGAGCACGCGGTCGATGAAGACGGCTTCGCGGTCGAAGATGTCGATCTCGCTGTCCGTGACCTCGCCATGGGTGCACAGCGGCAGGCCGATCTCGGCCATGCGGTCGAGCACCGGGGCGACATTGTCGAAGTTCGACACGCCGCTGGCGGAGTTGGTGGTGGCGCCCGCGGGATAGAGTTTGACGGCGTGGATCAGCCCTTCGGCATGGGCGCGGGCGACATCGTCGGGGTCCGTCTCCTCGGTCAGGTAGAGGGTCATCAGGGGCGTGAAATCCGCGCCCTCGGGCAGGGCGGCCATGATGCGGTCGCGGTAGGCGGCGGCCTGGGCGCCTGTCACAACGGGGGGCACGAGATTGGGCATGATGATGGCGCGGGCAAAGTCGCGGGCACTGTGCGGGACCACGGCGCGCAGCATATTGCCGTCGCGCAGGTGCAGGTGCCAGTCATCGGGACGGCGGATCGTGAGGCTTTGTGTCATGGGCGCGGGGCTAGCACAGAGCGGGGCCGCGCGCCAGATTGAAAACCTATCCGGTGGCGGTCGCGGCCTCGGCCACGCGGGCCTTGCGTCTGGCGCGGATGCGTTCGAGGCGGCGGGCAAAGCGGGGCGCTTTCATCCGGGCCGAGACATTGGCGCAGAGCGCTTCGAGCAGCAGTTCGCGCCCTTGGGTGTTGATCGCTTGGCTGAGGTTGCGCAGATAGGGCAGGTAATCGCGCCGCGCGCGGTAGAGGGCGGCGAAGCGGGTTGCGTCCAGCGTGCCCTCGGCGGCGGCTTGCAACAGCGGGTCGAGCTGGTCGATCTCTAGCAGGTCGGTTTGCAGCGCATCGCCCATGAAGGGCATCCGCAATTTGGTGACATTGGCACGGGTGAAGAGCGCCGCATGCATCGCGTCGAGCCTCTCGCGCGGGTCATAGAGGACGAAGACCCGTTCGGCGGCGTCGAGCATATCGGGCGCATAGCCATAGCGGGAGGTGAAATCGAGGATGCGCATATCTGCGAAACGGTCATCCCATTCGGTGATGCGCGGGTTCAGCGTGGCCTGCGGTTGGATCGCCACCACTGCCGCGCCGGGGGCGGCCACGGAATAGGCGGCGGCGGCATAGGCGCAGGGGCCCGCGCCATAGAAGAGAACTTGGTCGAATTCGTCGAAGAAGCCGTCGTCAATCAGCCGGTCGAAATAGGCATAGACCTCTTCGGCGCGGAACCATGTGTCACCGTCGCTGGCAAGGCACAGATGCGACCAATCGTGATTGCGCACCATGTCCCAGCCCAAGGGCTGCGCCTTGTCAGAGAGCGCATGCATGCCCTGATAGGTCTCGAAGGTGACGAGCAGGGTCGTCTCACGCTCGATGAAGGCGGAGAAGTGGCTTTTGCCCAGAGATTGGAAATAGCCGTCTTCTTCGGCGACGGCCTCAATCGCGCGCAGCCATTTGCGTTTGGGCATATCGGCCAGTGAGCTTTCGATCGTGGGCGTCTCGCGCGGCATCGGGCATCCTCGGGCTTGTCGGGGCGGGGCAGAACCGCCGTTTCAGCTGGGTGTAGCCGGATATTAGGGCAAAAATGCGGAAAATCCGTGAGAAATTGAAGAGAATGTGACGGTTTTCCGGGGGCGCAGCTGTCGAAGGCGCGTTACCACCTATGGCGGAAAGCCACGACTTTGTTGTGCGAGCCGCGGTGATAATAGGCCATGCCCGCCTGCATGAAGGCGGTGAAGACCTTGTTGACGCCCTCGGGGCCGATCCATTGCGGGTGCAATTCGATGATCGCGGCGCGGAGGGTGTCGAGGGGCAGGGTGGGGATCAGATCGACCTCGGCCCCTTCGATGTCGCAGATCAATACGCTTGGGGTGAGATCGGCAAAGACTTTAGCCGCGTCGAGCACGTCGATCTGATGGGGCTCAGGCGGGTCTTCGTCTTTGAAACGGGTCAGGGAAGACGACAGGATGCGGTCGCGCACATAGAAATCCGCCTTGCCGGGGGCGGGGCCGAGGATCGCGTTGGTGACATGGGCGTTCGACAGCCCGTTGGCCGCGTGGACCCGCCGGATATAGGGGATGAGGTTGGGGTTCGCCTCAAAGCTATGGACTGAGGCGACATTGCGTTTGCTGGCCACCAGCGTCGACATATAGCCAACCCCGCCGCCCAGTTCGATCACCCTGTCGCCTTCGCGGACGACGCGCAGCGCGGCCTCACTCTCCTTGGCTTCATAGGCGTTCTGTCGCAGCAGCTTGCGGATCCGCCCGCGCAGGATCGCCGGATCGTCGGGAAACTTCATGCCGCGGGAGTGGATGAAATTGGGTTCAGACGGGGGCGCGGCCTGTGTCACGGGTCAGCTTTCCATATCGAGGGCAAGGGCATAGGCGGCGCGCTCTGTCGCGGTTAACTTGATGTTAAGCGCTTGGCGGTAGAGATCGCGGAACTCCGGTGTCTGGCGCAGTTCTTCGGCCTTGGCGCGGTGCCAGTCGAGGCCCGCTTGGTGATGTTTGCGGAGTTGGGCGTCGGTGAGGAGGCGGTCCATTTCGGCGCGCAGACGGGGCAGGTTGCGCTGGATCGACAGGTCGCGGTGGTCGTTCCAGTCCATCCGGATCCAATAGTTGATCCCGATGGAGCGGTCGACGTGAAGCGCGCGCCCGCGCTGGCGTTTGATGAGGAAGGAGTCGGCTGACCGGAGGGCATAATGGTTTAACTGCAGCAGATCATAGCCGATGTTGCTGCGCGAGGACCGCCAGCCATTGCGCAGCGCATCACGTGTCATGTCGTGGCCCGCGCCGTTGACCCATTTGACCTCGGACACCGCGGCCTCGTTCAATTTGTTTGGCCGGTGGCAGGACAGCTTGCCATAGGCGCCGAGGTTGCGGAACATCGTTTTGAACCCCCATGCGGTATGGGGTTTGGGGCAAAAACTCGGCGCGCAGTGTTCGAATTGGCCGATCACGGGGGCCTCCGACAGGGCGGTCACATCGTTGTGGCCGAAGAGGCGCCACGTCATCGCGATATTCGTGGCCTCGGGGGCGGCGGCGAAGAAGTCTTCGAGCCTGCCGTTGCCGGTGCGGATGTTGACGAATTCGTCAACGTCGATATGCGCGATCCATTCCGCTTGGCGGACGAGCGGTTCCTCCAGCGCTTGGTTCAGCGCGTGTTGTTGGGGGGAGTTGCCTTTCCAATCGTCGTTGTTGCGGTGCTGGAGAATGCCCATGTCTTGCAGACGCCCCAAAACGGCATCGGTGCCGTCGCTGCAATCATTGGTGTAGATCAGGAAGTTATCAAAACCCACGGCGCGGTGATAGGCCACCCATTCGACGATATAGGGCGCTTCGTTTTTCATGCAGGCGACGATGACATTGCCGCTGTTGCCGGACGGCAATGTGCGCGGGGGCACGGCGGTATAGGCGGGCGCGGGTTGGTCTTCGCCCGCAGGGGCTGCGCCGTTGTGGGGGCGGAAAGGGCCGCGCAGAATGGTTTCGTGGTTGACCTTTAGTCGGGTGAGGAGCCGATCATTGGCGGCGCGCGTCTCTTCGGGGGCGTCGGGATCGTGCAATAGCGCCTCGAACATCGCCGCGGAGCGGCGGGCCTCCTTGGCATCTGCGCGTTTTTGCGCGAGCGGGGTCGCGGTACTGCGGATGCGGTGGGCGAAGGCGGCGAGGTATTGGGTGGCGCGAAAGCCGAACTGGGGGTCGGCTTCTTGCCAAGCAGCCTCGGGCGCATCGGGGGTAAGCGCCTGATCCAGCGTGGGAAAACGGGCGATGAGTGCTGCGTTGTCGCGGGCGAAATGGACGGAGATCGCGGCGAGGCTCCCGGGTTTGATCACGGGGCCGCCGATTTGGAGCGCCTGCAACATCTGGCTCCATGTGCTGCGCGGGCAGGCAAGGTCATGGGCCTGTTGGTAACGGATCAGCACATCGTTGAACTGCCGCATCCGCGCCAGCCAAGGCGCGGGCAGGGCTGCGAGGGCGCGGCCGGGATCGACGGGGCCGAGGGGCGTGGAAAGGCCGAGGCTTTCGGTGATCTCGCTGGCCCCGGCCTTGGACATAAGATGGGGCAGGTCGAGCGGGCGAAACGTGATGTTCTCTGCGCCGAAGACGGCAGCCCAATGGGCGTGCAGCGCTTGATAATCGACCCAAAAGGGCGGGGCTTGCACCTCGGGGAAAAGGCCGAAATCCGGCGCGGTCTCTCTCTGAGCAAGCGCGCCCTGCCACCAGTCGCCGCGCTTAGCCAAGGCCAATTCCTGCGTTAGCGGATGACGGCGGCTTTCGGCCACGGCAAAGCCGTAATGCGCGACCAGCGTCCGTGCCTGTTCTCCCAGATGCGCGATCACGCGGATATCGTCGAAATAGGGGCGCAGCAGATCGTGCAGGGCGCGCAGCTCCTCGGGCCGCGACAGCAGATTGCCCAGTTGCGCCGCGCTAAGCACCACATGATCGGCGCGGGTCGCGGCCAGCTCATGGGGGATCAGCGCGTGAAATTCATCGCGCAGGGTCGTGCCGATCAGGGGGCTGTCCAAGCCGCGGCGGTGCCGTAGCAGCCCCACCGCTTCCGGGGCGGCGCAAGCGGCATAGAGGCGGACGTGGTTCCAGTCAGCGGCGAGAACCCCCTGCTTGAGCAACGCGTCCTTTTGCTGTTGCAGGATGTTGCGCAGCCGGGCGGCAGCGCGTTCGGTCGGACCGATGAAGAGGGTCAGCCGCATCACCCGGCCTCCGCCTTGCCGGTGTTGCTTTGGCCCCACCACGGCAAGTCGATCTCAAGATAATCCGCGATCTTGTCGCGCGCCTCGGGGTCTTCGATGTCGAACTCCAGAAAGTTGGCACTACCGGCGAAGACGCGGCGGCAGAAGCTGAAATGCCCTTCGATCCACCGGGCAAGCTCGGCCTCGTCGCGGCCAAAGCCGCGGGGCAGCCCCGGCACATCGGCTTGTGGCAAACGGCGGCGGCCCAGGTTGTTCCAGCGCATCATGCTGTTGGCCGTTCTGGCCGGATCACGGTGCGAGAGTAGGAACTTGACCTCGGGGTGGTGGTGCTGGATGGCGTTCAGCACGCCCCAATCGGTCTGCGGCCAAAGGCTGCGGTCATGGCGCACGGCGCTCATCTCATTGATCACGTCGAACTCATGCAGCCGCGCCAACGGGTCACCGCTGGCAAAGTAATCGGCATAGATGATCCGGCCTACATGCGCTCCGGTGATCTCGGGCGAGTTGCTTTGGCCCTTGCGAATGCGCCAATCCGCGACCTTGAGCCCGGCGTGGCGTAGCGCATCTGTGAGCGTGGTGGTGCCGGTCTTGGGCAGGCCGAGGTTTACGATCCGCGGCCCCGTCATGTGAGGCCGATCTCGGCGCGGATCCGCGCTTCGGCGGCGCAGAGCGGGCTGGCTGCGCGCAGCTGCGCCTGCATTTCGCGGTAGCTCGGATCGGTCAGCAGCGCCTCGCGGCGGGCGCGGTGGGCGGCCACGGAGGCGGCATGCAGATCGGCGACGCCGGGCAGCGCTTTTAGGCGGTCGATTTCTTCATTCAAGGCGGGCAGGTAGCGCTGAATCGAGCGATCCTCCCAAGCTGCATCGTTCCGGTCGCGCCAATAGCTGTCATCAAAAGCGCGGTGTTCGCGGTTCACGTCGCCACGGTCGTTCTTGACCAGATAGCTGTCGAGCGAGCGCAATGCGTAGTGGTTCAGCGTGGCAAAGCGCCGTGCGCCGCGGGCGGGAAAGGCGCGGATGCGGCGTTTGCTGGCGGCACTGCGAAAGGGCTTAGGCACCTGACGGCCCGCGCCATCGGTCCAATGCGGTTGGTGCTTCCTGTCGTCGTGGAAGGGCCGGTGCGCCCCGTAGTAGCCCAAGGGGAAATCTTGCCGGACCAAAGTCTTAACCTCAATCGCCGTATCGGCACAGCAGATGTCGGGGTTATGGCTATGGGTGAATTGCGCGATGACGGGGGCGTCGGTGAAATCCTCGATCCCGCCATTGGCGAAGAACTGGAAATGCAGCGAGATCGCCTGCGGGTTGCCGCAGGCCGTGATCAGGGCGGGCAGTCGGTGGTCGCCGACATGAATGTTCAGAAACTCATCCACATCGGAGATCCAGACCCAATCGGCCTGTGTGACGATGGGATGACGCCGCGCATCCTTGAGCGCCTGCATCTGGTAGTTTCGATTGGTGGCCGGGTTGGGCAGATGGGTGACGAGACCGTGGCGGGCAAGCGCGTCGAGCAGCGCATCGGTACCATCGCTGCAATCGTTGGAGTAGAATAGGAAATCCGTGACCCCGATCACCCGGTTGAAGGCGATCCATTCCAGCAAAAACGGGCCTTCGTTCTTGACGCAGGTGACAGCGGTGATGCGCATGTCAGACCCCGCCGCGCCGGATCGCGATGAAAATGCTCTGTCCCATATCCGCCCCTGTGGCCCCCTTGTTGCCGGAAGCCGTCGTTTATTGCGCAGGACTATGCCAGCGCGGGGAAATCCCGTCAATCTGCCGCCGCGCGGTCTGCCCTCTTGACGGGGCGGGGTGGGAATGCACCACTGGGGCCATGAAAAACATTGATACGATCGACGCGGTCCAAGAGATGCTGAGCGCTGAGGGCTATGTCTGCGACCGCGCGCTTGGGGTCGTGGTGTTCCTCAGCCTCACGCTGGGGCGGCCCTTGTTTTTGGAGGGCGAGGCGGGCGTCGGCAAGACCGAGATCGCCAAGGCGCTGGCCGCCGGTCTGGGGCGGCGGTTGATCCGGTTGCAATGCTATGAGGGGCTCGACGCCTCCAGCGCGGTTTACGAATGGAATTTTCCGGCGCAAATGGTGGCGATCCGCACGGCGGAGGCGGGCGGCGGTGCAGACCGGCGCGCGCTGACGCAGGAGTTGTTCAGCGACGACTACCTGATCGAACGCCCGCTATTGCAGGCGCTGCGCCCGGATGAGAACGGCGCCCCGGTGCTGCTGATCGACGAGTTGGACCGCACCGATGCGCCTTTCGAGGCGTTCTTGCTGGAGGCGTTGAGCGATTTTCAGGTGACCATCCCCGAGCTTGGCACGATCCGCGCGCCCGAGCCGCCGATTGTGATCCTGACCTCGAACCGCACGCGTGAGGTGCATGACGCGCTGAAACGCCGCTGTCTATACCACTGGGTCGATTACCCGGATGTGGCGGGCGAGATGGCGATCCTTGCCGCCCGCGCGCCTGAGGCAGCAGAGGCGCTTAGCCGCGAGGTGGTGGCCTTTGTCCAGCAATTGCGGACCGAGGATCTGTTCAAGAAGCCGGGCGTGGCGGAGACGATTGACTGGGCGAAATGCCTGCTGGCTTTGGATGTCACAACGCTCAGCCCCGAGGTTATCGCCGATACGCTGGGGGCTGTGCTGAAGTATCAAGATGACATCGCCAAGCTGCAAGGCTCCGAGGCGGCGCGCATTCTTGATCAGGCCCGCGCATCGCTGGCGCCTGGCTGAGCGCGATGGCCGAAGACCTACCTTTGGACCTGCCTGACGACCCCAAGCTGGCGGGAAATATCACCCATTTCGCCCGCGCCCTGCGCCGGGCGGGCTTGTCAATCGGGCCGGGACGGGTGGTAGAGGCGGTGGAGGCCGTCGCCGCCCTGGGCTTCACCAGCCGCCGCGATTTCTATTGGACGCTCCATGCCTGTTTCGTGAGCCGCCCCGAACAGGCGCGGGTCTTTGCGCAGATATTCCGGCTTTATTGGCGTGACCCGCGGTATTTGGAGCATATGATGGCCGCGATGCTGCCTGCGATCCGCGGCGTGCAAGAGGATCGCCCCGCCACGCCCGCCGAGAAACGTGCAGCAGAGGCCCTGTTGGACGGGGCCGAGGCACCGGAGCGGGAGGACGCGCCTCAACCCGAGGAGACCCTCGTCGAGGTGGATGCAAGCCTGACCATGTCCGCGCGGGAGCGGTTGCGGACATTGGATTTCGAACAAATGAGCCTTGCCGAAATGGCTGAGGCGAAACGGATGTTGGCCAAGCTCGACCTGCCGGTGCCGCCGATGACGAGCCGCCGCAATGTGGCGGCGGCGCGGGGGCGGATCGACGTGGCGCGCACGATGAAAGCAGCGCTGCGGCGGGGTGGAGAGGCGGACCGGCTTTATCGGAAGACACCGCGCGCGCGCTATCCGAACCTCGTCGTGCTGTGCGATATTTCCGGCTCGATGAGCCAATACAGCCGGGTGATCCTGCATTTTCTGCATGCGGTGGCCAACCGCAGGGGCAAAGGCTGGGCGCAGGTGCACGGTTTCACCTTTGGCACCCGGCTGACCAATATCACCCGCCATCTTGCCACCCGCGACGTGGATGCGGCGCTTGCCGCGGCGGGGGCGCAGGCGCAGGACTGGGAGGGCGGCACGCGCATCGGCGCGGCGCTGGCGGCCTTCAATCGCGACTGGTCGCGGCGGGTCATGGGGCAGGGGGCGGTGGTCTTGTTGATCACCGACGGGCTGGACCGGGACGACCCGGCGGAATTGGCGCGGCAGATGCAGCGGTTGCAGCTGACCGCGCGGCGGGTGATTTGGCTGAACCCGCTGCTTCGCTGGGACGGTTTCGCGCCCAAGGCGGCGGGCATTCGCGCGATGCTGCCCCATGTCGATAGTTTTCGCGCCGGGCATTCGATTGCATCATTGGAAGCGCTGGCCGAGGCGATCTCGGGCCCCGATGATGTGGGGGAGAAGGCGCGGATGTTGGCGGGGTTGAACGCAGAGGTTTAGCCGATGAAGGGCGGGCGGAGGGCTGCGGGTCTCTCCAAAACCAGAGGGGTCTCGGACCCACCCTTGATTGATCCCGGCCTGTCACCCGCCTGTCGTCGGTTCAAGCGAAATAGCCGTATCCCCTAAAGGGGCCCCTCGGCGATTTAGCTTGCCCCGCCGCCCTGCGCGCGACCGTTTGGTCTCAAGCAAGGGCGGCTCCGAAACCAGAGGTTCAGGCGAAGGTCTGGGCGAAAGTGGTCCGGTAGGTCGCGCGCAGGTCCGACAGGGGGGCGGAGGTGTTGCCGAAGCTGACCTTGTCGCCGCCAAAGGCGCCGACGGCGGTGACCGCTACGCCCGCTTCCTTGCCCGCGGCGATCAGGGTTTCCGCGGCGTCGGCGGTGCAGGCGACGAGGTAGCGGGCTTGGTCTTCGCCGAAGAGGATGGCGGTGTCTTCGCTTTCGATTTCGACGCCGATCCCTGCGGTTTCAGCCAGCTCGAAGGCCGCGAGGGCGAGGCCGCCGTCGCCGAGGTCGGTGCAGGCGGAGATTTGGCTGGCTTGGGCGCGGATGAATTCGCCGTGGCGGCGTTCGGTGGCGAGGTCGACATGGGGGGCGTCGCCCTCGGCCCGGTCGAAGGCTTCGGCGAGCAGGGCGGATTGGCCGAGGTGGCTGCCAGTCGCGCCGATCAGGAGGGCCACATGGCCGTCGCGCAGTTGATTGCTGATGACCTGATCGAGGCTGTCGATCAGGCCGACCGTGCCGATCGTGGGCGTGGGCAGGATGCCTTTGCCGTCGGTCTCGTTATAGAGCGAGACATTGCCGGACACGATGGGCATGTCAAGCGCGCCCACGGCCTCGCCGATGCCTTTGATGGCGCCGACGAATTGGCCCATGATCTCGGGCTTTTCGGGGTTGCCGAAGTTGAGGTTGTCGGTCGTCGCCAGCGGTTTGGCGCCCACGGCGCAGAGGTTGCGATAGGCTTCGGCGACGGCCTGTTTGCCGCCTTCGGTTGGGTTGGCTTTGACATAGCGCGGGGTCACGTCGGAGGTGAAGGCCAGCGCCTTGTCGGTGCCATGCACCCGCACGATGCCTGCGCCGAGGCCGGGCAGGCGGACCGTGTCGCCCATGACCATCGTGTCGTACTGTTCGTAAACCCAGTCTTTCGAGGCATGGTTCACGGAGCCGATCAGGGCGCGCAGACCTTCGATCGGGTCGATGCTGGGCGCATCGGTCAGCGCGGCGGCGGCGGGTGTCTCCACCCAAGGGCGGTCGTATTCGGGCGCGGTGGAGGCGAGTTTCGACAGCGGCAGGTCGGCTTTGACCTCACCATCGAGACAGATGAGGAAGCGGTCTTCGGGGAGGGTTTCGCCCACGATGGCGAAGTCGAGGTCCCATTTGTCGAAGACGGCTTTGGCCTCGGCCTCAAGCTCAGGGCGCAGCACCATGAGCATACGCTCTTGGCTTTCGCTGAGCATCATTTCATAGGCGGTCATATGCGGCTCGCGCGTCGGGACCTTTTCAAGGTCGAGACGCACGCCGAGACCGCCTTTGTCGCCCATTTCCACGGCAGAGCAGGTCAGCCCCGCAGCGCCCATGTCTTGGATCGAGATCACGGCGCCAGTGGCCATCAGCTCGAGCGTGGCTTCCATCAGGCGCTTTTCGGTGAAAGGGTCGCCGACTTGAACGGTGGGGCGTTTCTCTTCGATGGTGTCGTCGAATTCGGCGCTGGCCATGGTCGCGCCGCCGACGCCGTCGCGGCCCGTCTTCGCACCGAGGTAGACCACGGGCATGCCCACGCCGGAGGCGGCGGAGTAGAAGATCTTGTCGGCATCCGCCAAGCCCGCCGCGAAGGCATTGACGAGGCAGTTGCCGTCATAGGCTTTGTCGAAACGCACTTCGCCGCCGACGGTCGGCACGCCGAAACAGTTGCCATAGCCGCCGACGCCTTCGACGACACCGTGCACAAGCTGACGTGTCTTGGGGTGGTCGGGGCGGCCGAAGCTCAGCGCGTTCATCGCCGCGATGGGGCGCGCGCCCATGGTGAAGACATCGCGCAGGATGCCGCCGACGCCGGTCGCAGCACCTTGGTAGGGTTCGATGTAGGAGGGGTGGTTGTGGCTTTCCATCTTGAAGACCAGCGCTTGGCCATCGCCGATGTCGACCACGCCCGCATTCTCGCCCGGGCCACAGATCACCTGCGGGCCGTCGGTAGGCAGCGTGCGGAGCCATTTCTTGGAGGATTTATAGGAGCAGTGTTCGTTCCACATGGCCGAGAAAATGCCCATCTCGGTATAGTTCGGCTCGCGCCCGAGGATATTGACGACCTCGGCGTATTCCTCGGGGGTGAACCCGTGGCTGGCGATAAGGTCGGGCGTGATGGCTGGATCTTGCATGGAAATTCCCCGGCTGGCGCGTTTGCGCCCTCATACAAGGGGAAGTGCCGGGGGGGAAGTGGCTTTGGCCGCCTGCGGGCTGAAAGAAGGCGATGGGCCAAAAAAAAGGCCGAGCTAAAAGCTCGGCCAAGTCCAACAGGGAGGTATGAAGCGACGCGCCCTCAGGCTGTCAATCTTCATGATGGTGAAATAGGAGGCAGGGCTGCTCAAATCAAGGCTAATTAACATGGCAAGTCATCATGGCCGATATGCGCCTATTGCATGGCTGGCGATGGGCTGCGGTTCAGCCTTCGCCTTCCACCCGTTCGCGCCACTGTTTGCGGTAGGTAATGATCTCTTCTTGAACGAAATCCTTGAAGGCGGCGACGCGTTTGGATTGGCGCAGTTCTTCTGGATAGGCGAGGTAGACCGGCACTTCGGCGGATTCGATATCGGGCATGACCTGCACGATATGGGGGAAGTCTTGGATCAGGTAGTTGGGCAGCACGCCGAGGCCAAGGTGGTGCACCACGCCTTGGAGCACGCCGAAATAGTTGTTCACCGTCAAAAGCGAGCGCAGGTCATACATCATCAGCTCTTTGACCAGTTGCAGCCCGGCGCCGACCTGATCGCTGTCTGTGTTTTGACAGATCAACCGGTGGTCGGTCATGTCTTCCATACGCTCAGGCGTGCCGTGTTTCTCAAGATACTCCGGGCTGGCGTAGAGGCCCATGCGCACGGACATCAGCCGTTTGCGGACCAGATCGGCCTGGCTCGGTTCCTTCATGCGGATCGCCACGTCGGCCTCGCGCATCGGCAGGTCGAGCACGCGTTCTTCGAGCATCAGATCGACTTTGAGGTCGGGATATTGCTCGTAGAGTTTGGGCAGGCGCGGGGCGAGCCAGAGGGTGCCGAAGCCGGTCGTCGTCGTGACGCGCAGCTCGCCAAAAACCTCTTCTTCGCTGTCACGGATGCGCGCCGCGGCGGCGTCAAGGCGTTTGGCCATGGCCGAGGTTGCGTCGAACAAAAGCTCCCCCTGTTCGGTCAGGATCAGCCCGCGCGCATGCCGGTGAAAGAGGTTGGTGTTAAGCTGCTCTTCCAGCCCGCGAATCTGTCGGCTGACGGCGGATTGCGAGAGGTTGAGCTTGTCCCCCGCATGGGTCAGCGACCCCGCATCGGCCACGGCGTGAAAAATTCTGAGTTTGTCCCAATCCATGGCCCGTACTTTCCTTGCCCAGCCTTTCTCCTACCTTAATAGCCGGGAGAAAACAGCACAAACCGTCGCCTGCGGGACTGCCGTTGCGGAATAACTGCTATACAGGTCAGTAACTGTGACCTATAATCCAGGCAATCATGCAAGACTGACGTGCTAGGGAGGGCCCGCCATGACGACGCAAAAGATTTCACTCAACGACCGTTTCGACCTCGATAAAAGCCCGGTGCTGCTGAACGGCACGCAGGCGCTGGTCCGGCTGATGATGATGCAATCGGCACGGGATCGCGCCGCGGGGTTGAATACCGCGGGCTATGTCACCGGCTACCGGGGCAGCCCGCTGGGGGGCGTGGATCTGCAAATGCAGCGCGCGCAGAAGTTCCTGACTGACTACAACGTGCGCTTCGAGCCGGGGCTGAACGAAGACCTCGCGGCGACCATGCTTTGGGGCAGTCAGCAGGCGGAACTGCGCGGGGAGGGCAAATACGACGGCGTCTTCGGCCTGTGGTACGGCAAGGGGCCGGGCGTGGACCGCACCGGCGACGTGATGCGCCATGCCAACATGGCGGGCACCTCGCCCCATGGTGGCGTGCTGATGGCCATGGGTGACGACCACACCGGCGAATCCTCCACCGTGCTGCACCAGTCCGAATGGGCCATGGTGGATGCCTATATGCCTGTGGTCTCTCCCGCAGGTGTGCAGGAAATCCTCGACTATGGGCTTTACGGCTGGGCGCTCAGCCGTTTCTCGGGTCTTTGGGTCGGTCTCAAGACTATGAAGGACACGGTGGAAGCGACCAGCGTGGTCAACGGCGATCCCAACCGGATGAAGCTGATCACGCCTGACTTCGACATGCCTGATGGCGGGCTTTCGATCCGTCTGAACGACACGCCGCATCTGCAAGAAGCGCGGATGATCGACTACAAGCGCTTCGCGGCAGAGGCGTTCTCTCATGCCAACAAGATGGACAAGCGCGTCTGGGGCAAGCGCGGCGCCAAGATCGGCTTTGCCGCGGCGGGCAAGAACTGGCTCGATCTGGTACATGCGCTGAGCCTGTTGAACATCGATGAGAACGAGGCGGAGCGTCTGGGGATCACGACCTACAAGATCGGCCAGACCTTTCCGCTCGACATGCAGGGGTTCCACGATTGGGCCGATGGGCTGGACCTGATCGTGGTCGTCGAAGAGAAACGCAAACTGATCGAGATCCAGATCAAGGAAGCGCTCTTCAACGACACCCACCGTCGGGTCTATGGCTGGCACAAGGGCGGCGCGGGCATGGAGCATGGCGAGGAATTGTTCCCGACCCGTGGCGCGCTCGACCCCATTCTGATCGCCGAGAAGATCGGTGGTATTCTGTTGGAAGAGGGGCGCGAGACCGATGGCATCCGCGCCGGGCTGGAAGCGCTGAACGAGGCGCGCCGTTCGGACAATGCCGAGGATATCGCCGCGCGCCTGCCGTACTACTGCGCGGGCTGCCCGCATAACTCCTCGACCAAAGTGCCCGATGGCTCGCGCGCCTATGCGGGCATCGGCTGTCACTATATGGTGCAGTGGATGGACCGGGAGACCACGGGTTTCACCCATATGGGCGGCGAGGGCGCGAACTGGATCGGGGAGGCGCCGTTCTCGAATACCGAGCATGTGTTCCAGAACCTCGGCGACGGCACCTATAACCATTCCGGCGTGCTGGCCATTCGTGCCGCCATCGCGGCGGGGACGAACATCACCTACAAGATTCTCTACAACGATGCGGTCGCCATGACCGGCGGGCAGCACAACGAAGGCGACCTTGACGCCTACCGCATCGTCGAAGAGTTGAAGGCGATGGGCGTGAAGAACGTCGCGGTTGTCTACGACCAGAAGGAAGACGTAGACCTGACACGCTTCAAGGGTGTCGAAATCCACGAACGGGCCGAGATGCCGAACGTGCAAAAGGCCTACCGCAAGCACAAGGGCGTCAGCGCTATTGTCTACATCCAGACCTGCGCTGCCGAGAAGCGCCGCCGCCGCAAACGCGGGCTGTTCCCGGACCCCGACAAGCGCGTCTTTATCAACGAGGACGTCTGCGAGGGCTGCGGCGATTGCGGCGTGCAGTCGAACTGCGTGGCCGTGGTGCCGAACGAGACCGAGCTGGGCCGCAAGCGCGCCATCGACCAGTCGCAGTGCAACAAGGATTTCTCCTGCCTCGACGGGTTCTGCCCCTCCTTCGTGACGCTGGAAGGCGCCAAGATACGCAAGGACCCGACCACGGAACTGACCATCCCCGACCTGCCGCAGCCCGAGTTGCCCGAGATCGACGGCACCCATAACGTTGTCATCACCGGCGTCGGCGGTACCGGCGTCGTGACCATCGGTGCACTGCTGGCGCAGGCGGCACAGCTTGACGGCAAGGGCGCTGGCATGATGGAGATGGCGGGCCTCGCCCAGAAGGGCGGAGCGGTGCATATCCACTGCCGTCTGGCCGAACGCCCCGAGGACATCAGCGCGATCCGCGTCGCCACCGGCGAGGCGCATGCGCTTATCGGCGGGGATCTGGTGGTCTCTGCTGGTCACAAGACGCTGGGACTAACGCGCGTCGGTCGCACCGGTGCCGTGGTGAACTCGCACCAGATCATCACCGGCGACTTCACCCGCGACACCGAGTTTCAGATGCCCTACGACCGGCTGAGCCTCGCGCTCGAGGCGCGGCTGAAGGATGACGTGGCGATGTTCGATGCCTCTGATCTCGCCAAGGCGACTTTGGGCGACTCGATCTTCTCCAACATGATGATCTTCGGTGCCGCGTGGCAGCGCGGCCTGCTGCCGCTGACGTTCGAGAGCCTTATGCAGGCGATCGAGATGAACGGCGCGGCGGTGGAGCGCAACAAACGGGCCTTCGAGATCGGTCGCTGGGCCGTGCTCTACCCCGAGGACGCTAGAGCGGTGAGCCAGCCCAAGGTGGTGGAACTGCCCAAGTCGCTGAACGAGAAGATCGCCTTCCGCGAGAACCATCTGACGGAGTATCAGAACAAGAAGCTGGCCAAGCGCTACACGAAGATGCTCGACGGGATCAAAGACCGCGACGTCAAGGCCGCGGCGGCGATGGGTTACCACAAGGTGCTGAGCTACAAGGACGAATACGAGGTCGCCCGCCTGCTGATCACCAGCCGCGACAAGGCGCGGGCGGAGTTCGACGGCGACTTTAATATGACCTTCCACATGGCGCCGCCGCTGATCTCGAAGATGGGCCCGAACGGCCGTCCGCAGAAGCGCGAGTTTGGCCAGTGGCTGGAAGGGCCGCTGCGGGTCATGGCAAAGTTCAAAGGGCTGCGCGGCACCCCGCTCAATCCCTTCGGCTATACCGCCGAGCGCAAGATGGAGCGTGCGTTGATCAAGCAATATGAGGCCGATATGGCCGAGGTGCTGCCAAAGCTGACCGACCAGACCCGCGACGCCATCGTGGCGCTGGCCGAACTGCCGCTGCAAATCCGCGGTTTCGGACCGGTCAAACAGGCCAATGAGGCGAAGGCCGCGAAACGGCGCGAAGAACTGCTGGCGGTGATCCGCGCAGGCGGCACGGCCACGGCCAAGGCGGCGGAGTAATACCGCTGTTACATCTTTGCCCTAAAGTGTCCGCCAAGACGACCCTGAGGCCGAGATGTGACCTACGCCCGTGACATAAGCTATGCCCATTCCGCCCGAACCCGGGGTGGAAGGGCGCTCATCCGATTGATGGAAAACACCACCGGGCGCGTGTCCTTGCTGAAACGGGCCGAAGGCTACGAAGACGATCTGGCCGCGGGGCTGGGGTTCTTCGATGCGATGGTGCAGCGCTGTGGTTTGACGCTGGACGTGATGCGCGGCGCTTTGGCGGATATCCCGACGCGGGGGCCGGTCATTCTGATCGCCAATCACCCCTACGGCATTCTGGATGGGCTGATGCTGGGCCATATCCTGAGCCAGACGCGCGGCGATTTTCGCATCATGGCCAATGCGGTTTTCAGCCAAGCGCCGGATCTGGCGCATCATCTGCTGCCCATCAGCTTTGCCGAAGACCGCGCCGCACTGGCGCTCAACCTCGCCACCCGCCGGACCGCGTTGAACTATCTGGCGCAGGGCGGGGCGATTGGTATCTTTCCCGGGGGCACCGTCAGCACCGCTGCGCGGCCCTTTTCGCAGCCGTTGGACCCCGGCTGGCGCAGCTTCACGGCGCGGATGATCGCGAAGTCTGACGCCACTGTGGTGCCAATTTACTTTGACGGCCACACCAGCCGCTTGTTCCAGATCGCCAGTCACCTGCACGCAAACCTGCGCATGGGGCTGCTAATCAAAGAGTTCCGCGCCCGTGTCGATACGCCCGTGCGCGTGGCCATCGGCGCGCCCATTCCGCGCGCCACGCTCGACCCTCTGGCGGGGGACGCAAAAGCGATGATGGATTTCCTGCGCAAAGCCACCTATGAGTTGTCACCAAAGCCGGGCCAGTATCAGGGCCTCGGTTACGAGTTTGAGGAACGGCATAGAGCCGACAGGTGACGACGGACCATGGCAGTTGGTATTTTCGATTCGGGGCTGGGCGGGCTGACCGTCTGGAACAAGGTGCAAGAACGGCTGCCGGAGGTGGATTTTATCTACCTCGCCGACAGCGCCCATGCGCCCTATGGCGTGCGCGACGCCGATGACATCTATGAGCTGACCTGCGCCGCCGTGCAGCGGCTGTTCGATGCGGGCTGCGATCTGGTGATCCTCGCCTGCAACACCGCCTCTGCCGCCGCGCTGCGCCGGATGCAAGAGGGGTGGATCCCGCGCGACAAGCGGGTGCTGGGCGTCTTTGTGCCGCTGATTGAGGCGATGACGGAGCGGCAGTGGGGCGACAACTCTCCGCCGCGCGAGGTGGCGGTGAACCATGTGGCGCTCTTCGCCACGCCCGCCACGGTGGCAAGCCGCGCGTTTCAGCGTGAACTGTCTTTCCGCGCCATCGGTGTGGATGTCGAAGCGCAGGCCTGCGGCGGGGTGGTCGATGCCATCGAAGAGGGTGACATGATCCTTGCCGAAGCACTGGTGCGCAGCCACGTCGACGCGCTGAAGCGTAAGATGCCCAACCCCGATGCGGCAATCCTGGGCTGCACCCATTATCCGCTGATGCAGGAAGCCTTTCAGGCGGCTTTGGGCGGGCAGGTCAAAGTCTTCAGTCAGGCCGAATTGGTGGCGGATTCCTTGGCCGATTACCTTGAGCGGCATCCTGATATGACAGGCACGGGTGAGGCGGCTTTTCTGACCACTGGTGATCCCGCCCGGGTGAGCGACCGCGCGACGCAGTTCCTGCGACGACAGATCACATTCACCGCCGCCTGAACTCCAATTACATTTCGTTCCGAACAAGGGGACATACCATGACCCAGAACATCGCCATTCTTGGCGCCTCCGGCTATACCGGGGCAGAACTCATCCGGCTGATCGCTGGCCATTCTTCTATGCAGATCAAGGCTTTGGGCGCGAATTCCAAGGCGGGCCAGACCATGGCCGAGGTCTTTCCCCATCTGCGCCACCTCGATCTGCCCACATTGGTCACGATTGATGAAATCGATTTTTCCCAGATTGACCTGTGCTTTTGCGCATTGCCGCATAAGACCAGCCAAGAGGTGATCGCGGCGCTGCCGAAAGACCTGAAGATCGTCGATCTTTCCGCCGACTTCCGCCTGCGCGACCCTGAGGATTATGCCAAGTGGTACGGCAATGAACACGCCGCCCTTGAGCAGCAGAAAGAGGCGGTCTACGGCCTCACCGAATTCTACCGCGAAGAGATTGCCGCCGCGCGGCTGGTGGCGGGGACGGGCTGCAATGCGGCCACGGGGCAGTTTGCCCTGCGCCCGCTGATCGCGGCGGGGGTGATTGATCTGGATGATATCATTTTGGACCTGAAATGCGCCGTTTCCGGTGCGGGGCGGTCGCTCAAGGAAAACCTGCTGCATGCGGAGTTGAGCGAGGGCTATCACGGCTATGCGCTTGGCAGCACACACCGGCATCTGGGGGAGTTCGATCAGGAGTTTTCGGCCCTTGCAGGACGGCCGGTGCAGGTGCAGTTCACCCCGCATCTGGTGCCTGCGAACCGCGGCATTCTGGCGACCTGCTACGTCAAAGGTGATGCGCAGGTGATCTATGACACAATGCAAAAAGCCTATGCCGATGAACCCTTTATCGAAGTGCTGCCCTTCGGCGAGGCGCCCAGCACGCGGCATGTGCGCGGCTCGAACTTCTGTCATATCGGCGTGGTGGCAGACCGTCAGACTGGGCGGGCAACGGTAGTCGCGGCGCTCGATAACATGACCAAAGGCTCCAGCGGGCAAGCCTTGCAAAACGCGAACCTGATGCTGGGACTGCCGGAAACCGAGGGACTGATGATGGCCCCGCTCTTCCCATGAAGAGCCTCAAGAAACAGCGCCGGATCCAGATCATCGCCATTGCGGCGGTGGCCTTGGTCCTGTCGACCGCACTGATCGGCTATGCGCTGCGTGACGGGATCAACTATTTCCGCGCCCCGAGCCAAGTCATCGCCGAGCCGCCCGGCCCGACAGAGGTGTTCCGCATCGGCGGGTTGGTTGAAGAAGGGTCGCTCAAGCGCGGGCAGGGCGAGCAGATCAGCTTTGCCGTGACCGATGGCGGGGCCTCTGTCCCCGTGGTTTTTACGGGCGTCTTGCCGGATCTCTTTGAAGAGAACCAAGGCATGGTCGGCACCGGCAGCTATGTCGGCGGCGTGTTCGAAGCCACTGAAATCCTTGCAAAGCATGATGAGACCTACATGCCCAAGGAAGTGACGGATGCGCTGAAAGAGCAGGGTGTTTATCGCGAATCCGAAGGGTAATGGCTGCGCAACGCGCGGGGGCCTGAGCATCTCTTAACCAATCCGGCGGAGCCTGTTTGCATGCAAAACAGGAGAGCCGCGATGCAGTCCGTGCGTAAGATCGCCAGCGCCATCGTCGCCCGCGAGGGCGGCTTTGTGAATGACCCCGATGACCCCGGCGGGGCGACGAAATACGGGGTCACGATCCACACCATGCGCCGCTTGGGGTTGGACCTGACCAGCGATGGGGCGGTCGACGTGGCGGATGTGCGGCGCCTCAGCCGCGCGCAGGCGGTCGATATCTTTGTCCGGCATTACTTCAACGCGCCGCGCATCGCCGAACTGCCCGCACCTTTGCAGCCGAGCGTCTTTGACATGTATGTCAACGCTGGCAGCAACGCGGTGAAAATCCTGCAAAACCTGCTGCGCGAGATGGGGCAGGAGGTCGCGGTTGACGGAGCCATCGGGCCGCAGACGATCCGCGCCGCCCATGCCGCGTGGCAGGCCGCCCCGGATCATCTGGTGGATGCTTACGGCATCGCGCGGCGCAACTACTACTTTCGCCTTGCTGACCGCCGCCCCGCGAGCCGCAAATACGCGCGCAGCCGGGCAGGGGGCAAGGGCGGCTGGATCCGGCGCGCGGAGGAGTTCATCGCCCCGCGGTATCACATGAGCGACGCAGATTTTGCAAGGAGGGTGGCACAATGGGGCTGATCGAACGTATCTTCACGACAATCTTCGGCGGTGAGCGGAACGTCATCCGCGACACGGTCGAAGTGTTCCGCGAGAATGCCGAGGCCGGGGCGCAGCGCGCCCATGCGGTGCAGGGCCAAGCCATGGCGCAATATGGGGCCGAGTTCGCCAAAGCGCGGCAAGGTGGCTTTGACCGCTTCATGGATGGGGTCAACCGGCTGCCGCGCCCGATGCTGGCGCTCGGCACGCTCGGCCTGTTCGTCACCGCCATGGTCAATCCGCTGTGGTTCGCCGAACGGATGCAGGGCATCGCCTTGGTGCCCGAGCCGCTTTGGTGGTTGTTGGGGGTGATCGTCTCTTTCTATTTCGGCGCGCGGCAGCAGGTGAAATCGCAGGAGTTTCAGCGTGCCATCGTCGGCACCATTGCGCGGGTGCCGCAGGTGGTCGAGAATATCGAAGCCTTGCGCGAGATGCGCGCCGATAGCCCTCAGGTGGCCGACACCGGTGCGGACAGCCGTCTGGCCCTCGCTGCGGTTGCGCCGTCGGAGAATGCGGCCCTTGATGCTTGGCGTAGCAGCCGCGCCTGACTGCGACCGATTGACCGTTTTTCAGGTTTGATTTGCCATGGCTTAGGGGGCGTCGGCGCCCTATAGTCCGGCCCATGATTACAGAGCTTGGACATTTCGCGCTTGTGCTCGCCTTTGGCGTGGCGCTTGTACAGATGGTGGTGCCGATGTGGGGCGCTTGGCGGGGCCGCGCGGGCTGGATGGCGGTGGCCGAACCGGCAGCGGCGGCGCAATTTATCCTGATCGCCCTGTCCTTTGGCGCGCTGATGTGGGCCTTCGTCACTTCGGATTTCAGCCTGCAACTGGTGGTGGCCAACAGCCATTCCGCCAAGCCGATGCTCTATAAAATCAGCGGCACATGGGGCAATCACGAAGGGTCAATGCTGCTTTGGGTGCTGATCGTGGCGCTTTTCGGGGCGATGGCCGCGTGGTTTGGCGGCAACCTGCCGCCGCGCCTGCGCGCGCGGGTGCTCTCGGTGCAGGCGGCGATTGGGGTGGCCTTTCTGGCGTTCATTCTTTTCACCTCGAACCCCTTTCTGCGCATGGGCACGCCGCCCTTTGACGGCCAAGACCTGAACCCGCTTTTGCAAGACCCCGGTTTGGCCTTCCACCCGCCGTTTCTCTACCTCGGCTATGTCGGCCTTAGCATGGCCTTCAGCTTTGCCGTGGCGGCGCTGATCGAGGGGCGCGTGGATGCGGCTTGGGGCCGGTGGGTGCGGCCTTGGACGCTGGCGGCTTGGGTGTTTCTGACCATCGGCATCGCACTTGGGTCTTGGTGGGCCTATTATGAGCTTGGCTGGGGCGGTTTCTGGTTCTGGGATCCGGTTGAGAACGCGAGCTTCATGCCCTGGCTCTTGGCGGCGGCACTGCTGCATTCCGCCATCGTGGTCGAGAAACGCGAGAGCTTGAAAAGCTGGACCATCCTGCTGGCCATCCTCGCCTTCGGCTTTTCGCTGATCGGGACTTTCATCGTGCGCTCGGGCCTGCTGACTTCCGTCCATGCCTTCGCCAATGACCCCGAGCGCGGGGTCTTTATTCTGGCCATTCTGGGGGTCTTTACTGGGGGCGCGCTGGTGCTCTATTCGCTACGCGCCTCGGCGCTGGAGGCGAAAGGCGTCTTTGGTCTGCTGAGTCGTGAGACGGCCCTCGTGGTGAACAATCTGCTGCTCGCAGTGGCCTGTTTCGTGGTCTTCGTGGGCACCATGTGGCCGCTGGTGGCTGAGATGTTTTTGGACCGGAAGCTCAGCGTCGGGCCGCCGTTCTTTAACGCCGCGTTTACCCCTTTCATGGTAGCGCTCGGGCTGATCCTGCCGATTGGCAGCGCGATGCCATGGAAACGGGCCAAGATCATGCGCGCGCTCTACCCGTTGCGCTATGCCTTCCTGCTGGCGCTGGCGCTTGGGGGACTGGCCTTTGCCATGCAGACCGGGCGCGGCCTGCTGGGGCCTGTGGGCCTGTTCCTTGGGGCATGGCTGGTGATGGGCACCGTGGTGGATGTGATGCAGCGTCTTGGGCGTGGCCCGGGCAAGCTGCGCCGGTTGCGCCGCCTGCCGCGTGCGGATTGGGGCAAGGCCACCGCGCATGGCGGGTTGGGCGTCACCATGGCCGGGATCGCGGGGCTAATGGCTTGGGCCGTGGATGACATCCGCGTGGCCCGGATTGGTGAGCCTTTTGACGTGGGCAGCTACACGCTGACCCTGCGGGATGTGAGCGAGGTTCGGGGGCCGAACTACCTCAGCAGCATGGCCGAGATTACGCTGGCGCAGGGCGGCGCGGTGATCTCGACCCTGCGGCCTGAAAAGCGGTTCTACCCCGTGGCGCAGATGCCCACGACCGAGGCGGCGATCGACTATAACCTCGCGCGGGACGTCTATGTGGTGATCGGCGATGCGCAGGACGGCGGCGGTTGGGCGGTGCGAACCTATATCAAGCCGATGACCAATTGGATTTGGATCGGCTGCGCGCTCATGGCGCTTGGCGGGATACTGAGCCTTAGCGACCGGCGCTTTCGGGTCGCGGCAGGTGCGCGCAAGCAACCGGCGGGGGTGCCTGCGGAATGAAACGGCTGCTGCTGATTCTGACCCTGCTCGCCAGCCCCCTCTGGGCGGTGCAGCCTGACGAAGTGCTCGACGATCCCGCGTTGGAGGCCCGCGCGCGGGAGTTGAGCCAAGGTCTGCGCTGCCTCGTTTGCCGGAACGAAAGCATTGATGAGAGTAACGCGAGCCTTGCGCGTGACCTGCGCATCTTGCTGCGCGAGCGGCTGGTAGCGGGCGACAGCGATGAGGAGGCGGTGGATTTCATCGTCGACCGATACGGTGAATATGTCCTGCTGAACCCGCAGGCGACGGGGGCCAATTGGTTGCTTTGGGGGGCCGGGCCGCTGATGCTCTTGCTGGCGGGGGGGCTGGGCGTGATCTATCTGCGCGGCCGCGCCCGCAGCAAAACCCCAAGCGAAGCGCCCCTCTCAGCAGAGGAAGAAGCCCGCCTGCGCGATATTCTCGACCGCTGACGCCCCGTTGCACTGGCAGCGGCACATTGCTTTGATATGCTGCGGCCAAGCAATCGAGGATAGCAAGATGGACTATGAAACGATCACCTACGCGCTGACCGACGATGTCGCGCTGATCACGCTGAACCGCGCCGATAAGATGAACGCGCTCACCAGCCAGATGCGGGCAGAGCTGACCCATGCGGTGACCGAGGGCGGGCGCGCGGCGCGGGTCGTGGTCCTGACGGGGGCGGGGCGTGCCTTTTGCTCGGGCCAAGACTTGGCCGACCGGGCGGGCGGCGTGGCCGATCTGGAGAAAACGCTGCGCGAAGAATATGCGCCGCTGCTGCGCGCCATCATCAACTGCCCGGTGCCGACCATCGCCGCCGTGAACGGCCCGGCGGCAGGGGCAGGGGCAAATATCGCACTGGCCGCCGATGTCGTCTTTGCGAGCGAGAGCGCCTATTTCATGCAGGCTTTCACCCGCATTGGCCTGATCCCCGACGCGGGCGGCACCTATGCGCTGCCGCGGCAAATGGGCATGGCCAAGGCAATGGGGGCGGCCCTCTTCGCCGATAAGATCACCGCCCGTCAGGCTGACGACTGGGGGATGATCTGGCAGGCCGTGCCGGATGCGGAATTCGATGCCCATTGGCGCGCCAAAGCCGCGCAATTGGCCGCTGGTCCGACCGCTGCCTATGCCGAGGCCAAGAAGGCGATCCGCGCGTCATGGGACAATGGGCTTGAGGATCAACTCTCGCTGGAGGCCCAAGCGCAGGGCCGCTGCGGCAAGTCTCAGGACTTCGCCGAGGGGGTGACGGCCTTTACCCAAAAGCGCAGCCCCAAGTTTCAGGGGCGCTGAGCGCTAGCAGCTTCGCTCGACCAGCAGCACATCGCTGGCCGAAGGCGCCGGGCCATTGGCCCGCGCCACCACCGCCACAGCGACGCCATCCGCCAAAACCGTGTGAACCGAGTTCGAGACCTGCGCGATGGTGATGCGCGGCGGGGTCTGGCCCTTGTCATAGACCACGGCGATCTGGTCGCAGTCATGCAATGTATCGGGGACGAGCGCACCCTGAGGGCCGGGGACATCGTCGGCCTTCGCCGGCGTCAGACCGGTGGCGCAGTCCCAGCGAAGCCCTTTGGTCCGGTCCGTTGCGGTCATCCTGCATCCTCTCGTCGCGGCCCGGCTGTACTGCTGGGCGTCTACAATGGGGTGGACGCCGGCCGGACTGCGAAAGAGCGAACCCCTTCGGCAGTGCCACAATGATGCCCTTCCCACCCCGAAAAGACATCGTGAAAGGAGGCTACCGCCGCGGGGGGAATCCCGTCAAGCGGGGCGGGGGCATTGTCACGAGGTGCGAAACAGTGCCGTAATTTGGCCGTATTTTCGGCTCCGGTGTTTCGCGACCGGCAAAACGCTTGGAAACATTCACTGATTTTTCACGCCATTGCTGACAGTGCATATAAGGGCACCGGTTTTCGCGATTCGGGCGCGCGGAATCAGTTGCCCCACCGGCGCCGCCATTGTTGCCCTAGGGTCAACAACCTCAATCATAGGTATTTCAGGAACTGGCGGGAGAAACGCGAAACGCCCCGGAAATCCGGGGCGTTTGCATGGTCTCTGAAGGTCGCTTCAGCGGTTCTCGATATCGACGTAATCGCGTTTGTCTTCGCCGAGGTACAGTTGACGCGGACGGCCGATTTTGAGCTGCGGATCGCTGATCTGCTCTTTCCATTGGGAGATCCAGCCCACGGTCCGCGCCAGCGCGAAGATCGGGGTGAACATCGACGTGGGGAAGCCCATCGCTTCGAGGATGATGCCGGAATAGAAATCCACGTTCGGGAAAAGCTTCTTCTCCGCGAAATACGGATCCTCCAGCGCGGCTTTCTCCAACTCCTTCGCGACCTGGAGGATCGGGTTGTTCTCCACGCCCAGCAGTTCGAGAACCTCGTCGGCGCTTTCCTTCATCACGGTCGCGCGCGGGTCGTGGTTCTTGTAGACGCGGTGGCCAAAGCCCATCAGGCGGAAGGGGTCGTTCTTGTCCTTGGCGCGGGCGATGAACTCAGGGATGCGATCGGGCGTGCCGATTTCCTTGAGCATCTCAAGGCAGGCTTGGTTCGCACCACCATGCGCCGGACCCCAGAGGCAGGCGATACCAGCGGCGATACAGGCGAAGGGGTTCGCACCGGAAGACGACGCCAAACGCACGGTCGAGGTCGAGGCGTTCTGCTCGTGGTCGGCGTGCAGCGTAAAGATCCGGTCCATCGCGCGGCTGAGGATCGGGTTGACCTCATGCTCTTCGGCCGGAACGGCAAAGCACATGCGCAAAAAGTTCGATGCATAGTCGAGATCGTTGCGCGGATAGACGAAGGGCTGGCCGATGGTGTATTTATAGGCCATCGCCGCGATCGTTGGCATCTTGGCGATCAGGCGGATCGTGGCGACCTCACGCTGGTGCTCATCGTTAATGTCGGTGCTGTCGTGATAGAAGGCCGACATTGCGCCAACCACACCCACCATGATCGCCATCGGATGCGCATCGCGACGGAAGCCGCGGAAGAAGTTCATCATCTGCTCGTGCAGCATGGTGTGGTTGGTCACCAAGCACTCGAAATCTTCCAGCGCCTTGGGGGAGGGCAGCTCACCATAAAGCAGCAGGTAGCAGACTTCGAGGTAATGCGACTTCGAGGCCAGCTGCTCAATCGGGTAGCCCCGGTGCAGCAGCACGCCTTTGTCACCATCAATGAAAGTGATCGTGCTGTCGCAAGCCGCGGTCGAGGTGAAGCCCGGGTCATAGGTAAAGACACCCGCCTGCCCATAGAGCTTGCGGATATCGACAACATCGGGCCCGTCAGTGGGGCTGTGAATCGGCAAATCGAAGCTTTGATCGTCGATCGTCAGCGTTGCGGTTTTATTGTTATTGGTCATGAAATCCCTTCCCGAATGTAGGCTGCGGAGATGCCCCCGCCGTCTGGGCCTAGCCCCATATGGGGCTGTCCCGTTCAGTTATACCTGCCGCCCAAAGAAGTGGTGACCAAAACTCAGGCCGCGGCGTCCGTCAGTCGGGCAAGGGTCTCATCGCGCCCCAGCACCAACATCATGTCAAAAACCGATGGGGTGACTGCCCTGCCGGCCAAAGCCGCCCGAAGCGGCCCCGCCAACTTGCCAAATTTGGTGTCATGCGCGGCAGCAAAGCCGTTCAGTACCTCCTCCAGCGTTTCTTTGTTCCAGCTAGCATTTTGCAATTGCGGCGTCAATTCCGACAGTATGCCACGGGATACCGTATCGAGATTCTTTGCCGCTTTCTCATCTGGGGTGATCGGGCGATCGGCCAAGACAAAGGCCGCTTTTTCAAGCAGTTCGGGGAATTTCTTCGCGCGATCTTTGAGGCAGTACATCGCCCGTTCCAACCCCTCGGCCTGACCTTCGGTCAGCGCGGGCTCTCCTGCCGCTTCAAGATAGGCTTCGATCTCGCGCCGCAGCGCGGCATCATCGGCCTGTGCGATATGCTGACCGCAGAGGTTTTCCAGCTTTTTCAGGTCAAATTGCGCGGGGCTTTTGCGGATGCCGTCCAGATCGAACCACTCCTGCGCCTGTGCATCGGTAAAGAATTCGTCATCCCCATGGCTCCAGCCCAGACGGGCGAGGTAGTTGCGCATGCCCGCCGCAGGATAGCCCATCACCTGATATTCCTGCGCACCCAAGGCGCCGTGACGTTTCGACAGCTTCTTGCCATCCGCGCCGTGAATCAGCGGGATGTGCGCCCAAACCGGCACGTCCCAGCCCATCGCCTCATAGATCATCATCTGGCGAGCGGCGTTGTTGAGGTGATCGTCCCCGCGCACCACATGGGTCACGCCCATGTCGTGATCGTCCACCACCACGGCCAGCATATAGACCGGCGTGCCGTCCGAGCGCAGCAGGATCATATCGTCGAGCTGGTCGTTGCGGATGGTGACATCGCCCTGCACCTGATCGCGGATTACAGTGGTGCCTTCCAGCTGCGCCTTGATGCGGATGACATAAGGCGCGTCCGGGTGGCTGGCCGGATCGGCATCGCGCCACGGGGAGCGATAGAGCGTGCTGCGCCCCTCGGCCTTGGCCGCCTCGCGGAAGGCGGTGATTTCTTCTTGGCTGGCGAAGCACTTATAGGCTTTGCCGGCGGCCAGCAGCTCCTGCGCGACTTCCGCGTGGCGCGGGGCATTCTCGAACTGGCTCACGATCTCGCCATCATGATCGAGGCCGAGCCACGACATGCCCTGCAGAATCGCCGCCGTCGCTTCGGGGGTGGAACGCGCGCGGTCGGTATCTTCGATGCGCAGCAGGAATTTACCCCCCCGGCCACGCGCATAGAGCCAGTTGAACAGGGCGGTCCGCGCCCCGCCGATATGCAGGAACCCGGTGGGAGAAGGGGCGAAACGGGTCACAACAGGGGCGTTCATGGCGGAGGGCCTTTCGGTCAGAGATATGGTGTTCGGAGCGGCGTTTACCAATTGGTAACCATCCCGGTCCTAGGATTTGACGCCTGTCTACCCAGTGCGATCCGCGGGGGCAAGCATGGGCCTTTGGAACCAGTTCAGCGCCGTGATGCTGCGCCAGCGCGGGCATCTGTTTTGCTGGGTGCCGGTCTGCCTCGCCTTGGGGATCGGCTGGTATTTTTCGCTGCGGGCAGAGCCGTCGGGGGGGATGCTGGCGGCGGTCGCATGTGTCGTGGTCGTGCTGGCGGTCGTCGCGCGGGCACTGCCTGAGGTTACGGCCCCCTTTGCTGTCGGCGCGGCTTTGGTCCTGCTGGGACTGCTGCTGGCGGCGTTTCGGGCGCATTCGGTGGCGGCCCCGGTTCTCGGCTGGCGTTACTATGGCCCGGTCGAGGGGCGTGTCGTGGCGATTGACCGAAGCCAGTCCGACGCGCCCCGCGTGACGCTCGATCAGGTGCGGTTGGATCGGGTCCCGCCCGCGCGCACGCCGCCCCGGGTGCGCGTCTCACTCCATTCGACGCTCCCCGCAATTACGCCACGGCCCGGCATGCAGGTGATGACCACGGCGCATCTGTCGCCCCCCGCAGGCCCGGTCGAGCCGGGCGGCTTTGATTTTCAGCGCCATGCTTGGTTTGCCGAGTTGGGTGCGGTGGGCTACACCCGCGTGCCGCTTTTGGGCATGGCGCACCCTGTGGAAGGGGGCATCGCGTTGATCCTTTTCCGATTGCGCATGGCCGCCTCCGCGCGGGTGCGCGCCCATCTTCCCGGCGATATCGGCGGTTTCGCCGCCGCCATCACCACCGGTGACCGCAGCGCCATTTCGCAAGACGCCCTGCAAGACCTGCGCAGCAGCAATTTGGCGCATCTATTGGCGATCTCGGGCCTGCATATGGGCTTGCTCAGCGGAGTTGTCTTCGGTGCAGCGCGCCTGCTTCTCGCGTTGCATCCGGTCACCGCCACCCGTTGGCCAAGCCGAAGCATCGCCGCGGGGGCCGCTCTGATCGCCGCCACCGGATACCTCGCGCTGTCGGGCGGAAATGTCGCGACCGAGCGGGCCTATGTCATGTGTGCCGTGGCACTATGCGCCCTGATGATCGGACGGCGGGCGATCTCCCTGCGCGCCGTCGCAATTGCGGGCATCATCGTCCTGACCCTGCGGCCCGAGGCGCTGATGGGGCCGGGGTTTCAGATGTCATTCGCCGCGACCACGGCGCTTGTCGCCGTCTTTGGCTGGATCCGCGATTTCGAAGGCGAGGTCATTCCCAAACGCCTCCGCCCCGTCGCCGCGGTGGTGATTTCTTCGACCGTCGCAGGCATCGCCACCGCGCCCATATCCGCCGCGCATTTCAACACGATCGCGCATTACGGATTGGTCGCGAACCTGCTCTCGGTCCCCTTGATGGGGGTCTTGGTCATCCCCGCCGCCGTGCTGGCGGCGATCCTTGCGCCCTTCGGCGGTGAAGGAATACCGCTTTGGGCGATGGGTCTGGGCCTTGAGTGGATCCTATCGGTCGCGGATGTAGTGGCACATCTCCCCGGCGCGCGCAGCTTCGTGCCGGGGCCGGGGGGATGGGTGTTGCCGCTCCTGTCACTCGGGTTTCTCTGGCTCGTCCTGTGGCAAGGGCATTTGCGTTGGTTCGGCCTGCCCGCGATCTTGCTGTCTTTCACCCTCTGGCAAGGAACCACACGCCCGGACGTGCTTGTCGCCGACACGGGAACGCTCGTGGGCGTCATGACGCCGGCGGGCAGGGCGCTCAGCAAAGAGAAAGCCGCAGGTTTCGTCGCGCGCAATTGGTTGGAGAATGATGGCGACGGAGCGGATCAAGCCGTGGCTGCCCAAAGATGGGCGGGCCAAGAGGAGGGTATCATCCATTTGTCAGGAAAACGGGCGGTCGCCGCCTTCAGCGGCTGCCAAGCCGACGAAGTCGTGGTTGCATCCGTTGATATGGCGATCGCCCGAGATTGGGGCTGCCAAGTCTACGATCCCTTGCGCCTGCGGGAAACCGGCGCAATCGCGCTTAATAAATCGGCGCAGGGTTGGGAAGTCACCACCGCGAAAGACCGCGCCGGGACACGCTTGTGGAACAGCCGCCCGCAGAGTCAGTAAGTGCGGATCAACCCGACCAGTCGCCCCTGAACCTTCACCTTGTCCGAAGGCAGTACCCGCGTTTCATAGGCGGCGTTGGCGGCTTCCAAAGCCACCGAAGACCCTTGTCTGCGGAAACGCTTCAGCGTCGCTTCCTGATCTTCGACCAAGGCCACTACGATATCGCCATTGTCGGCGACGGAGGTTTCACGGATCACCACGATATCGCCATCGTTGATACCCGCCTCAATCATCGAGTCGCCGCGCACTTCAAGGGCGTAATGCTCCCCCTGACCTGCGATCATTCCGCCGGGCACCGTGACGCTATGGGAAACTTGGGAGATCGCCTCGATCGGGACACCGGCAGCAATCCGGCCCATGACCGGCACATCGAACGCATGATGCGCTGTGACCGGTTGCGCCGCGGGCGGGGGCGGGGCGTCGGGCCGGTCCCCATCGATCACGCGGGGGGCGAAACCGGGCGCACCGCCAAGGCTTTCGGGCAATTTGACCACTTCGATCGCACGCGCACGATGGGCAAGGCGCCGGATGAAGCCCCGCTCCTCCAATGCCGTGATCAGCCGGTGGATGCCTGATTTCGACCGCAAGTCGAGCGCCAATTTCATCTCATCAAAGCTGGGCGGGACGCCATCGCGCTGCACGCGTTGGTGAATGAAAGAAAGCAGATCGAGTTGTTTTTTGGTCAGCATCGCGCGGCCCCTGAAGCTTTTATCTCTTTTGTTCTAGGGATGTTCTTGTTTTGTGTCAACCGTGGGTTGGCGTTAAATCAAGATGTACTTTTGCAAATCGCCCGCCTTGCGCGCCGGTTCATTAGGCGGGCGGATCATCAGCGCATCGGCCTGCGCGAGCACGGATAGAAGAGACGAATCCTGCCGATCATCCGGGTGGAGTGCGCCATCCCGAAGATGTGCGCGCATGTAATGCGCTCGGGGTCCATTCGGGCCAATTTCGCGTCCAAGGGGGGCTTCGTGCATGGCAGCATGAACTTCGGTCAGCCCAAGCATGCGCTGCAGCATCGGCAACACGAAGATCGCACCGCAAACCATTGCAGAAACGGGGTTTCCCGGCAGACCGATCATCGCGGCATCGCCGATCTTACCTGCCATCAACGGCTTGCCGGGGCGCATCGCGACCTTGTAGAAAGCCTGCTCCATGCCAAGCTCAGCCGCCACGGGCGCGATGAGGTCATGATCGCCCACCGACGCGCCGCCGATAGTGACAATCAAATCCGCGCCGCGGGCTAAGGCGAAGGCTTGTTTGAGCGACGCTGCGGTGTCCCGCGCGATGGGCAGCATGCGCACTTCGGCGCCCGCCTCTTCGAACATCGCGGCGAGGCCGTAGCTGTTGGAGGCGATGATCTGGTCGGGGCCGGGGCTTTCACCGGGTTGCACCAATTCATCCCCCGTGGCGAGGATCGCGATGATGGGTTTGCGGGTGACCGGCACCTGCGCCACGTTCATCGCAGCGAGGAGCGCCACATCGGCGGGCCGGAGAATCCGCGGAGCGGTTAGGTCTTCGCCTTTGGTGAAGTCTCCGCCGGCAGGGCGAATATTGTCTGTGTCATCAATACTGTGGCCGAGGGTGATAAGATCGCCGCGCCGGGTCACATCCTCTTGGATCACCACGAAATCGGCGCCCTCGGGCACCGGCGCGCCGGTGAAAATGCGCACGGCTTGTCCGGCCCGCAGCGTACCCGCATAGCCATGGCCCGCCGCGGCTTCGCCGACGACCTTGAGCATTGCATCCGCTTCAACTTCGGCGCGGCGCAGGGCGTAGCCGTCCATAGAGGAGGCAGCGAAAGGCGGTTGGCTGCGCTGCGCGCGCACGGGTTGCGAGAGGATACGGCCATTGGCGGCGCGAAGGGCGACTTCTTCGGTTTCCAGAGGTGCAACAAGGTTCAGGACGGCTTCCAAAGCCGCTTCGACGCTGATCATGTCGCCTCGTAACGGCCTGACTTACCGCCATCTTTCAAAACGACCCGCGTGCCGCCAATCTCCATCGCCTTATCAACGGCTTTGGCCATGTCATAGACGGTGAGGGCGGTGACGGAGGCTGCAGTGAGGGCCTCCATCTCAACCCCAGTTTGGCCGGTGGTTTTGACGGTGGCGAGAATGCGAATGCCGGGCAGTGCGGCGTCGGCAGTCAGATCGACGCTCACCTTGGTGATGGGCAAAGGATGGCAAAGCGGGATCAGGTCTGCCGTCCGTTTGGCCGCCATGATCCCGGCAAGCCTTGCGACCCCCAGAACATCACCCTTCTTAGCGCGCCCTTCAGTAATGATATCAAGCGTTTCCGGCGTCATCTTGATGTAGCTTTCAGCCTTGGCCACCCGCGAAGTCACGGCTTTCTCCGAGACATCGACCATATGGGCGTCGCCCTCGGCGTCGAAATGGGTGAGCGCCATTACATCCCTCCGGGAACGAGCGGGTTGGCGAGCAGATCGCGGGTGGCCTGTTCGACATCTTGCTGCCGCATCAGGCTTTCGCCGATGAGGAAACAGCGCGCGCCGTAGACAGCCATATCGGCGAGGTCCGCGGGGGTGTAGAGGCCGGATTCACAGACCAGCATACGGTCGTGAGGGACGGCCTCTGACAGTTGGCGCGTCACATCAAGAGAGGTCTCGAAGGTGTTGAGATTGCGGTTATTTATCCCGATCATGCGGCTGTTGAGCTTTTCGGCCCGGGCGAGTTCCTCTGCGTCATGAACCTCAATCAGCGCGTCCATGCCCCATTCATCTGCGGCTTGCTCAAGTTCCGCGGCCTGCGCGTCAGAGACGGAGGCCATAATGATCAGGATGCAGTCGGCACCAAGGCTCCGCGCTTCGGCGACCTGATAGGGATCGTAAAGGAAATCCTTGCGCAGGACCGGCAGATCGCATTCGGCGCGGGCTTCGACGAGGAATTCCTTCGCGCCCTGAAAACTCGGGGTGTCGGTAAGGACCGAGAGGCAGGTCGCGCCGCCTGCGGCATAGGCGCGGGCGAGGGCCGCGGGTTCGAAATCTTCGCGGATCAAACCTTTGGAGGGGCTGGCTTTTTTGATCTCGGCGATCAGGCCGTAGCCTTCGCGGGAGGCTTCGTGCAAGCTCTGCGCGAAGGGGCGGACTGGCGGGGCGGCGCGGGCCGCAGCTTCGACCTCTGCCTGCGATTTTTCGGCCTTGGCAGCGGCAATTTCGTCCAGCTTGTAAGCTTTGATTTTTTCAAGAATTGTGGCGGTCATGGCTTCCTCACGGCTTTGTCCAATGTATGCCGGGCTTGCCTTGGCCCTGCAACCAGTCATTCACGCGGCTGAAGGGGCGTGAGCCGAAGAAGCCGCGCCTTGCCGATAGTGGTGAAGGGTGCGGCGTCTCTATCTTGAGGTTGCGCGCCGGATCGACCTCTGCCGCCGCCTTTTGCGCATGCGCCCCCCAAAGCAGGTAGGCGCGGGGGCGATCAGAGAGACGGGCGAGCACCTGAGCGGTTAACCTTTGCCATCCGAGCCTCGCGTGCCCATGCGCGCAGCCCGCCGGAACGGTCAGCACGCTGTTAAGCAGCAGAACCCCTTGATCGGCCCAGAACCGCAGGTCTGGGTCTTGCGGTGATGCGCCAAGATCGGCGTCTAACTCCTTGAAGATATTGGCAAGGGAGCGGGGAATGGGACGCACATCCGGTTCGGCTGAGAAGGCATAGCCATGGGCGTGGCCGGGTGTCGGATAGGGGTCTTGGCCAAGGATCACCACCTCCACAGCCGCTGGTTGCAGATGCTCAAGTGCGGCGAATATCTGCGGGGCGGGCGGTAGGACGACCCTCGTTTCCGCGGCAAGCTGCTCGGCAATACGCGGCCAATCCTCGGCAAAAAAGGGCAGCTCGGCCCATGCGCCTAGGGCGGTGAGGCTGGGTGGCGTCATGCCGACTGGCTGATCCGCGCCACTTTTTCGATCCGCTCACGCGCCGCGCCGCTGTCGATGCTCTCGCGGGCCATCTCAACGCCGGTTTCCAGATCCGGGGCCACGTCGGCCACCACCAAAGCAGAGGCTGCGTTCAGCAACACAGCGTCGCGGTAGCCTGATGGAACTCCGTCCAGGAGCGCCTTGAAATGTTTGGTGTTTTCGGCGGGCTCACCCCCGGCGATAGCTTCGAACGGATGGACCGGGAGGCCCGCGTCTTCGGGGTGCAATTCGCGCAGGTTGACGACACCGTCTTCCAGTGCTGCGACCCAACTGACGCCGGTGATGGTCAGCTCATCCGTGCCATCGGAGCCATGCACAAGCCATGCTTTTTCCGAACCAAGTTGTTTCAGCGTCAGCGCCATCGGTTCAATCAGATCGCGGGTATAGGCGCCGGTCAGCTGCCGTTTGACCCCTGCCGGATTGGTCAGCGGCCCGAGGATGTTAAAGATCGTGCGGGTGCCAAGCTCGGACCGGGTCGGCATGACATGGGCGACGGCGGGGTGATGCATGGGCGCCATCATGAAACCGATACCGGCCTCGGCCAATTCACGCTCGACCACCGCAGGGCCGACCATGACGTTGATGCCCAGTTGCGACAGCGCGTCGGAAGCACCTGATTTCGAGCTGAGGTTGCGGTTGCCATGTTTTGCCACGACAGCGCCCGCGCCCGCGGCCACGAAAGCGGCGGCGGTCGAGATGTTCAGCGTGCCCTTACCGTCACCGCCGGTGCCGACGATGTCGATCGCGCCTTCGGGCGCGCGGACGGCGTTGCATTTGCTGCGCATGACCTGCGCCGCGGCGGCATATTCCGTGACCGTTTCGCCGCGCGTGCGCAGCGCCATGAGAAAGCCGCCGATCTGGCTGGGGGTCGCTTCGCCCTCGAACAGAATTTCGAAGGCTTCAACGGCCTGATCCGAGGTCAGCGGCCCGTTCGCGGCGGCATCCAGCAGGGGTTTCAGCGCGCTACTCATGCCGGGACCTTCATCTCGTTCAGGAAGTTTTGCAGCAGGGCGTGGCCATGCTCGGACCGGATCGATTCCGGGTGGAATTGCACACCGTGCAGCGGCAACTCGCGGTGTTGCAGGCCCATGATGGTGCCGTCTTCAAGCGCTGCGGTGATTTCAAGGCAATCGGGCAGGCTCGCACGTTCGACCACCAGCGAGTGATAGCGTGTGGCCCCGAAGGGCGAGGGGAGGCCCGCGAAAACGCCGCGCCCGTCGTGCTGCATCTGGCCCAGTTTGCCATGCACGATATCATCTGCGCGCACGACCTTGCCGCCGAAGGCTTGGCCCAAGGTCTGGTGGCCAAGGCAAACGCCCAAGAGCGGCACGCGCGCGGCAGCAGCGGCATGGGTCAGCTCTAGGCAAATTCCCGCTTGGTCGGGGTCGCAGGGGCCGGGAGACAGCAGGATACCGGCGGGGTTCATGGCCATCGCTTCATCCACGCTGAGCGCGTCGTTGCGGTGCACCTGCACATCCGCCCCGAGGCTGCCCAGATAGTGGACCAAGTTATAGGTAAAGCTGTCGTAGTTATCGATGAGCAGCAGCACAGGCAGGCATTTCTTTGTATTAGGACTGGAGAAACCGCGCCGGAGCGCGGTATAGGTTTTCGCATACATGTTCAGGCTTGAACCCCATCGTCAAGAGTTTGGGGCAAGCCAATTGAGGGGAACGCCGGGCTTTCTGGCCATGGCGCAGACAGCAGGAGTAGCGCAGATGGCACGCGGAGTTCTGAGCGGGCTGATTTGGGGTGGTGTGGCAAGCATCGGTGTGGCCGGTGCCGTGTCGCTGATGATGCCTTTGCCGCTGCCGCCGCAGGTGGGCGATGCGCCCGGATCTGGCCCTGCGCCAGCGCGGATCAACGTGACGGATGCAGGCGAGCAGGGGCGCAGCCGCGATAGCGCGCCGGTGTTGAACGCCCCCGCGCCGCGCGCGGATGTGCCGCAGCAAGACAGCCTCGCCGCGCTTGACCCCGACACGCAGACCTCGGCCAGCCTGCCAGAGACTGGCGGTGCCGAAGGGCTCAGCACCCCCGCGGCCCCCGAGGGGCAGACGCCGATGTCGCCCGGCGCGGAAGAGCCTGTCATGCCCAATCCGCAGGCCGCAGCGCCGGATGCCCCGCCTGCGGCGGATGAGCTTTCGATCAGCACCGAACCCGCGCAGCCACCCGCGCCGGATGTGACGGATATCGAAGGGGCCTTTGACGCGCCGCAGGGCATGGCCGCGCCGGAGGTCGAAGAGGAGGAGGCGATCACTCTGCCGGCGGAAGAGGTCGTGGTTGAAGAGCCGGAGGCCGAAGCCGATGCGCTCGAAGACGCGCCTCGCGGTGAGGCGGAGGCCGCTGAAGCTGACCTGTCTTCCCCGGTGCCTGAGCCGGGGAACGTCGAGGGGGCAAGCCCCGCGCCGCTGGAAGAGACGGAGGTTGCCGAAGCCACCCCAGAGCCTGCTGAAACTGAAGCCAACAGCCGTCCGGCCATCGGTACACCAGCAACCAGCCTGACCGACCGAGACACAGGCGTCGTGATCAACCGCCCCGGCGCAGAGGTGGCGGCAGAGCCCGCTGAAGCTGACGCAATCGTGAACGAAGACCCGCGCCCTGTGGTGGTCAACAGCCTCCCGAGCGACCTGCCCGAGGGCAAACCGCTGATGAGCGTGGTGCTGATCGACGATGGCACCTCGGTCACCGCAGGCAGCGCCGGGTTGGCCGCGCTGCGCAGTTTCCCCTATCCGCTGAGCTTTGCCGTCGACAGCACCCTGCCGGATGCCGCCGAGCGGGTGGAAACCTACCGCGAGGCTGGGTTCGAGGTTTTGGCCATGGTCGACCTGCCGCAGGGCGCGCAGCCCAGCGATGCCGAGACCGCATTTGGCGCCACGCTCGACCAGATTGGCCCGGTGGTGGGGGTGTTGGAAGGCACCGAAAGCGGCTTTCAAGGCAGCCGCGCGCTGGCCGATCAGGTGACCGATATCCTCGCGCAATCCGGCCACGGGCTGGTGACGCAGGACAAGGGGCTCAACACCATGCCCAAGCTGGCGCGCAAGGCGGGTGTGCCTGCCGATCCGGTGTTTCGGGATTTTGATAGCAAGGACCAGTCGGCGCGGGTGATCCGGCGTTTTCTGGATCAAGCGGCCTTCAAAGCGGGGCAGGAGGGCGCGGTGATCATGCTGGGACGCCTGCGCCCCGATACCGTCTCCGCCCTGTTGCTCTGGGGGCTGCAAGACCGCGCGAGCGATGTGGCTTTGGTCCCGATCTCGGCGGTGCTGCTGCGCGAGGAGTGACCCCGCGCGGGGCGGGGTTTGACGTTAAATAATCTCGTCCTCGTCGAAGAGCGGGTCTTCCTCCAACTGGCTGGCGAGTTCATCTACCGTCGCCTCCGCCGCGCGGGGGCCGAGTTTGGCAAGGTGAAAGACCGCATCGCCTTCGTTAACGATGGGCAGCATCGCCCGCCCGATGAGAATGCCGGGCGCATCGGCCAGAAGCTCGGCCTCCTCTTTGCCGAAAGGGTCTGAGACGATGGCCAGAAGATCGCCCTCGGCGACGGTTTCCCCCTCGGCCCGGAAGGTGCGCAGCAGGCCGCCTGCGGGGGCGCGCAGCCAATGGGAAGCGGTGCAGATATAGGGCGCGCTGCGAGCGCGGGCGATGCCTTTGGCGGGCAGCATGTCTTGCCCGCGCAACACCCGCAAGATGCCCGCTAGACCCGCCCGCACGGCCATCTCGTCAAAGCGCAGCCCTTCGCCTGCCTCGTAGAGCAGGATCGGCGTGCCTTGTTTCGCGGCGACCGCGCGCAGCGATCCGTCGCGCAGGGGGGAGGTCAGCACCACCGGCGCGCCGAAATCCAGCGCCATTTTCTGGGTCACCTTATCCGCCGGAGAGACGCGCACCTGCGGCAGGTTCGTGCGGTGGATCGCCGCCGAATGCAGATCAATGCCGAAGTCGCAGCGCAGCACCACCTCTTGCAAAAAGATATGCGCCAGTCGCGCGCCGAGGCTGCCGGTGGGCGAGCCGGGGAAGCAGCGATTCAGATCACGGCGGTCGGGCAGGTAGCGCGAGCGGTTCAGGAAACCGAAGGAGTTCACGACAGGCACGACTATGAGCGTGCCGCGCAGCGCGGAAAGTTGCGGCGCGCGCAGCAGGCGGCGCAGGATCTCCACGCCGATCACCTCATCCCCATGCACCGCTGCTGAGACGAACATCGTCGGCCCGGGCCGTTTGCCGTGGAAGATTTCCAGCGACAGATGCGCCGGCGTGTGGTCCGGCAGGATCGAGACGGGCAGATCAACGGCAAGGCTGCTGCCGGGGGCGACGGAATGCCCCGCGATCTGGAAGGGCGCGCGGGGGGCCATGGTCAGCCGTTGCCCTTGCCACCGAACCGCGACGCATCCGCAGCCGCGCGGCGGATCGCGCCGGATTTATGCACCGTTTCCATGAATTCGGCCTCGGGGTCGCTGTCATAGACCACGCCGCCGCCTGCTTGGATATAGAGCGTTTCGTCCTTCACCACGGCGGTGCGCAGGGCAATGCACATGTCCATGTCGCCGCCCGCGCTGAAATAGCCCACGCCGCCGCCATAGACGCCGCGTTTCTCGGGCTCCAACTCGTCAATGATCTCCATCGCGCGAACCTTTGGCGCGCCGGAAACGGTGCCGGCAGGCATGCCCGCAAAAAAGGCGTCGAGTGCATCCTTGCCCTCTTTCAACTCGCCCACCACGTTGGAGACGATGTGCATGACGTGGCTGTAACGCTCGACGATGAACTCTTCCGTCGGGCGCACGCTACCGATCTTTGCGACCCGGCCCACGTCGTTGCGGCCCAAGTCCAGAAGCATCAGGTGTTCCGCCAACTCCTTGGGGTCGCTAAGCAAATCGGCTTCCAGCGCGCGATCCTCCTCCGGCGTAGCACCACGTTTTCGGGTGCCTGCAATGGGTCGGATGGTCACTTCGTTGCCGAATACCCGCACGAGGATTTCGGGGCTGGCACCCACCACATGGAAGCCGCCGAAGTTGAAATAGAACATGAAGGGCGAGGGGTTGGTGCGCCGCAGGCTGCGGTAGAGCGCGAAGGGCGGTTGGGTGAAACCTTGGGCCCACCGCTGGCTTGGCACCACCTGAAAGATATCGCCCGCCTTGATATAGTCGCGCGCCTTTTCCACGGCGGATTTATAGCCCTCGCGGGTGAAATTGCTGACCGGCTCCGGCGCGTCCTCGGCCTCACCCAAATCGCGGGAGGTCTGGGGCATGGCGCGTTCCAGATCGCGCACGGCATCCATCACCCGCTCGGCGGCCTGGGCATAGGCCGCGCGGGCGGTTTGGCCCTCGGACACCCAAGCGGGGGAGACGATGGTCACCTCGCCTTTGACCCCGTCGAGCACAGCGACGACCGAAGGGCGTACCATCACAGCGTCGGGCAAGCCCAGAGGGTCGGGGTTCACATTGGGCAGATGTTCCACCAGCCGGATCATGTCATAGCCGAGGTAGCCGAAAAGCCCGGCGGCGGCTTGCGGCAGATCGTCGGGCAGGGTGATCCGCGATTCCGCGATCACGTCGCGCAGACGGTCCAGCGGGTCACCGGGCATATCCTCAAAGGCATCGGCATCATAGCGCGCCGCACGGTTGAGTGCGGAGCTCTTGCCCCGGCAGCGCCAGATCAGGTCGGGTTTCATGCCGATGATCGAATACCGCCCGCGCACGTCGCCGCCGGTGACGGATTCCAGCACAAAGGCATTCTCCGCCGCGCCGGTGAGTTTCAACATCAAAGACACAGGCGTGTCGAGATCGGCAGCAAGGCGGGTGTAGACGATCTGATTCTCGCCCGCCTCATAGGCGCGGGCGAAACTATCGAAATCCGGGGTCAGGGCCATCAAAATTGCCTATCAGGGAAAGTTCACATGCACGGCATTGATCGCGCCCTGGTCGATCTGGGGATCGGCGTCGCGCATGACGGCATTGCTGTAGATATCGAAAAGACCTTGGGCCAGCGCCTGATCCAACTGCTGCGAGAGACGGTCCATCAGCGCTTGGGTCTGGTCGTCTTCGCCCGCCGGTGTCACGGCATCAAGGCGCAGAACCACGACGCTATCGCCCGCAGGAAGGGCGGCCACACCGCCTTCGTCGAGGTCAAAGACCTGATCCATGAAGTCGTCGGGCGTGCCGTCGACATAGGAGCTGCGGGTCAGGCCTTCGCCAAGCTGAGGCGAAAGACCGGCGGCTTCGAAACCCCCTTCTTCGGCCAGCGTCTCGGTCAGGCTCTCGGCCTTTTCGGTCAGCGCCTCGACGATCTGCGCGTTGCGCCATGCGGTCTCGACCGCATCACGGGCCTCTTCGAAAGGTTCGGGACGCGCCTCTTTGGTCTCATCCAGACGCATGGCAAAGATGCCGCCGTCTTCGAGTTGATCGATCTGCGGGAAGTCATTGGCACTCAGTCCCGCAGCGGCTTCGCGGAAGGCGCCATAGGCGGCGATGCCCTCACTGCTGTCTTGGGTCCAGTCGATGGTGCCAAGACGCATCTTGGTCTCTTGGGCCAAGTCTTCGAGCGTGGCCCCCCCGGCAAGCTGGTCGTCAATCTCTTGCGCGCGGGCTTCGACAGCGCGGGTGGCGCGGGAGATGGCGAGGGTCTCTTCCAGCACGTCACGGGCCTCTTCAAAAGGCACATGCTGCGCGGGAAGGATGGCGTTCACACGGAACAGGGCCGGCCCAAGCGAGCTGGGCAGCGGGCCTACGATGTCACCGCTTTCGGCGGAGAATACTGCATCACCTGCGTCATCGAGATCGGATTTGGCGACATCGCCCAGATCAATGTCCGCCAAAGCAAGGCCGCGCTCTTCGACCAGTGCTTCAAAAGTGGTGCCGTCAACCTCAAGCGCTGCGGCGGCGCGGTCTGCGGCCTCTTGATCGGCAAAGACCAGACGTTCGACCAAACGCCTCTCGGGCTGGTCGTATTCGTCGCTGCGGGCGTCATATTCGGCGCGCAGTTCCTCTTCGGGGACTTCAACCTCGTCCAGCAGGTCTTCGGGAGCGAGCCAAGCGTAGGTGATGCTTTTGCTGGCGGGCAGCATGAAGTCATCGGTGTTGGCGTCGTAATAGGCGCGCAATTCGTCTTCGGTGGCGGCGGGCAGGGGCGCGTCGAGGTCATCCTCGCTCAGCCGGGCCCAAGTGAAGCTGCGCTCTTCGGCGACGTAGTCGACCAGCGTGCGGGCATAGGTGTCGGGCATGGAAACGCCGCCCAGAATGGCGCGTTGGAGCAGGCCACGCGCGGCTTCTTCGCGGATCGAGCGTTCGAACTCGGCCTCGCTCATCCCGCTTTGCTGAAGGGCAAAGCGATAGCCTTCGCGGTCAAAGTTGCCGTCGATCCCTTGGAAGGCCGAGATTGCCACGATCTCATCGCGCAGGGTCGCGTCACCGATGGAGATGCCCATTTCGTCGGCTTCGTGGTCCAGCGCGCGGTTGCGCACGATCCGTTGCAGGACGGCGCGGTCCAGCCCCATCTCTTGGGCGCGGGCGAAGGGCAGGCTTTCCCCCGTTTGCGCTTCGATCGCGCGGATTTCCTGCTGCAACTGGCGGGCATATTGATCGACCGAGATCGACTTGTCGCCCACGGTGCCGATGCTGCGCAGATTGCCGCTGAGGTTGATCGCACCAAAGCCGCCCAGACCCAAGATCAAAAGGGCCATCAAGGCCCAGACGGCGGTTTTCGAAAAGCTGAAGCCCTTTTTGGCCATGACACGGTCCCTCGTTGATTTCGGACCTGTCTATGCGTTGCGTGGCAGGGCTGCAAGCCTGTCGAAAAGCACCTTCAGTCCGGCGGCGTCGAGGTTGGCAAAGGCGATGCGCAGCTGGCTTTCGCCGCGGGCGTCGCCCTCGGGCTGGAACATCGTGCCGGGCAGGCAGAGCACGCCCGCGTCGCGCACCAGATCGCGCGCCAGATCAGCCGAAGAAACGCTGAAAGGGTGGCGCATATAGGCGAAATAGCCACCCAGCCCCAGAAGCTCCCAGCCCAGCGGTTCAAGCCGGGGCATCAGGTCGGCAATGGCGGCGCGGCGGGCGAGGATTTCCTCGCGTTCTTCGGCAAGCCATGCGCTGAGGTTCTGCATCCCCCAAAGCGCGCCGTGCTGGCCGATCTGCGCGGGGCAGATGGCGACGGTGTCGAGGAACTTCTCGACCTCGGCCAACCGTGCGCGGCTGGCGATCAGCGCGCCGACGCGGTGGCCGGTCAGGCGGTAGGCTTTGGAGCAAGAATAGAGGTGAATGAGCGTGTCATGCCAATCGGGGTCGCGGAACAGCGCGTGTGGCGCGCCGGGGCGGCTGTGGAAGTCGCGGTAGGTCTCGTCAAGGATCAGCGCGATGCCGTGGCGGCGGGCCAGTTCGAAGAACTCCTGCACCAGTGCCGCGGGATATTCCACGCCGCCGGGATTGTTCGGCGTTACCAGCGCGATGGCGCGGGTGCGCGGGGTGACAGCTGCCGCGGCCTTCTCGGGGTCGGGCAGCATGTCGGCCTCGACGGGCAGTGGCACCGCCGTGACGCCGCTCATGTCAAGCCACATCTTGTGATTGAAGTACCAGGGTGTCGGGATGATGACCTCGTCGCCCTCGCCGCAGAGCGTGGCGATGGCGGCGGCGAAAGCCTGGTTGCAGCCGGAGGTGATGCAGACCTGTTCGTCGGTCACCACGCCCGCGTATTTCTCGGCTGTTTGCCGCGACAGTTCGGCGCGCAGTTCCGGCAGGCCCAGCACCGGCCCGTAGAGATGCGCCTCATCGTTGTTCAGCGTGACCTCGGCCATCGCCCGGCGCAACCCCTCGGGGGGCGGATCGACGGGCGCGGCTTGGCTGACATTGATCAGCGGTCGGTCGGGCGGGAAGTCGACCCCGTCGAGCCAGCGCCGCGCCTCCATCACCGGGGGGAAGAACGTGGTGGCGGTGCGCGGAAGCGTCATGGGGGTATCCGGTCAGATAGGGGCAGGGCAGGTGGCGCGGGGCCGGTCAGTCCTTGCCGCGGTAGGGTTCGACGTATTGCAGGGCCATGTCCCAAGGGAAGAAAATCCATGTGTCCTGGCTGACGCCAGTGATGAAAGTGTCGACCTGCGGCTCGCCCTCGGGCTTGGCATAGACGGTGGCGAAATGCGCCTGCGGGTAAAGCTCGCGCACCAGTTCGATGGTCTTGCCGCTGTCGACAAGGTCGTCGACGATCAGGATGCCAGTGCCGTCGCCCATCATCTCGGCATCGGGGGATTTCAGCACCTTCGCCTCGCGGCGTTGGTCGGCGGCGCCGCCGCCCGAGTGGTAGGACATGACCGAGATCGTGTCGACGGTGCGGATGTCGAGCTCGCGCGCGACGATCATCGCGGGCGCCATGCCGCCGCGGGTGATCGCCACCACGGCACGCCACGCGCCATCGTCGGGGCCCAGACCGTCCAGCCGCCACGCTAGCGCGCGGCTGTCGCGGTGGATCTGATCCCAAGAGATGTGGAAGCCCTTTTCATGGGGCAGGCGCGAGGCGTCCTTGGATTTGGTCATGGTGGTCCTTTGCAGCAGCTGGCGCGGGCACCCGCGCGAATTGATTTGGGCGGCTTATTCCTTGGACATGTCGGGCGCGTCAACCGCCTTCATGCCGACGACGTGATAGCCCGCGTCGACATGCAGGTTCTCGCCCGTGGTGCCGCTTCCCAGATCCGACAGCAAAAAGAGCGCGGCCTTGCCCACGTCCTCGGTGGTGACGTTGCGGCGCAGGGGCGAGTTGTACTCGTTCCATTTCATGATGTAGCGGAAGTCGCCGATGCCGGAGGCCGCCAGCGTCTTGATCGGCCCCGCCGAGATCGCGTTGACGCGGATACCGTCCTTGCCCAGATCCTCGGCGAGGTATTTAACGCTCGCCTCCAGCGCCGCCTTGGCCACGCCCATGACATTGTAATGCGGCATCACTTTCTCGGCGCCGTAGTAGGTGAGCGTCAGCGCGCTGGCACCGGGCGGCATCATCTTCTCGGCGCGCTGCATCACGGCGGTGAAGGAATAGACCGAGATGTCCATCGACATGGCGAAATTGCCGCGGCTGGTGTCAACATAGCGGCCGCGCAGCTCGCCCTTGTCGGAAAAGCCGATGGCGTGAACGATGAAATCCAACTCACCCCAACGCTCTTTCAGGCTCTCGAAAAGCGCGTCGATAGACGCTTCATCGCCCACGTCGCAGGGCAGAACGATGTCGCTGCCAAGCTGCTCGGCCAGCGGGGCTACGCGTTTCTTCAGCGCTTCGCCTTGGTAGGAAAAAGCAAGCTCCGCCCCCGCATCGGCCAGCGCCTTGGCCACGCCCCATGCGATGGATTTGTCATTCGCCAGCCCCATGATGAGCCCGCGCTTGCCCTGCATCAGTTCGTTTCCCATTCCGCCGCCTTGTCTATGTTCTTGTCTATGTTCCGTTGAGGTTGTCTTGGTCTAGGCTATTGCAGCGCTACCATCAAGACTGCACAGGCGCCTTCACCCCCGAGATTTGCCATAAGATCGGCGGCTAACTGTCGGAAATCGGGTGAGGTTGTCCTTTGAGTTGCCGATTGTTAACAAATGCCATACCGAAGGGATCGGACCCCGGCGAAGAACCGGTGACAGGCAAAGCACTCTGAAGGAGATGCCGAATGGAAACGCGGACTGGTATTTTTGCGGGGGATGATCCCTTTGCAATTGCGCAGCGTTGGCTTTCCGAAGCAGAGGCGACCGAGCCTAATGATCCCAATGCCATCGCGCTCAGCACGGTAGATTCGCAAGGTCTGCCCAACGCCCGCATGGTGCTGCTGAAAGAGATCGAGCCGGAGGCTTTTGTCTTTTATACCAATTACGAAAGCCAGAAGGCGCAGGAACTTGACGGCGCGGGGAAGGCGGCCTTTGTCATGCATTGGAAATCGCTGCGCCGCCAACTGCGGGTGCGCGGTTTGATCAGCCGGGAGGACGGGCCGCAGGCCGATGCCTATTACGCCTCGCGCTCGCTCAAAAGCCGTCTGGGGGCTTGGGCCTCGCGCCAGTCGCAGCCGCTCTCGGGACGCGCTGCGCTGATGGCCGAGGTGGCCAATGTGACGGCGCAGAAGGGGGTGAACCCTGAGCGTCCGCCGTTTTGGGGCGGCTACCGGATCACCCCGCTGGAAATCGAATTCTGGGCCGATGGCGAGTTTCGCTTGCATGATCGTTTCCAGTGGCGGCGCGCAGATGTCGCGGCACCCTGGGCCGTGACCCGGCTCAACCCCTGATCTGACGGCGCGATACCCCATGAAAGATGTGTCTGAAACCCAAGCGGAACCTGCGGCGATAGAGGACCCCCTCGAAGGCGTGGTCAAATGGTTCGATCCGGTCAAGGGCTTCGGCTTTGTCGTCGCGGATGCGGGCGGGGCGGACATCCTGCTGCACGTCAACGTCCTGCGCAATTACGGCCAAAGCTCTGTCGCGGATGGGGCGCGGGTGGCGGTGCGCGTCCAACAGACCGAGCGCGGGGCGCAGGCGGTCGAAGTGCTTTCCGTCGAGGCGCCCAGTGAACTGCCCACCGCCGTGGTGGAATTCGCCGGTTTCGACCCTGAGCAGCTGGCCACCGCCGAATTTGAGCCCGCCCGTGTCAAATGGTTCGACAAGGCCAAGGGATTCGGGTTTGCAAATGTCTTTGGCTGCGCGGAAGATGTGTTTTTGCATATCGACGTGCTGCGCCAATCCGGACTTTGTGATTTGCAACCGGGCGAAGCACTTGCCATGCGTGTGATAGTTGGCGATCGGGGCCATCTGGCGGCGGAGGTAAGCTCATGGGACGCGGTGATAGACGGCTAAAGGTCAGGCGACTGGCAAGGCATATGGGAGGGGCGGCACTGGCAGGCCTGCTGCTGACCGGCGCGGCGGTGGCCGAGGTTTGCCGTATCGATTCCGTGACCATCCGCGGGGAGTGGGGGAAGGCCCGCTTCTCTGTCGAAGTGGCCGATGACACGGCGGAACGCGCTAAGGGGCTGATGCACCGCCGTTCACTGCCGCTGAGCGCGGGCATGCTCTTTATCTACGAAAGACCTCAGCCCCTGAATTTCTGGATGCGCAACACGTTGATCCCACTGGACCTGCTGTTCATCGACGAAAGGGGCGTGGTGCAGAAAATCCACCACTCCGCCAAACCGCTGGACGAAACACCGATCCCGGGCGGCGACGATCTGCTATCGGTGCTGGAAATCAACGGCGGCCTGTCGAAACGCCTCGGCATCACCGAAGGCAGCGAGATCCGCCATCCGGCCTTTGCCAGCAACGCTCCGGCTTGGCCCTGCTAAAGACTTCACGGATTTTCCGATTTTAAGGTCAATCGGGGCTTTTCAATTGGCGGGCTTATGGCTAAAGAAGCCCCAGTCGGAGCGTGGCGCAGCCTGGTAGCGCACCTGTTTTGGGTACAGGGGGTCGGAGGTTCGAATCCTCTCGCTCCGACCACTTTCTTCCAACATCGCTGATGTAGCGCTTCCCGCTTTGGTTGAGGCGCGCCCGTTGTCCTATCCTCATTCTGCACAAGATATAGTAGCTGCCGCCGCCGCATTGGCAGGTTTGCGCCTGCGCGCGCCGAGATCGTGATGATTCTGCCGCGGTTCTTGGCGCGGACGTGGGGCAGGGGACTTGGGCCGGGTGATCGTGGCACATAGCCCACTTTCGGCGGCCTGTCGCCCGGTGGGTGGTCTTGGGCTGTGGATGAATTCATCCAATCTCTCAAACACCTCCGCTAACCCGGCCCCGGCAATGGATTATTTCAAAGCCGCCCACCAATCGGGCTTGCGGGTATCTTTGGGGATATCCTGAGGCTGAATCACTGGGGTAGGGCGCGGGGCAAATCGGGGGGCTTCGGTCAACTCCCGGCCCCGAAATAATTCCGAAAAAAACCGTTGACCAAATAGTGCGATCTACGTCAGTTTGTGGGGGTCAACTAAAGCGCCACAATATGTTGTGGTTAACGCAACGGGGCGCTTCGGCGGCGGGGACAGAGTATAGAGCCAGTGTTTCAATCGGTTTCGGGCCGCTTGCGTCAGCAGGTGGCGCGGGGAAGCTTTGTTCAAACTGCCAGCACATAGGGGTGAGACGGCCTGCCGTGGGCAGGTCGGCTCCAAATTTTGAGAGTTTGAAAAAGGGCAGCGACGATGAAGATTGAACGGAATTTCACCAAGGCCGGGCAGGATGCCTATGCGGATTTGGACTTTGTCACCACGGTGTCAGAGATCCGCAACCCTGACGGTTCGGTGGTGTTCAAGCTCGACAACGTCGAAGTCCCCAAATCCTGGAGCCAGGTCGCCAGCGACGTGATCGCGCAGAAGTATTTCCGCAAGGCAGGCGTGCCCAGCAAGACCCGCAAGGTCAAAGAAAAGGACGTGCCTGAGTTCCTGTGGCGCTCCGAGCCCGCCGAGGGCGCCGAGATGGGCGGTGAGACTTCCTCCAAGCAGGTCTTCGACCGTCTGGCGGGCGCTTGGGCCTATTGGGGCTGGAAGGGCGGCTATTTCACCACCGAGGAAGACGCCCGCGCCTATTACGACGAGATGCGCCACATGCTGGCCAGCCAGCGCGCGGCGCCCAACAGCCCGCAGTGGTTCAACACCGGCCTGCATTGGGCTTACGGCATCGATGGACCGGCGCAGGGGCATTACTACGTCGACTACAAGACCGGCAAACTGACCCGGTCGAAATCCTCTTATGAGCACCCGCAGCCGCATGCCTGCTTTATCCAGTCCGTGGGCGACGATCTGGTGGGCGACGGTGGCATCATGGACCTCTGGGTCCGCGAGGCGCGTCTGTTCAAATACGGCTCGGGCACGGGCACCAACTTTTCATCGCTCCGCGGAGAGGGCGAGAAGCTGTCGGGCGGCGGCAAGTCGTCGGGTTTGATGGGGTTCCTCAAGATCGGGGACCGCGCCGCCGGCGCCATCAAATCCGGCGGCACCACCCGCCGCGCGGCCAAGATGGTGATCGTCGACGCCGACCACCCCGATATCGAGGATTTCATCAACTGGAAGGTGCTCGAAGAGCAGAAGGTGGCGAGCATCGTCGCCGGCTCGAAAATGCACGAGCAGAAACTGAACCTCCTGTTCGACGCGATCAAGGCATGGGACGGCACCGAGGCGGATGCCTATGACCCCGCCAAGAACGCGGCGCTGAAACAGGCGATCCGCGAAGCCAAGAAGGTCGCGATCCCCGAGACTTACGTCAAGCGCGTGCTGGACTACGCAAAGCAGGGACACACCGGTATCGAATTCCCGACCTATGACACCGATTGGGACTCCGAGGCCTATAACTCGGTCTCGGGCCAGAACTCCAACAACTCCATTCGCGTCACCAATGCCTTCCTCAAGGCCGTCGAGAAGGATGCCGATTGGGAGTTGATCAGCCGCACCGAGAACCGGGTGGTGAAGACCGTCCGCGCCCGCGACCTTTGGGATCAGGTCGGCCACGCTGCATGGGCCTGTGCCGATCCGGGCATCCAATACCACGACACCGTGAACGACTGGCACACATGCCTCGAAGATGGCGCGATCCGCGGCTCGAACCCCTGCTCGGAATATATGTTCCTCGACGATACGGCCTGTAACCTCGCCTCGATGAACCTGCTGACCTTCCTCAAGGATGGTGAGTTCCAAGTCGACGATTACATGCACGCCTCGCGCCTCTGGACCGTGACGCTGGAGATCAGCGTGATGATGGCGCAGTTCCCGTCCAAGGAAATCGCCCAGCGGTCCTATGACTTCCGCACGTTGGGGCTGGGCTATGCGAATATCGGCGGGCTCTTGATGAACATGGGCTATTCCTATGACAGCGATGAGGGCCGCGCCCTCGGTGGTGCCCTGACCGCGATCATGACCGGTGTGGCCTATGCGACCTCTGCCGAGATGGCGGGCGAATTGGGCGCCTTCCCGGGCTATGCCAAGAACGCCGAGCATATGCTGCGCGTCATCCGCAACCATCGCACGGCGGCCTATGGCGAGGCCGACGGCTATGAGCAACTCTCGGTCAAACCCGTGCCACTGGATCATGCGAACTGCCCGCAGGCCGGACTGGTCGACATCGCCAAATCCTGCTGGGACGAAGCGCTGAAACTGGGCGAGGCCCACGGCTACCGCAACGCGCAGACCTCCGTCATCGCGCCCACCGGCACCATCGGTCTGGTAATGGACTGCGACACCACGGGGATTGAGCCGGATTTCGCGCTGGTGAAGTTCAAAAAGCTCGCCGGTGGTGGCTACTTCAAGATCATCAACCAATCGGTGCCAGCGGCGCTGGAAAAACTCGGCTACGGCTCGGCGCAGATCGAAGAGATCGTCAGCTACGCGGTGGGCCATGGCACCATCGGCAATGCGCCTGCGATCAACCACACCACGCTGGCGGGCCACGGTTTTGGCGCCAATGAATTGGCCAAGATCGACGCCGCTCTGAAACAGGCATTCGACATCCGCTTTGTGTTCAACCAATGGACGCTGGGCGAGGCTTTCTGCACGCAGGTGCTTGGCATCCCGACCGAAAAGCTGAACGACCCGACCTTCGATCTGCTCCGCTCCCTCGGCTTCAGCAAGGCCGATATCGAAGCGGCCAATGACCACGTCTGCGGGACCATGACGCTGGAGGGCGCGCCGCACCTGCGCGAGGAGCATTACGGCATCTTCGATTGTGCCAACCCCTGCGGCAAGAAGGGCAAGCGTTACCTGTCGGTCAACAGCCACATCCACATGATGGCAGCGGCGCAGAGCTTTATCTCGGGGGCGATCTCTAAAACGATCAACATGCCAAATGACGCGACGATTGAGGATTGCCAGAAGGCTTATGAACTCAGCTGGTCCTTGGGCATCAAGGCCAACGCGCTCTACCGCGATGGCTCGAAGCTGAGCCAGCCCTTGGCCGCCGCACTCGTCGAGGACGACGGTGACGCTGCCGAGACACTGGAAAGCGGCAACGCCCATGAAAAGGCTGCCGTGTTGGCCGAGAAGATCGTCGAGAAGGTGATCGTCAAGGAAATCGTCAAGTCGCACCGCGAGAAGATGCCACAGCGCCGCAAGGGCTATACCCAGAAGGCCAATGTCGGGGGGCACAAGGTCTACCTGCGCACCGGCGAATATGAGGACGGCAAGCTGGGCGAGATCTTCATCGACATGCACAAGGAAGGCGCGGGCTTCCGGGCGATGATGAACAACTTCGCCATCGCGGTCTCGGTCGGTCTGCAATACGGCGTGCCGCTGGAGGAATTCGTCGACGCCTTCACCTTCACCAAGTTCGAACCCGCGGGCATGGTGCAGGGCAACGACAGCATCAAACAGGCGACCTCGATCCTCGACTATGTGTTCCGTGAATTGGCGGTGAGCTACCTCGACCGCACCGATCTGGCGCATGTGAAGCCCGAGGGCGCGACCTTTGACGATCTGGGCCGGGGCGAGGAAGAGAACCTCTCGAACGTCAGCGAGTTGAGCGAGGGGGCCGCGAATAAGTCCTTGGAGGTACTCAAGCAAATCAGCTCCACCGGCTATCTGCGCAACCGGCTGCCGCAAGAGTTGGTGGTGTTGCAAGGCGGGCAGGGCGTCGAGCCGAGCACCGCTTACGCGCCCCAAGTGAGCGGCGGCGACGTGGCGGTCGCGGTGCAACCCTCGACCTCCGTCAGCACTGGCGCGGTCAGCCTTGATGCGCGGGCCAAGGCCAAGATGCAGGGCTATGAGGGCGAAGCCTGCGGTGAATGCGGCAACTACACATTGGTTCGCAACGGCACCTGCATGAAGTGCAACACCTGCGGCGGCACCTCGGGTTGTAGCTGATGAGATGTGCCCCGAAAGGGGCGCGCAGGGGCAGGGCCGCAAGGCCCGCCCCGACGAGGCTGCCGGGGTGCCTCAGCCATACTTGCGCGAAAGGGTTGATTTCCGCGCTGCCATCCAGATTGCGTTAACCAAAATTAAACCAGTCTCTGTCAGATTTCAAAATTTCTTACGAAATTTCGAAATTCGTCGAAAATTGACTGCGGGTTGAGAAGGTGAAAGTGGATCATTTATCAACGCTTTATGTTGGTCAGGAGCAGGAATGAACCTAGTTTTCGACATCGCTGGACAGCTTTGCGCGGCAGATCGCGTGACGATGAAGGGCAACACACTGGAGGCGGAATTCGACCGCAATGTCATCGGGGCGCTGGCCGATGCCTATGACGGTGCTCGCAGCGTGTCCGTGCTTGGTGTGCCGTCTCTGAGCGTGACCTATTCGGTTCAGGATTATCGCGAGGCCGGTGAAGCAGGGTGCAGGGCAGTGTTCTCCGTCAATAGCTCCGCGGGCAGGGTGCTGCACTAAGGGCGCGTAGAAGAGTTTTCAGGAGCGGATGTGTTCGCTCCCGACGCGGATCAGGCCGCAGGCAAATAATCTACCGGGCGGTATCAATAGTGAGCCTGATAAGCGAACCTCAGGGGGGCCAATTGGTCCCCCATTTTTCTTTTGGACAGTGTGGTTGATAGAAATCACGCCGGACACGTGTATAGATTGACGGACCATGGGTTAGAAATTTTGAGATCCGCCATGCCGTCAGTGACTATCGAGCTTCATGATGATGAATTGTTTATCGGTTATCTGAGTAGATATGCGCGCGGACTTGGGCTGAGCGGGGTGTTTGATCTTTTGTTGGACCTTTCCGTCCCGCGCAAAGGCACACTCAATGGTGCCGCTGAGGATATTCAGAAAATCTCTGCGATTTTAGGGGCGGATGTCGATCGTGCGATGCGCCAGACTTTTCAGAAAGGGGCTGGGAAAGATGTGCTGTTTGGTGGCCATCTTTTCCAAGATCAACGCCTCCGTCGCGGCCAGTTCCGCGTTTGCCCGGGCTGTCTTCGGGATGATATCGGTGCTGAGCTTACAGAGAACACCGCGTTGAATGCCTATGCGCGCATGGCCTGGTCCGTCAACAGCTTTCGTGTTTATCCACAACACCATCTGTTTTTGATACATCCGCCGGAGCCTGGGCCACCCCATGAGTTCAATCAAACATGGGAGGCATGGCTCCCCGAAATACTGGATGGCGATCTGGATCAGGAAAGCAAATGTGACGCATTGTATGAGCGCCACATTACGCGGGTATTGGCAGGAGAAAATTCCGCACTCGGATGGGCTGACGTTTTTCCTCTCGATGCCCTAGGGGCGCTTTGTGAGATTCTTGGCGTGGCAAAAGTTTTTGATCCTAACCGCCAGTTCGCTGATTGCACGCCGGTGGACATAGCGCAGGCGATGGATGAGGGGTTCGCAACATTTTCTGCGGGACGCGACGCTGTGCTCGACCTACTGATGGCTTTGCGGACACGCCCCGGTGAGCCGCAATTGCGGCCGCAGGGGCGTTATGGCCCCGTCCATGATTGGTTAAAGCGCGGTGCTGGATCTGCACCTGAGTTTGCGCCGATGAAAGAGCTTTTGCGCGACCATATTCTCGAGACCTGGGCTCTTGCACCCGGAACTGATGTTTTGGGACAACCTCTACAGAAGAGAAAGTTTCACTCCGCACTGAGTGCTGCGCATGAACACGGTTTGAGGCCGCAACAGGTTATCAATCTACTAAACGATGCGGGTGCTATAGGTGCGCTCGATTTACCTGAAGCTGAAAGGCTTTATTCTGTAGACGTTGTGGAAGTTGTGGTTGGGGCTGTTTCTGGTGCCATCAGTATGTCAAAGGCAGAACGCTTTCTTGGCGTAACGCGTACGCAGATGCAGACCTTGATTGCCGCGGGCTATTTAACTCATTCCATTGGAGGGGATCATGCACGGCCTCGGTTTTCCAAGGCGGACATAGATTGCTTCCTAGAACGACATCTTTGTTTTCCAGTAAAAAAAGATATTCCTGCGCCTTTCCGATGGTATGACATTGCCACTGCCGCCCGAAAATATGGGGTGAGCGTGGCGACTGTCTACGGAGCGGTGCTTTCGGGTAAACTGCCAAATACGACGCGAGCAACTGACTTTACTTTGTTTTCACAGATACGAATTGACCCTCTTGAAGCCGAACAGGTTTTCTCAACGGAAAATCGAGTGGATTGGAAAGCTATTGGAAACGTTTCAAAAGAGATTGGGATCAGTGCGAGTTTTTTGCGGGAATTGTCCGAGCGGGGTTATCTTGAATTACGTGACACAGATGATGAGAGGACACACCAAAGAAAAACGCTTGTGAACTGCGATACGCTGGATGCCTTTGTTGAGACCTATGTTTCCCGGCGTCTTCTTGCACGACGCAACAATGTTCAAGTCCGAGAAGTCCAAAAACGTATGGATGCGGCTGGTATTTTAATCCTAGAATACTCAGCCGACGGTACGGAATGGATTGTCGAGCAGGAACTTATCTCGCATGTTGACGGCTTGAATGGGCGGCGAGGGACGATTTGAATGATTTTAGGTCGGGGCTCTAAGATGCTGCATTGCTGTTTCTCAGAACCGGCCTTTCGTGATGTCGAAGAGCTAAATCGGATGTGCGAAGGTCTGAAGTGCGGTGCGGATTCAACGGATCGCCGCAACCGCTCGATATGTGCCGCATATGCGAGAGGTTTTGCTCGAAGGGCGGAGAGCTGACCTTTGCTGCAAGTGCGATACGGCGACGTCGGTGATCTAATAGCGGACATTCCTGAATTGCCATCGCCGATCTCATTGCGGCCTTCGCGATTCGAGTGATCTGTGACCGGCGGTGCTGGCGCCGCCCGCCCGCGCCAGGGGGTCTGATCCGAATGGCCGACCGAGGCCCTCAGCCCAGGGAGCGTTCCGGCCCGAGAGGCACGATGCCGGTGGGGTTCAGCGCCTTGATCGAGTAGTAGCCGCGCTTGATGTGGTCAATGCTGACCGTATCGCGCACCCCGGGGATAGCGAGGATACGGGCCTGGTAGCGGCTTAGGGCAGGGTAGTCCGCGATGCGGCGCAGGTTACACTTGAAGAGGCCGTGATAAGCCACGTCGAAGCGCACCAGCGTCACGAAGAGTCGCACATCGGCCTCGGTGAAGCGACCTCCCAAAAGGAACCCGCGACCGTCGCCGAGGCGCTCCTCGAGTTCATCGAGCATTGCGAAAACCTCGCAGAATGCTTCCTCGTAGGCGACCTGCGTGGTGGCGAAGCCCGCGCGGTAAACGCCATTGTTCAAGCTCGGATAGATGCGGTCGTTGAGCGCCTCGATGTCCTCGCGGAGGTCCGCCGGATAGAGATCGATGCTATGGTCGGCCAGATCTCCGAAACCGGAGTTCAGCATCCGCAGAATGTCGGCGGACTCGTTGTTCACGATGGTCCCGCGCTTCTTGTCCCAGAGCACCGGCACCGTGGCCCGGCCCGAGATCGTCGGGTCGGCCCGGGTGTAGATTTCGTGCATATAGGACGCGCCCTCGGCCTCGGTCGGATCGCCGAAGTGCCAGCCCTGGTCGGAGAGATCCGGTTCGACGACCGAGACCGAGATCACGTCCTCCAACCCCTTCAGCTTTCGGGCGATCAGCGTCCGCGACGCCCAGGGGCAGATCAGCGCGACATAGAGGTGGTAGCGGCCCGCCTCGGCCTTGAAGCCGCCCTCGCCGGTCGGCCCGGCGCTTCCGTCAGGCGTCACCCAGTGGCGGAAGCTGGAGGTCTGGCGGACGAAGCCACCCTTGTCGTCCTTGGCCTGGACCGGCTGCCAGTCGGCAACCCATTTCCCGTCTCGAAGCATGATCGTCTCCTTAATTCTTGAGCGTGATTGCGGTGCCCCAGGGATCGCGAACGGTCAGGCCGTTGGCATTCTTGATGCTTTCAAGCCCGGCGCTTTCAACCCGGCCAGCGATGGAGGCAATGTCCGCCGCATCACGGACAACAATCTCGATGGCATCGAGACCTGCCATACCCTCGGGGCGTTTGCTAGCCCGGCGGCTGTTCCAGATATTGCCGGCAAGCTGGTGGTGGTAGCCGCCGCTGCCGTAGAAGCTGGCCCCAGGATAGCGCGCCGCGATATCGAGGCCGAGCACGTCGCGGTAGAAGCGGTCGGCTTCGCCCGTGTCGCCCACCTGAAGGTGGACATGGCCGATGCTGCCGTTCTCGGGGAAACCCGACCATTCGGTGCCTGCGGCGCTTTGCAGCAGACCCTGGAGATCCAGCGGGTCGGTGCTCATCCGGATCTCGCCGCCCTCGCCGTGCCAGGCCGAGACCGGGCGGTCCGTATAGACCTCGATGCCGTTGCCCTCGGGATCGGCGAGATAGAGCGCCTCGCTGACGATATGATCCGAGGCACCGTGAAGCGGCACACCCGCCTCGGCGATGTGAGCAACCCAGCGGGCCAGGTCGGATCGGGTCGGCATCAGGAAGGCGGTATGAAAGAGCCCGGCCTGCCGCGGGTCGAGTGGGGAAAGGCCTGGGTCGCCCTGAAGCTCCAGAAACGGCGTGTCGCCGGTGCCGAGGGTGACGCGATGCTCGCTGGTCGCGACCGGGCTGAGCCCCAGCGCCATCTGGTAGAAAGTGGAGACCGCATCGAGGTCTCGCACCTTGAGCCGGACCGCCCCGATACGCATCGGCGCGGTCGTCATGTCGAAGAAGTGGTCGACGGTGGTCATTGCAGGTCTCCTTGTGAAAGAGTGCGGCCGCGGGAGGTGACCCGCGGCCAGCAAGGGAGGTCAGGCGAACTGGCCGAGGCGTTGGTCGAGTTGCGGCACGCGCAGCGCGAAGGCTCCGCGTCCCAGGACGGCGACGACGCCTTGCACGACCGCCCAGAACAGCGGGTATTCCCAGCCGCCGCCTTCGTTCGAGAAGCTCCAGCCGAAACCGGAATGCGCCCATGTCGCGCCCAGGAGGACAGGGATCAGCGCGATCGAGACGAGGCGTGTGCCGAGACCGAGGATCAGGGCGATACCGCCCGCCAGCTCTGCGAAGATCGTGAAGTAGGCGAGCACGCCGGGCAGGCCGAGGCCTTCGAAGAAGGCGACGGTGCCGGGGATGGTAAAGGCGCTCACCTTCATCCAGCCATGGGCGAGGAACAGGACGCCGGTCGAGATGCGAAGGGCGGCGGCGGCGTAGTCGGTATGGGTCTGCGTGGTCATGTCAGATGCTCCGTGGGGTTGGGGATGTCAGGAAAACTGCCAGCGCGGCGCGATCCCGGTGCCGTGACCGAAGACGTAGCCGAACTGTATGTTGAGGAAGCCGATGGGCTCGAGGTAGCGGGCGTTGGCGAGCGGGCCGGCATCGACCGGCTCGAGGCCGATCTCGGCGGCCAGCGCCTTGACCGTCTCGCGCGCGGCCTCGTCATCGCCAGCGACGAAGGTCTGGATGGGCTGGCCATTGACCTTGGGGCCCGTGCCGTAGTTCTGGGCGAAGACCGTGTTGAACGCCTTCACCACCGTCGCGCCGGACAGGCTGGAGGCGATCTCTTCGGCCGCCGAGGTCTTGTGCCCGACTTGAAGGCCGGAGAAGTCCTCGGTCACCGGGTTCGAGACGTCGATGACGGTCTTGCCGCTGAAGTCGGCCTTGCCGGCAAGATCCGCGATGGCCCCGTAGGGCGTGGCGACGACTACCACCTCCGCCTTGGCGACGGCGGTAGAGAGAGCGTCGTTGCGGCCGATGGTTGTCACTTCGTGGCCGGCCTCGCCCAGAATCCGCGAGAGCCCTGAGCCGACATTTCCGTTGCCGATAACTGCGATACGCATGGCATTCTCCTTCGCTTTGCCGCCCTGCGGCGGCCTGTTGATCACTAAAGCGAAAGTAAGGCTTTCCCATATTCCATAAAATAACGATGTTATGGAGTGACTATCGCGAATTTATTCTCAAAAGGGCGCTCATGGATATTGTCGACGAACTCAAGGCTTTCGTGGCCACCGCACGGACCGGCTCCTTCACCGCAGGGGCCGAGCAACTGGGGGTCTCGAACCGCCTGACCTCGAAATACGTGGCCGAACTGGAGGCGCGCCTCGGCGCGCGGCTGCTCCAGAGAACGACCCGGAAGGTGGGGCTGACGCCAGCCGGCGAGGATCTCCTCGCGCGGGCGCCAGCCGTCCTCGATGAGCTCGATGCTCTGCTGGGGACTGTGTCAGAGGGGTCGCGCGGCCTGAGCGGGATCATCCGGGTCTCGGCGCCTGTGACCTTCGGCGAAGTCTACGTGGCCGGCATGTTGGCCCGGTTCGCCGAAGCGCACCCGGATCTGACTTTCGACCTCAGGTTGGACGATCGCTACGTCGACTTGGCCGCCGACGGCATCGATCTGGCGTTCCGGATGGGTGTGTCGGAGACGCTGTCACTCAAGACGCGCAAGCTCGGCACGTTTCACAGCTCACTGGTCGCACATCCAGACTACGTGAATGAGCACGGCTACCCGCGAGCACCAGATGATCTCTCTCGGCACGCCTGCATTGTCGATACCAACCGGCGCCAACCTCATAGGTGGACGTTCAGTAAGGACGGCACCGAGGTCGTCGCCCAGGTGCGGGGCCGGTTCCATGTGAACTCGGCCCGCGCGGCAATCGAGTTGGCCTCGGCCGGCATGGGGATTGCCTATGCGCCGCGGTTCGCGATCGCCGACATGCTGGACACTGGCCGCCTCGTCCCACTGCTCGAGGATTTCGACACGGATGGGGGACCGGTTACCGTCGTCTATCTCGAAGGTCGGACCTTACCTCGGAAGATACGAACCCTCATCGACTTTGCTGCTGAGGATGTTCACGCCATGCCTAGACGTGCCAAGAGAGGCAATTTTGGTCGGGTCAACAGCACCGACATGAATGGCACCTTCGGGTAAGTTGCGACGCAGCGATAACCTCCCTGACGAACGTCTGGTCCGGGCCGGTCACGACAAGCCCGCCCATGTTGCCACTGCGAAGCCTCCTACTACCAGCGCGGTCAGTTTGTGCTTAAAGCAGAAGTTCGCTGCGGCCTGGATGAACGACAGCGATGCATAGAAACCTAACGCCGAAACCGGTAACTAAAGCAAGCACAGGGCAGTTAGTGCATCTAAAGTTGACGAAGTCTGACCTAGTACTTCTCGAGATGCAGGTGTGGGAAGGACGGTTTAAGCCGCTTCGTTCAAGGCGCTTGCCTGCTAGGCCGCCACATTGAACTCTAGAGGCACGGCGGCTTATCAGGCAACCATGAGGACAGCCTTTGGCAAATGATGGGCGTGAAGAACCGTTCCTACGAACTGCAAAGAAGCGATAAGCCCGATAGGCGACTTCGACAGCCCAAGAAATAATGCCGACATTTCGAGTAATCTAGTGGTATGATCGGCCGCCTCCGATAAGCTGAAGCACCGACCTGCAAGCTTTCATTGTATTAATTGGCTAGGCTGTCGTCTGAACTTCTTGCCGCGCGCCCGGGCGACGACGAGGCTAGGTTTCTCGCGTTCGATAAAGGAGGCGCACTGGAACTGCACGATCGCAGCGAGCATGGTGGCCATCATGCGCCCGTGCGTGTGTCGAGTTCGACCTTTTGCCACTCAGCCCCGGCGAAGAAAGAGGTTAAACCAGTCCCGTATCTCTGGTGTTCTGGCAGGGGCATCATCGATTTTCTGACCTACGGCTTAACACCGCCCAGATATGCGCTGATAGCATTTCTGCAATGCAGCATGGGTGATTGTCTAGCTTGCTCGTCCTCTTTAGACCCCGGTGTTTCACGTATTGAAAGGGTTCGGAGTGAGACTTGGTTATCTTTTCACCGTTTTGATCGCTTCGCATATTGTCGGCGCGATCTATCTGCTCTGCGGTCCAGAAGGACTTGAGGGAATTGGCAATAGCATCAATGTGCAACTCACCGCTCTCTTTGGAAACTGAAGCGAAAATACTGCGGCCTGCTGACCTGGGGTAAACATTGTTGTGGAGATCAATAATAACTAGCGTCGAAATAGAGAGCTTAAGGACAAAGTGTTCGCTATGAAGTCTGCATATCTCACTGGTATAATTAGTCTTTTGTTCGCATTGTTTCTTTATCTGCTTTTCAGCGGGGTGGACGGCTACGAAGAGCTTGAGGCAGCGCTGCATAGCGTGCCTACCTGGCTTTTCGGAGAGGACTGAACTTACAAATGCTGCTCGTGCAGAGTATCAGCATATCTCTCGACCACACCTAGCTTGCATTCTGATCATGCGTGTTACCGGTCGCCGGATACGCAAGTACTGCTTCGATTGATGTCCCATTTTATTTGAGGGTCGTCTATCCGTTGAGCAGTACCGAAGTTAACCAACCATCTTCGGGAGACACGACGCAAGGCTGAGATGGCAATCTTCAAATACGTAAACGGCTTTCACAGTCCGCGCCGCCAACACTCAGCATTGGGTTGGAAAAGACCGGTCGCACTCGAACGAAAGGTGGCTCAAACGAGCACTTGGGGCGGCACAAAAGCGCTGCAGGTCCGGACTTAGCAGCCTCAATTATCAAGTTCCTGGTAACTTAAGAGAAGTTACGCGAGATCGAAGTAACTTGTGGTAACTTTAATCTTTTGGTTGTTTTACTATCCCTCCGGTAACTTATTGGTTGTGGGGCGCCGGCTTCTGAGGTGGTCACGGAAAAAGTACCGTCGGACTTGATCAGATCAATTTCATATTCATCGTGCGTTAACCTCTTTCTTCGAACTTTCCGGGCCGGCCTTGCGTTGGAAGCTGTGCTATGACCCTAAAACGTCGGCTTCCATGAAGGGCGATAGCAAACACGAAAGACTTCCGAGAGCGCTCGGCTCACATAGCTCATTAGAAGAATTTTGCCCCCACAGCTTCAATGTACGTAACGACTTGATGTGCTTTGCTCGCCTGTACGAGTTGCATCGCAGTTTGGTCATCAAAGCCCGCCAGTGGTTCGGGTCTGTACCACTGATAAGCCATGACCAGGGTCGCGAACTGGGGCCCCACTTTGTTCAGTACATCCACAAGGTTGTCTAATCGGTTCTGCGTCTCATCCACATCATCTGCGGGCCTTGCAATTCCCCCAGGTCGACCCCGGCTGCTACGGATAAGTCAGTGACGGAGGTCCGCAAGATGAACGCGACTTTTCGTGCATCAGCTTGCCCGTGGTGGTTGAAATAATCGATTGAGTGCATCGCAATCACCATTTCGACTAGGACGTTTCTACAGCCTTGTGTCCTTTCTCTCTTCATCTTCGTCTTCGACTTGGGAAACGCCCTGGTTCTCAGGCGTTTGAATTTCGGCAAGTCGTTCCAGGGGCGCCGACTCGACGAACCGTCTCACGAGCTCCATATCGGGGCCAGTGCTCTTTGCCGATAGGTGATAGGCGCGCCAGGATACGAATAGAGCTGCCCCGCTGGCGACTATGACCGTGATTGAAAAAATTGCTTGGGGGCTCAGGAAGGTATGGGCTTGATCTGCACTGTAAACCAAACAGTCTTCGATGTGACCTTTCAAGTACCGACTACGGCTAAGCATCGCAGAGCCCCGCGGAAACTTGATCTGCCTTGATGCAAGCCTGGACCTCGGACGGGGTGAGTCTAAGGGCGTCTCCGAGACCAACCCTGCCATGGAACATTGCGCCCAGTTCTTGCTGGTTTGCACGATCGCCCAAACGGTACCATCGGGTCGACGTGCGGGCCCAAGCATCCTCTTTGTCCAACCCACAAAGCCGAGACGTATTGATGAACTTACCCCGTAGAGTTGGGTGCCCATCCTGCGCGCCAACTAGGATCGCGCCCCCGTATTCTGTATCAAGGATGGCAGACCATTGGGAGAGGGTTGGCGCTTGATTAAGTTCGGCGGGAGACGGTCCCACCTTGCCGAGCTCGAGGGACCGCCGCGTCATGCGCGTCATGAGCTCGACTATCAGTTTTTCACTGCACGATACCCAATTCTCTATTGGAAGGCTCAGCTTTTTGCCCACGTCTACATACGTCACCTCTGGGGTGATTTGCTCAAGCGCAACGTGAATTTCGGGCGGTATGGATTCGGTTACGGCATAGGCAGCGCCATCAGTATCAGTGATTACAAATGGTGCGCACCGTCTTATAGTCTCAAGAAATTTGAGGTCAGCCGAGTTAGGATCCATCGTGGCTCACCCAAAGACCTGCTTCTAACAAATATTCACTCTCTGTTCGAGAGAACTCCCGACAATATCCCACGCTCACGTTCCGAACGTCGGTTTGTCCAACCATGGCGCGTAGCCGGCGATGTGAATGGCCAAAGAACCATGCTGATGGGGCAAGCCTCGCAATGAGGTCTGTTAAATCAGAGTGAAATGCGGGTGTAAGGCCATCCACTGGTCCTGCGACCGACAGATGGGGCCCATGATGGGTCACAACGACCGTGCGACCTGCCTTTCCACAAGGGTGGGGGGACATCAACTTGTCCTCAAGCCAAGCGCGGTGGTCGCGGTGAACGCGAAGCGTATCAGCTGGCTCTATTTCGGTCGCTGAAGGTTGCCACGATATCCCGTCCCCGTAATCTGAACCTGCGGGGGGGCCAACCCGTATACGGGAGTAGTCCCGCATGACGCTTCCAGCGATGCTCATCGCCGTTTCAGCGTCCGCCAACAGATCGAAGTCTGTCCAAAGCGTGCAACATATGAACCGCGTATCGCCGTGAAGTAATTCTTCTTTCTGCACATAATGTGCGCCGACGGACTGAGCGTGTTCAGCGAGTAGATGGTCATCCGAAAGTGTGCCGCCATAATAGTCATGGTTTCCGGGCATCACATAGATGCGTTCTGGCGGGACGTGCAGCGTCAATTGAGCGAGCCCCTGGACCCATCTGGGGGCGGGCCCGTCCGTAAGGTCGCCAGCGATGATAAGCCCATCAAGAGTGTCGTTTACGACGGCATGAAGTCCCAGCGAAGCAATCGGATCAGTGCCTCTGTGCTCGTATGTATTGGCATGCAAGTCCGAAAGAATGGCGATCCGGCCGCTGTGGAATGGAATTGTGAGTGTCATGTCGGAAGCCCTCACCAGTGGGAAGCTGATTTTCCTTCCATCTGACACTTTGCTAAGACTCGAGTCAAGCAACTGTTTTTAAAAGATTTTATAAGAATATGCCTAGTTCGTTATTAGCAAGATTTCAGAATTCAGTATATGTAGCCAAATATGGATATTCAGAGGGTGTTTCTGCTGTTTTTCGCAGAACTGACGCTTCTGAATACAGTCGTGGTTTCAAATTTCGCAAAAGAGCAAGGGCCAGTGAAAGCCAGATAAACCTATGTTGGGAATATTGCTGTTGTAGCGAAGCCCAACCTTGAAAGGAAAAAGCAAAAGCTCTACGCAGACTTCCGGTTCCAGATAGCTCTAGCGTCTAACCTTGACCTACAGGACCCTTGGCTCGACGGGTCCGTCGCATGTGTTGAAGCATTGATGACAAGTAGAGGATCAGCGCTGCCCAGATCATCGGGAAGGCGATCATCCGCGCGCGGCCAAACTTTTCGCCGAATACGAATACTGCGACGATGAAGACCATGGTCGGCGCGATGTATTGCAGAATTCCGATGGTCGAGAGCCGCAAGAGTTTCGCACCGTTGGCATAGACCAGCAAAGGCACCGCGGTAACCGCGCCCCAGCCGAGCAAGAGCCAGGTGTCAACCGGCGCCCCGGTGAGGAAGTTCCCCTGGCTGACGCATCTAAGGGCCTCCACCGGCTCAGGGCGAAGCAGGCTGTGGGTGTCGGATATGACGCCGATACGCTCACCAAGAGGGCGCGGGGCAGTCGCTGTGGGTCCATCGCAAATCCGCTAAGGTACAGGTCTTTTCGTCTACCTGAATTGAATTTCACCAGATGATTGGCACCAAGAGGGTGAGATACCACCCCATTTTTTCGATTCTTGCGCGTTCCAGGTGCGCTTCCGCCCGCATTGGCGGGTGCTTGCTGGCCTGCCGGCAAGGCGGAACGCAGAACTTTTGCGGAGAGTTGCTCTCTGGGGAAGAGCAAAGTTTCTCTCTCTTAAGAGAGGCGCTGCTGGTGAGCAGATTCACCGCCGCTTTGCACAACACAAAGAAGGAAGGACCGACATGGACACCCCATTAGAAATCGCGTGGCAAAGTGTCGAAAAATCAGAAGCGCTTGAAGAGCGCATTCGGGAGCGCGTGAGCAAACTGCACCGGTATTTTAGTCGGATCAACAGTTGCCATATCGTTGTGGAACGGCCGCATCGCAGCCAATATCAGGGCTAAGAGTTCCACCTTCGGATCGAGGTGCGCGTGCCAGAGCGTGAACTTATTATCAGCAATGATCCCGGCGACCGGAAAGACCATTTTGACCCTAATATCGCAATCCGGGACGCTTTTGACGCGATGGAAAGACGGCTCGAAACATATTCGCAGAATATCCGTGGTGATATTAAAACTGTCTCCAAGCCACCCCACGGTGTGGTTGTGAGGATGTTTGATGGCTATGGCTTTGTTCGGATGAGTGATGGACAAGAGATCTATTTTGCGCCCAATGCTGTGCTGAACGAAGGATTTGAAGGGCTTGAGGTTGGATCTCCTGTGGAGTTGACCGTGGCCGAAGGCGAGGGGGCAATGGGCCCCCAAGCTTCGATGGTCCGGCCCATCAGTGACGTGAGCCTTGAATCGGAACGCCGCGCGGACGTCTGACCTGACTTGTTTCACAAAGTCGGAGAATCCCGGCTTGTTCTTGGCCCGTGACCCCCGATCCTAATAACTGGGCGGTGATCCGGCAGTGGGCCAGAACCTTCGGAAGCGGGGGGAAGAGGAGATATCGACCGTGATCAGGAAACTGCAGCAGCAGGTTCTGAACATGGCTTCGCTTCACGAGAGTGCTTGGTCCTTAAGTCTTTGAGCGACGTCCTGTGTCCGAACTCCACGGCGTGGGGGGCGGGGCAAGTTTTGCCCCGTTGGAAAGTGGCCCATGAACGAATAAACCATCATCCCCGACATGCCGCGGGGTTCGGAGTCAGACCTATGCGTCAGGCGCATCCCCAATGTCCAGTACCACGCCTTCTCTCAGCTTTCCGTGCCTCCCATCTCTGTCATTAGATCGGAGGCCACATGAAAACCGCAGCCCCAGATACAGTATCTATTCCGGTTCCGCATCTGCAGCAGACCCTGTTCGAGCACTACCGCCGCCTCAGCCCAGCGTCGCGGCAGCTCCGCTTCATGGGCAGCTTCGATGAGGCGGCGCTCCAGCGGCAGGCGATTACATCATCTCCCAGACTTGCCCTCGGCATAGACTGCGACGGCGCGCCGCGCGCGGTGGTGGAACTCTATCTTGTTGACCAGACCCATGCGAAAATCGGGCTCTCAGTCGAGGACGCCTATCAGGGCCGCGGCTACGGCAGAGCGCTTTTCCTGCGCGGTCTGAGAGAAGCTCGTGCGCGGAATATCGAGAAGGTCGAAGTGAATTTCCGAAATGGCAATCTTGCGATCAGGAAGCTTTGTATCGAAGAGGGCGGAACGGTCTGCTGCCGCGGGCCCGACTTTATGTTACACCTATCGCTCAAGCAAAAAAAATCGGATTGCACCCCTGAGTTCCCAGCGCAGCATCTTTCAGTGTAGGTGTTACTAAGGTTCTCGAAACAGTTTTACGTACCCATACAAATATTAACGGGCCCTTTTCATCACTTTTCAAAAACTCAACAAATGCAGCTCAGAGCGAGAGCTGCCATTCGCTGCGCCAACCACCGAGGTCTGCAATGCGGACCTTTCTGCCGTTCGCCGCACGTGCTCGCTATTCGCCACGTCTGCGATCACCACTGAATGTCGGGCGGACAACGGCCATTCGCTGCAATTCGCGTGTATGACAGCTATTCCACCGAGCTTTCTGATTACTCTGACTTGGTCTGTCCCGCACTAAGGACGTCGAGCAAGGGGCAATCTGGTGTGTCGGACCCGGTGCAGCGTGCGATTGTCTGAGCGAGCACGGTCTCGATCGCCTTGAGGTCGCGGATCTTGTCGCGCACTACCTCGAGATGGTGGCGCCCCATCCGCTCGACCTCGGCGCAGGTGTGACTGCCGCGATCGACCAGAGACAGCAGCCCGCGGATCTCTTCCATGGTAAAGCCAAGATCCCGTGCGCGCATCACGAAGTGCAGCCGCTCCACATGCGCCGGTCCGTAGCGGCGATGACCTGACGCGGTGCGCGGCGGATCAGGCATCAGGCCGACATTTTCGTAGTAGCGGATCGTCTCGAGGTTACAGCCTGTCAGCTTGGCGAGATCGGAACGCTTCAGGTCGCTCGCGAGGGCGTAATCGTCAGGCATGAGATTTCTCCTTGATCCTGTAGCTACTACAGACCCTATCTTGTCAGTTATCGAACGACAACAGGGCGACAAGATGATGGTGGAGACGAACGGGGCAGAACCTCAGACGGAAGATAGGCCTGACAGGACCGGATGGACAGCCACTGGCGCCGGGGTGCTCGGGGCGCTGGCGATGACCTCTTGCTGCATCCTGCCGCTGGTCCTGGTTAGCCTTGGCGTCACCGGGGTCTTCATCGGCCAACTCACAGCGCTCTACGCCTACAAGTGGGTAACCCTCTCCTTCGCCTTGGCGGCGCTCGGCTATGGATTCTGGAAGGCTTACCGACCTGTGTCTGCTGAGGACTGTGGCACCGGGGTCTGCGCACGCCCGGTGGATCGCGGCCTGATGCGCGGACTGCTTTGGGGTGCGCTGGCCGTGGTGCTCCTGGCCTTGGTCTTTCCCTATGTCGCGCCGCGCATCCTAACCTTCTGATATCGGAGCCCATCATGAGACAAATGTTACTCGCTGCCATCCTCTGGATCTCGCCGACCGCGATCTTTGCAGCCGAAGCCGAGACCCGCCTGCACGTCACTGGTCTAACCTGCCCCTCGTGCAGCTATATCGTCGCCACGGCGCTCAAGCGCGTCGAGACTGTAGAGATCGCGGAATTCCTCGAGGGCGAGGCCGAGGATGGCGTTTACGTCCTGCACTATGATGACGCCGTGACCGGCCCGGCCCGGCTTATCGCCGCCGTCACCGGCGTGGGCTATGGCGCAACACTGGCCGCGGAAGACGGCTCGTGAGCGAGCGCCAGGAACACCCCAAGGACGACCGCTTGCTGAAATACGGGCTGATCGGCACCGTCCTGGTGGCGCTGTGCTGCTTCACCCCGGTCCTTGTGGTCCTGCTGGGCGCGGTCGGGCTTTCGGCCCTGCTGGGCTGGCTCGACTTCGTGCTCCTGCCGGCGCTGGCAGTGTTCATCGGCATCACCATTTTCGCGCTCTGGCGGCGCCAACGCACGAATTGAAGAGAGAATGATATGAAAGATTGCTGCACTCCCAAGGGCGGTTACGATCTCGCTGTGATCGGCGCTGGTTCGGCCGGATTTTCTGCCGCCATTACCGCCGCAGAAGCTGGGGCACGTGTCGCTCTGGTCGGCGATGGGACGATTGGCGGGACCTGCGTGAACGTGGGCTGCGTGCCCTCCAAGGCCCTGATCCGCGCCGTGGAGGGTCTTCACCACGCCCGCGCCGCCAATCGGTTCAACGGCATCAGTGCCGAAGCCAGCGTGACTGATTGGACTGCGACTGTCGCGCAAAAGCAGGCGCTCGTGGAGGAGTTGCGCGCGGCAAAATACGCCGACGTGCTGCCTCGGCACGAGAACGTGGACTACATCGAAGGTCGCGCCCTGTTCGACGACCAAGGCAATCTCACCGTAGACGGGGTGGCGTTCCCGGCAGCGAAAATCATTATCGCAACCGGATCGCGTCCCCACGTGCCCGCGATCCCCGGCATTGAGGATATCGGCGCCCTCGACAGCACGTCGGCGCTGGAACTCACCGTTCTGCCCGCCTCGATGTTGGTCCTCGGTGCTGGCTATATCGGCGTGGAGCTTGCGCAGCTCTTCGCCCGTGCCGGTGTCGCGGTGACCCTGGTCAGCCGCCGCGGCGTGTTGCCGGAGGCCGAACCCGAGATCTCCGAAGCACTGGAGGGCTACCTCGCTTCCGAGGGTATTCGCTTGGCGCGGGTCGCCGGCTACGAGAGCGTGGTGCGCGATGGCGACGGCCTACGTCTGAGCGGCAACGTAGGTGAGAACTTCATCGCCGAGCGACTGGTGCTTGCCACCGGGCGGGTGCCGAACAGTGATGGCTTGAACCTCGGCGCAGCCGGGATCGAGACAGACGCGCGCGGCGGCATCGTGGTGGACGCGCAGATGCGCACTTCCAACCCCAGTGTCTGGGCCGCAGGCGACGTCATCGGCCGTGACCAGTTCGTTTACATGGCAGCCTACGGCGCCAAGCTCGCCGCCCGGAACGCGGTGGCGGGAGAGGCACGCAGCTACGACAACAGCACGATGCCCTGGGTCGTGTTCTCCGATCCGCAGGTGGCGGGCGTGGGACTGAGCGAGGCACAGGCCCGCGCCGCGGGGCGCGAGGTCCTCACCTCGGTCCTGCCGCTCGACGCCGTTCCGCGCGCGCTTGCCGCCCGCGACACGCGCGGGCTGATCAAGCTGGTGGCCGAGGCAGGAAGCAAACGCCTGCTGGGGGCGCAGATCCTCGCCCCCGAGGGCGCAGACAGCATCCAGACCGCAGCGATGGCGCTGAAAGCCGAGCTCACCTACGACGAGTTGGGCGATACCATCATGCCCTATCTCACGACGGTGGAAGGGCTGAAGCTTGCGGCCCAGACCTTCGAGAAGGACGTGGCCGCGCTCAGCTGCTGCGCAGGGTGAAGGCATGAGCGGCAGATCGAAACGCGACCTCCTCGGTTCGACCCTCGACGCCGCTCTCGCCTGGTGGCTGCCGATAGGTGCCATGGTGCTGGCGATTCCACTGCCCGATGGACCCAAGATGGGGATCTGGTTGCTTGCATTGGCGTGGATGGGAAGTGCCTGCCTGTTCAATGCCCGGCGTTGTGGCCGGGTCCATTGCCGCTACACCGGGCCCTTCCTGCTGGCGATGACGCTCCCTGTGCTGGGCCATGGCACGGGGCTGGTGCCGCTCGGAGAGGACGGCTGGCGTTGGCTCGGCATTGCGACGGGTGGAGGCACTATGGCGATCTGGGGGCTGAGTGAACGATTGATGGGTCGCTATCGTTGAACGCGTGAGCGGCCCCAGACTGACAAGCATGAACGAGGAGCACATATGACCGAGACACTCGACCTGATCGTCATCGGCGCCGGCATGGCCGGGATCAATGCCGCGAAAAAATGCAGCCAGGCGGGTTGGTCCGTCGCCATCGTCGACGAGCTACCTTATGGCGGCACCTGCGCACTCCGTGGCTGCGACCCGAAGAAGATGCTGCGCGCCGGCGCCGAGGCGGTGGAGGCCGTGCGGCTGCTCGAAGGCAAGGGCGTCGCAGGAGAGACCAAGATCGATTGGCCATCGCTGATGAAGCACAAGGAGAGCTTCACCGACCCGGTGCCCGAGAGCATGGAAAGTGGGCTGACAGAGGCCGGGGTGAAAACGCTACATGGTCGCGCGCGCTTCACCGCCAAGGACCGGATCGAGATCGACGGCCACGGCGAGATCGCCTTTCGCCGCGCACTGATTGCTACGGGCGCAAAGCCGAGGCCGCTGGAATTTTCCGGTGCCGAGCGACTGATCGACAGCACCGATTTCCTGAACCTCGCCGAACTGCCGCGCCGGATCGTCTTTGTCGGTGGCGGCTACATCTCCTTCGAATTCGCCCATATCGCTGCGCGGGCGGGAGCTGAGGTGACAATCCTCGACCGCGGCGCACGCCAGTTGAAGATGTTTGACCCCGACCTCGTAGAGATGTTGCTCGAACGGAGCCGCGAAGCCGGGATTGAGATCATGGCTGAGGCCGAAATGGAGCGGATTGGGGATACGGATGGGGCGCACCGCGTGCTCTACCGCAAGGCCGGGCAGAACCATTCCATCGAAGCCGATCTCGTCGTTCACGGTGCAGGTAGGGTGCCGGACATCGATCATCTTGACCTTGCGGCTGCCGGTATCGAAACCGAGCACGGTGGCGTGAAGGTTGCGGCTTGGCTGCAATCTCCATCGAACCCACGCATCTATGCCGCCGGAGATGCTGCCGCCTCGCCAGGAAAGCCGCTGACCCCGGTCGCCGTCTTCGAAGGTAAGATCGCCGCCTCCAACATGCTGAAGGACAAGCGGACTGAACCCGACTACACCGGAGTGCCGAGCGTGGTGTTCACCATACCCGAGCTGGCGCGGGTCGGCCTGCTTGAGGAAGAGGCGCGAGAGTTGGGTGATGTGGAGGTGAGCTTCACCGACACGTCGGGCTGGTTCTCGCAGAAGCGCATCGGTGAAACACATGCCGGTGCGAAGATCATCACCGGCAAGGATGGCAAGATCCTCGGAGCCCACATGTTCGGCCCGGAGTATGCCGAGCTGATCAACGTCTTCTCGCTGGCGATCAAGCTGGGGCTGACGGCGGCGCAGGTGAAAGCGATGCCCGCCGCCTACCCGACGGGGGCGTCCGACATCGGGTCAATGTTCTAAAAGTGCAGCGGCGTTCCGTTGCGCGCTCCCACTTGTTAGTAACACCCCGGAACCAGACCTTCCCGGCTTCATATGCGAAGGGCCGCTACGGGCCCGATCACGACAAGCACGCCCATGCTGCCACTGCGAAGCCTCCTACGACCAACGCGGTCAGTTTGGGCTCGTTCCTGCCATTAGCTGCATCGAGCACTGAGGCCGGCTTTGCAGGACGAATCGGGCATGGCAGCATTGCATTCTTGTCGCTTGTATTCGGTTCAGCTCCACATATGTAAAAGACAGCACGGTCCTGCAAACTGGAGTATTCACCAATGAAAAAGATCGATGTAAAAAAGGACTACAACCGGACAAAGTTTCTGATCATTGCCATGGTGGCACAGATTGTCGTGGTGTGGATTGTCATGGCAATCTATCTGGCGTGGTTGAACTGACTACCAAATCGTGAACCGGGCTGTGCAAGTTGGTTTCCTTAGAACCGCGATGGCGGGAAATTGGAAAGGCGTGACACCTCGAATGCACAAACTGATGCCCGCAACCCGTACAACTCCTTGAATTTATCGATTGGCAACAGCTAATATTCATTGCTGAAGCCGTCGCTGGTGAATCGCGCAACATCAGGCGCTTTGGGCTGATTGTGTAGAAAAACCCTCCTGCAGCGCGCTGAAGCCGATTTCGGCAAAGCAAAATTCCAAAGTATGGAAATTTCAACGTCACACCGGGTCTCTATTGGCTCATCGGAGAACAGCTCCCCACATTTTAGAAGTTTGCAGTTGCAGCAAATAGTTTTTCAACGGAATGGGCTCACTGCCGACCTTCGCTGCACTTGCAAACGAAATCAGCGTCAAACCGGAGGGCGAGCGGCGGCACTGCGGACCTTCCTGCCGTTTGCTGCTGTTGCTCGCTCAGTGCTGCGACTGCGAAGGCCGCCGGAAAGAAGGGCGGAGAGCTGTCGTTGATCTCAACCGCGAAAAGATCGCTTTACAGAGGAAGAAGCGGCCATTCACAGCCGTTTGATCATGTAATATAATCTGGGGTCTGCATTAAGTTTAGCTGAGCGCAGAAAGCGAACTTTGCGACTTCTTGTTCATTTTCCAACGCCGGGCATTGATGAAGGGAGCTGCGGACTCTGGTTCTGAACCGCAGGCTCAGTCGGCGTCCTTCAGATCACTCATTGCATCGCGGATTATCATCCACGAGGAATGAAGGAACAGACCAGCGATGGCGAATGCAACAATCAGATCAGGCCAAGCACTCCCAAGCCATGCTACCATGCCGGCGGCGATCACCACAGCGAGATTGCCGATTGCGTCGTTGCGAGAGAACAGCCAGACGGCCCGCATGTTGGCGTCGCCTTTGCGATGTTTCAAGAGCGGCAGCACTGCAAGGATATTCACGACCAACGCGCCGAATGCGAAGGCTCCCATCAGTCCAGCGTCTGGTGTTGCCTGGTTGAGAACGCGCCAGATCGTGCTGCCAACCACCCCAAGCCCCAAGAGCCCAAGAAAGACGCCTTGGACCATCGCCGAACGCGCACGCCAAGTCAGGCTCCATCCGATGGCCAGAAGACCCAAGAAGGTAATTGCGCCATCCCCCAAGAAATCGAGTGCGTCGGCTTTCAGCGCCTGCGACCCCGACAGAAATCCACCGAACATCTCGAGCACGCCGTAGCCGAGATTGAGCAGAACCACGATCCAAAGAGCATGGCGATAGCTTGGGTCCTTGTATGCCGGGTCGGTTGATGTGTCGCCATCCTCGATCTTCTCGAAGCCATATCCCGTAGCATCCAAGGCCGGTTGCACCTTGGGCAGGTCGCCCTCCGCAATCCGCAGGGTAATGACGTGGGTGGCGGTAGATACCTTTACATCGCCCTCGGCCACCCCCGCAGATCGAGCCGCACGTTCAATCTCGGCCGCATCCTTGGCGCAGTCCATGCCCTGCACACGCATCTTGATCAGCGAAGATGCTGTGGGCAACGTGTTGTTATCAGTCTGACACATGTGCGATCCTACTGGGAATGGCGAACTATACGGTCGCCGCCGACGTATCAGTGGATAATGATGTGACTGAGCAAGAACTTCAAGACGATCTTTCGGCATCAGATACTCTGGCGCTGAGGGCAAAGCTCTTCCGGGGCCTTGGTGATCCAAGTCGTCTGGCGATCCTGGATGCGCTGTTGTCAGACGAACGCAACGTGCAGGAAATCGTCGCTAATACAGGGTTGGGGCAACCCAATGTTTCAAATCATCTACGCTGTCTGCTCGAGTGTGGGCTGGTCAGCCGCCGCAGCGAAGGTCGGTTCGCTCGGTATCGTCTCGCGGACAGCCGAGTTGTCGACCTCATCCGGGATGCCGATGCGCTACTGGCTTTAACTGCCTTTCGTGTTGATGCTTGCCGAAGCTATTGAGGCTAACCATTTCGTTTTAGCGGCGACATCATTGGCAGACCCGTTAACGGAACAGACAGAGTGCTGTGCCGATGCAAGTCACTTGGTGCCCAAGCTGGCCGCAATGCTCGCGTTCGCGAGACAGCACTATTCGCCCCTCTGGGAACAGCCCTTCCCAGACTTACTCCATCCACGAGAGGATGTGTTGCGGCTATCCGAGACCGAAAACGCACATGTCTCTAATAGAAATATCATTGCCGCTATGGCCAGACTTGAGTTTGTTCTGAAGTCAGATGATGTAGCGATCCCAAGTCCCGTAGTGTTCCGAACTTCGCTTGCCGCGCGGCAAGCTCAGTGCAAGTAGAGCGAGGCCTGAAGAGACCCCGACGAGACTGCCCGCCAAAGTGCCCCCGCCAAGCAGCCAAGGTGCCAGGATGAGCCACAGACCAAAACCTAAATTGAGGAACCGCAGCGGCCGTGCGACCTCAGCCCAAGCTATGACAGCTGTGGTAAGCACCAAGGCACCGACGAGGTGATCGCTCCCCGCCAATGGCATCTCATTGTCAAAGATACCCCGGGACAGCATGAGGAATACTCCAATGGCGGCGCTCACTCCCAACGTCCACGGCACCGTGACACCGCGAGCGGCCTGCCGAGCAATCTCGCTTGGCCGCTCATCAAAAGACATGCCACCGCCCTTTGTTGAACCCGGCAATGCGTCTCCCCGAAAAAATGCCCGCCAAAAAGGGCGGCCACGACGGGTATTCCAGACCATGAATTGCACCATGGCCACAATCTCATCCAGCGAAAACGGGATCATGATCAGCATCGCAGCTGCGGCGAGCAGGCAGATCGTGCAATAGGTCCCAATGGCGATTGGCTGGTTGATGATGAAGTAAATGCTGATCACTCCCAGCGGCCCAACCACAATCCCGAAGAGCGCCACCATCCATGGCATCGTGCGCCACCGCATCCGGCTGCCCATTACACCCATCAAAATTTCAAACATATAGCTCATCGCGCCTAACCCGCCGTCGGCGATTGGCCAGGCTTTGGAAACATCGGAAGTGACAATGTATTCGCTGCCGTTCAGGTTCGATGGCGACGAAAAGAACGGCTCCCAGATCCCGTCGATATGACCGAGTTGATAAGCCGAAAGGATGCGAGAAAGTAGAAAGCCGACCACCCCGAGCGCAATGATCGGAAGACGCTGCACATAGGTCGACGGGCAATAGGTCCAACCCGGAGGGATGTCCCCGTCATCCATCATACCTTCTCGCGACATGCCGGGCATCATTGGTATCAGAATGGTTAATGCGACTACCAGCGCGCCAATCAGCGTATCATTGGCATAAACTGCCGGATCTGGGGTCCAGAACACCAGTGGCGCGGCGAGCAACCATACGCCGAGCGCCGCATTTGCCCATTGCGCCCAACCGTTGCCGGGCTTCATGGAGAAGAAGGCAAGCGCTGTGATTGCCAATCCCGTGAACACGTTGTTCCACGCCGTGAGCCAGCTGCGCATCGAGGCCGCCCAAAGCCCGCGATCTTCAGTAACGCGCTGCACCGCTGCGCTGAATTCAATTTGGTCAAAGGTGCCGAAGACTGACGGTGCAGTGGCAAGCCAAAGCCCCAATGCTGCAACCAACCAATGCACCCATAGCATCTGAAAATGCATCATCTGCATATTTTTGTCGTGTTCGCGCACCGCGCTTTCCCGATCGGCGGCAGTGTCGTTCTCCACTTCAGAGGCATTATCTTCGGCCGCCTGCTCGACTTTGGACGCTGACACACGCGCGGCGTTCACGCCGTTATCCTCATACCAGCGATAAGGGTCGTCCTTCAGCCCTCGCAGCATCTCAGGCATGTCTTCGCGCAGGCTGTGTTTTGGGGTCCAGTCCAGATGTTCATTGGCCTGCGATAGATCAAGTTCGTAGTGATCGCTTGAAATATCCACCATCCACGCGCGAATGAAGGCATCCTCGCCGAATATACGGTTTTCTACCCATGCCCCGAGTTTGGCCGCTTTGGGTGGAATGTTCCAGGTCACCCAATCCTCGCCGTGCAGTTCACGTCCGATTAAACGTTGCAAGTCGCCGAAGGGGATCGGTTCCGCCTCGCCAAGCAGAACCGGGAAGACATCGGGCAAGTTTTCACGGCGGTCGACGATACGTTCGATGGCGTCAAGCAAATCGTCGCGATGTAAAAACGCCTGTCCGCGGGACAGATCACCGGGATACACCTTTCCGCTCAGGCGTTTCTCATAAATGCGTGCAATCTGGTGGGCAAGGAAGGTCGAATGCCCCTCATTGTCGTAAATCCCGGCCGGCCGGAGGAGAACAAGCTTCTCACTTCCCTTTTCCTCATGCAGCATCGCTTCGGTTCGAATTTTCGAGGCGCGGTAGGGCAGTTTGGGGTCCAACGGCGCACCTTCATCTATCGGCACGCCGGGCGTGGTCGGCGCATGGGCCAGCATCGTGGAGGTGAATACGAACTGTTCAAGGTCGAAGTCTTGAAGCCCTTTGAGAAGGCGCTTGCTCCCCTCGACAGTCACCGCGTCATAAGCAGGGTGATCCTCCCCGCTTAAATCAAAGAAAGCTGCCAGATGAATGCACGCGGCGATGCGATCGCCATAGGCCAGTCGCAATCTGGCCAAAGCTTTATCGACGCTGGCCTGGTCAGTAATATCAAAGCAAATACACTCGGCCTGATGCGGGGGATGAGGCGGTGAATGGCGGTCCAGTCCAACGACACGGTATTTTTCGTGCAATCGTTTGACGACCGCCGCCCCGAGGTATCCGCTTGAACCGGTGACGACGATGACTGGCTTGTCGGACTCCTTCATTGCCAGTCTCCTGCTTTACTTGCGCAGATACTTAACCAACGCTGCGATCACCAAAATGAGGATCACGATGATCAAAAGCCAGCCGATCCCCATCCCAAACATCATCCCGCCGCCCATCATATCACCGTCCATCATCTTACTTCCCTATCTATGCTGGTAAAAACTAACCCTATAAGAGGACAATCACTTTCCAACCCTGGAGGGTTCCAAATAAAATTCAGCCGATCTGTCCCAGCATCGGGAAGGTTTCCAGGAGCCACCAAGAGAAAGCGCTCAGCTGTCCGGTCATCATAGTGAGACCCATAACGATCATAATCCCCCCCGCCACCTGATGGAGCCGTCGCCCGACAGAGCTGATGGCACGCAGACGGGCCGCAACCTGATCCGTAAAGGCCGCAACGATGAGGAATGGCACTCCAAGGCCAGCGGAGTAGACACTCAACAATCCGATCCCTTCAGATACTGTGGCGCTGGCAGCACTTGCTGTCAGGATCGCACCCAGGATCGGTCCGATACACGGGGTCCATCCAAAGCCGAAAGCAAGACCCAGAACGTAGGATGCCACCGGCTGCCCGCCGGGAAGGTCAATGTCGAAACGCATGTCACGTTCCATGGCCTGAATGCGCGCGGCCCCGAGCATGAACAGCCCAAAAAGGATTACGATTGCGCCGCCAATCAGGTTTAACTCGAACCGCCAACGCAGGAGCACTTGCCCTAGAGCTGTTGCCGAAGCCCCGAGCCCTATGAAAATCGTCGAAAACCCCAATACGAAGCAGAAGCTTAACCAAACCGCTTGTTTGCGGCTGCGATGCGCCCCAGTAACCCCAGTTCGTCCCGCGATATAGGAGACATAGCCCGGCACCAAAGGTAAGACGCAAGGTGACACAAAGGAGATTATCCCGGCGAGCAAAGCCGCTATGAGCCCGAGAGAGGAGACATCAAGCATCAGGCACGCCCACCTTGCGGGAGGAATGCCTAACCGCGCCGAAGTAGGCCGCGAGGGGAACGAAGATCCATTGCAACATGGGGGTTAGCCCGGCGTCGATGATCGGAATGACCGGCATGATCTCGCGGTAGGCCCATGCTTCGCGCACTTCGATATTTCGCCATTCGCTGAAAACCGTGTAGCCAAGCCCCACCACCAACATTGCGCCTAAAACAGGATATACCCGCCTCTGCGGCCAAGAGCCGGTGCCAAAGAAGAACAGGGCAAGCAATAGGCTGCTCATGGCGATCAGTAGATCGCCTCCGGTGCAATGCACCGCAGCAAAGATAATCTCACCCCACGTCCCCTCAACCCAGATGGTGTAAAGTGGAATATGTCCTGCCTCCCAAATGAGATGCCCCAGGAAGGTGATTACGGCAAAAAGCCGAAGTGCGGAAAGCCAATGGGGTCCCGTGATCGTGCTGTAAGATTTCATAAGAACCATCCAGTCATTCGCTGCCAGAAGCTGGGTTCAGCATGAGGATGGGTGTTGGTCAGCCCATTGATATAGAGCAAGAGGTTAAGCGGCTCAAAATCAGCGCCGTGAAAAATGCCGACCTGCTGGCCTGCGCGGTTCAGCAGATGGACCTGAGGGGTTAGGTCTTTCCGTTCGCTTACCCCAGCGAGAGCAGCGTTTGCATGACTAAGTTTTTCAGGGTCTGGCGTCCGCGCGAATATCCTGTTCTGCGTAGCGGGACCGCTTTGCGGCTCGTCGCTAAGGGTAACAAAGACCACCATATCGCGCATCGCGCTGGAGTTGAGCGCAGTGAGCGTTTCGGTGAGCGTAGCTTGTTGTGCCTCACAAGGATCGCCACAACCTTCGGGCACAAAGCTCAGAACCACGATCTTTCCCCTCAAAGCATTGAGGGATGTGCTTTCATGCGCCGCCCCTATCCAAGCGAGGTCTGGTGCGTCGCCGGGCAAGATCGGTTCGAAGGCGGCTTCCTTGGCAGCCATCACCTGATTAAGGTTCTCACCCGGATGATCGGCAAAAACCGGTGAGGCCAAAAGTAGGCTGGCAACAAGTAAGAGGGCGCTGCGCCATGTGGTGGGGGTGTATTTTTGGGTCATTGGGTCCGTTTCTCTTTCGCGATACGCATGGAGATTTGTTCGGCCATCTCCTCAGCTGGTTGCGCGCTTTCAAGAAAAACAGCGTCAAACTCACCCTTGCGGTTCATCAGGTAAATATGGCCGGCGTGGGCCATCATGTATCCGTGGGGCGCCGTTTCTGCGGGAATTTTCTCGTTGTAAACCTTGAAGGCCTCGGTCGCCTCGGCGATTTGGTCCTCGCTTCCGGTCAACCCGATCAGATTCGGGTGAAAATTCGCGACATACTCCTTCAGAACCGAAGGCGTATCGCGCTCTGGATCGACCGTCACGAAGAGCGGAGCAATCTCATCAGCTTCAGGGCCCAGCAGTTCCAGCACGTTACCCATATATGCCAAGGTGGTTGGACAGATATCTGGGCAGTGGGTGAAGCCAAAAAACACAAGCTGCCAGCGGCCTGCGTAGTCCTTTTGGCTAACGACCTGACCGTTGTGGTCGAGCAACGAGAATTCTGAACGGATGTCAGCGTCGCCGCGATAGACTGCTTGGCCGGCAGGAACGTGGTCCGGGCGCAGCAGGGCAAGGCCCGCAACAAGCACGGCGGCAGCGATAGCACTCGCCCACAGGGCAATGCTTAGCCGACGACGGGCCGGCGTAATCTTAGTCATGATACTTCTTTCAATAGAATGATCCGCCCGCCAGTCAGACGGGCGGACCGAGGTTCAGCCCTTTTGATCTTCGCCATGCGCAGAATTCATGTGGTCGGTCATGGACTGCATCATCTCTGTGCAGGCTTCCATCATCGGCCCCATATCAGACATCATTTTCATCATGGGCATCATGGCTTCCATACCCTTCATGCCTTCCATGTTTTTCATGCCGGACATCTCGCCGTTCATGCTGTGACCTTCGGCCATCGGCATATCGCCCGCTTCTGGTTTTGCATCTTGTGCCTGAGCGATGGGAGCGGCCAACATCATGCCGGTCAGGGCAGCAGCGGTGATTTTCATTTTGTAAGTCATGTCAGTTCCTTCTTGGGTTGAGAATTAGTCTGTCGTGGTGTCCGGCTTGGTTGTCGGATCGTTTTTGGCGCAGCCGGCAGAGCCGCCGCGCATGCAAAGCCCCAGAGCGCACATAGCGGCACAAGGAGCGAGGCTAAGGATCAAAGGTGCCGCACCAACAGCAGTCAGCCAGTCCCAGTTGAGCGCAGCGCCGCCACTGATAGCGGCAAAGCCAGTCAGCATGAGGGTCTGTCGCCGCGAAGGCACGGGGATCGCACTTGCTGACCTATCGTTGTTTGAAATTTGGGTCACTGTTGGGTTCATCCTTTTGAAATGACGTGCTTGATTTGAGAGATTACCGCCGGGCTGTCCCAATCGGCCGGTCCCACTTTGCGGGCGACTTCGCGGCCTTCGGCGCTAACAAGAAGTGTCGTCGGTAAGCCGACCACGCCAAGAGCCATCATCGCCCTCAATTGATCCGAGGCGTAGAGAGCAAGATGCTGAATGCCGATGTCGGAATAGAATGCGCGGACGGTGTCGAAACCACCCCGGTCGATCGACAAGGCGAGCACATGAAACTCTGGCCCGCCAAGCTTTGCCTGTAGTCTGTCGAGGGTTGGCATCTCATCACGACAAGGGGCGCACCATGTCGCCCAGATGTTGAGCAACACCGTGCGTCCCCGGAAATCTGCCAAAGTCAGGTCCCGGCCCCTCCCGTCGGTGATCGGCGGCGAGAGCATTGGTAAGGGCGCGTTGTGCTCGGCCATGACCGGACGCGCCGCAGCCGGCGTGGCCCCGAGCGCCAGTGCGCCGCCAAGAAAACCGCGCCGCTTCATGCCCCCTGCTCCTGTTGCAAACGCCGCACCACTGGAAGAATGTCGTTTTCCAGAGAGTGCCGGTTGAAGGGGCCAACATGTTTGTAAGCAATGCGCCCTTTTGAATCGACCACAAAGGTTTCCGGCACTCCGTAAACGCCCCAGTCAATAGAGGCCCGGCCAGAGCTATCCGCACCGATCCGGTCATAGGGATCGCCGAGTTCTGCGAGAAACCTGCGTGCAGCGGCTGGCTTGTCCTTTAGATTGATGCCGTGGATTGACACGCTGCCGGTCTGAGAAAGCTCCACCAGCAGCGGCATCTCGACCCGGCATGGCACGCACCAGGAGGCCCAGACATTTACGAGTGAAACTTCGCCGCGGAGATCTGATGTCGACAAGCCGTTTTCGCGTCCTTCGATTGGAGGCAAATCAAACTCTGGGATGTCCCGGCCGATCATGGTGCTCGGAAGGCTGTCTTCATTGTTAAACAGTCCCCATAGGAAAGCCGCCGCGATGGCCGCGAAGACCGCCGCAGGAAGCGCGGCGATCAGAAGGGACCATCGCCACTTGGGCGCAGCTTGATCTTGGTTGCTCATGATCCTTCCTCGTTCTTCGAGGTGATCTCGGCCTGATAATTGCGTTCACGCTCGGGCCATGTGCTCTTGATATAGCCAAGGATCGCTGTGATTTCCGCGTCACTCAGAATGCCCTCGAACACGGGCATGTCGCTTTCATAACCCGGCACGACCGAGGCCAGCCCGTTCTTGGTAATGTCGAAAAGCTGCTGATCGGCATGGTGCCATGTATGGCCCGTTTCATCATGCGGCGGCGCAGGAATGCGACCATTGTCGAGCCGCCTGCGCCAGTCCGGTTGGCCCTCGAGGTCTGCGCCGTGGCAGGAGGCACAGTTCTCCGCATAGAGGTCAGCGCCCTGATCGAGCATTTCCGCATCCACAGGCACGCCAAGCACGGTGAGCGCCGGGGGGGCGTCTTCCTTCCCCCCGGCCCAGACAGCAACCGCAGCGGCGCCCGTGATGCCAACCACAGCGGCTACGATCAACGCTCTCATGCCGAGCGACTCAGGTATTTGACCAGAGCCAACACGCCCAGAACCAGCACCGCCAGCACCAAAAGGAACAACAGGCCGCAGCCGATCATCATTCCGGCCGACATCGGCCCATTCATCATAGATCCGTTCATCATTTCCATCATTCCATCCTCACTCATTTGAATACACGGCCACGCCGTCCTCGCCGAAGGCATAGGTCTTGAGGGTGCCACTCTTGCCCGCCATGCCGGGTGCGTTGCTGGGCATACCCGGCAGCGTAATGCCGGTGATCTCGGGGCGTTCAGACGTTAGGCGTTGAATGACCTCCACAGGGACCACACCACTGATGTAATAGCCATCGACCTCAGCGAGGTGGCAACCGAGCCCCTGTTCTGGCACGCCAACTTCGACAGAACGCTTGTCAAAATCGCGGTCGTCAATGCGGGTGACATGATAACCGTTTTCTTCTGCATAATCGGCATAGGCGTCACAGCAGCCACAGGACGGATCGCGCCAAATGGTCATCTGGCGGTCAGCCGGAACGGTGATCGCAGCGGTATCCGTGTCAGGCGCTCTGTCGCTTTCGGCCATGCCGAAGGTGGCAAAACCAATGATGCCGGCGGCTGTGATTGCGGCAACCGTGCCGAGGGTGAATTTACTGTTCAATTCTTGTCTCCTTCAAAGATGTCGAGAGTGTCGAACGTCAGGCCGCCATCGCGGCTGACAGAAAGATTGCCGTCGCGAACGACGGTCAGACGCTGAGGATCGGCAGGATCGACAGCCAGTGCGTCGATTTTTCCATCAGCAACCAGCGACCAATTCACCCCTGCGTCTGCCGAAGCCCAAAGGCCACTGTCGAGGCCCACGTAGAGTTGCTCCGGTGCTTTGGGCGAGAGCGCGAGATGTGGGACAGGCTGCCCTACAGGCAGCGGTGTCGTGGGCGGCAGCGCTTTACCCTCGACCAGAGCATCCATGGCATTACCCGCCGTCACATCCTGCCAGCGACAAAAGCAATCGGGCACGCGGGTCAGTCCTGCCTCAGTTCCGGCATATAGCCAGATGCCGCCCATGCCAGTCGGATTTCCCACAGAAACGAGCGTGAGCACCTCCTGCTCGGCTCCGTTCAGATAGGGCCGGTCCATCACGAACTCCCAGCTTTCCCCGGCGTCTTCGCTGCGCCAGAGCCCGTCACCCGCAAGCGCAGCATAGAGCAAATCTGGCTCAAGGGCCGCTTGGGTCAGAGCAGTAACCCGGACTGGAGGCAAACCTGCACCTGCGTTGGTCCACGTGCGCCCGCCGTCGCTGCTGCGCAAGAGACCGGTTGGCTCGACCGCCGCAAAGAGACTGCCCGAAGCCTCGGGGTGGCTGGCGATCGCGGTGACTGTCTGATCAAGTGGCCGTTCGCTTATTTGATTTGCGGTGGAGACGCGCCAGAGAGCATGCTCAGACGCGACGATCAATAAGTTGCCGTCGTATCCGAGGGCCCGGATCGAAGCCCCCTGAGTGGTTGCATATGACACATGAGGTAGGGTCAGCGCCGCACCCATGGCGGCGAGTCCGCTGGACAGCATGCGTCTACGCGAAATATCGCGCGATTGATAAAGTGACATGAAGGTCGTTCCCGAAAGTGACGGATAAGGTCGATCGCTCTGCCATCGCTTGGCAGCAGACAACGCGAGACCGGGCCGTCACGCTTCGGTGCGGCCGGTCAACTCAGGAAGGTGGTTCTTGGTGGGAAAGGATCAGACCCGGGATTAAGCCCGGCAAGGCTGAGATCCGCAGGCGCAGGCATGAAGAAGCGCTGAATGCTCTCTATGGGTGACTGATGCATCTGCGAAAAGATAAAGACAGGTGCCGTGCAATCGATGTCGCAGACAACCTCGCTCTGCTCCCCCGGCAAACAAGCTGCGCAGGCTTCTTCCTCATCACTTGTCGAGGATGCGGTCATGCCGGACATCTCCATCGACATGTTCGCCGCCGCCAGATCATGCGCCAACACACCCGTTAGCAGAACGAGTGATAGGCAGAACGTGGCAAGGCGAAGCAGAATGCGCATGACGGTGATATAGGAGCACGTCGTTGAAATGTCGATCCTTGGTCGAAAAAGGAAAGCGGAAGAATGGCGGAATGCGCTCATATGGGCGGGACGCTGCTCAAGGCGGCGCGCAGCCTTCGCGAGTTCGGCTGCCGCTCAATCTGTGCCGGTTCCTTCGCCTTTACTCTTTCGCCGATCCGCATGACCGAACAGTGATGCATTCTCATGCGCATTGCCGAGGGTTTCAAACTCAAGGCTTGAATGGGTGATGCCAAAGTCGTCTGCCAATATTCCTTTGAGGGTATCTTTTGCAGATTCAAGGTCCTCGAGACCTGTTCCCTCCAAAACCACATGACAATCGAGTGCGACCTCATGTTCCTGCATTTGCCATAGGTGAACGTGATGCACATCGCGCACACCCTCGACGTTCGTCATCGCTTCAACCACCGCACCCGCATCCATGTCAGGCGGGCTGCCCAGCATCAGCATACGTATAGGATCGCCGATCTCAGTTAGAGCGAGGTATAGGATATAAAGGGCAATGCCGATGGTGATGGCCGGATCAACCCACCGAAGATCGTAAAGGATGATAAGGATGCCGCCGATGATTACGGCAACTGAAGCCAAAGCATCCGATAAATTGTGCAGGAACAGCGCTCTGATGTTCACGCTGCCCTTTTGCATTGAGTAGGTCAGCAGCGCCGTAAGAATGTCGACTACAAGCGCGACCCCGCCCAAAATCACGACAGTCCAACCCGCCACTTGCGGCGGGTCAATCATGCGCATCCCGCCTTCATAGATCAGGTAAAGCCCGACAAGGATAAGCGTGGTGTAGTTGATCAGGGCGGCAACGACTTCGATCCGGCCATAGCCGAAGGTCATGCGTTCATCCGCTGGACGTCGCGCGATTTTTCGGGCGACGAAGGCGATAACCAATGAGGCCATGTCAGAAAAGTTATGCAGCGCATCAGCAATAAGCGCCAGCGAACCGGCGAAAATCCCGCCGACGATCTGTGCCGCCGTAAGCAGTGCGTTCGCCCAAATCGCAATGGATACCCTGCGATCACCATTCTCGGGATCAATATGGGCGTGATCGTGAGCCATCGGCCGCGCCTCTTTCTGTTGGCCTGATTAGGGTCTGTGGACATTCAGGATTCCCAAGCTGGCTGAAATCTGATTCAAGCTTCCAAAATGGAGGTTTGAATGAACGAAGAGCGGTTTGTGTTGACAGATGAGGTCTGGGTCCGCCTTGCGCCCCA